>JAABUS010004243.1_pt1 | contig 21113 bp, 17 predicted proteins | sample 5560161 | NCBI WGS metagenome assembly JAABUS01 (sample SAMN10711885, study PRJNA513376) | rock metagenome | isolation source: Antarctica rocks | place: Antarctica: Victoria Land, Trio Nunatak nord | collected 2016-01-04
ATGCGTGTCGAGCATGCCAATGTCGATGCGCTGCCCGCGTCCAGTGGCGTGCCGGTGGTTCAACGCGGCCACCACGCCGATGCAGCCGTATAGCCCGGCGAATAAATCCGCCACCGGAATACCCACATTTTGTGGCATCCCGTCCGGCTCGCCGGTCAGGGACATGACCCCACCCATCGCCTGAACCAAGCCGTCGTAGCCGGGGCGCGGCGCATAGGGACCGGTCTGGCCGAAGCCGGTGATCGAACAGTAAATCAGCCCGGGGTAGCGGTCTTTTAGATCCTCCCAACTCAGCCCGTATTTGGCAAGCGTGCCGACTTTGAAGTTCTCGACCAGGATGTCGGACCGCTCCAGCAGGCGGTGCAGGATCGCCTGTGCCGCTGGTGTCGAGATGTCGAGGGTGACCGACTTCTTGTTGCGGTTCACCCCGACGAAGTAGGCGCTTTCCCGCGTGTTCGGCACATAGGGCGGGGCGAAGCCGCGGGTGTCGTCCCCCGCGCCGGGGCGCTCGATTTTGATGACTTCCGCCCCGAGGTCTCCCAGCATCTGCGTGCAGGTCGGTCCTGCCAAGACGCGGGTCAGGTCGAGCACGCGTAGGCCCGTCAGCGCTCCAGTCATGTCCTGCATGATCGTTCTCCCTTTGATTGTTGGTTGTGGCAGCGCCGGAGCGCCGCGAGTCTGGACGGTCTGGGTCAGGTTATGCGGGCGGCGTAGGTTCCCGCGGCTTGGCCTTGGGGCGCTGCCGCGGGGACGCGGGAGCATCTGCTGGCTCGGGTGCGTCGAGGAGCGCATCCACCACCGCCGAGCGTGCCACGTGGCCGGTGTGGACGAACGCCTCGTGGTTCGCTTCGATGTCGTTGCGGTCGTAAAGGTAGTTAGCCATTAAGCCGAACGATTCCTTCATCCCTCGCGCCGAGGTGTTGCCGAGCGGATTGATGCGCTCGAACCGGGCGCCGTTGCCCAGGTGGAAGCGGGCGACCGGATCGCTGCCGCGGAGTCCCGTGTTCGGCCGGGTTAGATAAACCGCGCACAAGCGCCGGAGCGGATCGAGCAGCGCGGCGGCGCGGACTGGGTCTTGCCACCACGCGCCCTCGGTCGCGGCGGCGAGCAAGTCCGCCGGCGTCCGGTCCGGGTCGCCGCCGACGGCCGCGCGCAGGGTTGCGATCTCCTCCGGCCGAAACACCTCGGCACCATCGCTGCCTTCCAATCGGCGCACCAGCCAGCCGTGGTAGCCGGGTATCGGCGAGAGCGTGGAGAACTGCACGAGGGTCGGCAGCTCGGCTTTCAGTTCCTCGACCACCTGCTTGATGAGGAAGTTGCCGAAGGAGATGCCGCGCAAACCCTCCTGGCAATTGGAGATCGAGTAGAAGATCGCTGTGTCGGCCTGGCCGCCACGGCGCCGCGCCGAAGCCTCGTCGCCCTCGCATGGCGCCAGCAGGGGCTGCACGGCCGATGCGAGGCCCTGGGTCAACGCCACCTCCACGAAGATGAGGGGCTCGCCTGGCAGCGCGGGATGGAAGAAGGCGAAGCAGCGCCGGTCGCCCGCGAGGCGGCGTCGCAGGTCGTCCCAGCCCGCGATCTCGTGTACGGCTTCGTACGTAATGAGCTTCTCGAGCACTGCGGCCGGCGTCTGCCAATCGATCCGGCGCAGTTCGAGAAAGCCGCGGTTGAACCATGAGCCGAGGAGGTGCAGCAGGTCAGAGTCGAGCGGCTTCAGCCCTGGCTGCGCCTTCAGCAGCTTCAATACGTGCTCGCGCATCGCGACCAGAGCCGCGGTCCCGCCGGGCGACATGTTCATCCTGCGCAAGAGTTCCTGCCGTGGCGGCTCTGCGGCACGGCCTAAGAGCATTGCGCCGTCGGCGGTCGGCTCCGTGGCATAGCGCTCGGCGGCGGCGCGTAACGCCACGGGATCGGGTTGAAATTGCGCAGCGACGAACTCAAAGAACGCCGCCTGGTCATCGGGGGAGAGGGCTTGCAGGGCGTCTTGCAGTTCGCGGGCAATCGCGGCCCCCGATGCCTCACCACGTTCGGAGACGAGCGCCTGGGCAAGTTGGCGCGCCCAGTCGAGCGGTGGCACGGTCGCTGGAGGCACGTTCGCGAGTGGACGCCCACGGTCCGCGGTTGACGACCAAAGCCGGTCCAGCCAGGCCCTGGCATCGGAAGCGACTGAGGTGACTGCGCTTAGGGGGTTGCTCGTGGCCATCTTGTATCCCTATCTGCCTGTAGAACGTTCTTCGTATTCTAAACACCATATAATTGGCGTATTTATATACATAACGGGTTATTCTTTGGTGTCCAGTATAATTTCTCTGGTATGATGATGGCGTACGCATACATGGTCCTTTGCACCGGGGACGCCCTCGTGGGAATCGGACATGGTAAAGGCAGGCCGGGGACGAGATCGGGAACAAATGCAATGGAGAAGGCCGGACATGCCAATGCCGCTTGCGACTAACGGGACGAAAGACGACGCCGTAAAACGAACCGTGCAACCGGTGCCCACCTCGGCGCCTACCCTCTCTGAGGCAATTCGGCTGAGCCTGGCCGACGACATCACCTCCGGCCGGTTGCCGCCTGGCACGGAGGTGGATGAACAATCAGTCGGCGAGCGCTTCGGTGCCTCTCGCACGCCCGTCCGCGAAGCGCTGCGGCAGCTTGCCTCCGCTGGCCTCGTGTCGCTCGAGCCACGGCGCGGCGCGCGCGTGGCCATGCTCACCGTGGACCGGCTGAGCGAGATGTTCGAGGTGATGGCGGAGACGGAAGCCCTCTGCGCGAGGCTCGCCACCAACCGCATGACCGGGGCCGAACGCGTCGCGCTGCGCGCCTTGCACCAGAAGTCTCGTGAAGCGGTCGCAGGCCGTCACGTGCATCGGTACGATGAGCACAACAAGGATTTCCACCTTGCCATTTACGCCGGAACTCACAACGCATTCCTGGCCGAACACGCCGCCGCCTTGCGACTTCGGCTTTCCCCCTTCCGGCGCGCGCAGTTCCAGGGCGCAGACCGCCTCAGCCAATCGTTCGAGGAGCATACGATCCTGCTGCAACAAATGCTGCGCGGCGACGGTGAGGAGGCCAGCCGGATTATGCGCGCCCATATGCTGACCGCAGGCGCCGAATACTTGAACGTTTCACCCCGTGAGCAAGGCTCCAGTGCCTCATAGGTTTACCAACGGCAGCCAAGTAATGGGACTTCTGGCCTCGTTCACCGGCGACGTCGCACATGATCAGAACGGTGTTTCCGCCACCATTGCCGAGCGTCATCCGGAAACGTCGGTCATTGTGTTGCCTTGCTCCACGTCCGTGCCGAGCGAGATTGCCTGACCCCAGACAGGGTTGGGGACCACCGCGGCCAGATGCCTAATCTATGCACCATGCGTGTGAGCATTCTTGATCCGCAATCGGTCGGACACTGCTGCGGAAATAACTCCGGAGGGACGGCTTGGATGGGGTTACGCGGCTTTGGGAACCAGCATGACATCATATCCCATGTTGCTCAGGCGCTGGACCAGCTTGGTCGTGGAGCGCTTGCGGGCGACTTGGTCGAGGTAGCTCTCGCCGAGATCGCGGAAAGCTTCGCCCGTGCTCAGCATATGGAACGCGGCGATGAGCAGCTTGTGGGCAATGGCCATGATCGCCCGCACCGGGCCGCGGCGGGCGCGTAGGCGGTTGTACTTGTCTCGGTAGTAGCTGCCCTTGGTCCGAACTGCGGCCGAGGCAGCAGCGAACAGCGCCGACTTCAGGAACACGTTGCCCCGGCGCGTCCCGGCGCCCTTCGGCTTGCCCGCGCTTTCGTAGTTGCCCGGTGCGACCCCGGCCCAGGCTGCCAGCCGGCGCGCGCTGGCAAACACGTCCATGTCGGTGCCGATCTCGGCGATGATGGACGCGGCCGTCACCCAGTCCACGCCGGGGATCTGCGTCAGCAGCCGGTGCTGAGCCTGATACGGCTCAAGTTGGGCTTCGATGCGGGCGTCGAGTGCGTCCAGGTCCTGATCGATTGTCCCCAAGGTGCGGAGTTGCATGGCGAGCAGGAAGCACTGAGGCTCGCGCATGCGCCCCTCCAGCGCGGCTTCGAGGGCGGCATGCTTGCGCCGCATCCGCCCACGCGCGAGGCCCGCCATTTCGGATGCGTTGTTCGTGCCGGCGGCGAGCGCCTCCAGCATGGCCATGCCGGAGACGCCGAACACGTCGCTGGCGACACCGGAGAGCTTGATGTTCGCTCCCTCCAGCAGCTTCAGCACCCGATTGTGTATCGCTGTCCGCGTCTCGATCAGGGTGCGCCGGTGACGCACCAGCTCGCGCAGGTCACGGATCGCAGGCGGGGGGACGAAGCTGCTGGCGACCAGGCCGTGGCGGACCAGCTGCGCGATCCACTCCGCGTCCTTCACGTCGGTTTTGCGGCCGGGCACGTTCTTGATGTGGTGGGCGTTGCCCACGATCAGGTCGACGTGTCCTTCCAGCACGGCGTAGACCGGCTTCCAGTAGACGCCGGTGCTTTCCATGCCGACGTGGGTGACGTCATGCTCGGCCAGCCATGCTCGCAGTGCCTCCAGATCGCGTGTGGTCGTGCCGAAGCTGCGCAGCAGCTTCTGCGCCTTGCGCCCTGGCGTGCCGATCAGGACGCAGCAGACGACGCTGGCCTGGTGGACGTCCAGGCCGGCGCAACGTTCAAGGAAAACCTCCATGGCCAGCACCTGTCATCAGTGAACGGGGATGATGGCCGCTGCGCTGCAGGCAAAGTCAGAGACTGCTGCTCGTGCTCGCCAAAGCTGGCGGCGACAAAGGATGGTGCCTGAGAACAGCGCGGACCGATCTGGTGGGCGGAGTTGAAGCATCCAGTGTCCGTCGGCCTCTATACGGCCATCGCATGCAAAGATGGACCGTCACTCGCTGGTCGACAACACAGCCCCTATTTCCTCGCCATGATGGTGCGCGCCCCGCGCGCGGTTGATCTGGTGGCGAATTCCCTGGCTATGCTGCGAGGGCGGCGAAGCGCGACGTGCGGGTGGGTGCGATGGGCCGGCCCCCGAACCAGGCTGCGATGCGGTCGAGGTTGATGGCCGCGGCAGTGGCGACATGCTGCAGGCCCGTTTTGGCCAGGCCGCGGTAGCGCGTCTGGCGCAAGCCGAAGGCGCGCACGGCTTGCGACAGCGTGCTTTCGATCCCTTGGCGCTGCGCGTAGAGCCGCCTGCCCTCCGCCGTACGTCCCCTTGCTCTGGCGGCGGCAAGGGCGTCGTGTTCATCCCGCGGCAGGATCGCGAGCACCCGGCCTTGGTTGGGCGTTTGGGTCCGCGTGCAGCGGCTGCGGGACGCGCAGTTCCGGCAGTCGGCAGCCCTGAACTGGGCGCGGATCCGGGCGCGCTGGCCCGGGCGCTTCACGTCCTTATACCAGCCGGCGCTTTCCTTGCCTTTCGGGCAGCGCGCCTTCTGCCGGTCCCAATCCACGGTGAAGTCGGCAGCGGTGAATGCCCCCTCGGTGTGGCTTTGCCAGCTCAGGTCCGGCCGGCCAGGGCCGACCAGGGCGATGCCGTGCTGGGTGTGGGCGGAGATGAGATGGTCCGCGCTGACGTAGGCGGAGTCCACAAGGTGCTCGGACGGTGCCAGGTTTTTGGCAGCGAGGGCCGCATGGATCGGCGCCGTGCGGAGCGCGTCATGGACGTTGGCCGGCACGGTGTCGGCGTGGACGACCAGGCGCGGCGCTCCTGGGTCGCAAGTTTCGGTGAAGTGGACCATGTAGCCGGTCCAGGTCGTGCTGGCCTTGGTACGGAACCGGGCCTCGGTGTCGTAGGGCGACTCCAGCCGGTCTCCGGGTCCGCGGCCCCGCACCGGCCGCAGCCGGGCGCCGCCGTCCTGCCCGCCACCATCCTGCCCGCCCTCGATCTGCTCGAAGTGCCGCGCCCATACGCGGCGCAGCGTCCCGGTGGCCGGCAGCGCCGCGGCGTCCGCGGGCGCGTCCGGCTTGTCCAGTGCGTCGAGGAGCCTGAAGCCATCCGCGCCGACCGCTGCCACGTAGGCGTCGCGCTTGGGGCCGACCTCGGGTATCCGCCGCTCCTCGACCCGCTTGTCGTAGCGTTCGTGCCAGTCGGATGGCGCGAGCGCGCGCAGCCAGTCCGGGGTCACGACATAGGGCGGGTGCTGGATACACTCTAAGCGGGGTGGATCGGGAACATGGGCCGGAAAACGCCTGTCCCATTTGATCTCTCTCTGCCGGATGAGCCACAACACCTTGATTTAACTTGTGCCCGCTCTGTCGCAAATAGCTTATAGGTCAGCTGGAACGCCGATCATCAACCGGCTTGGGTCAGGAATTTTCTGCGCTGGGTCAGGCACTTACGACCTAAGCGTGAATCCAGCACCCACCTTATGTCGTGACCCCAAGTGGCGCAGCAGACGAATGCGTCCGGACCTCGCCGGCTCCGCACCGTCCACCGCTCCATCCCCGACCTTATCCCCTGTTCACTGTATGTCTCTGCTGTGCTCCGCCTGGCCGTACTGATAAAAATTTCCGTCCTGTTGGGGTCTGCCCCAGCAGGACGCCGCTACTTTGCGGCTTGCAGCAGCGATGTTGGGTGAGGCCCTACTACGGCGCTTAGCAGTACTGGCATTTGTCCCGAGCCGAGGCAGCCGTCGGCAGGTTCAAGCAGGTGATCGGTGATGGGCTCCGCTTGAGCACGGACGAGCGTCGGGCGACCGAAGTGAACGTCGCCGTTTATGCCCTCAACCGTATACTGGAGCTTGGACGCCCGATCTCCGTCCGCATCGCCTGATCCCAGGCGGGGCTGAGGCAACTGCGCCCACACCTCTGGTCGGTGCAACACGGCCGAGAACGGCAGCCCGGCTGGATGAGGAACGCCCTACATCGGCAGCACGATCTTCTCCCATCCCGACAGACGTTCGACGCCGCGGCCGATCCGCAGGACCATCGCCTCGTCGAACGCACGCCCGACGATCTGCACGCCGATCGGCAGGCCGGCCGTGGTCAATCCGGTCGGGACGCTGAGCGCCGGGTGACCGGTCACGTTGAACGGCATGGTCTGCATCGGCGCCGTCGACGACATCGCACCCGGGGCCTCGTCGAAGCGTGGCGCCGGGACCAGGGACGAGGCAGTCAGCAGCGCGTCGTAGCGTCCGAGCAAGGCGTTCACGGCGTCGGTCAGTTCGCGGCGCAGGCGGAACGCCTGGACCAGGTCGGCGGCGGTGACGGTGGCGCCGAGGATGAAGCGCTCAAACGTCAGGCGGCCGAAATCCAGCGGGCGGGTCTGCATGTCGCGCTCGTGGATGGCGAACGCCTCGGTCAGCATGATGACGCGGCCGCAGGTGGAGAATAGCGCATAGTCGGGCAGCACCACGTCCTCGACGATGGCGCCGGCATCGCGCAGCGCGGCGGCCGTGCGGTCGATGTCGGCAAGCACCTCGTCGGACTTGATCTTGGCGTCGGCGAAGAATGCGCGCGGGATGCCGATCCGCACGCCGGCGACGCCGCGGCCTAGACCGGACAGGTAGTCGCCCATCGGCACGTTGGCGCTGGCGGCATCCAGCGGATCGTGGCCGGCGATGGTCTGCAGAGTGATCGCCGCATCCTCGACGCTGCGGCTGAGCGGGCCGCAATGGTCGAGCGTGGTGGACAGCGGGAACACGCCGCGTCGGCTGCTGCGCCCGTAGGTGGGCTTCAGGCCGACGGTGCCGCAATAGGCTGCCGGGCCGCGGATGGAGCCGCCGGTGTCCGAGCCCATCGCCATGCGGACCATGCCCGACGCGACGGCGGCGCCCGACCCAGACGACGATCCGCCGGGGATGTGCTCGATGTTCCACGGGTTGCGGGCGGGTGGGAACGGCAGGTCGAAGCTGGGTCCGCCGAGCGCGAACTCATGGGTGCTAACCTTGCCCAGCAGCACGCCGCCGGCCTCGGCCAGCTTGGCGGCGACAGTGCTGTCGGCCTCCGGGACGACGTCCAGGCGCAGCTTGGAATGGCATGTCGTGCGGATGCCGGCGGTGTCGTAGATGTCCTTCAGCGCGTAGGGAATGCCGTGCATCGGGCCGCGGTCATGGCCGGCGGCGAGTTCCGCATCGGCGCGGCGGGCGTCAGCCATCGCGCGATCGGCGGTGATCAGCACGAAGGCGTTCAGCACTGGGTCGGCGGTCTCAATGCGCGCCAGCGACTGTTCTGCCAGCATGACCGCGGTGGTGGCGCCGCTGCGCAGGGCACGTCCTGATTCGGCGATCGATGGGAGATCCATCACGCGTTCTCCCGACCGACGAGCGTGAAGGTGTTGGACGGCTCGGCCAACTGTGTGCGCGGCCCATGCAGCAGCTGCAGTTGGCTGCGGAAGTCGGCGTAGGCGGCGAGGATTCCGGCCCGCCTGTCGGCCGGCACGTCGACGCCGGCGCGGCTAGTCAGCATGTCGAATTCGGCGGCCAACGCGTCGGGCGGAAGTGGTGCGAGCATCGAGATTTCCATTTCAGTGATGCCCAGGATTGGATCACATGAACTGTATCGTAGCAATTGATCAATGGAGCCATCGCACATGATTAATCTTCATTGGGCTGTTTCTAGGCCGCTTGCTCATTATCGGGCGAAGTATGCCTGTATTTGTGCATAACGATCGTAAAACCCGCCGTTTGAGATGGCATGCGTGTTGCACCGCGTCATTGATCGAATGCAGGGGTTACAATGCGGAATCTTCGTGGTTTGGGAATGGTGCGGGTCGTGGCGGCCGGGTTGGCACTTGCGGCGGTGGCGTTGCCCGTCCGGCAAGCCGACGCGGAAAGCTCGCTGCGGGTCGCCATGACGGCCGGCGATATCGCCGTCACCACCGGCACCGCCGACCAGGGCTTTGAAGGCTTCCGCTTCGTCGCATGGAGCCTGTACGACGCGCTGGTCGGCTGGGACCTGTCGTCCAGCGACAAGCCGTCCGACATCGTTCCGGGCCTGGCGACCGAGTGGGCGGTGGACCCGGCCGATCCCAAACGTTGGGTGTTCAAGTTGCGCCAGGGCGTGAAGTGGCACGACGGCTGCCCGTTCACCGCCGAGGACGTGGTGTGGAACTACCGCCGCGTGACCGACAACACGGCGCCGCAGTTCTTCGCCCAGCAATTCGCGTTGACCCGCGCCTACATGACCAACGTCGCCAACATGGAGAAGGTCGACGACAACACCGTGGCGATCACCACGAAGTTCGTCGAGTCGCTGTTCCCCTACACCATGAGCTACGTGCCGCTGATCAGCCGTTGCCGGGCCGAGGCGCTGAAATACGACTGGGCCGCCTATGCCATGCAGCCCTCCGGCACCGGGCCTTATCTGTTCGACAAGATGATCCCGCGCGAACGCCTGGAGCTGGTGCCCAACAAGGCGTACTGGAACCCTAAGCGCGTCCCGAAGCACGACCGCATGGTTCTGATCCCGATGCCCGAGGCCGCCACGCGGGTCGCAGCACTGCTGTCGGGACAGGTGAACTTTGTCGAAGCGCCGCCGCCGGACACCATCCCCCGACTGAAATCGGCCGGCATGCAGATCGTCACCAACGCTTATCCGCACAACTGGCCGTTCACGCTCAACTTCCACAAGGGGCCGTTCACCGACATCCGTGTCCGCAAGGCGGCGAACTACGCGCTCAACCGCGCCGATTTCGTGGAGCTGCTGGGTGGCATGGCGACGGAGCAATACGCCCAGGTTCCGCCGAGCACGCCCTATTACGGCAAGCCGATCCGCTACGAGTTCAACACCGCCAAGGCGACCGCGCTGCTGAAAGAGGCGAACTGCTATCCCTGCAACGTAAATCTGGCGATCTCGACTTCCGGCTCCGGGCAGATGCAGCCCTTGCCGATGAACGAGCTTCTGAAGGCGCAGCTCGAAGCGGCCGGGTTCAAGATCAACTTTATGGTGATGGACTGGAACGCCATGCTGGAGATCTTCCGCGGCGGGGTGGAGAAATTCCCCGAGGTGCACGGCGTCAACGGCTCCCGCGCGGTGATGGACCCGGTGGTGGCGATCATCAAGCCGGTCGCCAAGGCGTACTGGTCGCCCGCGGGCAGCAACTGGGGGCACTTCTACTCCGACGAAACCGAGGCGCTGGTCGGCAGGATCTTCAACGAGTTCGACGCCGCGAAACGGCTCGCGCTGCTGACCAAGCTGCATGAGGTGGAGAACGAGCAGGCGGTGATGATCTACGTCGTGCACGACATCAACCCGCGGGCGCTGTCGCCCAAGATCAAGGGTTTCGTGCAGTCGCAGAACTGGTTCCAGGACATGACCCCGATCGTGGTGCTGCCATGATCAGGACGCTGCGATCGGCCCTGCTGGCGGCAGCGATGACAGTGCCGATGCAGGCCGGCGCACAGGGGACCCTGACCGTTGCGATGACCGCCGGCGACCTGCCGATCACCACCGGCATCCCTGACCAGGGTTTCGAAGGTTTTCGCTTCGTCGCCTTTAGCCTGTACGACGCCTTGGTGGGCTGGGACCTGTCGAAGTTCGACAAGGCCGCGGAGGTCAAACTCGGGCTGGCGACGTCGTGGGAGATCGATCCGGCCAACCACAGACGGTGGATCTTTAAGCTGCGGGAGAGTGTCGCCTTCCATGACGGCTGCCCGTTCACCGCCGACGACGTAGTGTGGAACCTCACCCGCTACACCGACAACAAGGCGCCGCAGTTCGACACCTACCAGTTCGCGCTGACCCGCGGCTACATCACCAACTTCGAGTCGATCGAGAAGGTCGACAGCCACACCGTCGCGATCACCACCAAGACCGTCGACAGCCAGTTCTTCTATCCGCTCAGCCTGGTGGTGATGATCAGCAAATGCCGGGCGGAGGCGCTGAAGTATGACTGGGCCGCCTACAACCGCCAGCCCTCCGGAACCGGCCCGTTCAAATTCGTCAGCTCGGTGCCGCGCGAGCGTCGCGCAGGACCCGTGGTACGGCCTGATCCGGCACGTGCAGAAATCGCAGTGGGCTCCGGCGGGCGCCAACTGGGGCAAGTACGACGACCCTGTCAGCGAAGACCTGATCGTGCGTGTCGGCGCCGAGTTCGACGCCGCGAAACGGCTGGCCCTGCTGCAGCAGTTGAACGAGAGGATGAACGACCAGGCGATCATGATCTGGGTCGCGCATGACGTGAACCCGCGCGCCTTGTCGCCGAAGGTCAAGGGCTTCATCCAGGCACAGAGCTGGTTCCAGGACCTGACGCCGATCACCGTCCTGCCATAAGGCCACCACCCCAGCCACAGCCTCAAGGGAGGGCCGCATGCTCGCCTACATCGTTCGACGTTTCCTGTATGCCATCCCGATCGCGCTCGGAGTCAGCGTCGTCTGCTTCTCGCTGGTCTACCTGGCGCCCGGCGATCCGCTGCAGACGATCCTGCCGGCCGACGCCACGGCGGAAACCATCGAGATCATCAAGAAGGAATACGGCTTCGACAAACCCATCCCGGTGCAGTTTGGGCTGTGGCTGACACGCGTCGTGCAGGGCGATTTCGGCGTGTCGATCTCGTCGCGCCGGCCGGTGGTGCAGGAGGTGCTGGGCTCGCTTTCCAACACCCTGATGCTCACCGCGTTCGCCGTGCCGATCGCCTTCACCATCGGCTACACGCTGGGGGTGATCGCCGGCTGCTTCCCGGGCGGGTTGCTCGATCGGCTGGTCACCGGGGTCGCGGTGATGGGGGTCAGCCTGCCGAACTACTGGCTCGGGATCGTACTGGTGATCCTGTTCGCGGTGGAATGGATGGTGCTGCCGGCGACGGGCATGGGACCGTCGGGGTCCCAGTCGTTCAGCGTGTTCAATCTTAGCGACCTGAAATACCTGATCCTGCCGGTGACCACCCTGTCGATGATCCCGATCGGCATCCTGGCGCGCACCACTCGCGCCGCCGTGGCCGAGGTACGCAACCAGGAGTTCGTGACCACGCTGCGGGCCAAGGGGCTCAGCGAGTTCGCGGTGACGCGCCACGTGCTGAAGAACTCGCTGCCGTCGGTCCTGGCGGTGATGGGCCTGCAGTTCGGCTACCTGATGGGCGGCTCCATCCTGATCGAGACGGTGTTCACCTGGCCGGGCAGCGGCTTCCTGCTGAGCAAGTCGATCATCAACCGCGACATCCCGGTGCTGCAGGGCGCCATCCTGATGCTCGCCATGGTGTTCGTGGCGACGAACCTGGTGGTGGACCTCCTGCAGTCTGCGATCGATCCACGCCTGCGGCGTATGTGAGGAGCAACCCAGTGTCGCAAAGCATCATTGCAGCTCCGACTGCCTCCAACTGGGAGGCCGACGCGCTTCCTTCCACGACGGTGCGCAGCTACTGGCAGTCCGTCGGCTACCGGCTGCGCCACGATCCCATCACGCTGTTCTTCGGTTTTGTGGTGCTGCTGATCGTGCTGGCGGCGGTGTTCGCGCCCTGGGTGGCGCCGATGGACCCCTACAAGGACAGCGTCATCGGTCGGCTGAAACCCTTCGGATGGCGTGGCCACCTGCTGGGCACGGACGAGCTAGGGCGGGATCTGCTCAGCCGGCTGATCTACGGCGGGCGCATCTCGCTGCTGATGGGCTTGGTGCCGGTGGTGATCGCGACCCTGATCGGCGGCACCCTAGGCATCATCGGCGGCTTCGGTGGGCGTAAGGTCAACACCGCCATCATGCGCACGATGGACGTGTTCTACGCCTTCCCGTCCGTGCTGCTGGCGGTGGCGATCTCGGGCGCCATGGGCGGCGGCGTCGCCAACGGTATGATCGCGCTGTCTATGGTGTTCACGCCCGCGATCTGCCGGATCGCGGAAACGGCGACGGCGCAGGTCCGCAACCTTGACTTCATCGAGGCGGCGCGGGCGTCGGGTGCGGGCACCTTCACCATCCTGCGCCATCACGTGCTGGGCAACGTGCTGGGGCCGGTGTTCATCTATGCGTCCAGCATGGTCAGCGTCTCCATCCTGCTGGCGTCCGGGCTGTCCTTCCTCGGCCTCGGGGTAAAGCCGCCGGAGCCGGACTGGGGCCTGATGCTGAGCACGCTGCGGCAGTCGATCTACGTCAACCCGATGATCTGCGCGGTGCCCGGGATCGCGATCTTCATAACCTCGATCTGCTTCAACCTGGTCAGCGACGGGATACGCGCCGCCATGGACGTGAGGATGTGATGCAGGCGTTCATGCACGAGACCTCGACCGACGTGTCGACCGACGCGCGCGACCGCGGCGGCAGCGCACAGCCGCTGATGACGGCGCGGAACCTGAAGAAGCATTTTCCGGTGAAGGACGGCGGCGGCCGGCGGGCCTGGGTGCAGGCGGTCGACGGCGTATCGTTCACGCTGTTCAAGGGCGAGACGCTGGGCGTGGTGGGCGAGTCCGGCTGCGGCAAGTCTACGTTGGCAAGGTTGCTGCTGCACCTGATCGAGCCCGACTCCGGCGAGCTTGTGTTCGATGGCGAGATGGTTGGCGCGCTGGACGGCATCACCGTCAGCGCGCTGCGCCGGCAGGTGCAGATGGTGTTCCAGGACAGCTACGCCTCGCTCAACCCGCGCATGCCGGTGCAGGACTCGGTGGCGTTCGGGCCGCTGGTCAACGGGCGCGGCCGGGCCGAGGCGCGCGGCATCGCCCGCGATATCCTGGTCAAGGTCGGGCTTAACCCGTCGCTGTTCGGCCCGCGCTATCCGCACGAACTGTCGGGCGGGCAGAAGCAGCGGGTGAACATCGCGCGCGCACTGGCGATCAGCCCGCGCATGGTGATCCTGGACGAGGCGGTGTCCGCACTGGACAAGTCGATCGAGGCGCAGGTGCTGAACCTGCTGCGCCACCTGAAGCGCGACTTCAACCTGACTTACCTGTTCATCAGCCACGACCTGAACGTGGTGCAGTACATCAGCGACCGCGTGCTGGTGATGTATCTCGGCCATGTCGTCGAGCTAGGTCCGGTCGACGAGATATTCCGCCGGCCGCTGCATCCTTACACGCGCGCGCTGCTCGCCTCGCGGCCGTCGATGGATGCGGCGAACCGCATCGTCGAGGCCCCCATCACCGGCGACCCGCCCAGCCCGATCAATCCCCCCTCCGGCTGCCGTTTCCGCACCCGCTGCCCCTACGTGGAACACGTGTGCGCCGCGAAGGTGCCGGCCCTCGGCGCCTGGCAGGACCGCGCCTCCCACATCGCCGCCTGCCACATGCAGGACCCCGGGTCCGGCCACTCCCGCGCCGGCGTGATGGAGATGGCGCAGTGAGCGGGTTCGGGGGCGTGCCGGTGGTGAAGGTGCAGGACCTGGCGGTACGCTTCGTCACCCGCGAGGCGACTGTGCATGCCGTCAACGGCGTCAGCTTCAGCGTGCGTCCGGGCGAGGTGCTGTGCATCCTAGGCGAGTCGGGTTCGGGCAAAAGCGTCACGCTGCGGGCGCTGATGCGCCTGCTGCCGACCGGGCGGACGCAGATATCCGGCAGCATCCGGGTCGACGGCCGCGACGTGCTGGCGATGAACCGGACGGCGCTGACCGAATTGCGCGGCGGCCTGGTGTCGATGATCTTCCAGGAGCCGATGACGGCGCTGGACCCGGTCTACACCGTCGCTCAGCAGATCATCGAGACGGTGCGGCGCCACAAGGGCGGCAGCGCCGCCGCGGCCCGGGCGCGGGCGTTGGAACTGTTCGAGCTGGTGAAGATCCCCTCGCCCGAGCGCCGGCTGGATGCCTATCCGCACGAGCTGTCCGGTGGGCTGCGGCAACGCGCGATGATCGCCATGGCGCTGTCGTGCGGGCCGCGGCTGCTGCTGGCCGACGAGCCGACGACGGCGCTGGATGCGACCGTGCAAATCCAGGTTCTCATCCTGTTGCGCCGCCTACAGCAGGAGCTTGGCATGGCGACGGTGTTCGTCACCCACGACCTGGGCGTGGCCGCCGAGATCGCCGACCGCATCGCGGTGATGTACGCCGGGCGCATCGTCGAGGAAGGTCCGGTCGCCGAGGTGCTCGCCAATCCGCAGCACCCCTACACCCAGGGTCTGCTGACCTCCACGGTGCACGGCCAGGACCGCAACCACGACATCCAGGCCATCGCCGGCAGCCCTCCCGACCTGCGGCGCCTGCCATCCGGCTGCGCGTTCGGGCCACGCTGCAAGCAGTCGATGGAGGCCTGCCGGACTACGGTGCCGCAGCCGCGCCATCCGGCGCCCGGGCACATGGCGTGTTGCCTGCGAACCCCGTCGCTTGTGGATGCCTGAAAGGACCGATGCCATGAACGGACTCGATATCCCGCCCGAGATGCTGGCGCGCGCGAAGGAACAGCGCGGCCGCGAACACCCGTTCGCCGACCTGGACCCGATGCACACGGCGCTTGTTGTCGTGGACATGCAGAACGCCTTCATGGACGACGCGGTCGGCCACGCGGTCTGCCCGATGGCTCGCGAGATCGTGCCGAACGTGAACCGATTAGCGGCTGCGGTGCGATCGGGCGGCGGCGGCGTGTTCTGGATCAAGAACACATTCAACGTTCGGTCGGCCAGGGAATGGTCGGTGCTGGACGAGATGGCCACACCCGAACGGCGCGCGAAACGAGCGGCCGCGATGAGCGAGGGGACCAAAGGGCATGAACTCTGGCCGTCGCTCGACGTGCGGGCGGACGACGAGATCGTGAAGAAATATCGATTCAGCGCGTTCCTAGCAGGCGCCTCCGACCTGCCGGACCGGCTTCAGGCGCGCGGCTTCGACACGGTGCTCATTACCGGCACGGTGACCAACGTGTGCTGCGAATCCTCGGCGCGCGACGCCATGATGATGAACTACAAGGTGGTGATGGTGACGGACGCCAATGCCGCGATGACGATGGAGGAACACCGCGCGTCGCTGCTGTAGAGGTGGCTGGCCAAATTCGGACATCGCTATAAGTGGAACTCTCTGCCTGAACACGGCACCTTTGGTGTTGACCAGGAGCGAGAATGACGAAGCGAACACGACGGACGCACAGCGCGACTTTGAAGGCGAAAGTGGCTCTGGCTGCGTTGAAGGGCGAGAAGACGCTGGCCGAGTTGGCGCAACAATATGAGGTGCATGCCAGCCAGATCACGGCGTGGAGGGCTCAGTTGCTTGCCGGGGCAGAAGGGTTGTTCGGCGGCAATGCGCCCGATGCAGCTCCAGCGGTGGATTTGAAGGTGCTTCATGCCAAGATTGGCGAGTTGGCGCTGGAAAACGATTTTTTGTCCGGTGCGCTCAGCAAAGCCGGCCTGCTGAACGCAAAGCGATGATCGACCGGGAGCACGAACTCACTGTGGGGCGGCAAGCTGAACTTCTGCAGCTCAGTCGCAGCAGCCTCTACTACAAGCCTCGGGCGGCATTGCCGACCATCCTTGCCTTGATGCGGCGGATTGATGAGCTGCACCTGAATTATCCGTTTGCAGGCAGCCGAATGCTGCGCGACATGCTCCGGGCAGACGGCATCATGGTCGGCCGGGAGCTGGTAACCGGGCTGATGCGGCGCATGGGGATTGAGGCGATCTATCGTCGTCCGAACACGTCCAAGCCGGCTGCTGGACACAAGATCTACCCGTATTTGCTGCGTAAACTTGCAATCGACCGGCCGAACCAGGTGTGGGCCACGGATATCACCTACATCCCAATGGCACGGGGGTTCGTCTACTTGGCGGCCGTGGTGGACTGGTTTACCCGGCGGGTTCTAGCCTGGCGCGTGTCGATCACGATGCAGGCGGATTTCTGCATCGAGGCGGTGGAAGAGGCTTTGGCCAAGAACGGTAAGCCGGAGATTTTCAATACCGACCAGGGGAGCCAATTCACCAGTCTGCCGTTCACTGGGTTGCTGCAAAAACGTGGTATTGCCATCAGCATGGACGGCCGCGGTGCCTGGCGGGACAATGTCTTTGTTGAACGTCTGTGGCGATCAGTGAAATACGAGGAGGTGTACCTTCGGGCTTACGACAGCGTTGCCGAGGCCCGCGCTTCGATTGGCCGATATCTGACTTTTTACAATGGCCGCCGGCCACATTCCAGTCTTGACGCTCGGACGCCGGACCAAGCCTACTTCAACCATGTGCCGCTATTGGCGGCAGCATGATTTCGGCGGGGTTGCCTGGACGTCGCGAAGGAAGGGCATAGCCCGACTGCAGCGATAGCCAGGCAACCTCGGAGGCCCCTTCAACCGGCAGAGGCTATACTTATAGAAACCGAAACGGTGCCTCGATGAAGCCGGCCACCTCTATCCTCGCTGCTTTTTGCAGGACCTGCGCATTTCCGACAGCCCAAATAATTTGGCGTCATCAGGATTCTAGACACGATCAGTTGGTGACGCGTTCGCCCCGTTGAGCCCACTGACCGGGATTAACCGTGAGCCTAACTGCCTTGCCGTCAGAGCCGAAAGTAAAGGCAAGCCGCGTTCCGTAGCGGCTGTCTAGGTGAAACTCCGTCTCGGATGTTGCATGCAATGTGGCCGGGCTCGCCCCTAGATCGAAAAAGCGCATCCCGTTCAGTGTAGCCCTCAGGTTGCCGTCGGCGAGGTCGATACTCATCATAGCATGTGGTCCCATCTGGTAGACCCCGACGAATTGGGTCATCTGGTCTCGTGTTAGATCGACATCCGGCGTGGCTGGTGCGGGCGGATCGCTTGGCACGCTCGCTAAAATTGCGTCCCACATTGTCTCTGCTGCGATGGCAAATCCAATTGATGCGTTCGGTTCCGAGTTCGCGTCGCCCACCTCCTGCGTGCTCACCGCAAACAAGGTGTCCCCATCTTCAAAGGTCGAGAAAGGTTGAATGGCCCGGGCCATAGAGCTGTGAACTTGGATTGCCAACCGCTGCAAACCGGAAGCGCTCGTTTTCCGGTTTGTGATGATCACACTGATTGTCGTGTTGCTCGTGCCGCCGGGTGAGGTAGCAGGTCGTCCCGGTGTGGCCAACGCTGTGACTCGTGCTAGCAAGTCGGAGGTCTTTGTTAGGTTGCCCCAGGCCGGGTTGCGATGGCAGCTCACCAGGCGCCCATCACGATCGGTGATCGCGCCGAGTGCGTTGACAACCACAAAGGCTGCAATTTTCATCTCTCCTACCTGTCGGAACGCACCGCCCTGCCCAGAATGTGCTGCGCAACCGAAAAAACCGCCCTGCATGGCCATACGTCCAGCCCCTTGTGCGCCCAGAGGGAAGACGCCAGGTCGCAAGGAATGTAGGGCTGCCAAGGCCAGTCGTCGGTCCGGGTAGATTTCGTTCAGCCGGTGTCCCAGGAAGTCGTAGATAATTGCGCCAGTGGAGAACGCTATGTCACCACGCATCCCGCTCCGGATGCCATCGTCCTTCAAGCCGGTCATAACGGCCGTGATTGCTTCCTCACCATAAGACGATCCGCCTGAGAAGACGATCGCATCAATGAAAGCATTGGAATAGCCGAGCCGAAGCGCATCGGTATTCACCGTGCCAGGCGCTCCTCCGCGCACATCAACCGCGGCAGAAACCTTTCTAGGAAAGCGGAACACAGTGACCCCTGTCGGGCCGTCCTCGTACGAGGCGGTCCCGATCTGGACCGCTGGCCAATCAAATGTCAGCACCGGCCCCGAGATCTCAGTATTGACAACGAGTTGGCTTTGATCCGCGCGGGCTAAGTGGGTGACCGTCATTGCGGCCATGAAGAAGAGTATACCCCGCTTTGAAGGGACCGCATTGACAAGCTTCTTGCGCATTGAACATAGCCCGCAGGTTGTTCCAGCTATCCTGGATACGATTTCACGCATGGCGCAACCTCCTAGCTCTAGCGGGTCTGTCCATGCAGAAATCAGACTTTCGCAACGTTGGGCGAATCCTGCGAAGAGCCGCGGACTTCGCACTGGTCCATAACACCTTCTAAGGATGCCACCAAAATGAATTGGCAATACTTAAAGCGATCCGATAACAAAATATCTATTAATCTTGATAACAATGTGTGGGACTTTCTCTTCGAGAGAAAAATCGATCTTTCCTTAGCTCGACTTTGGCCATTCAGGCGGCGTAGCAGGCTGCGCCGATCAGTGCGTTGATGGCGGTTCGAGGTAATTTGACGAGGTCCGGGACAGCCGCGGATGTGCGGAAATCATGGTGCGTCCATAGCTCACGGCGAACGCGGGCGAGCGCGTCGCTGAATGTGGGCAGCGGTTTGGAGTACCAGCTTGCTGTCCGAGGCGCTGGTGTCTCCCTGGCATACAGGTCGTGCGCCCACAGGGTGACAAGCGAGAACAGCCCGAGCAACGCGGGCGTGGTTCGCGCGATGGCCGGGTCTGACCATTGGCGTTGGGTTTCGACGCCGAGATGGCGGCGCACCTCAGCAAAGGTGACCTCGATTGACCAGCGGCGGACGAACCAGCGCAGGATGTTGACCGGGTCCGCGTCGAGGTCGGTGCACAGGAACGCCTGGGGGCGGAGTTCGCCTGCGACATCGCGGACCAGAACATAGCGGATCGGCACGAGGCGGCCAGGGTGATGCCAAAGGGCGGTCCCGGACACGATCTCAACCAAACGTTCACCGCGCCCATACCATCCGCTCACCTGCAAGCGGCGCCAGCGTGTCTTGGGATCAGCCAAGCGCTTGGCGAGGGTTGCCTGCCGTTTGCCAATGACACGTGGCCGTCCGACCGTGCCGGGCCTGCGGCGTGCAGGCGGGTTGAACAGGCGCGCATCCAGACGCAGGCGGGTGATCATGCACATGCGCCGCCGCACGGCTCGCAACAGGTCGATGGCGGCGAAGCTGCTGTCGGCCACCGCGATGATCTTGCGATCCGGCAACCATCGTGACGCTTGCAGCAGAACCTGCCTGCCCCAGTCGGTCAGCTTCTTGTGCCGCTTCTGGCGCTGGTCGGCATAGCGCTCCGAGGGCGCAAGCGCAGTCAGGAACGGCAATCCCCAGACCCGCCTTGCCCAAGGGATTTCCGGAAGCAGCATGACTGAAAGCCAGCGCAGGCCGCTTGCCTTGACGAAATGGCCCTGTGACGAGCGGACGGGATCGCGATAGATGCCGCGTGCCGCGATCTTGGCACCCCATCGGCGTTCAAGCGTATCGTCGAGGCCGATCACCACGGGACCATCGGGCACAAACGTGCTGACCAGCAAACGGCACAGGCAGCGCGCAAGCTGCAAGTTCGACCAGCGATTGCGGTTGAGAACCCGATGGTAGTTCGTGAAGCATGAAGCCTGGTCAAGGCCAGTGACGCGTAGAGCAGCAGCGACGGTGCGTCGCCCGGGGCTGAGGATAGCGCCGACGATTAACACGAGCACGTGCTGCCAGGTTGGCGCGGTAAAGACTGCGCTGAACGGCGCCATCCAGGCAGCCAGTTTCGTTTGTGCTGTGTCGCCCGTCCGTTCTACCAGCATCTGCTCGCTCCCAACTCGACCTCGGAGAGAGACTTACTAACGCTGCGTCAGCCGAAAATCCCAGGCTCAATCACAAGCAATCCAACGCCGACGGCAGTCTAAAATGGCCAAAGTCGAGCTTAGAACTCCCATCCGATGAATTTGCAATTTTTATTACGAGAGAAATCGAGATAGAAGGATTGGCGATCCCAAATAACGCTTCAAAGACTGCACTCAAAGATTATATTTCCTGGACGATAACCAGCTGCGCCATCAAAACAACATCGGTGTTTGGATATGCCTCGGATAACTCTGGGCCACAACGATTTGGGGGATATGGTCAAGGGATGTACCAGTCTCAGACCGAACGTGAATTCTATGAGGCTATAAGGGGATCATACCTCCGGTGCCGTCGCGAGTTGTGTGGAAATTGCTTGAGCGGCGTGTCTCTGGCGGGGTGATAGTTGGGTCGGCTAGGCTGCGAGGTCAACGGGGCCAGGCGTGGTGAGCTTCTCGCCCAGAGTCTGCCAACCGTTCACCTTTCGCATGGCGATCTGGCCTGACGCGAGCAGGGCCCAGAACAGCATGGCGGCCGTCTCTGCCGACGGCAGCACGGTCTGCGTCTTGATGCGGCGCTTGAACTCCTCGTGCAGCCGCTCGATCGCGTTTGTGGTCCGTGCCGACTTCCACTGGCTTGGGGGCAGGTGGAGGAAGGCAAACAAGCGATCGCCGGCCTCTTCCAGGCTTGTTGCCACCGCGGGGCAGCGTAGCCGCCACTTGCGCAGGAACGCTTTGCGTCGTGCCTGCACCTCCTTTGCGGTCTCGGCGTAGAT
>JAABUS010004245.1_pt1 | contig 21092 bp, 16 predicted proteins | sample 5560161 | NCBI WGS metagenome assembly JAABUS01 (sample SAMN10711885, study PRJNA513376) | rock metagenome | isolation source: Antarctica rocks | place: Antarctica: Victoria Land, Trio Nunatak nord | collected 2016-01-04
CTACATTTTCAAACTTAGTATTAAGTTTAATTGGAAAAAAGCAAAACACTCTATTTAAAAAATTTCCATTCCATTGTTATAATAAGTTTAAAAAAATGTATCAAAAATGAACCATCAAAATGGAAATAACTCTAAAAGAAATCCAGCAGGCTGTTGATGAATGGATAAAAACAGTTGGTGTAAAATATTTTAATGAACTTACTAATCTTGGTATTTTAATGGAGGAGGTAGGAGAACTGAGCCGGCTAATGGTGAGAGAGTATGGCGAACAATCGTTTAAGGAATCAGATAAAGGAAAAGAAATCTCTGATGAAATTGCTGATGTATTATGGGTTCTAATATGTATTGCCAACCAAACCGGAGTAGATTTAACTGAAGCGCTTCAAAAAAATCTTGCTAAGAAAAATGCAAGAGATATTGACCGTCATAAAAAAAATGAAAAACTAAAATAAGTGTACTTCGTTTCGATACTAAAATATCAATTTAATGTTTTTTAAATAATAACTCAACATTTACAATGCAGTGAAATGCAACTAAGTATGCACAATAGCAGTCATTAAAAGCAGGAAAAAATTAACTGCTACAGATACTTTTAAATGTTTTTTCCCTTATTAAATATTATGTTGCAATACACTCTACAGATCTTATCCGGAATTGCTGCAGGCTTACTTTGCAAGGCATACTTTGCCACTCGCCTGAAAAGTAAGATTAAAGATTATCAAAATGATATAATAAACTATCAAAATGGTATTACAAAAAGCCTCGAAAAAATTATCGAACTTGAAGCTTTAAATAAAAAGCTCGAAAAGCGCCTGAAAGAAATGGAAAACTACTTCTCAAAGGATAGCATCAACATGAATTAGCATTTACAACATTTCCCTAATGTATTCCATTTTCTTTTACTGTTATTTTCTGTAGGTTTGCCGCATTATGACGACGAAGGAGAATAAGTTTCAGCAAATAATATCTCACGCCAAAGAATATGGATTTGTTTTTCCAAGCAGCGAAATTTATGATGGCTTAAGCGCTGTTTACGATTATGGCCCCTATGGCAGCGAACTAAAAAAGAATCTTCGCGATTACTGGTGGAAGTCAATGACGCAAATGCAGGAAAACATTGTGGGTATTGATGCTGCTATATTTATGCACCCAACTACCTGGAAGGCCAGTGGTCACGTTGATAATTTCAGCGATCCTATGATTGATAACCGTGACAGCAACAAACGCTATCGCGTTGATCATTTAATAGAAGGTTTTGCCGATGAACTGAAAGAGGAAGGAAAAACAGAAGAAGCTGATACCCTGCTTGGCGAAATGGACGGGTTACTTGCCGCGGAAGATTATACAGCTTTAAAGGAATTAATTATTTCTAAAAATATCGTTTGCTCTGTAAGTGAAACAGCCAACTGGACAGACATCAGGCAATTCAATTTAATGTTTTCTACGCAACTTGGCAGTGTTGCTGAAGAAGCAGATACTATTTATCTACGCCCCGAAACTGCACAAGGCATTTTTGTAAACTTTCTAAATGTGCAAAAAACTTCAAGGATGAGAATTCCCTTTGGCATTGCACAAATTGGTAAAGCTTTCAGAAATGAAATTGTAGCCCGGCAGTTTATTTTTAGAATGCGTGAATTTGAGCAAATGGAAATGCAGTTTTTTGTTCGTCCCGGCACTGAAGGTGAGTGGTATCGATTCTGGAAAGAAGCAAGGCTGCAATGGCATTTAAGTTTAGGAATTTCTCCCGAGAAATATCGTTATCATGACCATGTAAAACTCGCCCATTATGCTAAAGAAGCATGCGATATTGAATTTGAATTTCCCATAGGTTTCAAAGAGGTAGAAGGTATTCATTCACGCAGCGATTATGACTTGTCGCAGCACCAGTTGTACAGCAAGAAAAAAATGCAGTATTTCGATAATGATATTAATCCCGCTACCGCAAAACCTTATGGCAACTACATTCCTTATGTTGTGGAAACATCTATCGGTTTAGATCGGATGTTTTTACTTATTCTAAGCGAAAGTTATGAAGAAGAAACACTAACCAAAGAAGACGGAAGTACAGATACAAGAGCGATACTGCATATTCCTGCAAAAATTGCCCCTGTTAAACTAGCTATTTTACCATTGATCAAAAAAGATGGTTTGCCTGAGATTGCGCGTAAAATAATGGATAATTGCAAAGCGCATTTCCGATGCTTTTATGAAGAGAAAGATGCAATAGGCAAACGTTATCGCCGCCAGGACGCAATTGGTACTCCTTTCTGTGTTACCATTGATCACCAAACAAAAGAAGATCAAACAGTTACCATTCGCTATCGTGACAGCATGATGCAGGAGAGAATTCCTGTAAGTAAAGTGGGAGAGATAGTAATAAATAATATTTTATAAATAGCTCTATTTAAGTAAGGGCAGCTGTCGTACCTTTTGACAACCCTTTTATTGAGTTTTTTAAAAAACTTTTTAACTTCTACCCATACAATTCCAAATGAATAGCTTTCTTGTCGTAACCTAAATTAAGTATTCTTTTTTTTGCTTCATCTATCATGTTTTTCCAGCCGCAGAGATAAAAATATGCAGGAGGTTTTTCATTTGCTAAAATCTCTTCATAAACGGCATGTACATATCCTTTTCGCACAAGCGTATTTTCTTCAGCTTCCCTTGAGAAAGTGGGCAGATAAGAATAATTCTCAACTTCCTTTTCAAGCTGTTTCAATTCCTCGTAGTATAAACAATCTTTTATAAGACGTGTACCAAATAGCAGATATATTTTTTTATGAGGAATATTATAACGATTAATGTGATGCAACATACTTCTGAAAGGCGCTACACCTGTACCTGTGCAAATAAAGAAAATATCTCTGTCAATAATTTGGGGTAAGACAAATACTCCTTGTGGTCCCCGTAAAGATAGTTCAGATCCTTCTTTTACTTCATCAAATAGATAAGCAGTTCCTGCACCTCCTTCAAGCAAAACAATTACTAACTCAATTACATTGGTTTTATCAGGTGCAGAAGCAATAGAATAACTGCGCCACCTTTTATTTTTTTTCTCATGAATAGGAAGATCGAGTGTAACAAACTGACCGGGAATAAAATCAAAAGATGCAATTTCGGGAATCTGAATCCAATATCGGCGTGTGGATAAAGTTTCTTCACTTATTTTTATAACTACACCTTTCCTCCAGGGCTCTAACATTGTTTTTTTTTAAAATGCAAATACATCCCTAACTCCTTTTTAAATATTAGTATATGGGCAGAAAAGGAAGTATTGTTAGATTTTTAGTACGAATTCAAATACATAACAGATCGATAGTGAAGTGAATTATTATTCCCTTAATACTAGGGTGTGAAAAATACTGTGGTTTATTCAACAAATCCAACAACTTTTATAGCCTTCTCATATCCTCTATTCATGTGCTGATGAAGTCTGCTATAGCTCACAATTTTTTCATCCTATCTCCCTTAATAAGTCCCGCTTTTAGGATCAAGCCTGTGCAGTAGGTCCTCCAAAATTTAATGGAATTTCTACCTGTTCCAAATCCTGGATAGAACCATTAGCAGCCTCATACCGTACAACATTATCTTCAAGCGCTTTTAAAAAACGTTTTGCATGCATGGGAGTGAAAATGATACGGCTTTTTACTTTACTTTTTGGAGTTCCGGGCATTACATTTACAAAGTCAATCACAAACTCAGCATGACTATGTGTAATAATCGCAAGATTAGCATAAGTACCTTCGGCTACTTCTTCCGAAATCTCTATGTTTAACTGGCTTGGCTGTTGATCCGGCATATTAAAAATTTTTACAAAAATAGCAGAAAACAAACGCAAAGTACTATTCAAAAAAACATCCTTTTAATTCAAATCCGCGTTTATTAATATTCTAAAATAGTTGATAACATTTCTCAAAACATTTTTGCTGCTTTTCCATGTAGCTTAAAAGTCAAAATCTCTTCTGGCCATATTCCATCTTACACCAAATGAAAATATTGTAGTTGGTGCATTTCCACCACTTGCTATTTTATAAGTTCTATGTTGCAGGTTTGCATCTATAAAAAGATTTTCTTTTATTTCATAAGATGCAAGAAGAGAAGTATTTAATGATTCTACTTTATCGCCATCACCTACAAAATACCCATAATTTTTATCCCGGGTATTATAAGAAAGCAGAATATTACTTCCGTAATTTACACCAAAAAGGTCAAGGCCCTGAAAGTAGTAAATTGCTTTTGCCTGCAAATACAACTTCTGCAAGGGCTGGTATTTTACAATAGCAATACGCTCCTGGAAATTAGCGCCAAGCGGATGAGCAAACGGCTGATTGTAATGCGTATAGTCAGATACAGAATCAAAATGAGAATAGGTGAATGGCCTTATCCGGTTACTTTCAAGCTGAAGATCGAGATTCGGAATACCAAATGCATCAGGATATTTAAGGCCAATCTGGTAGCCAAATTTGTTAGCCCAATATCCCCTGTTTTTCACAATCTCATGATACAAAAATTCATCTAACACCAACTGGCCATATACCTGCACTTTCTTTTTAATGTTTGCTTTTACGTTTAAACCTACCACTGCATTGTCTTTACTTCCTATATCACTTTCTGCAGCACGTAAAAAGATAACCGGGTTTAAATATTGAAAATCAAAATGATCTTTTCTTCCAAACATCACGGCATCAAACACACCAACATTTAACCACCTGGTTGCATTAACACTCAGGTAATTCATTCGAAAATATTTTCTGGACAGTAAATTGTTACCTCTTGCTCTTTCGCCGTCCGGAATTAATTCCATGAATAAATTTTCGTAATTAAATTTCCAAATGCGGGTATTTATCTTAAGAAACAAAGCATTTCCTGAAAAATCACTTAAAAACAAACTGCGGTATCCATCGCCAATAAAATTTTTATCGTAACCTAATTGTATATCAATATACCTTGATGCATTAAAACTGACTGAGCCTCTGCCATCAAAATAATCTACACCTCCAGGACCTTTAAAATTTTTATAATAACGGGCCCCGGGCACTGCAGAATGAGAAGCAATCCATTGCTGTACATACAAAGGGTCTCTTTCCTGGTTATCAGTCAGATAAAAATCAAACGCAACTTTGCGACTAATCATTCCACGCAGACTTATACCCCTGCTATTGTAAAAAAGTCGTTGCGAATTACCATTTTCAAACATTTGCTGGTATTGTATAACAGGATTAACAGCCAGGAAAAAGTCTTTTGTATTTACTTCATAAAGGTTTCCCTTTGTTTTATAAAAGCTATTTAGAATGGGCTTTTTACTATTATAAGACTCACGTGGTTTAGACCATTCGCTGTTGTTCATTAAAAAGCTTTGTATATTGTACTTGTCAATTTCTGTGAGACGAACAGAAGCACTATCTCCTGCAGCATAAAGACTATCAATTTCTTCCACTTCCCTGGTTACCAGCCTCCGGTTGTACGGTTTTACTGTGGAGTAATTAAGGTTAGCGTTTCCAGTCTTAATTTCTAACCTGTCTAATAATTTGTAATCTTTTGTACCAAGAGGTAAATAAGAGCTTTGACAAAAAGCACTGATGGGCAATAATAAAAAAATAACTGTGCGAAGGGATTTAATAATTTGCATGAAAATTCCTGTTTTGAAATATCTTGTATGAATTATTTACTCAAAGACATCAGAGTTGTTAACGAAGGTAAAACTTTAGCATGTGATGTATTAATAAAAAATGGCTTTATACATAAAATCGCTGATAATATTGAAGTAAAGGAAAGAGTTACAGAAATTGCCGGAAGCGACAGATTTTTATTACCGGGAGTGATAGATGACCAGGTACACTTCAGGGAACCGGGCCTTACTCATAAAGCAACTATTTACACCGAATCAAAAGCAGCAGTAGCAGGAGGTGTTACTTCTTTTATGGAAATGCCTAACACCATTCCACCTGTTTTTACGCAAAAACTTCTTGAAGAAAAGTATGCTCTCGCCGCAGCGTCCTCACTCGCAAATCACTCATTCTATATGGGTACGGGAAATGACAATTTAGAAGAAGTATTAAAAACTAACGATAAGAAAAATGACGTTTGCGGTGTAAAAGTTTTTATGGGCTCATCTACAGGAAATCTATTAGTTGATAATCCCCTTATTCTTGAAAAAGTATTTGGCGGAGTTGATCTTTTGATAGCGACTCACTGTGAAGATGAAGCAACTATTAAAAGAAACTTTGAAAAAATCAAAAGAGAAAAAGGAACATTGAAACCTGCAGACCATCCGGTAATACGAGATGACGAAGCTTGTTTTGAGTCTTCTTTCAAGGCAGTGCAACTTGCAAAAAAACACAACTCGAGGTTGCATATTTTACATATTACGACAGAAAGAGAGCTGCAGTTGTTTAGTAAGATGCTTCCATTAAAAGAAAAGAAAATTACAGCAGAAGTTTGCGTACATCATTTGCATTTTACCAGCGATGATTATGCCTGGTTAGGAAACCAGATAAAATGTAACCCTGCCATTAAAGCTGCTTATAATAAAGAGGCGCTGTGGCAGGGATTGCTCGATAACAAGCTGGATGTTATTGCTACAGACCACGCTCCGCATACGTGGCAGGAGAAAAATGAACCATATGAAAAAGCGCATGCAGGTTTGCCGCTTGTTCAGCATTCGTTACTGCTGATGCTACAGTATGCAAAGCAGGGAAAAATTACCATTGAAAAAGTTTCTGAAAAAATGAGCCATGCTGTGGCCGACTGTTTTAAAATAGACAGACGCGGATACATAAGGGAAGGTTATTATGCAGACCTTGTGCTTGTTGATACGAACTTAACAACTGTAGTAAATAAAGAAAATATTTTATATAAATGCGGATGGAGTCCGTTGGAAGGTTTTGAATTTGATTCAAAAGTGACACATACGTTTGTAAACGGACAATTAGTTTATGGAAACGGACAATGGAATGAGTCTACAAAAGGAATGAGAATGAAATTCGTGAGATAATTATTATAGCTTATAACCGGAAAAGGCTGAAGCATTATCAGCTCCGTAAACAAGAAAATTATATATGCAAGCAGACAAAACCACCATAAACGATTTATCAATATTTCATGGCGAAGAAGAGCAATCTGTTTTTCATCATCTTAATTTCACCACGACCATTGGCGGAAAGGATTGGCTCCGATACCTGCTTGCTAATCCCTACAGTGATCTGGATAAGATTCAGGAAACACAACAGATGCTTCGATTGATTATTAAAAAAGAAGATCAGTGGCCTGCTATGATCACCAATGGAACGGTAATGGTAGTAAATAAATATTACGACTCTTCCATTGATGAGATTCCGCGTGACCCCAGCCTGCTGAATAGCCTGTACTATACGATTATAAAGTCACAGGACTTTTCATTACTCAAATTTTCTGTTACACATTTTATTGATTTTACAATTGGCTTAAAAAGCATTATTGATTGTTTTGATAATGAAAACAATCCAAAGCTTTTGCAGGGCATAATAGATCGCATTAAATTTTTGACTGATAAGCCTGTTATAAAAATAATGATGAAATGGAATAAGAAGCACAAACTATCCGTTAAAAATTACCTGACTTTCGGCCACTACCTGAAGTACCATTTTAAAGAAAGAGCTCTTGAATTGTCTGATATTTACAGCAGGTTAGACGCATATCATAGCATGGCTATTGCAAGTAAAAAATACAGGTTTTGTTTTCCTGAAATTAAAAAAGCTAACTCGCCTTTTATAAATGCTAAAAATCTTTATCATTTATTGGTAATTACACCTGTGGCTTACGATGTTGACCTAAACGAGCATCAAAACTTTTTATTTCTTACGGGCGCCAACATGGCTGGCAAAAGCACTTTTATTAAAGCTGTAGGCGTATCAGTTTATTTAGCTCATGTTGGTATGGGCGTACCTGCAGAAAGCCTTGAATTAAGTTTATTCGATGGCTTGCTAAGCAACATACAGGTAGAAGATAATATTTCGCGGGGCGAAAGTTTTTTTTTCAATGAAGTACAACGCATCAAAAAAACAATTACTAAAATAAATGATGGCCGCAACTGGCTTATTTTAATTGACGAACTTTTTAAAGGAACCAATGTGCAGGATGCTATGAAATGCAGTACAACGGTGATTGAAGGATTGCGTAAAATGAAAAATACGTTGTTCATCCTGTCAACACATCTGTATGAAATTGGTGAAGGGTTGAGACAATACTCCAATATAAAATTCAACTACTTTGAAACTCAAATAGAAGATGGTCAGTTGATATTCAGTTACCAGCTAAAAGAAGGAATCAGTAACGACCGGTTGGGTTATCTGATTTTGAAAAGAGAAGGTGTTGTAAATATGCTTGAAAATTTGTAGAAGGGCCACAAAGACTCAAAGGCTCAAAGAAACCAGAAGGTATTCTTTGCGAAACTTTGCGTCTTCGCGCCTTAGTGGCCAAAAATAAAACTTACATTTGAAACCTTAACTGCTAATACATGCACCTGCTTCAGCTTCGTAATCTCAAAAAGTATTATGCTACACAAAAAGCCGTAGATGACATAAGTTTCTCAGTAGAATATGGAAGCATCTTTGGATTGTTAGGTCCTAATGGCGCCGGCAAAACTACATTGCTGAGAATGATAACCGGTATTTTCTATCCTGACGAGGGAGAAATTGATTTTAAGGATAAAAAGTTTGATCCCTTAAGCGATAACCAGTATATAGGTTACATGCCTGAGGAAAGGGGTTTGTACAAAAAGATGAAAATAGGTGAGCAGGCATTATACCTCGCCCGGCTAAAGGGATTAAGCAGAAGCGAAGCAATGGAGAAAATCAAATATTGGTTTATAAGATTAGGCATGGAAACCTGGTGGAATAAAAAAGTGGAAGACCTTAGTAAAGGAATGAGCCAAAAACTGCAGTTTGTTACCACCGTTTTGCATGAGCCTAAACTGATTATTTTAGATGAACCATTCAGCGGACTTGACCCGGTAAACGCTAATCTCATTAAAGATGAAATTTTTGAACTGGCAAAAAAAGGCAGTACAATTATATTTAGTACTCACCGTATGGAGCAGGTAGAAGAAATCTGTGACCACATAGTATTAGTTAACCAGGGAAAAAAAATTCTAGACGGAAGTGTACAAAGCATTAAACAACAGTTTAAAGAGAATATTTTTCGTATCCAGGTCTCTAATGTTCCGGCTGATATAAACCAGTCTTCATTTGATATTATTAAGCAAAATGAAAATCAGTTAACATTAAAAATAAATGAAAATCGCAGCAGTAATGAAGTGTTGCAATATTTTATAAATGAAAATTCGTCTGTAGAAGCATTTAACGAAATTCTTCCATCATTGAATGAAATTTTTATCAGATTGGTAGAAGGTACAAGAACTACAAGACAGTTTCAAACTGTTTCAGCATAAATTCAATCCCGGTTGCATGAATAAAATATTATTAATAATACAAAGAGAATATCTGACAAGGGTTCGGAATAAAACATTTATTCTATCAACTATTCTTACACCTTTACTATCTGCGGGCTTAATAACAGCCGTAACAGTGATTTCAATAAAAAATATTGATCATGAAAAAGTAGCTATAATAGATCAGGATAACGTACTGAATAATCACATAGAAAATACCAAAGCGTTAACTTTTGAGTTTCAAAAAGATGTTGACAGCAATAATTATATAGCAAAAGGTTATTCAGCCATTCTATATACTCCCGGTGTGGGCAATAATAGCTATAAACTTATTTCTCAAAAACAATTTGGAATGGTTGCTGAAGGAAACCTTGAAGAAAAGATCAACCAATCGGTTGAAAACAACCTTCTGAAATCTAAATACCACATTGATATAAAAGATCTGGAAGCCGAACGAAAAAAAGCAGGCTCAGCACATATTGACCAGACTTACCAGGAAGGATCAGAAGTGAAGAAAGGAAACAGCGAACTGGCATATGGTATCGGGTACGGAAGCGGATTTCTCATTTACATTACACTCCTTATTTATGGTAACATGGTGATGCGTGGAGTTTCAGAAGAAAAGACAAACCGCATAGCAGAAGTAGTTATTTCTTCAGTAAAACCATTTCAACTGATGATAGGAAAAATTGTTGGTATAGGTGCAGTTGGTTTGACACAGTTTTTAATCTGGATAATATTACTTATAGGACTAATGTCTGCTGCAAGTGCATTTTTATCGAAAGAAACTTTGCAACAGGCACAGGAGTCAAGTCAGCAAATGCCTGGAGGAAGCGTGCACACAGCATCAGGTGCAGCAAATAGTTTCAATGATATTAAAGATACCCTTTTGGAAGCGAACTGGTATCTAATAACCGGATGCTTTTTGTTCTACTTTTTATTTGGCTATCTTTTTTATGCCGCATTGTTTGCGGCAATTGGCAGTACAGTAAACGAAGATGCAAATGACGCGCAAAGTCTGCAGTTTCCTGTTACAATGCCCATTATTGTTTCAATAGTTATAATGATGAATGCAGTTACAAACCCTTCGGGCAGCCTTGCAACCTGGGCCAGCCTTATTCCTTTCTTCTCTCCTATTGTTATGATGGGCAGAATTCCTTTTGGCGTACCCGGAACAGTTCCTTACTGGCAACTGATTTTAAGTATGCTGTTTCTTATAACCGGTTTTTTACTAACTACCTGGATCAGCGCAAAGATCTATCGTACCGGAATTCTTATGTATGGCAAAAAAGCAACCTGGAGAGAAATAGGTAAATGGGCTTTTAGAAAGAATTAAAGACAGACGGGTTACTAGTTACCAATTATATTAATAACTGTTGAATTGAGGGTCGTACCATCAAATCCAATCTTGGGAACTGAGACAAAAAGTATTCATTCTTTACAATATTACAGGTGCATTCATCATTGTTTCGAACTTAAGCTTAGCGAACATAGAAAGACATTTACAAAAAAGCAACTGATAAGTTGAATGAAATTTTTTAAGAAAAAAAGATGTAAAATTTTTCATTTGGTAGTTTTTCATATTGCTGATAAATTTCTGATTACAATAAAATCCTTGCAATGTTTATATATACTTCCTTAAAAATAAGAGACAATTGTAATCTTTAAAGCAATAATAGTAACGTTGTAAGTAAATTAGTATTCGTAAAAGATAAAATAATACCTCGGGAAGACACAGTATCAAAACACCTTTACATTACAAAACTCATTTTTTTTTGCTACTTTTCACCCTTCAATAAGGTACGATAATATTATAAGTTTTTTATGTCTCCAACATTGCTGTTTACTTTTGTTTCCGGGTATTTTCTCCTTTTACTTGGCGTTGCATGGTACACAAGCCGCAACAGCAATAATGATACTTTTTTTATAGGAAACCGCAGCAGCAACTGGATGTTAGTTGCCTTTGGTATGATAGGCACCTCTCTTAGCGGAGTTACTTTTGTAAGTGTACCTGGCACAGTAGGGTTAGTTGGGTTTGGATACTTTCAGGTGGTTATAGGATATTTTTTAGGGTATTTTGTAGTAGCATTTATTTTGCTCCCGACATATTATCGTATGAACCTAACCTCTATTTACAGTTACTTATTGCAACGCTTTGGCATCACATCGTACAAAACCGGCGCTTTATTTTTTATTATATCGCGTACATTGGGCGCTACAGCAAGATTGTATCTTGTGATAAATGTGCTCCAGATTTTTATTCTTGATCACATGCATATCCCTTTCTGGTTAACTACGTTCGTCATTCTTCTCATGATCCTCTTATATACTTTTGAAGGCGGGGTAAAAACAATTGTTTTTACAGATACACTTCAAACCACTTTTATGCTCATAGGCTTACTCGTATGCGTTATGTACATTATGAATCATTTAAACCTTACTTTTTCAGAAACGTGGACGGCACTCAAATCTCATAACTACAATACACTGTTCAATACGGACTATAAGAGTTCAGGATATTTTCTTAAATCAATTATAGGAGGCGCGTTTATAACTATCGCTATGACAGGTCTCGACCAGGAGATGATGCAAAAAAATATTAGTGTACGTAATTTAAGCGACTCGCAAAAAAATATGCTTTCTCTCAGCATTTTGCAAGGCGTAGTTGTTTTTATTTTTTTGTTGCTTGGCGGTTTACTATATTTATTTGCTTTAAGCAGGGGTGGTGTTTTCCAGGAGGCATTGGTAAATGGTAAACCCCAAATGCAGTTTTTGCTTGATAATAAGAACATACTTGGTGATAACATCTTTCCGCAAATGGTCTTTAATTACCTTCCTCCTATTATCGGAATTATTTTTATTCTTGGTCTCATCTCCGCCCTTTTCCCCAGTGCTGATGGCGCATTGACAGCCTTAACTTCCTCTTTTTGTATTGATATTATAGGTTTAAAAAGAAATAAGGAATGGACTGAAAAACGAAAGAAAAACATCAGGATGACTGTGCACATTATTTTTGCAGTTATTTTCTTTTTATGTGTTGTAATTTTTAAAATGATAGATAACAAATCTATTATAGACATTCTGTTAAAGCTTGCCAGTTATACGTACGGCCCTTTACTTGGCTTGTTTGCTTTTGGCATCTTTACCAACCGTAAGCTTCCGGAATCATCGGCTATTCCTGCAATCTGTCTTATTGCTCCTGCTATTTGTTATTATATCAGCGATCACGCCGCTGTATGGTTCAATGGTTTTCAGATAGGCATAGAACTGCTTATTTTAAATGGTTTACTGACTTCTATTGGATTATTGATTATCTCAAAAAAACATGCGAATAATTTTATCCCGGAGATTACGCCGATAAACGCAAACAAGAATATGTAGAATAGGAAAAATTAAATTTTAATTAGAGCATAAGAATAAAAACATCTGTAGTTAAATCTGCTTTTTTAGCGCAATGTGCGAGAAACCAAAAGCAGATAAATTTGTCCCGCAGATTACGACAATAGACGCAGACAGAACATTTAGAATAGGAAAAATTAAATTTGAATTAAAGAGACCCAAAAACAAGAACATCATCTCTGCGTTTTCGGCGCAATCCGCAGGAAACCAATTCCATTTTTTTATTTAGTTTTGATACATGCCACTTGAGATCGTTTCATCATTAGCAGAAAATTATGCTGCTTTATATACAAGTCCTGAAGACTCTGTTTTACATTTAATAAACGAAGAAACAGTTAAAAATCATCCGCATGCTCATATGCTTAGCGGTCATGTACAGGGAAAATTTTTAACATTTCTTAGTGAAATAATTCAGCCAAAATACATCTTAGAGATAGGAACATTTACAGGATATAGTGCATTATGCCTGGCAGAGGGAATTGCAGAAGGTGGTGAAATACATACCATTGAACTGAAGCAGGAAGATGCTGATACGGCTTTAAAAAATTTTAAAGCCTCAAAAAAAAATAATATTATTAATTTACACGTTGGGAATGCAAAAGATATAATACCGACATTACCATACCAGTGGGATTTGGTGTTTATTGATGCAGACAAAGTAAGTTATATAGAATATTACGAGCTTGTTTTGAAGCAACTATCGAAAAAAGGTGTTATCATTGCAGACAACGTATTATTTCATGGGCAGGTACTGGAAGAGCCCGTTAAAGAAAAAAATGCTCTGGCAATAGATGCATTTAATAAACATGTAATTAACGACGAGAGCGTTGAGCAGGTTATGCTCACCATCAGAGACGGATTACTTTTAATAAAAAAGAAATAATGACTAAAATCTTCAGGTTTATTCCCGCATTGCTTTCTTCCGTTTTATTATTGTCGGCCTCCTACGGTCAAACTGAAAAGCAAAGAATAGATACTTATGTGAATGAATACAAGGACTTTGCCATAGGTGAAATGATAAGAACTGGTATTCCCGCTGCGGTAACACTTGCCCAAGGTATATTAGAAACGGGCGGAGGACAAAGTGACCTTGCTGCTTTAGCTTACAATCATTTTGGCATAAAATGTAAATCTGAATGGACAGGCGAAACCATGTCGCATGACGATGATGCTAAGAATGAATGCTTCAGAAAATATGCATGTGTGCAAGATTCTTATAAAGACCATTCTGACTTTTTAAGAACACGACCTTGTTATGCGTTCCTTTTTAAACTTGACCCCACTGATTATGAAGGATGGGCAAAAGGTTTAAAAAAGGCAGGATATGCAACCAATCCTGCATATGCACAGAAACTAATTAAATTGATTGTTGAAAATAATCTTCAGGATTATACATTACTGGCTCTTAACGAAGGAAATAACTATGAAGAAACTTCGGTAAATGCTGATAAAACCGGTAATAATTCAGAAGTAAGTGTAAGCAGTTTAATTGAAACAAGTACAGTAAAACCGGCTCTCTCTATACAGGTTTTAGAAGAAAAAACAAAAAATTCAACTTATCCCGTTAATTCAGTTTTTAGTATAAATGATTTGAAAGTAATTTATGCAGAAGCAGGTACCTCTTTACTTGCAATAGCAAATAATTATAATATTTCTCTTAAAAAGCTTCTCGAATTTAATGAGCTTGCTGACCAGGCCGACATCCTTAACTTAGGTCAATTAATTTTTTTAGAAAAGAAATCAAAAAAAGGCACAAAGGAAATTCATATTGTAGAAGCGAATGAAACACTTCGCGATATTTCTCAAAAAGAAGGTATACAACTGGCAACTGTTATGGAGTATAATGGGTTACAAAAAGGTATGGAGCCTGCTGCCGGTGAGAAAATTTATCTTAAATACGCGTCGCCATCTTCTCCAAGATTAGCTTCTGCAGGTGACAAAACTGTTGCAAGGATGTAATAAGAAGGGCTTACATTGTACAAAAATTTATTTTTGATGCCCGATATTTTACAAGTTCACGATAAATACTTTGTTCCATATTTGTCCCAGGAAGAAATTATTGAGAAAGTAAAAGCACTGGCATATCAAATCAACCACGACTACAAAGGCAAGCGCCCGCTTTTTATCTCTATTCTTAACGGCTCATTTATATTTTCTGCTGATTTATTTAAGTTTATAACCGTAGAGGCAGAGATTTGTTTTATAAAACTTGCATCGTATAAAGGTACCAGAAGTTCGGGACAGATTATCACTGCTATTGGTCTCGATACTGATCTTACAGGCCGCGATATTATTATAGTCGAAGATATTATTGATACCGGAAAAACAATCAACCAGTTTTTACCTCAGGTTTTTAACCAGCAACCTGCCTCCCTGAAAATTGCTGTCCTTCTCCATAAGCCGGAAGCAACCGTCTTTCCGGTTAAAATTGATTATACGTGTTTCACTATTCCTGACAAATTTGTTGTTGGCTATGGGCTCGATTACAATGGATTAGGAAGAAATTTAGCACAATTATATCAGCTCAAAGAAGATTAACTGTTGGAAAGGAAACTTATAATCAATAACTTACACCTTATGAATCAGATGTATTAAAACATACGATTGTGAGGCTATTTTTACTAATTTGCTGTTTACTATTTTTATCAAATTCTGCTTTTTCTCAATATTATTTAAGAGGGGAACTGAAAGACGATAATGGTAATGGTTTACAGGGCGCAAAAATAACTCTCTATTCAAAGGGAAGTTATCCCTTTTACACCGGCAACTCCGGAGCATTTGGTATTCCTGTGAGCTTAAAGATTGATACAATAACTTTTAGTCTTGAAGGGTATGATACATTAAAAACCCCTGTAGTCACAACCGATTATGGTTATTTTATCCTTAAAGTGACAAGCAGAAATGCAACTGCCACTACGGTACATCTTTCTTCTTATACAAAAAATCTTCATCCCGAATTTAGTGAGCCTGCAATGGAGGATGGTGAAAGTTATTCTTCTGCTATAGAAAATCCTATTGTTGATACAAAAAGTTATCCTGAAACCGGTTTTGCCTTACATGTAGACAGAGCAAGCTACAGTAATATAAGAAGGTTTTTAAAAGCCAAGAAAAAACCACCTGCAGATGCGGTAAGAATTGAGGAAATGCTTAATTATTTCAATTTAAGAACAAAATCAGTAAATCTACCTCAAAGCACTTTTTTATTCAACACAAACCTCACCTCCTGCCCGTGGAATGAACAAAATAAATTATTATTCATTAATCTGCAGGCAAGAAAAATTAATCTTGATAAAACTCCTGCTGCTAACCTTGTTTTTTTAATAGATGTATCAGGCAGCATGGATGCGGATAATCGTTTACCTTTATTAAAAGGCGCTTTTAAACTATTAGTTGAGAACTTAAGAAGCAAAGACCTCGTTTCTATTGTTACCTATGGAGACAAAGTCACTGTAGTTCTTGAGCCTACACATGGAGATGATAAACAGAAAATAATAGAGGCCATCGAAGGACTGACTCCTGCGGGATCTACTCCCGGAGCTTCCGCTATTCGCACAGCATACAGAGTTGCAAGAAATAATTTTATCCAAAACGGAAATAATCGTGTAATTCTTGCAACAGACGGAGATTTTAATATCGGGCAGACTAGCGAAAAAGATTTGGAAGATATTATAAGCCAGGAAAGAAAAACAGGCATTTACCTCACTTGCCTTGGAGTAGGTATTGGCAATTATAAAGATAGTAAGCTTGAGGCGTTGGCTAATAAAGGCAATGGAAATTTTGCTTATCTTGACAATGAAAAAGAAGCTGAAAAGGTGCTGGTAGAAGAATTTGCACAAACATTATACAGCATTGCTGATAATGTTTATTTAAACGTCACTTTCAATCCTGATCTCGTTAAGGCCTACAGATTAATAGGTTTTGATAATAAAAAAAGTGCAGTTGCTGATACAAATACAGTATTAGAGGGTGGAGAAATTGGAAGTGGCCACTCTTTGTTAGCAGCTTTCGAAATAATTCCTGCTGATTCCACATCAGGTATTAATATCACTCATAACATGGGTATAGCACAACTATCTTATAAAATTCCAGGCTATAAGGAACCGGTCAAGGAAAGACACGAGATTCCGCAAAATTATATTGATTTCGAAAAATCAGATTCATGTTTACGTTTTGCCTCCTCAGTAATTATGTTCGGCATGGTATTGAAGCATTCTCAATTCTCCAAAGGATTTACATGGGACGAACTATATTCGCTTGCATCTACTTCTGCTCATCGCGGCAACCGTTTAGAAATGGAGTTTGTTAATTTAATAGCCAAAGCAAAAAAAATATACCCAAGAATAAAGAAAATCAAATAGCCGGTTCGATACATTTATCTGACGTTTAAAAAGCTCTTTGCTGTTTATATAAGCTCCATGGTACCTGGATGACCAGTTTTGTTTTTTTCATTCTATTTTCCATTTCTAATATAAAAATATCATCAGGCTCAACAGCAATGGAAGCATCTGCAAAATATACAAGCACATACTCGTCTAATGGCTTTACAACAGGAAAATTTGAAATAAAACGTTGATCAAGTTTTTTTACAATACCATTATTCTTTTTAATCGAAACCTGAAGAGTATCGGTAAGAAAATTTGTTGTTGTGCTAAAATTTTGAACGAGCATTTTTATGTATGCATTGGTGCCTATGAAACTAATGTCCTGGCAGGTTAACTTTACATAGTCACTGCTGTCAAAAAATTTTAATTCAGGAGCCTCTGTTGGACTCGGTGGTACTTTTTCTGTTGAAGGGGACACAACAGTCAATTTTTTTCCTGCTGATGGTAATTCCGTTGTTTTCTGTGGGATCACTTTAGTAGGGGAAGACGCAGCAACAGCAGGCTTTTTGTCCGGCAACTGCGCTTCTATTAGTTTCTGTGGCATCTCTTTAGGCACAGAAGAAGCAATAGTAACTTTTTTATCCGGCAACGGCGCTTCTATTGGTTTCTGTGGCATCTCTTTAGGTGCAGAAGAATCAACAACAACTTTTTTTCCTGGCAACGGCGTTTCTATTGGTTTCTGTGGCATCTCTTTAGGTGCAGAAGAATCAACAACAACTTTTTTTTCCGGCAACGGCGTTTCTATTGGTTTCTGTGGTACCTCTTTAAGTGCAGAAGAAGCAACAGTAACTTTTTTAGCTGGCAACGGCGCTTCTATTGGTTTCTGTGGCGTCTCTTCAGGTGCAGAAGAAGCAATAGTAACTTTTTTATCTGGCAACGGCGCTTCTATTGGTTTCTGTGGCATCTCTTTAGGTGAAGAAGAAGCGACAGCAGCTTTTTTGTCTTGTAATGACGTTTCTATTGACTTCTGTACTATATCTTTCCTTAAACCTGACGCAATTTCAGCATTTTTTCCTTTTAATTCCCGGGAGAATACAGATACATCCTTATTTCCTGACAACCTAAAAACAACTTTTTCTTTAATGTCTTCTGTTGCGATATAATAGGCTGCTTCCTCCATTCCTTCGTACCGTATTACTTCTGTAACATTGTACTGGGCATACCTTGTTGCCAGAATTTTTTTTGCCTCTTTGGGAAGTTCATTTAGCGATATATGATAACTTGTACCAATTAATACACCATCAAGATCATAAAATGCTTCAACTTTTTCTTCATCTTGTAAAAAATCAGCTTTCGCAAATGTTGAAGTGATTGTCCAGTTAATGTTGCTTGCATCTTTAAAATCTCCTTTAAACCTTTGAAGAATTTGGTAGTTAATTTTTTTTGCAGCAGAAGTACCTGTGGCTGACGAAGCAATGCTTTTTTGATTATTTTTTGCAGAGGCTAAAGGAGCAGAAGAAGTTTTTATTATTTCTACGGGTTTTTGTGTTCTCGATTTATTTAAAGCCGCAGAACTCTGATTTCTTTCTTCCAACTTTCTTTGCGCCCTTGCTTCACGCCTGTTTCTGGGTACAAAAACCGGTTTTGGTTCTTCTTTAATAGGAGTACGAAGTGCTATTCTTTGTAATTCTAAATCAATTGCCTGAACTTTTGATTTAGCATATTCCTCGTCTGTTTTTTCAGGCTGCAAAGTAAGAATTTCATTAAAATACAATTTGGCGCTGTCCCAATTTCTATCAACTATCGCTTGATTGGCCTTAAACAAAACATCTCTGATTTGTGCTTTGCGTTTTAAATCATCAGCCCGTTTTTGCTTTGCCGCTACCTCTGACATTATATTTTCTGCATACTTAATCATTTTAGAAGGATATGTTTCGTTTGGCTTTAAACTGCTTGCCTCTTTATAATAAACAATCGCCTCCTTATATGCAGAATCGGAAAGAGATGATGCGGCTTTGGATAACACTAAGTCATATTTAATATCCAGTTCACTTCCCTGAGCAGTATCACTGTCAGCTTCCTGGCCTATAGTAACTTTAAAAGGCATTACCAAAAAAAATATGATAAAGAGAGTAATATATTTATTAGTGCTCATAAAAAACTCGTTTTGTAAAAACAGAAATACAATACAAAGAACATTTTTTAAAATAATTACTTAAAAATTAGAAACAACTCTATTTTAGTGTGTTATTTTTAATATTTTAATTGAATTTTTTGATTTTAATGATTAATAAAAAGGCTCAGGATATTTTCTAATTTGAATACTTTTATAATTTAAAAAGTTGCCTGCCAATAATTTTTAAAATATAAAGATACACGAGGCAGGATAAATACAGAGCAATTCTCATTTATACGACTCTTTCTATCTTGCTAAGTTTATACAGCCATCTCTATAGCAATTGAATTTGAGTTATATTATAAAAAGATACTAATAATATGAATTACACAACGACAATTATAGTAATGTTATCTGAAACCACTCAAACTATAAACAAGATAAATATATATGCGTTAATTTAGGGTGACAAAAGAACTTGCAGCTATGTCTAATTAACATTAAATTTGTATATTAGAATACTTTCAACGCTGCCAAAGCTTCTCTCCGTTAAGAAAATCCTTATGAAGGAAATCCTTGGATATTTCATTTTTCTTCTAATGCCTGCACTGCTTGCAGGCCAAACTGTTGTTTCTATAAAAATCAACGGAACAATTAATCCTGCTTCGGCTGATTTTATTCATAATAGTATTGAAAAAGCCAGTAATGAAAAAGCAGAATGCCTTATTATTCATCTTAATACACCGGGAGGTCTCCTTAAATCTACCCGTGTTATCGTTGGCGATATTTTGGAGTCATCTGTTCCTGTAATTGTTTATGTTTCGCCCGGTGGCGCACAAGCCGGCTCTGCAGGAGTCTTTATAACATTGTCTGCTCATATTGCTGCTATGGCAACCGGCACAAACATTGGAGCTGCTCATCCTGTAAATCTCGAAGGTTCACCTGATACAATTATGAGTCAAAAAGCAACGAATGATGCAGCAGCTTTTATAAGGACAATTGCAGAAAAAAGAAAACGAAACCTGCAATGGGCTGAGGAAGCTGTACGCAAAAGTGTTTCGATAACAGAAAAAGAAGCGCTTGATGAAAAGGTAATTGATCTTATAGTTAATAATGAGCAGGATCTGCTAAATGCAGCAGACGGAAAACAGATTGAGGTCGCCTCCGGAACAAAAACGCTTCATACAAGAAAAGTACACATTGTATCGTATGAAATGGGAACAATCGAAAAGATTTTAAACATAATCAGTGATCCAAACATTGCTTACCTTTTAATGATGCTGGGCTTTTTTGGGATCATGTTTGAGTTATTTAATCCCGGAGCTATTTTACCTGGCATTGTTGGTGTTATTGGTTTGGTACTTGCCTTCTATTCCATGCATACTTTACCTGTTAATTATGCAGGGCTTGCATTGATTATTTTTGGTATTATTCTTTTTTTGCTCGAAATAAAAGTGATGAGTCACGGAATGTTGGCGATTGGAGGCGCAGTTTCGCTTTTAATAGGTTCTATGATGCTGATCCGTACTAACTCATCTCTTGAATTTGCCCGGATTTCTCACAGTGTTATCATTACATCTACTGCCGTAACTGTCCTGTTTTTTTTATTTGTTATAGGCATAGGATTAAAAGCTCAACGTGCAAAACCTGTTACCGGCGTTGAAGGGTTAATGGGAGAAACCGGGGAAACGCTTGGCATTCTTGATCTTACAGGCACTGTACGTGTTCACGGCGAGGTATGGAATGCAGAGTCTATTTCAGGGTTGATAAGTAAGGGTGAAAAAGTTCGTGTGACAGGAATAAAAGAGTTAAAGCTGTATGTAGAAGT
>JAABUS010004246.1_pt1 | contig 21079 bp, 20 predicted proteins | sample 5560161 | NCBI WGS metagenome assembly JAABUS01 (sample SAMN10711885, study PRJNA513376) | rock metagenome | isolation source: Antarctica rocks | place: Antarctica: Victoria Land, Trio Nunatak nord | collected 2016-01-04
TATGTAAGACATGGCAATGGGAAGCAAAAAGCATTGGCGTTTGGTATTTAGCATGATGCACCAGCTGGTGAGGGAAGGCCGCGCAGAACAATCGATACAGTCAGACACGGCAAAGCTGACAATCAGAGTGGTACTTCTGGATTTAGGGATTCAAGACGCCAGTTTCACATGTTCTTTTTTTTCGATTCCCGTTGTCGCACAATCTTTGCAATTGAGCCCGAGTCAAAGTTTATGTTCGTTAATTAACATCAAGAAGCCCACTAGCTTTCCGTACCCACCATTTATACAAAACATGTCACACGTTTCACGTTTCACGTTATTCTTAGTTCATTCCAGACGCACAGCAATGTTACACCGTACTCGTAATTGTATCCCCATCAAAATCCGGGCGAACACCGTCCGAAAAAAGATTTTCTGTCAGCCTGCACGAAAGATCACCCCGGTTGGCCATTGTTTCGGAATCTCGGTCTTAATCGTTCTGCCACAAAATGCTGGTCAGTGGTGGAGATAGGTAGTAAGCAACCTATCTATAAACCCATCAGGAGTTGTTGAGTGATTTAGTTTATATTAGGTTCGATTCCTAACAGCGCTGGTACAATGGTGTTATGGTTATCTTTCTCTTTTCAGGTAGACACCCACACGTGGACGGAACCACTCCACTGCATACTCAAGGACCTTGCATGCATTGACCCCGCGCCCAGGATCCACAATGATTATTGGACGGCTCTCTGGGAGCGAGGACCTAAGAATTCGTTGGGTTCTAGAAGCGGAGCAGCCGTGGCCTTGCTAAAGTGAACTGCCACCAGTGCCTTCGCGCGTTGTCATTATTATTATCGCGAAGCATATTCTCTTCTACTGGCTATTGGTGAGGAGCAAAAAAATGTCTCCAGATCCTGCTCCCACTCTTTCAACCCCAGTCCTAGTAGTCGGCGCTGGACCGACGGGGCTGATCGCTGCGCTAAATCTGGCTCAGCATGGGATCGAGTGCGTACTGGTGGATAGGAATGAGAGTGTGGGAGAGTGGCCGAAGATGGACCTTACGAATTCGCGGTCTATGGAGCTGTTGAGGCGGATGGGGTTGGCGGATGAGATTCGGGTTCGGGGTATGTTTTTGAGGTGCTTTTTATTCTTAGGACAGTGTCAAGATTAGGATGAGGGGTTTTCGCTGAAGATTTACTGGTATGTTGTTAGGGGTGGAACAAAATCATTCGTTGGATGTTTTGTTCAGCGCTGGGTTTGGGGAGAGTGAGGCTGCTGGTAAATATCTCACGAAATGGGTATGTTTGGATCCCAGGTTCGAAAAAATTTGCCAATCTTGATGTTGAGACGTGCTCGCACAGAGGTTTTCATCGCCTGCGGACTGCCGGCAATTAATTGCGAGCCGAAACGATGGGTCAATGCCCCAGGAACCGTACCAACGGATCATGCAATCCGTATTCGAGAAACTCCTTCGTAGGAAATGCTTAGAAGACCCGAATATCACCATGTTATTCGGAACGTTTGACGGACTGAAAGAATCTGACGATGGAGTTATATCAACATTGGCGCTCCTTGGCACAGGCGCAAATACAAACGTACATAGCAGGTACGTTATAGGCTGCGACGGATCAAAGAGCAGAGTCCGACAGGCGGTTGGCATTAATATGCACGGGGAGCAATTGCCCGTCAAGTATTTCTTGGTTCATTTTCAATCGAAAGATCTAAAGAGAATGCATTGCCAAGGTCCGTTTTGGCATATCTTTTACATCAACGGTGGGGTACTTATATCCCAGGATGAGATCGACACCTGGACAATCCATCAGGCCTTCCCACTAGATGTCGATCCTTCAGCTGTCAATCCCATGGACGTCATCTTCAACGTTCTCGGTGGCTTAGTTGGCCCTTACATGGTCGACGTGGATGAGATCCTTGTCAGCGGGTTTTGGAGACCAAGCACCTACACGGCCAACGCTTATAGGTCTTTGGAAGGTAGGGTATTTCTCGCGGGCGACTCTGCCCATCAATGCATACCTACAGGAGCCTATGGCATGAACACAGGCGTGGGCGATGGATGGGATATATCCTGGAAGATAGCAGCCGTCTTGAATGGCTTCGGAGGCGAGCAATTACTGCGGTCGTACGATAATGAACGAAAGCCTGTAGGTCTGCGGAATGTTGCCAGAAGCGGAGAGCTCATGCAGGTACACCTGACGTACCTAGAATGGGTCCAGAGCGCTTCGGAGGGATGCTTGCATAGTGCGGACAGTGAGGAAGGCAGGGTGCTTCGCGAAAAGATTGTTAGACATGTGGAGAGCAACGATACTGAGATAGCTGAAGAAGGGTTGGGGCTGGATTACCGATTTCCTGACTCGCCGGTGGTAGTCTCAGAGTCAACTCCACAACAACCGAACTGGGAACTCCTACATTACACTCCGTCGACTCTGCCTGGGCACAGGGCGCCATACCTCGTTCTCTCCGATGGGCTAACATCCACATATGACTTATACGGACCATGGTATAGCATTTTCGACTTCAGCGCTGACGGAGATGCCGCGAAGATCTTCTCTAACGTTGCCGGTGAGCTCAATATACCTCTGAAGCCCGTGAATCTACCTGGAGAATCGCACGTCAAGCGTACTTGGGAACGCGAAGCCGTACTCATTCGTCCGGACGGCTATGTTGCTTGGCGGTCATCCCCGACTGCTGGGCTTGTTGATGAAAATACGGCTAAAGCCGCTCTTTTGATTGCTGTGGGATCATAGCAGTCGATGTAATGAGTACGCCGCAAGGAAAGTAAGTACAATCGTATGCTCGCATTGTAGAACCTCTTAGTCCGGAATATCATAACTGATGAACCGGATCGAGGAAAAGGTTGTATAGACGCCATGATCGCCCAAGCCTTTTCTCTTCGGTTCTGCAGTGGCCGAGCATTCGTTTATTCCATTTGTACACCTTGTTGTGCTTGATCTAGCACATATCAAGTATGGCTTGCAAAGATCAAGGTACCTTTCATGAGACTATACGAGTGAGGCTACGTTCAAAAATCAAAACCGCATGCTGATGACATGCAGATTATTATTTCAAAATAGCATATCCAGTATTCAAGTTCGGTTTTTAGTTTCCGACCGTGCCATAGCCGATTCCCACTAATTTCTAGGGGGCCTCAGCCAAATTTGGGGGGAAGTTAAGCGATTTCCCCCCTAAGGTTTAGGCGGGGCTCTCTAGAAATTAGTGGAAATCGACTATGACACAGTCGAAAACTCGACGGTACTGTACATGCTCACCACCCTACTCGCCATTCTACCTACCCGCCATCCTACATGCCCACCACCCTACTCGCCATCCTACCTACCCGCCATCCTACATGCCCACTACCCTACATACTCACTACCCTACATGCTCACCTGACTCAACTGACTCGCCTACCTACATGCTCAGCTACCTACTCGCCTGTCTACTCACCAGCCTACTCGCTCCAACACATGCTTCAAAACATGCTCCATGCGACGCGTTCTAATATGCGCCATTCGCTCCATGGCCTACTCCACAGTATGCTCCATACATGCTCCATAGCACATGCTAATTAGCTCAATAGAAAGCACCCTCCATGGCTCGATACCAAACTCCCTACCAAACTCCCTATCGAACTCCCTACATGCTTCAAAATACGCGTCGGTCGGGCGCATAACACGCGTCAAACAGTCAAACAGTGCTTTCTACATGGCTTAAGTTTAGAGGACAAACCATCTAAATTATAGGCATGAAAGTCATTATCGCCCCCGGGAATCGGCTATGGTATTGCTACAGTATGTAGATACTAAGAACCACCCCGAGAGTAGAATCAGCCATCAACCACCTTGACTTTGATTGGATGTCATGATATTGAGGGCGTGAACGATATTCATTCACGTTTACATTGGTTGATTCCAAGAAGCGTTCATTCAGCTTCCACGTCTTTCTTTATCACCTCTATTAAGCTTTCCAATCCCGGGCTTGCCTCTTCTGCAGTATGCACCTTCACGATTTTTAGTCCAACTTCTCCCAGTAATGATTCCCACTGCTTTCGAGTTCTTTCCATTGACCCACCAAACATCATCATAGAGATGTCCAATTGAGCTGGAAAAAGAGGAGTTCCTGTTTCAGCAAGGACACATTCGTTTAGCAGTAGTCTGGATGTGGACCCCATAGCCGATGCTATGTTCGTCAGAGCTTTTCGACAGTGAATATCAGGCCAGTCGTGTAGGACAGAACGCAGATAATATGCACGAGCGTTTGAAAGGGGTTGAGGGGTAAACATGTCGTACTTGAGAGGTTCGATGGTGTCGGGAAGGTCTGTGATGTTTTCGATGACTTGAGGCAGGTCTTGGAGCACCAGGCGTCCAGGTAACGTGGGGAATCGAGCATTGAAAGCCTTAAGATCATGCCCGACGCCGCCACCAATATCGACGAGCAATACAGCATCGTTGTCCTCTGTGGGGAATGCTTTGGAGATAGTCGATTCAACAGGAAAGTAATCGAACCATTCTTTCCCGCGACCTGCTCGTTGGACCGTCATGGCTGAGTTGAAGACCCGTAAGCGCTCTGGGGATTGTCGTATGTGTTCAAAAAAAGGCAATTGAGTTCGGAAAGCAGTTTGATATGGGGCATTTTTTAGGTCCGTAGGATTGGCGAACCGAGATTCGAGCAGATACTTAGGAAGCGTGATAAGTATAGGCGCGTGGTCGTCGAAGCTAGAAATGAAGTTTTAGTGGGTAGCAATGGTCGCAGAGTGGAAAAGAAGATTACAAACATAAAGCTAACTGCATCTCGAATAGGCGAAGCATCAACTAAAAGATTGGTTATTGGAGTACTCGCGTACTCGCCCTCTGCCACCTCGGCCACGACTCCAGCTGCGGTGAGGACCCTCATTATGCGTACTAGATGTCATGTATCAACCAAAGGTGTGGCTTGAACATATCAAAAGCTTTACCAACTAATGCGGGATCCGTCTGCGTCCTCTTAGCAAGCTCACAGAGTGTAGTCGACATGTTTCCACTTGCATTGAGAGCGTCAAATAGCTTCATCTCTATTGCTATCCTTACGCAAGTAATAGTATGAGGCTGTTCGTAAGGGCGTCAATCTCCAGGCCTTGTGACGAGCTGAAAGAGCAAACTGACTGCCATCATCATTCTAAAAACTGTTTCCACTGGAGATTCTAAGGTAGCCATCAACCTAGTACAAGCTTTGGCCAGTTCATTGCGTGCTTGCGAAGTGAGAATCCCGTCGGTTGCGGATAAAGCTTCCCTTGCTTCGGTAATAGTACTCGCAAGGTTTGAGATATCTGCCATTGCAAGTCCTTTTTTAGAAGATTCTTTGCTTAGCTGTATTCTCTTTCTGTTGATAATCTCACTAGAAAAGTGCACGAATGCAATTTGAGGTTCTCGTCATTATAGGGGATTAGGGAAGTAGGAGCGATCTTAAGGTGCACGGGCCATGTTTAAAGTAGGGCTTCGCTTAGGTTTAAGTACTGAATAGAATCAAGCACTACTCGTACCATCTATAATGTCTACTTTCCAACCTGCTGGCGTCACGGTTCGGGCACATCTTACTTAGTTGGGTCCGATTCTAGATGCAGCTGTTTTATTCAGGATCAAGCAACATGAACGCAACTTTATTTGATGCGCATGCATGGATCTCAGCTGTATCACTGTCACATCGGACTGCAGCACCCACACACCACCAAATTGCTGTGCCACGTTGAGAACCTTGATCCAAGGTGCTGACCGGCTACCTCATGCAAGATGCTGATAACAAACCGTGTCGGAAGAAAAAAGCGTTAGGATTATTTCATCTAGCAAAAAGACGTGGAAGACCTAGCTACGAAATGCCACTTTAATCTCTGTTTCCTCGTTTGGGACGAGAAACGTTATTCAATTTCCTAGAGCAGAATACATACTAAAAGTTTCAAATTCGCACTCCTTGTTTAGGAGCACGTGAATTGGTCGCCTTATTATGAGCCCCGAGGCGAGCGCGTCAGCATGCATAATCTAACCAGGTCTCATTGGCCTCATCCCCCGGTGGGTCAACAACTCCGTCCGAAGGGAATGACTGGTTAGGTTCGGAATGATTGCTGTGCGACTTGATGCATGTCTAATAGGACCGCCTGCCATTACTGCTTCAGCCTATAGACCTTTGCTGGTCCCTGAGCTGCGCCTGAATGTGGCATAGGTCTTTGCCAGCTTACTTTGTGTACGGAATTGGCCGTCCTTTTTTGATCCTTACGTACACCGTACGATGGTGTTTCAGCACACGGTGTATAGTCTACCTCGTACAAAGGACCTAACTCGCGCATTCAACAATTTTCTAAGGCGATGGGGATCCTTCCTAAGTTCTCGCAAGCCTCTTCAAGGGACATTCTACTTTAGCTGAATCCTCGAACACCCGAGAGCTATGGATTCCGGCAAAACCGCTTACAGTTCTGACCAAGTCCGGATACTGGCGATCCTGAGCTTGATGATGGTTCTCTCAACTGCGATTTTCTTCCTCCGTTTACTAGCTCGAAGAATATCAGTGACTAAATACTGGTATGATGATTACATGGTGTTTGTGGCTCTGGTCCGATTTATCCCCCAAGACTCTTGCTCCAGTTCGTCGTGTTATTCGAACTGACCGTTCAACAGGTGCTTTCTTACATCACCATCTCCTGCGTGCTCGGAGGTAAGGTATATCTATGATGGGAAAACATGTTATGGAGCTCATCTGGTGGTAGCGCTGCCATACGGGCTAGGAAGAGGTGCAGCACCGGTCAGCACTCAAGATGTATCGCATGTTACCCAAGTATGTTTGGGGACGAACCACTGGCACATGGAGCCTATGCTGATGGACAGTTTGCATACCTTGCCCATATCTTCTGGCAACTCACGATGCCCGCCGTCAAAACCTCCCTGCTACTATTTTACGTTCGAATATTTCCCACTCACCGCATGCGTATAGTATCATACATCACTGGGGGGCTTATATGGAGCTTTTGCATTGCGACTACAGTTATTAGCATCGATACATGTACTCCGATCAGGTCTTTCTGGGACATATCGGTCCACGGTCACTGTATCAACAAAAACGTCTTTTACCTCGTCGAATCTTCGATGCAACTTGTCACAGACATCATGGTCCTTCTGATACCGCTTCCTGCTGTCTGGAATTTGCACATCGGCTCCACAAAGAAGACTGGTCTGTCTGTTATTTTCCTCTTGGGAGGCGTGTGAGTCTCTCTCAGCTTCGAACGGCTGAAGATCAACCACTGACATTTCACGCCTCCTCTTAGCGTCTGTGTAGCCACTACCATGCGCATCATACTAAGCAACCACTTGATCCCGCAAAAGATTGGGGACATAACTCGTGAGCTATATCTCATACCTTCCCATCACCCACACTAACCTCCTCACCTCCAGGCCTCGCCGTCGACATCGCAATATGGACCAGCGTCGAAGCCAGCCTCGGCGTCATCTGCGCCTGCATCCCCTGCCTAACACCCCTAGTCGTTCGGATCATGCGAATACAAAAACGGCATCCCCAAGGCTCGTCCGAAGCAATCAACCGCGACCACAACCGGGCGCCTTTGGGAGGAGATAGTGGATTCCACCGCATGCAAGAGTTCTCGGAGCTGGGAGCGATGTTTGAGATGACGATCCACGGCGGGTCTTATACGGATTGCCGCGCATCGGAGTACATACCTGATTCCGAACTGCCGCCGTATGGGATCAACGTGAAGAAGGAGGTAAAGCAGAGCGTGTCCAGTCGGAATGTATAGATATTCGCTTTCTTGAATTGGAGCAGCGCTTCTTAGACCAGGATCCCCGTACACCTGCCTAGCCACAAAACCCACCCATCTAGAATTCCCGCTCCGGAACCAGGTTCCAAAGCCCACTCCTCTAGCCAACCTACCAAAAACGCCAGAAGTTTTCCAGTGCAGCAAAGCCCCAACCTTCCCCACATCCCCCAATCTAATCCCAGTGACCCCCCTCAAAACCCCCCACCATCCCCTAAGAAAACATTTCCAAGCCCATGGCCTTACCACCCACAAAACCCACAATTCTTCTAGCGGTGAGACCACGACAGCCATACCGTGCGTCTTCCAACAGACCCTGCTGCTGCTGCCGCTGCTCATAACCTTCCGTCCACAGCGCCAACCCGAGACACTGCCTCAGTGTGCAGCGATTGTACCGCCGCGTGGCTGTCCTACTACAACTTACCAATATCCCTCTGTAGGTTTCTGGAATTCATTAATATTGTATTGATGTGAAGAATTGAGTCAGTGTGTAGGTAGATAAGATTAGAAGTTGTGATTGGGTAAAGATGGGTTTGTAGAAAAAGCTTTTGAATATCTTAGTTGGATGAATAGCTTTGTAATTACAAGTAGATACGGCGGTTCAGTGTGTCATGAACTTGGGGACAAGACGAGGGAATCGGAAAATCGGAATTCGACAAATGAAAAATTGATAATTGTAGATTCAATGCTTCAAGTCCATTATAGAAAGTTTGCTTAAACATGCTCTTTTTTTAAATTGCCTTCGTGACTGACTCCCTCGCAAACATCCTCCATGGCTCCCTCCATAACTCCCTATTAAGCACCCTACAGTACACAGTCAACAATTCGTGTAGATAGAATAGATGAATAGATAAAGGTTTACAGGAGCCATCGAGTAAAGTTTTTCATGAAACAAGGTTTTGATTCATTGATCGCTATTATTATTTATGAATTGGATGATCTTATCGACGGATAAAAAATATTCATGGTTTGGTTGCAACATATACAAAAACACAGATAATTCAAACCCTTTTAGATGGGATGATAAGCCGCCATCGCATTCTCTGGTTTCGCCACCCACCCTGCCTCATGCCTATTCCCACGGGCCTGCCCCTGCATTTCAAAGCTCACATCCACATCAACCGTACGTGTTATAACTGGCATATAGATGTCCTCGCTGCTAAGGTTGTTGTTCTCTATCGGCGCGCGCCTAGTGTTCGAATTGTAGCTGTGCGGTAAAGAGTCCTTGAACATGTAGCCGGCTCGGTTTTTCTTGGAGGTATAGGTCTCCCTGCCTGGGCGCTTGAAGATGATGAGGTAGAGAGGGCGGAGGGTGGGGAGGCAGCAGCCGATGATGATTCCATGGAGTTCGGCGCTGAGAGGGGTGGTTATCAGTGGGTGTTTCGGTCTTGGCCATCTTGGGGGGCGTTGAAGGGTGGAGGACTTACATGGTCCATACGAATAGAGGGAAAGTGTTCCCTGGGAGAAGGTTAGGATTTGTCGTGCAGGACTAAAGCTTCGTGACAGGAGTCTTACATGTGTAATCTAACCTAGCACTTTGCGAGCTCAACGTGGTAGCCTTGACGATCCCAAAAGCACCGTCGCTATGGAGTGAGGTTAGTCTAAGAGTGCAGCATAGAACACAGGGAGACTTTACAGTATTCCTGTACCCAGAAGCGCAGCTAGTTGAATCCGTCGACTCACACTCAGGTTTAGATTCCAGATGATCGTGGTTGAGATGAAAACTAGAATGAAATCCAAGGAAGCGCTATAACCTATACATATTAATGAATAGCCGTCTATAAAAAGAAACAGGAATTGAAGACATACTGGCAACTGCCATAGTGTAATGCGCAAATACTGCCGGGTCCCAACATTTGGCAGTAGCTGCAAGCTCAGGATTCCACAATGCCCGCGGTGGATTGCATTGTGCAAAGGTGAAGATACAGGCCAGAACATTCAGGATGTTTACACTCAAAGATATGAAATATAGTACCCTCGTGCGCCATTTGTTGGGGGCTTGAAACCGAAGAATTGTAAATGCCACCGAGGCTTTCGCGATACCGATAGCCATGATACCAAAAGGTTGGGACACCCAGTTGAGTCTGACGGCTTGTCCACGTTGCTGCGGAGTTAGATAGAAGACATGACGCGCACCTCCCTCGCGGACGTAGAAAATCCAGATAATGGGGATTGGTGAAGCACATGCCTTTGGAAGTCAATTTACCTGGCTGTTCGATACTAGATGAAACTCACAATAGCAATTACTGCCAGCCAGTCGTCCCACCAGATTCTCTGTACTAGTCTTACTCGAGTATACATGCGTAAACATACAAAAATAAGGGATATGAGTGTCAACGTCCAGGTGACTCCGAGTATAATGGAGCCCCTGTCTTGATCACCACCTGCAGGAGGGATTGATCCTTCCATGAGGAAGAAGACGAATGACTGCTATCAGATAGGCCTTCACTTGGGAGCACGAGATCGAGCGTCGTTGGTTATACACAATTGTGGATGTGGAATGGACGCAATCAGCCATTGATACCAAAAGTGGCGTAGTGCTATGCATAACACCGTGCCTGTTGTAACAATAGCGGCTACTCAGATAGGTGCTCCCTGCGCGTTGCTGCGCCCGATACGTTGACAGTGGATACTGAAACAGATAGTCCTGGGGTCACGAGTCACGGTCTAGCTCTCGACATTCCCAAGGCTGGAATCCTAATCGTGTCGCATCAGGTCATGTATTCCGTAGGAGGCTCTCGATGTTGGAGAAGGTAGGGCCAAAGCTCTCGGAATACCCCCAACCGTCTGGATCAATTTGCGAATAGCCAATCTCTGTTGCCTCACTTGGAATTCCCAATCAATACCTCCGTAATGCCATATTCCCGAGCATGTACCGAAGATCTACATGATTTTGGGGGCTGACTTCTTGCGTCATATCAGGCTTGCTTTGAAGTTGACAGCCTTCAGTGGTGCCCACCCTCGGAAGAACAACGAACATCTGACTACCTATTCCGTAGGGTTCATCCGTATCATAAGTGAAACGGAACATTTAATGGCCAACCTTGCTTTTCCGGGTTGCAGCTAGCGAATAAGAAGTCCCCACGTGCAGTCTATCGACAATCAACCGCCATACCACAGAGGCCAATGGCGATATCTTTCCGGCAAGACCCCTCCTTCCAAGAAAATGCTTGCATGCCAGATGGCATGATGGAGTGCAACGAAGCGAGAGATTCGCGCGCCGGAGTCAGAGGTCCACCACGGGGTACATGCATGCGTGGAGCAGAGGGCGCGTCTCGGGATCCAGACTAACTGAGGTGGTTGGTGGTTGGAGGTTGGGCGGTTAAGGTACCTACTGTGGAGCTCTGGCGGAGGGACTAGCAGTCGGCCCGTCTGAGGCAGGGTATGTATGTACGACAAGGCTCAGAATGCTTTGGGACTACTGTAATGCAACTACTATACCTGTGTGTCAGACCGGCTTCAGCTCCTTCAGGAATCGAAGCCAACAAGGTCGGAGCAAGCAACAATAGTAACGCCAGCAGGCCGCCTGCTGCTTACCGACCCTGACACAACCCTTTCTCCATCCCTGTAATTGCTGCAAAGTTGGCGACTCCAGGCAACCTCCAGGGAGCTGAACGATCACTGCAGTCATGTCGTGTGAGTGGGTATTTCATTTCAGAGCATGTGGCACATGCGTTGATCTTGTCTGGTTCGTCTCCTTTTCGTCTTTCTTGCAGCTGTGGTATGTGTCTGGCGTGTCTGCTTATTACAGTAAACAGTTTGTTTGCCTTCTCCATTATCTTTTCGTACGTTCTCGCGGTCCCAGTCCATCCTCTATAGATATCTTCCTAAGTCTTTCGTATTAGTCGATTCTTCGATTATATCTTGTTGGGCTTTGGATATTCGTCTGAACCGTTGAACCGTTAAACCGCTAAACATATATATATATACCAATCAATCCAGTAACCCTTGCTTACCATGGACACAAATTCAGACACAAAGTCCGTTGAGCAGAGCCTCAACGCTTTGGCAACACGCGTCGCAGACAGTGATTCCCTCGATCTTCAGACTCGCCGAGCCGTGCAAAAAGCCGCTCAAAAACTTATCAATACTGTAGAGACGCCTGGAGATACTTTCCAACGAATTGCGTTTTTGGTAAAGCTCTGATTTTCTGTCACCTCTTTACCACTTCTTCCACATACTAAGACCCCTTCTGTGAGTGCCTCAGCCTCTCCAAGCTACAGTCATTCGTATTGCGCTAGACCTTGGCTTGTTCGAAATACTAGGACAGGCCGGGCCCAGCGGCAAGAGCATAAAAGAACTCGAGAAAGACACGGGCGCTGATCCAGCATTTCTGAGTTTGTCTTCCTTCCCTTGGCATGACATATCGTGGGATGTTGATGTTAATCTACACACGTTAGCCCGTCTTCTGAGACACCTCGCAACCACAGGAGTCATTGACCAAGTGGATCAAGTCCACTTTAAAGCAACACCTATCTCAAAGGCTTTGTCGGACCCAGTAGCACAAGCTGGGGTGAAACATAAGTAAGCATTGTCATTTCTGATACGAGAACGACATGTTAATTGGCACAGTTATGACTTTGTCGCACCAGCATTTTACAAATTGCCAGCCTACTTTGCGAAAACCAAATACCGGAATCCCACAGACGCCATGAACGGCCCCTTCCAATACGCTTATGATACTCAACTCAACGGCTTTGCGTGGATCATGCAGCCAGAAAATTCAACCCTCCTCCACAACTTCAACACCTGGATGGCTGGTACCCACGCGGCTCACTGGCTTGATTGGTTCCCTGTGAAAGAAGAGGTGATTAAAGGCTTGGAGCAAGATGAGAAGGCCGTTACTATGGTAGACGTTGGAGGGAGCTTGGGACACGAGCTTCTAGAACTGAAGAAGAGGTACCCAGAACTGCCAGGACGCCTGGTCCTCCAAGATCTACCCGAGACCATCAAAGGCGTTGCTGAGACCAAGGTGTTCGAGCCCGCCGTGCATGACTTCTTCACTCCACAACCCGTTGAGGGTAAGTGTATTCTCTTACTAGTTAGCCACTCATCCAGTTCTACCTTCTGACATTCTGATCTACAGGCGCCCGTGTATATTACCTTCGTCAGGTCTTGCATGATTGGCCCGACGATAAAGCTCGGCTCATACTGAAGAACATCATTCCTGCTATGCGCACGGGATATTCTAAGATCTTCATCAACGAAATAGTTATCCCTGATGTTGGAACTGGGTTGAGAGAGACGAATTGGGACTGGACCATGCTCGCTTGTCTATCTGCGATGGAAAGAAACGAGCAACAATGGCGCGACATCCTGACTTCTGTCGGCTTGAAGGTAGTCAAGATACGCAGCCATGCTGACTCGACGGAAAGCATCATTGAGGCGGTGCCTACTTGAAAAGCCGCCCGCCGACTCGCCGGCAGGCGCTCATTCCAAATGGAAGTATCCGATGAAGCTTCGTGAGCTTGGAGTACCTTGAACCGGTTTGGGTTAGGAGAGCTCTGGAGATACAAGGGGGCTACCTTTATCCTTCGAATCACTCAAACACAAGAATCTTCTGACGGCTTATTAATTCAAATCAACATTTTTTTCTCTCTCCTTGTCACTATTTCGGACCAGAAGAAGCAGGTGATGCTCAAACCCATCAGGCTGTGCCACCAACAGAGGCACGGATGTTCGGGTCACAGTATCTGGCAATAGATAACTACGTAGAGACACGCGGAATCGAAATAGTAAGCAGGCATCTGTGCTGAGGCAAGGGAAAGCATCGGTATCAGAGCACGTTTGCATGGGTGCTACAAAGGGCAGAATGCTCCGACGAGTCAGCATATGGCACGCTTTCCAAACTTCCATGGCACATGTCTCATGCATGTTATCCCTGTCTGCTTTCAAGAACTTAATCTCTTAGCCCTCGCTGGCAGTCACGGTGAGAATTTAGAGATCAATCCCTGGAGGTGGAAATACTATGCATACATGCAGAAACCTTACGACACGAATGGAACAGTTTAATACCGTCACCTTGCGAAGCGAAGGTTTCAACTTTTCGTATCCGTATTGTGTATTTTAAAGGACTGCGGTATCCTTTGCATGGTATTACTGATATCTGTGCATGTGAAGCTCAGCCCCACCATCAACAGCGTTTGACAGGCATACGCTTCCTTCTCCGAAAATGGGGATCCTGGATCAACACCGCCGGGACCGTTTAAGTCCGATATCTCCACCTGCCAGGCACTAGCTAATAGAACGTGGGAGCAGCATGCTCGCTGTCTGCACAAAGTCCATTGCCCGTTTACCACACAGGTCGCTGGTGGAGAAGGCCAGACGGCCATTTAGTACAACAGCCAGTCAAGAACCATCTCTCGTTTTCGAGCCTTCAGCACAAAGACGACCATGGCAAAGGGATATGCCAAAGATCAGCCTAAGGGCTTCTCCAACCGCATCGAAAAGGTGGCCATTATTGGGGTACGTCGAGTTTTCACCCCACCGTGTTTGAGTCAAGAATGCCATTTCTAACTGGATGACAGGCCGGCGGGCAGATGGGAAAGCACTTGACAGATGCAATCCTCAAGAACGGTAACTTTGTCGTGACGGCCATCGCACGCCCCAGCAGCACCAACAAGCTGCCGGAAGGTGTCAAAGTTGCCCGCGTCGACTACGGCAGCGACGATGACACGGCACTGGTAGAGGCGCTTCGGGGACAGCAGGCCTTACTCATCACCATGTCGGTATCGGCTCCGCGCGACACCATCAGCAAGCTCGTACGCGCTGCCGCCAAGGCCGGCGTGTCGTATATCCAGCCCAACTGGTTCGGCCACGATGCCGCCAATGACTCGCTGTGCAACGACAGCTTCCTCGGCCAGAGCCGCGACAGCACCCTCGCTTTGATCGAGAGCCTTGGCGTCAGCTCATACCTACTGCTGGTCTGCAACTTCTGGTACGAGTTTAGCCTGAGCGGCGGAGCGGACCGCTTCGGTTTCGATTTCCAGAAGCGCTCCTTCTGCTTGTTCGACGGCGGCAACGTGCCCATCAACACCAGCACCTGGCCCAGCTGCGGCCGAGCCATGGCCAACCTGCTGAGTCTGAAAGAACTTCCTGCGGACGAGAAGGACAAATCACCCACGCTCTCGCAGTTCTGTAACCGCTCCACCTACATATCGAGCTTCCGACTGACCCAGCGCGACATGTTTGAGAGCGTCAAGCGCGTCACAAATACCATCGATGCCGATTGGATCATCACTCACGATTCCGCCGAACAGCGCTGGAAGGATGGCCATGCCGCCGTGGTGCAGGGCAACTTTGGGGCTTTCGCGAAGCAGCTTTACAGCCGCATGTTCTTCAACAACGGCGACGGCGACTATGAGTCGAGGCGGGGCCTTGACAACAAGACGCTCGGCTTGCCCGCCGAAGATTTGGACGAGTACACAGCTATCGGCGTCTGCATGGGAGAGAACGGCGAGGTGGCGGCACACTAGGGGAGGAGTGGTGCTGCTTGTGATATTGTGATACGGATCAGCCAAGTCTTGGAGACGAACATAGCTCCAATGAATTATCCATCCCGAGTCAATAGTAGAACATCATTGCACATACCTTATCCCAGCCTTCATCTACTCATCCCATGATAACAATTCCAATCTAACACAGCTTCCCACATCTTCCCGAATACCAACCTAATTCCCAAAACCATCCCCCTAAACCCTCCCTACTCATCCCCCATCACTTCTCCCCAAAAGCTTACCGTAATCCTACCTCCTCTAACCACACCTCCCACGCCTTCAATTCACCATCCCAGTAATCTCATTTTCCATCACCGCGTCTAAAATTACCTTTTCTCCATTCCACTCACACACGCTCGTAGAGTTCCTTTTAGGATAGTCCAGCTACCGCCATACCATACTTGATCATCAAAGACCGGGTTTGGCAGTGTGGTGGTGACTGCATGAAGCGAATTAGGGGGGTGTTGCGTTGTTAAATTGAATCTATCCGTACCCCGCACTAAGCTCATTCTAAGCGAAGAATGAGCTTAGTGCGGGGTACGGATATATTCTATATACGTCGGTTTACCTAAAGAGGTGGATCATGTCTGATTCCTTGGTCCCTGCCTGTCTCTTCCCCTCCCTATGCTCCATCACTATCCTTCTCCGTTCCTCCTCCCCAGCCACCCCGGTCTTCACCTCCACATGAGTCTTATCCAGCGTCTTGCGCCGGATGAGCAGGCAGACCAAAAGCCCCACTGCCGAGAAACACACGGCGACGATCCATATGTTCCGAATAGATATCCAGAACGCTTTGCGAACGACCGCTTGTTGCCGGCCGTTAAGCTTGTTGATAGGAAGGACATTAGCCAGCGCATTGCTCCCCGAGTAGAGGTTGGCGGTCGAAGCGCCCAACGCGTTAATGAGCATGTCTTGCTGAGCGTCCATCTTGTTCGCGACGGCCACCGAACCGATGACCACACCAATCGCGCTGGCAACGTTGCGCACGAGACCAAAGGATGACGTCGCCGCAGCATTGTCCTGCGGCGAGACATTGCTCTGCAGCGCGATGAGAGGAGGCTGGAAGATGAGTCCGACACCGAAACCGGAGATGATCTGGTAGATGATGATCTTCAACCACATCTTCGAAACTGGGAAATAGGAGAGCCCGAGGCCCTAGGACTAACAGGACAAACCTAAGGCGGATACATTCGTGATAACGACCCGTTTTCTCAAGGTGGGTAGGTGCCTGTACTCACCGTGGCCACGGACATGGATATGGCGAAGGGGAGCAACAACACTCCGGAAAGGAGCGGGCTCTCCCCGAGGACAGATTGGCAGTATAGAGGGAGGAAGTAGGTGTTGCAGGTCAAGACGATCCCGTGGAACAGGTTGACGGCGAAAATGGCGAAGTTGGACACGTTCGAGTACAAGTGCACAGGGACGATGAGATACCGAGCAGAGTACCGCTCTACTGCAACGAAGATCATGAGAGTGACGATTCCGAACACAATAAGACAAATGACTGTTGCTGAATTCCAGGGGTGAACGGTGCCGCCAAACTCGAGCCCGAGGAGGAACATCAAAAGGCTACCAATTAGGGCGAGGCTACCGACCCAGTCGATGGCCTTGATTCCTGCGATTGTGAGTGTCTTCGGCGTGTCCAATTTAAGCATCAAAGCAATGATGATGAACGAGATTGGCACTATGAGATGAGTTTGGTTATTATGTCGTTATATGCGAGCAGTGAAGAGGTTGGTAAAAACGGACTTACAATTGACATAGAAACACCACCTCCACGATACTTTTCTTTGGTGAAGGCGCCTCCTATCAGTGGACCCAGCGTGAAGGCGACAGCCCAAACCATGCCCACGATTCCATAGTATTTGCCACGTTCTCTAGGGAGTGGGTTAGTCCAGCCATGACAGGATCTAGGTACAGCTCAACTCACCTCTGGGAGAAGAGGTCACCAACGACTATACTCACCAAAGACAACAGACCCCCGGCGCCCAATCCTTGAACAGCCCTGCCAACAATAAGCATCGTAATGCTTACAGCAGCGCCGCTAATTGCGCTTCCAATGAAGAAAATCGCTACGGCGATCAACTCAGCTACCTACTCGTTCGTCTAACGATCTAACCATCTGTCTACTCGCTTCAAAACATGCTTCAAAAATGATTCAAAGCATGCTTTATGCAACGCGTTTGAACACGCGTCATTCGCTTCATGGCTCACTTCATAGTATGCTCCATACATGCTTCATAACACAAGCTAACTATGTAGCTCAATAGAAAGCACCCGTCATGACTCGATGCCAAACTCCCTACCAAAATTCCCTACCGAACACCCTTCATGACTCCCTTCATGACTCCCTCCATGGTTTCCTACCGAACACTCTTCATGGCTCCCTTCATGGTTCCCTCCATTATTCCCTGCCAAACTTCCTTCATGACTCCCTCCATGGTTTCCTACCGAACACTCTTCATGGCTCCCTTCATGGTTCCCTCCATTATTCCCTGCCAAACTTCCTTCATAGTTCCCTTCATGGCTCTCTACCGAACACCCTTCATGGTTCCCTTCATGGTTTTCTACCGAACATTCTTCATGACTTCCTTCATGACTTTCTACTCTATTTGCTTCCCTATTTGCTTCCCTTGCGCATATATTAAACTGGGTAAATAGCTATTATTTAGTTAGTTTATTAAATTAATTATTACTTATACGATCGCAATAATCAGTCATTAATTCAACATTAGAATGGTAAAGAGAAATTTATTCCCTTTTAGAATTAATATATACTTATATTTCAGATATTCGATGTTTTTTCTTTCGTTTTCTTCTTCATATTCTCATAGATCGTTTAATTGTCCCGAGTTTAATATAATATCCTTGCACACTTTCCTACACACTTTCTGAAGTTCAATATCTCAATATGCCGGTAATATTACCATTTTCGGCCATCGCTGATTGCAACGCTAATGCAATGTCCAGCCCGCTGCAGGAAGGACTTGTAGAGTAAGGTACTGTACATCTCGGACAGCAACAGCACCCACCCCTGGCAGTGCAGCTGCGGCACAGAATCGGATTTCTGGCCAATCCAACAGGGTGGGAGCAATGTGGAAACCATGAGGCGTCAGTGCGTTCGTGGCAGAACCCGAGGGGGGCAACTCCACTGCATTATCGATGTAGAGGTAACGCAAGGACCTCATACCCCACTGTTGTATTTCCTCGTGCATTGCATCTTCTCAGCTCAATAATCATGTTGGTCTGGCGATTGAGATGACCAGGAAGCCGATCTCCTCAGCTAAAAGTACCTCCGTACAACCCCAAGGCTCCTTTAATTGATCTAGGTATTATTCGCCAGGTTGTAACTGTAGCGCTACCTCACCTTTGCCCACATTCTCTTCTCGGGCACCCCGGCTTTCATTATGTACTACTTCGACTTCCCTATGCTCTGAGTAACTGACCTAATACGGCGGAAAACCATTCGAACGAGATATCTCGTCCACAGCTTTGCCTTCCCTCGCATCATGTATACCAAAGCCATGGGGAGAGTCCCAGTGCTTCCAAGCCCGTTGCACCACGCTATGTCTCGCGTATTTTCCCCTCGTTGCACAGTCACTTGCCGTCGATCTGAAGCCTACTCTTCGTTAACGCATCAACACCGACCAGCCCATTCGTCTCTCTCTTTCCTTACTCCTTCACCCACCTTGAACATCAATCCTGCCTTTTCAATTTTCTCACGCTCAGCAAACACCTTTTCTACATCTCACGTCGCTACTACGCAGCATTCTGCAACCCCACCCTCTACCAGTCCCGCTGCTCAGTACAAGCCTCCCACCACGGGAATTCTCTCACGTCTGCCTTCTTCCCTCGTTCCGTACGCCGAGCTCATTCGACTGGAGAAGCCAACAGGTACTTACTATCTTTACCTGCCATGCCTATTCTCCACGCTCCTTGCTGGATTACTGTCCACTCCAGTTCCGGCTCCAAGTTCAATTGTGGCCACGAACGCTCTGTTCCTCCTCGGCTCCGCGATATTCCGTGGTGCTGCGTGTACTTGGAATGACACCCTTGATCGTGACCTTGATGCCAAAGTCACACGCACAAGATTGAGACCACTGCCGCGAGGCGCCGTTACCGCAAGCCAAGCACATACGTGGACAGCTATCCAGCTGGGAGCCGGAATGGGAGTACTCGCGGCTGCTTTCCCGTTCCCGACCAGCGCCATATACGCTATTCCTTCCGTCGTCATTATCGGTCTCTATCCTCTAGCAAAGCGGGTGACGCATTACCCGCAGGTAGTCTTAGGATTTGCATGGAGCTGGGGCATCATCATGGGCTTCCCAGCCATGGGCATTGACCTGTTTGCTCCCGAGAGCTCCACTGCGCTTGCTGCAGCAGGCACCTTGTACGCTGCCAATATTGCATGGACAGTCCTCTACGACACAATATACGCACACCAAGACGTCAAAGACGACACTCGAATCGGGATCAAGAGCATGGCTGTCAAACATGGCGCAAAGAACCTTCTCTCGGGCTTGGCTGCTGTCCAAGTGTCGCTGCTTGCAGTGACAGGGTGGATCGTTGGCGCTGGACCAGTCTACTTTCTGGGAACCTGTGGTGGGGCCACGACCGCTTTGGCAACAATGATCTGGCGTATGCGATTGGACACGCCCGAGAATTGCTGGTGGTGGTTCAAGTGGGGGTGCTGGTTTACGGGAGGGAGTGTGGCATCTGGCTTGATGGGGGAATACTGGTTGCGGTGGAAGAAGCAGGAAGACCTGAAGCATGCAGGGGGGAGGGTCACGGCTCTGTAACTCCCCAAATGCCTCACCCTGTAACTGCATTTTTGAAAGTGCCTCCACAGCTAGGTTGCAGGGAAACCCACCCAGCCAAAAGATCTTCTGCTGGAATACACATCCTTGAATAGCTATACAGGCATCACGACAACTTCAAACACTGGCTGATCTTTCAACCTCCGTTAAAGCCAAAACTACATCATCGGCCCATTTCAAGTTGATCTGCTTGCCACCCTTCACAAAATAGCCCCCGCCCCCTCCTCTCACACCCTTTCCCCCCTTTTCCCCAAGCTCACATACTAAACCCCACTGTGCGCCTTCCACCCCCCTCGTGGATCGAAGCCCAAAACAGAACTCCCATATCAAAGTCCGATTTCCCAATCCGCGAACCAAAACACCCAAAGATAGGCGTCGTAAATAATAAGGAAAGATTAAGTGGGTATCGCATGAGATAAGATAAGACGGAAAGAGATGAGATGAGACAAGGAGACATGGCGTTCCCATAGATCTCTAGCCACGAGTTTCAAGAACTGCTCTTTCTTTCTTTCTTCTTCCTTCCTTTCCACCACAACTACCCTGTCTAAATTTCCAGAAACAACCAACCCAGCGCCCTCTACCACCCCACAACGGAGAACCCCCCAGCCAAAACCTCTCGCCCCGACCAGTTTCCCTGAACGACAAATTGCCCAACCCAAACCCATCTTCGCCAACCCACACACGTACTGCGACATATCTCACATCCCCATCTATCCTGATCACAAGTCCCGATTTTTAATGGGAAAACCTCATCTGAGTAGATTTTCACCTGGATCTCCCGTCGATGGAGAGTCCTTTCTTCTTTAGAATGTGTTTTCGTTCTTGAATGGAGATTGGTTATAGATGGGTACGGAACACTTCATTTCGCACGCTTGAGTAGCTAGTTCGGTGTCTTTGCTCTCACTATCTTCTTTATCTATCTATACGCCTTTACTGCTGGGGGGGGGGGGGGGGGGGGGGTTTGGCAAAAAAAAAAAATT
>JAABUS010004247.1_pt1 | contig 21075 bp, 17 predicted proteins | sample 5560161 | NCBI WGS metagenome assembly JAABUS01 (sample SAMN10711885, study PRJNA513376) | rock metagenome | isolation source: Antarctica rocks | place: Antarctica: Victoria Land, Trio Nunatak nord | collected 2016-01-04
TGCGCATCGTGGTGGACTTCCCGGCGCCGTTGGGACCCAGGAAACCGGTCACCACCCCAGGCCGGAGCTCGAAGTTCAGGTGGTCGACGACTGTCTTGTCGCCGTAGGTCATCGTCAAATCGTGTGCACTGATCATGGTCCGAACGCTACGGAGACCGGGCGTGTCCGGCATCGGACCCCGGGCCGATCTTCTCAATCCGTCACGTACGCCCCCAGGATGATGCTGGCGTGCTCTTGCCCTGGCCGGGCCGCCCCGGGGGCTCCCGGCCGGAGATCCGGAGTGTAGGTGCGGCGAAGCCGGCCGGTGTGTCGGATCCGCGCTGTGCCGATCGTCGTTCAGTCGCAGGGGTGCAACCAGTGGTTGCAATCAGTGGTTGCAATCAGTGGTTGCAACCAGTGCTAATCGGCACACGAGCCGTACCGTCGACCCGAAGGAGACAGAAATGAAGTACATGATGTTCGTCGCCACCGACACCGAGCCCGACACCTCGAGCGAGCCACCCGCCGACATCGAGGAGTGGTTCGCCGACGTCAACGGTCGGGGCAAGTGGGTCGCCGGCGATCGGTTGCGTCCGCTCGTTGACGCGACGACGGTGCGGGTGCGTTCCGGAGAGCTGCTGGTCACCGATGGGCCGTTCACCGAGTCGAAGGAGTGGATCTGCGGCTTCGACGTGCTGGACTGTGCAGACCTCGACGAGGCGATCGAGATCGCGTCCAAGCACCCGATGGCGCGCTCGGGCCGGCTGGAGCTGCGGCCGTTCTGGCCGATCGACGAGGGCTGATCGATCGGCACCCACGGTGCCTCGGGCACGAGCGGGCCGCGTGCGAGCGTCGCCTCCGGCAGTGTCGCCTCCGGCAGTGTCGCCTCCGGCAGTGTCGCCGAGGCGCTCTCCGCGGCCAACGGTGGGGAGCGGCTGCGGATCATTGCCGGCCTGATCCGGGTGACCGGCGACTGGGACCTCGCCGAGGACTGCGTGCAGGACGCGGTCGAGCGGGCGTTGGCCCGCTGGCCGGTTGACGGCGTTCCGGAGACGCCGGCGGCCTGGCTCACCACCACCGCCTATCGGCGCGCGGTCGACGTGCTGCGCCGGCGCCGGGCCGAGGGCGACAAGCTGCGGGAGTTGAACGCCATGGCCAGCTCTCCGGAGCGGCTCGCGGAGCCCGATCCCGACCACGACCCGGGCGGCGGCATCTACCGTGACGACCGGCTGCGGCTGCTGTTCAGTTGCTGTCACCCGGCGCTTCCGTTGGCGGGCCGGGTGGCGCTCACCCTGAAGACGGTCGCGGGACTGTCGACCCGGGAGATCGCCAGGGCCTTCCTGGTGAGCGAAGCGACCATGGGTCAGCGGCTGCTGCGCACCAGGGCCAAGATCGCTCACGCCGGCATCAGCTTCCGGGTACCCCCGTCGCACCGGCTCACCGAGCGGGTTGCCGGGGTGCTGGCCGTCATCTACCTGATCTACAACGAGGGTTACGCGCACTTCGAGCTGGGGGACAGCCGGGAGGATCTCGCGGCGGAAGCCGTTCGGCTGGCCGAGCTGCTCGCCCGGTTGCTGCCCGACGACGACGAGGTGCACGGCCTGCGCTCGCTGTTGCTGCTGCAGCACTCACGCCGGTCTGCCAGGACGGACCCCGACGGGGAACTGGTGCCGCTACCCGATCAGGACCGCGGCCGCTGGGACGCCTCGATGGTGGCGGCGGGGTTGGCCGGACTGGCGGTCGCCAGGGCGACCGGACGTCCGGCCGGGCACTACCGGTTGCAGGCCGAGATCGCCGCCGAGCATGCCGTCGCCGCGGATGCCGCCTCGACGAAATGGGCGCGGGTGGTCCGCGGATACGATGCCTTGCTGAAGGTGCAGCCCTCACCGGTGGCCGAGCTCAACCGCGCGGCGGCCATCGGGTTCCGCGACGGGCCGGTAGCCGGGCTGCAGGCGCTGGCCGGGGTGGAGCACGCCGGTCGGCTGGCCGGCTACTACCTGCTACCGGCGGTCCGGGCCGATCTGCTGCGTCGGGCCGGACGCCACCAGGAGGCCACCGTCGCCTACCGAGCCGCCCTCGAGCTGGTGCCCTCGGTCGCCGAGCGGCGCTTGCTGGAACGGCGGGCGGGCGACGTCGTCACCGGATCCTGACCGTACCGCCGGGGATGACGACAGCAGCGGTCAGCGGCGCACCGGGTCGAGCCGCCACAAGGCGCCAACAACCCGCCCCCGCCGCCGGGCCGTCATCCTCGACCCCTGCCGGGTCCGCCGCCGGGCCGTCACCCGATCGGTTCTTCGCGTCGTGCTCCGGAGTCCCAGTGCCGCGCCCGGTCCAGCCGGCCGTCGATCGGCACGCATGGCGACAGCACCTCCAACGCCCTGGCCACCGCCGGGCCGTCCAGCCGCCGCGCCAGGCTGACGTGCGGCACCCAGTGCCCCACCCGGCAATGCGGCACCGCCGGCGCCCCCAGCAGCTCCACCACCTGCCGGTGCAGAGCCAACAACGCTTCGCTGACGACCACCATCCGCACCAGCACCCACGGGCCGGCACCGAAGACGAGCAGCGAACCCAGCTCGACCTGCAAGGGCAGGGTCGCGGCCACCAGGGAACGGAGTGCGCCGTCGCGATGCTCAGGCGGGTCGCCGGAAATCGTGACCGTGACGTGCGGGCGATTGCTCGGATGAGGATGCAGGGCAAGGCTGGGCAGGCCGGCCTCGGCGAGCCGGTGCCATTCCGCCGTGACCTCCCGCTCGGCCACCTCGTCCAGCAACAGCTCGATATGGTGCACCCCGACCATGGTGCACCCGAGGGCCGAAGCCCACGGCTCGTGATCGGCGCCGAGTCGAGAGCGCCCCGCGGCCGGCGGTGCGAGCTAGGCCGAGCATCGACCCGCAGGTCAGCGCCGCGCAGCGGAGTTACTGGATGTAGCAGGTCAGCGCCGTCGCCGTAGCCCGCCACCCATGCCGCCGGCGAGCCGGTCCATTCCTCTACGTACGCCGCTGACACCGGAGGGCCCGGCGACCTGAGTGGTCGCCGGGCCCTCCGTGAGGTGCCGCGGGTGCAGCCTCAGGAAATCAGCTGCCGATCTGGATGGTGTTCCCGGTGAAGTAGCCGGCTACGTCGACCACCAGGTGGGTCGGCTGACTGGAGCGGTTCGTCAGCCGGATCTTCCCGTCCGTGCCGACCCGCACGATGGCCAGGTTGGCGATGTCGGTGAACCGGGTGAACGACAGGACCGATGTGGTGGTTGACGGCGTGCCGCTCGGGTAGGCGATGATGTCGCCCGAAGAATCTTCCTGAGTAGTGGTCACCGTCACCAGGACGGCCCGCAGCCGGGTGTTCGGGACCCCCCCGCGGCCGGCCACCTGCAGCGAGATGGTGCCGAACGGGGCGACCTTGACCTGGGGCGCACCGTTACCGGTGCGGGTATCGAGCAACCGGAACGGAGCCAGCGGGGATTCCAGACCAGCCGTCTGGGCCGGAAGCAAGCCGCCCTGGAAGTAGCCGACGACGTCGACGACCAGGTCGACGTTGGTGGCGCCGGTGCCGTTCTTGACCGAGATCTGGCCCGTGGTGGGGTTTACCGGTACCACGGCGAGGTTGGCTGCCGGCTTGCTGCCGGTGTAGTTGACGTTGGAGGCGTTCGGCGTCGGCTTGCCGGTTTCCCAGGCCGTGATGTGGCTGTGCAGGCTTCCGTTCACCGCCGTGAGGTTGACGACCACGGACCGGGCACCTGCCGGTACCCCGGCCACACCGGTGACCCGCAGAGCCTGCGGTGTCTGACCCATCAGCGTGGTGAGGCCGAAATTGCGCCGGCTGTCCGCGATGCGGGTTCCCGCCAGCGGCTTGTATGCACCTGGCAGCAGCACCCCTTGGATCAGGCCACTGATGAAGTAACCACCGACGTCGCCGACCAGATCGACGGAGCCTGCGGAGACGTTGCGAATGGTGACCTGGCCCCCGGCGCCCACCTTCGAGATCACCGCGTTGGCGACATTCGGGCCCTGCAGATAGTTCAGGCTGGACACGCCCCCTGAACTGCCGCCGGTCGGGAAGACCGTCAGATAGCCCGGTGCCGTGCCGCCGGTGGCAACGAAGTTCAGGTAGACCGCGCCTACGTTGGCTGTCGGGACACCGCCCCTGCCGGTGATCTGCAGGTTGATGGACTGTCCGGCCCCGATCCTGGTGCCGCCGAGCCCGGTCCTGGTGTCCAGCAGCCGGGCGGGCGAGAGCGCTTGGTAGCCGCCGACCACAGCTCCGACCGGAAGTTCGGCGCACGGGGTGCTACCGGTGACCAGCACCGTGCCGAGCACGTCAGTAACAACCACGGTGACAATGCCGTTCGAGCCGACCGGCAGCGTCGCCGTCACCGGAGGAGTAGTCAAGACGCCGTTCAGGAAGGTGACGGCCTGTGTTCCGATGACCAGACCGTTCGAATCCCTCAGCGTGATGACGGCCGGTCCGGTGAAGCCAGAAGGACCATCGAGGTTGAGGGCGATCGTGTTTGGAGCGGTGACGACGCAGGCCGCGACCAAGGGCTGCGCGGCGGCCGCCGGAGAGGCCGCGATGATCGCGCCGCTGATGGCCATGGAGCCGGCAGCGACGAGGCTCAGCGCCGCGCGCCGGATCCTCCGAGGTAACGGGGGTGACAAGGTCTTGAACATGTCCACTTCTTTCGCTGGTCCGGGATTCCGGTGACGGGGGGAGGTTGGGGTGGGGAGCGCAGGGTGTCTGAGCGGTGGCGTGATCCGGACACTAGGGTGCGCGCGAGACGAAGACAAACCCAGGTCGCTCCGACCCGGCATCATCCATTCGGCCGTATCGACGCGCAGTGACGACTCTCATAGCGCGGAGGCTCCCGTGCCCTGAAGTGGGAACGTCCGATCACTAGATGTATGCGCTGCAGCCGTGTTTCCCCGTTCGCACCTCGTCGCGCGGACCGCCGCCCCGAGCGGGTGAATTCTCGAATGGCCGTATCAGATTCCGATCTCGCAGAACGTAGCGACCACCGTTCCCCCGCTCGGGGCACCGCTACCCGATTGCCCACCGGCCGGAACTCGCTCCCGGCTTCTGCGCACACCCGGGGGAACTTGGCCGGGAGCAGGGCTGCCGCCGCTGGAGTGCACCGGATGTCGCAGCCGGCACCACTTTTGCGGCACAGCGCGGGGAACTTGGCCGGGAGCAGGGCTGCCGCCGCGCGAGTGCACCGGATGTCGCAGCCGACACCACTTTTGCGGCACAGCGCGGGGAACTTGGCCCGGGTGCAGAGTTCCCGCCGCGGGAGTGCACCGGATGTCGCAGCCGGCACCACTCTTGCGGCACATCCCCCGGGGGAACCAGTCGGCATTGGATTGACAGTGACCTGCTCGCCGACGGCTCCACCGATGAGTCGCTCCTGCTAACCGCCGCGGGCGTGGTGCGTCAGGGATCCTGCAGTGATCGATAGAACTCGGGCCGACGGTCCCGAAAGGCATGAGCCCGATCTGTCAACGCCTTGTTGCGCCCCGCCGTCAGGTCCAGTTCGGCGATCGCGGCATCTGCGTCCCCGGCCCCGGCCACCACCCATCCGTTCTCGTCGATCACCGTCGTGCCACCGGTCCACTGCTGGCCACGTTCGGTCCCGGTCCGGTCACAGCAGGCGATCGCCATCCGGTTGACCCGAGCGGCGGCGATGGCGATCTGTACTTCCGGCGGCCGCTCGCCCTCCGGTCGATACACCAACGGCCAGTTCGTCGGCACGGCTAGCAGATCGGCGCCGGCAAGCGCTAGTGACCGGGTCAGCTCCGGGAACTCCAGGTCGTAGCAGATCACCACGCCTATCCGGCCGTACTCGGTGTCCACGATCGGCGGCGCGCTGGAACCCGGGGTGAAGAACTGCTTCTCATTGTCCCAGAGATGGAGCTTCCGGTACACCGCGCGTACGCCGGTTCTGTCCACCACCGCGGCGCTGTTGAACACCTCACCGGTGGGCCCGAGTTCGCAGAACCCGCCGATCACCACGGCGGATCCGCGAGCGGCCAGCGCCGCCCAATCGGCGAAGAGAGCGGAATCGGCGCCCAGCGCAGTGGATCTCACCTCGGCGACCGACTCGAACATGTACCCGCTGGTGGCCAGTTCCGGCAGCACCACGACCTGAGCGCCGGCCGCGACCGCCTCCTCGATAGCCGCGCGGGTCACTGCGGAATTGGCTTCCAGGTCCGGCACGGTGGGAGCGATCTGCCGGCACGACACGGTGGTCACCCGATCAATTCTCCACCGGAATGAGTCGCAAACCAGAACTGTGACCGGTCGAGCTCTCAGGCCAGCAGATCGGTGGCCTCGTCCTTGAGTATCTGAGCCATCACGTCCATCTCGTTGAACAGCATCCAGTCCTCGACGATCTTTCCGCCCTGGAAGTAGAGCTGGTTCAGCCCCCACAGAAATACCCGACGACCGGTGGGCGTGCCGTACAGACCGTAGCCGCGGTGAGTTCCCGACGCGCTCCACCGCACCGACACCGAATAGCCGTCGGCGTCGTTGCCCATCCAGTAGATCTCGTCGATGTGCAGCCCGAGGTCGGGGAAGGTCGACATCAGCATCCGCGCCATGCCCTTGACCTCGCCGCGGCCGTAACCGGTGCGGTTGGTTGCCGCATTCCAGCGCACGTTCTGCGCGTAGGCCTTGTCGATGGCAGCGAGGTTCCTGCGGTTGTAGACGTTGTGGAAAAGGGCCCGGACCTCGTAGTCGACGTCGAAGCCGCTACCGTCCCGGTCGTTGACCGCATATGGCGTCGGGACCCGCCCGGCGACGATCCGCTCCACCTCGGTGGCCTGGTGCTCCGTCAGGGGTACGGCCGGCTTCTCGTTGCCGAGGGTCCTGGCCGCCTCCGCCAGATTGATCCCGAGCTGGGACAGGCGGGCGCCGGTGTTGTAGAGCACCCACTCCTCGAAGATCGCGTTGTCGCGGGTGACGCAGTTGGCGATCACCCACATATTGATCTTCTTGCCGGTCGGCTCGCCCCAGCGCCACGGACCGGTGTGGTGCCCGACGTTGATTGCACGATGTGAGGTGGCGAAGCCCTGGTCCTCATCGCCCGCCCAGATCACATCGTCGGCGTAGTGCCGGGTGTCGGGGAATGCGTTGATCGCCTGCATGGTCTCGAACACGACCCGCTCGACGCCGTATTTCATGCCGTTGTCGTCGAACACCCGGCAGCCCGGAGCGTAGGTGTCGTAGATGTAGCCGACGTCCTGGTCGTCCCAGATCCGGGACGTGACGCGCAGGATGTAGTCGACGATGTCGACGTAGGTGGTATCGAATCCGCGCATCGGCTGCCGGCGCTCGCGCGGTCCCGGATTCGGGTAGACGGTGCCGTGACCGCTGCGCATCGAGATGGAGAAGTCTGGCGGCATGAACCGCGCGTGCTTGCTTCCGGGTGCGGCCAACGCCGACATCGGCACCGTCCCGCGCGATTCGATCGACCCCCGGTCGGCCCGCGCCGACGCACCGGTGGCGGCTGCCCTGGTCGCGACGGCGGATTCCATCGCTGCCGGAGCGGTCGGGCCGGGACTGCTGTTGTTGTTTGCCATTTCTTCCTTCGTCGGACGAGGGCGGGAGTCAGCTCGAAGATCCCACTAGCAGTTCACCTTGTAGATGTACTTCTGGGCTTCTGGGCTGTCCACGTTCTCCGGCGTCACCATCAGGAACGGGGTGGCCTGGTTGCGCGGCACGGTTCCACCGTTGATCAGGGTGATCGCCGATTGGACGCCGAGCACGCCCTCGCCGAGCGGGTATTGGACGACGAGGCCGTCGACCGCCTTCTCCTTCGTCGCCTTGATGATCGGGTCGGAGGTGTCGTAACCGACGAGCTTGACCTTGCCGGTCTTGCCGGCCTCGCGAATGCCGATCACGGCACCCTGGGTGTTATTGGTGGCCAGGGTGTACACGCCGGTGATTTCCGGGTTGTTGGTGATGGCGGCCGAGATGATGGCGGTAGCCTCGTCGGCTGCGCCGGTCGAGTACTGCGGTTCCAGGACCTTGATCTTCGGGAATTTGGTCTTCATCTCGTCGACGAAGCCCTTCTGCCGTGCGGCGCCGATCAGCGAACCGGTGTTGTTGTCGACCATCAGCGCGGACCCTTCGCCGCCCGTGACCTCGCCCAGCCGGTCGGCGGCCAGCGCGCCACCCTTGATGTTGTCGGACTGGATGTTCGTTGCCATGACGGATTCGTCGGTCAGGTCGCCATCGATGCCGATGATCTTGATGCCGGCGTCCTTCGCCTGCTTCAGGGGGACGATCATCGCCTTCGGATCGGTGATCGAGATCATGATGGCATCGGGCTTCGACGCGACGATCGAGTTGATGATCGCGGTCTGCTTGTCGACGGCAAATGTCGGATCACCCTGGGTCGTGAATGCTGCGCCCAGCCGCTTGGCTTCGGCGTCAGCGCCACAGGACACGGACGAGTAGAACGGCACCCCGGTCAGACCCGGCACGTAGACGATCTTCTTGCCGGCTCCGGCGTTGTCGGCCAGTGGAGCAAGTCCACCTGCTGAGCTGGGCGCGCTGCCGGTGTCCGAGCCTGAAGCGGCGGACCCCGAGGACATCGCGCCGGAGGAGCCGGCGGCGCCGGCGGACGAGGAGGCATCCGACGAACCGGCGATCGGCGCCGAGGACGCCTCACTGGAGGACGAGGACGAGGTGGAGTTCGAGCTGGTCGCGGCCGGGGTGGACGAGCCGCAGGCGGCCAGTGCCAACGCGGCGGCCACGGCAGCTCCGGTGACCAGGCTCTTGCGAGTGGTGAACATGTGCTGGTTGATTCCTCTCTCAGGGACCCGCTCGGTGAGGGGACTTGCAGTGCCGAAATGCTCATATGACGCAGATGTGGACGGTGAGGGAACGTGGACTGCTGGTACGGGGAAAATGCGGTCGCCGCGAAAGCGGTCGACTAAGTCTGATCGCGGCGGCTGCGTTTGAGTTGGTCCAGATACACGGCGCCGATCAGGATCAGGCCGATGGCGACCTGCTGCCAGAATGCGGCCACATCGTTGGAGACCAGGCCGTTGTTCAGCACCGTAGGGATGAACATGCCGATGACCGATCCGATCATCAGGCCGATCCCGCCGAACAATGAGATGCCGCCCAGTGCGACGCCGGTGATCACCACCAGACTGTCGGTTCCGTGGCCGCCGACGGTCGTCGTGGTGTAGCGGATCAAGGACATCATCCCGGCAAATCCCGCGAGTCCGCCGGCGATGCAGTAGAGCTTGATCAGATGCCGGTCGACATTGATGCCGGAGCGACGGGCGGCCTCGGCATTGGATCCGATCACGAAGGTATGCCGACCGAAACGTGTCAGGTGCAGGATCAGTCCGCCGATGACGACCACGACGGCGGACACCCAGATGATCCAGGACAGACCGAATAGATCGCCGGTCGCGATCGCGATGGCGGCATTGGGCACGTCACGGACGTCCGCGCCGTTGGTCAGCAGGTAGGCGACACCAAGTGCCGCGCCGAGCGAACCGAGTGTGGTGATCAACGGTGGCACCCGCAGTTTGGTGATCACCAGACCGTTGAACAGTCCCCAGAAAGTGCCGGCGAGGACCGACACGACGGTTCCGAGCACGATTGTCCAGGCGCCCTGACCGCCGACAGCGCTCATCACCTTGGCCGCCACGACCTGTCCGAAGACGAGCACCGACCCGATGGACAGGTCGAATCCAGCCGCGATCATCACATAGGTGACGCCAACAGCCATCACCATCAGAATGGCGGTGTCCATCAGCATGTTCTTGACGTTGCCGAAACTCGGGAATGTCGCCGGATGCAGGAACGTGAAGAACGCGAACAACACGACCAGCACACCGAACATCAGCAGTGGCGAACTGGAAAGCAACCGACGACGGGTGCGGAGTCTGCGCTCCGCGGCGATCTTGGCGGCCTCCTCCGGCGTGATCGTCGACGGCGCCGAGACCTCGATCTTGGAAGGCGCGCTGGGCTGGAACGAAAGGTTGTTCGGCTCTTCGTTCGTAGCCGGGCTCTCCAACGGAGCCTTGTTGAATGCGGCGGTCATGCGCTCGCCCCGTCCAATGCACCGGTCATCGCGCCGACCACCATCTCCACGTCGACGTCCTTGCTGCGGTATTCGGCGACTCTCCGGCCGAGCCGCAATACCTGCACCCGATCGGAAACCTGGAGAACTTCGGGCATGTTGTGGCTGATCAGCACGACGGCGACGCCTTGGCCGGCGACCCGGCGGATGACTTCGAGCACCTTGCGGGTCTGGCGTACTCCGAGAGCGGCGGTCGGCTCGTCCATGAAGACCAGCCCGTTGGCCCACATCACCGAGCGGCAGATGGCCACCGACTGCCGCTGGCCACCGGACAGGGCGGCCACCGGCGCGTCCATGTCCTTGACGTCGGTGCCCAGGGAGATGAAGGCCTCCTGGGCGCGGCGCCGCATCTCGGCTTTGTCGATGATGCCCAACTTGCCGCGCCAACCGGGTTTGAACAATTCGCGACCGATGTACGCGTTCTCCGCCGGGCCGAGCTCCGGTGCCAGCGCCAGGTCCTGGAACACCGTCTCGATGCCCATGTCCCGGCAATGGATCGGCGATTGGAACACCACCGGCTCGCCGCGGAAGAAGATCTCGCCGCCGTCGGGGTGCACCACGCCGGAGAGGGTCTTCACCAGCGTCGACTTACCGGCGCCATTGTCACCGATCAGGGCCACCACCTCGCCGGCGTCCACCGAGAAGTCCACGCCACGCAGAACCTCCACGTGACCGTAATTCTTGAAGATGCCCCGCGCCTCGAGCAGAGGTGTCATGGTCGGACTCCTTCCTGACCGGGGCGCGGAGCGGGCGCATGCGGCCCGCTGTTCGTCCTCATGGTGGTACTCCCTTCGGCTGCGAACGGCGGAATCAGCGGCTCACGGTGGCGTCCTGTTCGGCGTGGATCGCCAGCCGCATGGTGGCGGTCGCGCGGTGGGCGGTCATGCCTTCGTAGGAGGAGATCACGTCCACCGGCTCGGCCAGCTGCGGCGTCGCCGACCGGAGCACCCGCTGGAACGTCAACGGCTTGAGGAATCGGGAGACCGACAAGCCGGCGCTGTGCTTGGCGCCGCCGGCGGTGGGCAGCGTGTGGTTGGTGCCGGCCATGCCCTTGTCCGAATAGGCGACGGTGCTCCACGGACCGATGAACACCGAACCATAGTTGCGCAGCCGATCCATGTAGTGGTCGTCGTCCACGGTCTGCAGCTCCAAGTGTTCCGGAGCCAAGTCGTCCATGAGCGCCGCGGCCGTCTCTGGGTCCTGCGCCCAGACGACCGATCCGTGATTGCGCCATGCCGGGCCGGCGATGTCCTTGGTGGACAGCATTTCCAGCTGCTTGTTGATCTCGGCGATGACGTCCAGGCCCAATCGTTCGGACGTGGTCACCAACGCTGCCGGTGAGGTCGGGCCGTGCTCGGCCTGGCCGAGCAGGTCGGCGGCCACGATGGCTGCGTCGGCGGAATCGTCCGCGATCACGGCGACCTCGGATGGCCCGGCCAGCAAGTCGATACTGACGGTGCCGAACAGCTGACGCTTTGCCTCGGCGACGAACGCATTGCCCGCCCCGACCAGCATGTCTACCGGCGGCTCGCCGAGCAGACCGAATGCCATGGCCGCCAGGGCCTGCACTCCGCCCAGCAGATAGATGTGGTCGGCCCCGGAGATGGCCGCCGAGTACAGCACCGCCGGGTCGGCATGACCGTTGGCCTGCGGCGGTGTGCAGGCCAGCACGGTGTCGACGCCGGCCACCTTTGCCACGTTCACCGTCATGAAGGCACTGGCCAGCAGCGGGAACCGCCCGGCGGGCAGGTAGGCGCCCACCCTCTGGATGGGCACGTATTTCTGCCCGGTGATCAAGCCGGGAATCAGCTCTGTCTCGAAGTCGATGAGATGCGACCGCGTCACCCGGGCGAACCGCGTGGTGCGGTCGGCCCCGGTGTCCAGCGCCTGGCGGAGCTCTGGGGACAGGCTCTCTCCGCCGGCCTTGATATCGGCCTCGGACAACTCGACCACGCCACCGGTCGGATGATCAAGCTTGCCGGCGTAGGCGAGAACCGCGTCCATGCCGCCGGTCTCGATCGTCTTCAGCATCTCCGCGACGGTCTCGATGACGTTCGGATCGCGCTGCGCCGGCGGACCGGATTCGAGGGGTGTCTTCAGGAGTTTGTATTTGCCGGCGAGTTCGGCAAGGACCGGAGCGCTGAGCTGCATACGTATTAAGGTAGGTGGAATGGCACTGAAGGACAACAGCGATTGTTCCTCTGCCTGACATAGGATCACCCTGTGACACTGAACCAGCTGCGCGCCTTTCTCGCCGCGGCGAGGACTGGCTCCTTTACTGCGGCGGCCACCGAGCTCGGCGTCGCGCAGCCCTCCGTGTCGGAGCTGATCAGGCGGCTGGAGGACGAGCTGGGGCTGCCCTTGTTCGGCCGTGGAGCGCGGCGATTGGTGATGACTCCGGCCGGGTCCGAACTACTGCCCTATGCCGATCAGGCCGTCGCCGCGACGGATGGTGGAACACAGGCCGTGCGTGCGATGCAGGTGTTGGGCGGCGGCGTCGTGACCTTCGGAATGCTCCGCAATGCCGAGTTCTACCTGCTGTCCCGATTGGTGGAGAAATTCCTGACCCGGCATCCGAAAGTCCGCGTCCGCATGGTCGGAGTGAACTCCGTCGAAACGGCCTCAGCGGTGGCCGCGGGCGAATTGGAAGCCGGATTGGTGGTGCTGCCCATCGATCACGACGGCCTGAAGGTGACGCCGCTGCTGCGCGACGAGGTGATCTATGCCAGCCGCTTCCCCGACCACGTGCGCGAGCCGGTCAGCACCGAGCAGCTCAGCCGGGCACGCCTGGTGCTGTACGACGCCCACTACGGATGGAAGGACCCGACCCGGCGGCAATTGCTGGAGCGGGCCAAGCTGGCCGCCCTGAAACTGGAGCCCTGGATCGAGGTCGAGCACGTCGAATCGGCACTGGCCCTGGCTGTGCGCGGGGCCGGTGACACCATTGCCAGCCGGGCTGTTGCCAGCAGCGCCGCGTTTCCCCGCGAGTTGTTGACCACGACGTTCGCCGAGCCGCTGTACGACACCGTCGCATTGATCCAACGAGAGAATGCCGTGCTCTCCCCGGCCACTCGGGAATTCGCCCGGCTGGCCGAGCGCACGCTGATGGGCCGCGGGTTTGCGCGTAGCGGGAGGGTCAGCCGATGAGGAACTCGCGCAACACCCTCGCCAGCTCCGGGGCGGAATCCAGTGGGCTCATGTGCCCGGCCCCGGCCACCGTCACGTGCCTGCTACCCGGAATGCCCTCGGCCAGCTCTCGCTGCCGCTGCGGCGGGCACACCCGGTCGAGCTCACCACTGACCACCAGCACCGGAACCCGCAGCGTTGCCAGGGCGCCCAGGCTGTCGGGACGAGCGGACTGGGCTGTGAGCTGGCGCAGGAACGCTTGCGGCCCGATCTGGTGGGCGGCGGCCCGCCATCGCTCGCGCAGCCGGGGGGTACCGGCCGGCCCCAGGTTCTGCTCGGCCTGTTCGGCCACCAGCTGATCGAAGTCGCCGCCCAGGGTCCTGGTGGCCAGCTCCGACCAGGCGTCCAGTTGTTCGGCGGACGGGCCGCGGCCGCTGACATTGACCAGAGCCATCCGACGGACCCGCTGCGGCGCGCGCCGCGCGATCTCCAGGGCGACGATTCCCCCGAGGGAATGCCCGACCAGGTCGAAGCGCTCCGGCGCCGCGGCGAGTACCGACTCGGCGATGCCGCCGACGCTGTCGTCGAGGTCGATTCGGCCGGTGATGGCCCGGATCGGGTCGGCGAACTCAGCCAGCACGTCGTCCCAGAGTTGGGCTGTGCCAAGCATTCCCGGCAGGAACACCACCGGCGACGCAACCGCCGACCGTGCGCCGCGAGCGCTGTTCGACGGCTCACCCCGACCCCCGGCGAGAGTGGTGAACAGGCCACCGAGGGCGGCCATCACGTTGTAGAGCACCATGGTGCTGCCACCGGCGAAATGCTCACGGGCGGTCGCCGGGTCGGCCGTGATGCTGACAACGGCCACCCCCGCGCGACGGGCCGCATCCTGCGCTTCGGCGATGGCCGCCACCACCGCGGTGGCGCCCTGATGACCCGGGTAGTCCATGCTGACCGCCAGATCGGCCGGCCCCACGAACAGGGCGTCCACACCGTCCACGGAGGCGATCTGTTCCGCGGCCCGCACACCGACGCCGTCCTCGATCATCAGAATGATCGCGGTTCGGTCTCTGGCGTTCTCCAGATGTTCGGCCGCGCCGATCAACCCGTGCCGGCCGCTGCGGGTGTAGGTGGCGAAACCGCGCTCGCCGCGGGGCGGGTAGCTGGCGGCTCGAACCACCGCCTGGGCCTGTTCGGCGGTAGAGATGTGCGGAGCGATGATGCCCTCGGCGCCGAGGTCGAGCACCCGCAGGATCTCCGAGACGTTGCCGATGCGGACCAGCGCCGGAATACCGGCTGCCGCAGCGGCGGTCAGGTGTGCCGTCAGCGGGATCTGGTCCGCTGGCCCGTGTTCGGTGTCGATGACGACGAAGTCCATCCCGACCAGGGCGCTCAACTCGACCAATGCCTCGCTGGGCATGCGTAGCAGCGGTCCCAGCAACGGTTCGCGCGCTCGAAGGCGTTCGACCAGTGACGTCACCGCGCGACCATACCGGCGGACAGGTCGATGTCCGCGGCATGCAGTCCTGGCATCTGCAGCATGGCGACGACGGCGAGTCCCACCTCTTCTTCATCGAGCAGCCGACACAGGGAGGCCCGACCGGCGAACTCCGATCGCGCCTGGTCGACCGTGCGGCCGGTCCGCGCCGCCTCGAGCGCGAAATTCCGTTCCATGCGCGGCCCATTGACCGGCCCTGGCGAGAGGCTGTTCACCGTGATACCCAGCGGTCCGACCTCCGCCGCCAGGGTGGTGGTCAGGCCGGATCACCGCCATTTTCGACGCGCAGTACGGGGTTCGGCGGGCCAGCGGCCGCTTGCCGCTGACCGATGCCAGGTTGATCACGGTGCCCGTCCCGCGGGCGATCATGGGCGGGAGAAAGGCGCGGCACATCAGGAATACGCCGCTGACGTTGACGTCGAAGACCGCGTTCCAGTCCGCGAGTTCGATGTCGATCAGCGATGCCACCGGCCCCGGCACTCCGGCATTGTTGACAAGGATCGAAACTTGTTCGTCGGCAAGGGTATCGGCCAAGGCGGCGACCGATGCCGGGTCGGTGACATCGACCAGCTCTACCCGCACCGCGCCGCGGGTGCGATCGGCCACCATGCCGGCGGTCTCCTGCAGCGCCGCCCGCGTGCGGCCGGTGGCGATCACCCGCACACCGATGCCTCCCAGCTGCATCGCGATGGCCCGGCCGAGGCCGTTTCCGGCTCCGGTCACCAGCGCCGTGCGGCCGGACAGCGCGTACCTGGACCCCTCAGGCATCGGCCGGAACCGGGCGGACGTCGTGGTCGGTCCACGACAGTTCGCCGGTGCCGTACTTCGCTGCGCGCACGTCACCGGACCTGGCGTGGCCCTCGAAGGACTCGACCCTGGCGGCGCGTCCGCAGAGTTCGCCCAGTGCAGCGCTGGAGTCGGTATTGGTGACCTCCTGGTAGGTGACCGTCTTGAGGTATTTTCCGACCCACAGACCGCCGGTGTACCGTGCGGCGCCGCGGGTCGGCAGCACGTGGTTGGTGCCGATCACCTTGTCGCCGTAGGACACACAGGTCCCCTCGCCCAGGAACAGGGCGCCGTAGTTGCTCATTTCCTGCAGCGCGCGGCGCGGCTGCGCCGTCAGCACCTGAACGTGCTCGGAGGCGAAACTGTCCGCCAGGGTGAACGCTTCCTCGACGGTGTCGACCAGCAGAATCTGCCCGTGGTCACGCCACGCCGGACCGGCGAAGTCCCGGGTTGGCATGTCGGGCAGGATCTTCTCGATGTGCGCCAACGCTTCCCGGGCCACCGTCTGGCTGGTGGTGATCAGCACGGCCGGTGAGTCGGGCCCGTGCTCGGCTTGGCTCAACAGATCCACCGCGACCACGAACGGATCGGCGGCGGCGTCGGCGATCACCAGAACTTCGGTCGGTCCGGCGAACAGATCGATGCCGACCTCGCCGAAGAGCTGGCGCTTGGCCTCGGCGACATAGGCGTTTCCTGGACCGGCGATCAGGTCCACGCGGCCGATCGTCTCGGTGCCCAGCGCCAACGAGACAACCGCCTGCACGCCGCCGAGGACGTAGATCTCGTCGGCGCCGGCCAGCGACATCGCGGCGACAGTGGCGGCCGGGATCACCCCGCGAATGGGCGGCGTGCAGGCCGCAACCCGCTGCACCCCGGCAACTTTCGCCGTCACGATGGTCATGTGGGCCGAAGCCGTCAGCGGATATCGGCCCCCGGGGATGTAGGCGCCGGACGCGTTGATCGGAATGTTCCGCTGACCCAGGTGCACGCCGGGCATGGTCTCGACCTCGAAATCGGTGAGCGATTCCCGCTGTGCCTCGGCGAACCGCCGGACGTTGCCCTGGACGGTGATGATGTCGTCGATGACCTGTCGGGGCAGCGATCCCATCAGCTCCTCGACCTGACCCCGGTCCAGCCGGAATTTCTCCGGGGACCACTGGTCGAACTTCTCCGAGTACTCCCGAACCGCAGCGTCCCCCCGCTCACGAATGTCCGCCACGACGCCGCGGACGGTGTCGGCAACGGCCTCCCGGCCGGCGGTGACGATCTGGGCGGCAACGGGCTTCTTCAGGTGAGTGATCACGGCTTCTCGTCGTTTTCTGCCGGGTGGGCTGGTGGGGCAGGGGGTTGGCCGGTGGGCCGGTGGGCCGGTGGATGCAGCGGCGGTGAGTCGGATCAGTCGTCGAGGACGGAGGTGCGGACCACCGCCCACGGAGCCACGTAACCGGCGGCGTCCTGGGCCGAGTCCTTCTCCCGGGCCATGTGCTTGACCTCGTCGGCCCACTGCAGATGAATCCGAGCGTCACCACCGTTGATGACGACCATCTCGCCGACCTGCTCGGAGATGACCTGGAACTTTCGCCAAGCTCCCGCCGGAATGGACAGGGTGTCGTCGGGTCCGATCTCGACCGAGAGTTCCTCCCCCAGGTGGTTGAGCGTGACCCTCCAGGTGCCCTTGTAGACGATCAACGCCTGGGTGTTCTCGTGCCGATGGGTGAGCATGCCTTCACCGTTCTCGGCCCGCAGCCAGCCCAGGTTGAAGTTGTGCGGGTAGTGCACCGGCGGCACCTGATCCCTATCTTCGCTCATGCCGTAGCCCACTACCGGTGCGAACTCTGCCCGACCCCCGGGAAGTTCGGTGCACAGGAACGGGTGCTGTGACCAGATCAAGTCGTCCTTTCCCACGATCCGCCCGGCCATCTGCTCCGGCGTCCAGTTCCGCAGCTTGGCCACCTCGTCGTCCGACATCGGCGCGATGAGATCGGTGTCAGCGTCGATCACGCCGCCGGCCTGCGTGTCGATCAGCTGGTTGTCGGCGGACAGGTAAAGACCGTGCTCGCGGGCACCGCGAACGATCGACGGACCCCAGATGATACCGCCGGTGTTGTCGAAGCCCAGCGCGGTGAATAGCCAGCCGTCGTCCGCTCCGATGTTGGTGAACCCCCGGAAGATCCACGTCGGAACGGTCACGATCGTGCCCTCGTGGAAATCGAGCTCGTTCTCGCCGTCAGCACCCCACCGCAGCCGCCAGTCACCGCGGAAGTTGAGGAACACCTCAGCGGTGAAGTGCAGGTGCAGGTTGTTGTTCACGCCGTTGGGCATGGCGGCTGCACCGACGTTGAAGCCGTGCGGCTCCTGCAGATTGATCACCTGGTCGGGGTTCTGCGTGACACCGGACCCGATGATCGAGTAGTTCTCCTTCGTCTCGCTGCCGGGCATGCGGCAGTCGATGAACGCGGTGTTGCAGCTGACGTAGTCCGACTTGCGAACGGTCCGCCGAGCCAGGTCAGCAGCGCTGACTGCGCTGTCGGCGGCGGATGCTGGCGTGGAAATGGGGGTCATACCAGCAAGGTATACGTATGCAGCCAGTTGCGCCAGTGTCCTTACTGCAAGAGCTTTTTCTCATGCCCCGCGGTGCGTCGACCGCAAGACGAGTTGCACCGGGAATCGGTCATGCACCACGGGTCGCCTGGGCGCTGCCAGGCGGGCGAGCAGCAGCTCGGCCGATCGTCGGGCCATCGCCTCGAAGTCGACACGGACGCTGGTCAGGTCGAACGCCGGCCAAGACGCGATCTCCAGATCGTCGAATCCGACCACGGTCAGATCCCCTGGGGCCGTCAGTCCGCGTTCGGTCAGCGCATTCATGGCGCCCACCGCTACCACGTCGTTGATACAGAACAGGGCAGTCGGCGTCGGCGCGGCGGACAGCAGCTTCTTCGCGCCGGCGCGGCCCACCTGGTAGGAGAACCAGCCGCGGGACACCCGCCTGGCCGGCAGGGAGATACCGGCGGCGCGCAGGCCGGCCCGGAATCCCTTCTCCCGCTCGGCCGCGGTGCTGGTCTCCCGGGGACCGAGCACGGCGCCGACGTCGTGGTGGCCGAGTTCGGCCAGCAATCGGGCGACCAGCAGCCCACCGGTAGCGTTCTCCGCCGTCACACTGTCCGCCTCGATCAGCCCGGAGACCCGGTTGAGCTGCACGAAAGGAACGCCCCGCCGGTGCAGCCGCAGGGGCAACGAGGATTTCAATTGGGAGGTGGTCAGCACGGCTCCGTCGATGCTGCCGTCCATCAATCGCTCGTCGCTGAGCGGGATCTCGCCGCGTTCGGCCAGCAGCACCATCCGGAAGCCCTGCGCTGCGAAGGCGTCGTGCAGCGGCCCCACCAGCCGGGGATACAGCGGGTTGTCCAGGTCCGCCACCATCGCGATTTGCCTCGTGGATCTGGTGGACAGACTCCGGCCGAGCTCGCTGGGCACGTATCCGAGCTGTTCGGCGGCCACCCTGACCCGTTCCCGGGTCGCGGTGGACACCTGGCTGTCCTGGCGCAGCGCTCGGGAAACGGTCGGCTGCGACACCCCCGCCAGCCTCGCCACGTCATGGCTGGTGACTGACAAGTTGCCCACGTCCTGACTGATGTCCGCATCTGTTCGTGCCCTGCAGGATTGCGACCGACGGCAGAGTGAGTCGGACGGCTGAGTCGGACGGCAGAGCAAGTCGTACGGAAGAGTGAGCCGGCCGGCAGAGTGTGTCCGACAATAGCCCGATCACGTACGGTCGCCCGGGGACATGTCGGACCCAAGGGTCCCCGCGGGTCGCTGCCGGCAAACTGTGGCCAGCGCTTGGGTCGCGCTGTATCGGGCACCTTTGATCGCGTCAGGAGCGCACCATGACCGATGTCATCGTCCGGCAGGCCGTCGTGACAGCCCCGACACAGGTTGTGCTGCAACGGGTGCCGATCCCCGAACCGGGCCTCGGCGAGGTGCGGATCCGGATGAGTGTGGTCGGGATCTGCGGCTCGGACGTCCACGCCTCGCACGGCCGACACCCCTTCGTGCCGTTGCCGTATCACCCGGGGCACGAGGTCGTCGGAACCGTGGACGCCACCGGCCCTGGTGTCGAGATCCCGGTCGGCACGAGAATTGTCGTGGAACCGATCCTGGCCTGTGGACACTGCAAGTATTGCCTCGACGGTCGGTACAACCTGTGCGCCACCATGTCGTTCTTCGGCTGCACGGCTCCGACCGGAGGTCTCGCGGATCAGTTCCTGTTGCCCGCCGATCGGCTGATCGCGTTACCGGACGAAATCACCGACCTGCAGGCTGCGCTGATCGAGCCGCTCTCCACCCCGGTACATGCCACCTGGCTGGCCGGGCCGGATCTCACCGGCAAGACGGTGGCTATCCTGGGCGCCGGCACCATCGGTCTGCTCACCCTGGCCGCCGCACGCCGGCGCGGCGCCGGCCGGATCGCGGTCAGCGACACGCTGTCGTACAAGAGAGATCTCGCCCTGCAACTGGGCGCCGACTCGGTACATGACGCGGCCTCGCCGAGCATGGTCGGCGACATCCGGGAGGACCTGGGCACCAGCGCGGATGTGGTCTTCGACTGCGTTGCCGTTCAACGGACGGTCGACCAGGCGATCGGGCTGGCGCTCAAGGGCGGCACGGTCGTGATCGTCGGCGTTCCGGTCGGCCCTGTCACCGTCCCGCTGCCGGAGATCCAGGATCTGCAGGTCCGCATCCAGGGAAGTGCGACGTACACCCGCGCGGACTACGCGGAATCGATGGCGATGATCAGTGCCGGCTTGGTGCGCCCTGAGGACTTCGTGACGGCGCAGTACCCGTTCAGCGAGGTGGCCGCGGCGTTCGACGAGGCGTCCTCAGGCAGGCAGGTGAAGGTCGTGGTGCTGGCCGACTCCGAGCCAGGCTCCTGATCGGCGCCGACCGTCCGGCCCTCCGCGCGCCAGTTGGTGAAGCCAGGGACGGGTGGGTGGGGCCTGCTGGCGTCGACCTGGCCGTTACCCATGTGTCGCCGGTGTTGCGCAGCTGTCGCCGGTATGAGGATGATCCGTATCCGGCGACGAAGGAGCTCCGATGAGACCCAGCAGACGGCACTTCGCAACACCGGGCCGCTACCTCACCGTGGTGATTGCGGTGGCCGCGATGCTCATCTCGTTCACCGGCGGCAGTCGGGCCGGCACCGCCTCCGGTATCAGCAGGACCGCCTCGGAATCCGCGTCGGCGGCAGCCTGGTCCGCTGCCGCACCCCCGACGAACTCCTGGCAGGTCGTGACGGCGGCGGCCCCGGCGGCCGGCGCCACCTACGCCACGCTGACGGCGTGGCAACGCAACAGCAACGGCAGCTGGACCCGGACGATGGCGCCCATCGCGGCCAGGGTCGGCGCCGGGGGGATCGGCCAGGCGTCAGAGGATTCGAAGCTGACGCCGGCCGGGACCTACGCGTTGGATCAGGCCTTCGGCCGGCTGGCCAACCCGGGCACCCGGCTCCCGTACTTCTCGACCGACTGGCTGGACTGGTGGGACGAGAACCCGGCCTCGGCCACCTACAACCTGCACGTCCGCCGATCGACCAGCC
>JAABUS010004248.1_pt1 | contig 21071 bp, 20 predicted proteins | sample 5560161 | NCBI WGS metagenome assembly JAABUS01 (sample SAMN10711885, study PRJNA513376) | rock metagenome | isolation source: Antarctica rocks | place: Antarctica: Victoria Land, Trio Nunatak nord | collected 2016-01-04
TACCTCGCCGGCTTGCGAAACACAAAGGTCGGCCGTGCCGGTGTCGTCGCCAGCTCGTCCGACGAGAGAGAAGGCCGCGTGTGCTGTGTCCTCGGTGGGCTGGTGGAAGCAGGGCCTTGGGCTTGGAGGGAGGACTTGGAGGGACTGAGTGTCTGGGAAGGAGAGCGAAGTGGATGAGATGGGAGAGATGGGGTGGTGGTGAAGTACGAGGAAGAGGTGCTGTCGAAGGGATGGAGGGATTGGGTTGTAGAAGGCTGTGCGGCGAGCGAGTAGTGGTCGGGGCTGGAAGAGCGAGTTGTGGTTGTGCTTATTAGGGGATAAGAACTGGAGGGTGCTTCAGCGAAGAGGGAGGATTGGTTGAGCTTTCTGGTTGTTGTGGGCGACGAGGAATGGTCGGCTGATGGAGGGTTGGGAGTTGGGGGGGTGCCGGGGGGGTCCTCGAGCGTCCAACCTGGGTCTGCGTCTGAAGAGCCGAAGACGAATTTGCGCCAGATGAGCTCTTCGTCTGCGAGCGTGGGAGATCGCGGCGGCATTGGATGCGAGGGGGCAGCTGCTCGGACGGCACTGACGTTCTTCGGAGTTTCAAGCGTCTTCGCAGGCGTTCTCGATTCCTTGTCCGCGACCCACCACGACATCGACGACATCTTCGGCTCCGGAGCAGTGTATGTACGCATTTGAACAGGTATGTCCGATGATTCCTCCTCGCGTCCTAGGCTTTCGGCTCTCCGGTTGGCTGCACCCGCCGAAAGTTCCTGTACGTCTGCAGATTCGTGGAAAGGCCCTTTCGGCCAGGGCGACTCACACTCGGTTCGTCTTGATGATTTGAAACTGATAAGCTCGCCGTGTGCCCGGACGTTATGATCCGTCTTTGAGGCTGTGACTTGGTAATTTCGTGTAGCTGTCGTTCCGTTGGTTTCATCCTGGACCGGCGCATAGTGTTCCGATTCGATAACGCTGGCACTGTCGCTGCCGCTCGAGACTTCGATCGGTTCTTGTGAGTTGCTTGAGAAGATCAGGGGAAGACTTGGGATGCCAGCCCAGGGTTTGTCATTTAAGTGGGGTGCGTGCCCCACCGGGGCTGCCTCACGAAGATTCATCTTGTGTTCGTCAGGATCGGGCTCCTGCTTGACACGAATCATCATATCCTCGACCTCAGCCCACGGACTGAAGCCCGCCCAGGAGGTTTGCATCGACGTTGGCGTTGTTCTGCCATTAGCTTGTGAGTGGCGTGCAGAGACTGAGGACGTCTCGGTAACTGTAGGATGAAGCCTTGCAGTAAGCTCCATGTCCTGGCCATGGACAGAGCCTTGAATCGAGGGCTCGCGGTCGAAGAGCATTTCGTCCGGTGTACTTCCATACCAATATTGTTTCGCGGGATTGGCAGGTCCTCTGGAGCAGGCGTTGTGTCCCTCCTCCGAGTCTCCAATCCTGACGCTGATGTCCCCGAGACTTGAGCTCGGTTGCCTGTACCGTTGGGGAGGCATGCGGTCCTCGTAGAGATTGTAAGCTAGGCGCTGTTGCTTGTTGAGCTGGCTCTGTGGAACCTTCTGCTCTGCTGAGTCTAACCGGCGGCGCTTGCCTATGCGGTCACGCTCCTTAGCAGTTGAGAACCGTATCTCGACTGGTTTGGCATTGGCAAGCCCAACCCAATCTGCTCTGCGTAGGAGATCCTGCCTCTTCGCCTCAAAGCTCTCCGTGCTAGGATCAGGATGTGGCAATTGGACCTCAGAGGTGTCATGCTGCGCGACATTGGGTCGAAATGAATTATCTGCACCCTCAACGTGTGGCTGTGAAGGGTGGGGTGCTTGAACTCGCACCCCAAGGGACGTCCGTCCATACGTGGATCCACTATGCGGCGACGCATAGCTCTTACAAGGTCTGATACTTGCTAGCTTCCGAACCACAGGAGCGACGTTATCGTACGCCTCCAACCTTGTCTGCTTCTGGTGCTTTTGGCGGGTTGCTTTGCGGGATGTGTCCTGCTGTGGACGACTATGACGGTTCCCAGCATCCTTAAAAATGGCGGGATCAAACTCTGGGGAGGACGCAGGAGCGCTAAGAAGCTTCCCCCGAACCTTGGCGAAGTGCTTCTTCTGTAGATTTGTCAACGTTGCTTTTGCGTTGCCGTTGCGAGACCTTGGGAAGGCCCCACCGGTCCAGTTCATAGTAGTACCATGTTGTGCTGGGTTGGAGACTATCCCATGCGCCGGCAGCTATGGGTGCACTTTGTCTTGGCAGCAGCCTTGAGACTTTTCGTCTTGGTTCTGTTCAATGCCCAATGTCGCTCAATATTTATTGTCCTCAGGGACGCGATACACTTTGACTGTTTGCCTCTTCTGCCACGGATTGTCACTGGTTGATCTCTCCAGCGTCATACCGTCGACATGTTTTCTTGAGAGTGCCAAGGACTGAGTGGCGCTGTCGAAAGTGCACCCTGCCGGCGCCTGGGATATGCCAAACGAAAAGCGTAGGCTACTTTGGGAGAGCGACAATCGCTCTACAAGCATAGCAGATGACCGGTAAAAGAACCAAGAATGTGTCAAAGCCCAAAGTGGCTTGGCCATTAAACGATGTTGGGCTGTCAAGGGTTCTGCAAAATTTGTGACATCCAGGATCACTCGTCCGAACTAAGGAGACTGGCATTTCTCTCACAATGATCATACAAGGAATGTAGAACAGCTATGAAATGGCGAGCATTTCGAGCGACTTGCCCGGCCATCCTTCGGAGTGCCTCAGACTTCAATCAACTACGCCGACCTGGCCAAGCCGTTTCTTGGAAGTCCTTCTCTAGATTCAGTCATGACTCCAAAGGAGAGATCTTTCATGGGTACTGTAGCACAGTAGTCTGAAGTCTGAACAAGGAACCTGGCTTCTTGCCGGAAGCCATTAACACTCCCCAATTCTGATCCGTGGCGTCTGGGAAATCATCAAGTCATTGGGCTGTGAGACCAAGCCAAGCGGAACGCTCGGCTCAGTCGCTTCATATATGACAACCGATATCAAGGTTGAAGAGATCGTATGCGGGACCAGGAGCCCGAGGATCGGAAGGGGCACCGACCGAATGGCCACCAGTTGTAAACATACCGTGCCCTGGGTACCCAAACCCGGAAATTGGGGAGTCAAAAGTGATTGCTGGGGGGTTTGCGGGAGAATGCTCCGGGGTTAGAAGGTGTGGAGCTGCTAAACCCTGGTTGCTGCCAACGAGCGCATCCGCCCTAGAGGTATTCGTGGCATGCTGGAAAGCTGTCTGGTATGTCAATTGGCCATGCTCCAGAAGGCCGAGATTGTTGAAAGAGTAACCGTGCTCCATTTTTGGGGCGGCCTTCTGCGCCGATGCGTCGCCCTTACTGCTTTGCCGACCCTTCGTCTTCGTGACACCCCTGTGCAATCTTTGGAGTATATCCTCTGGTATAGGTCGTGAAGGAACTCCAGGAGCGCGCTTACACCTGCGACCATCCGCTGCACGATTATTAGATTTAAGCCGGTTTGGATGTTGGCAAATCTGGCGAATATGCTTACACGTCGGTACCTCCAACATGACGTACATGAGATTTTCCAGACAATCGCAATCGCCGTCGTGAGGGCAAGTGGTCAGTGGTCGACCAGGAGACCTGACTCTAACCATGTAGCGGTCGAAGTGTTTACACCGGGAGGATCGATGACCAGTCTGGCACGCGAAGCTGGGCAATTGATGTCAGTCTCAGCTCGCTCTTTAAGTTGAGGTGCCTTTCGAGATCGGCCGTTCATGGTAGGATAATTGGGGGCAAGGATTCAATCTTACCAGGACCATTTCTGTTTGTATGCGTCTATAGGCATTTTGAGCCGATCTTTGCAGTCTCGCGGCTTGAAATGCTATGTTGAATTGTCCTGAGCCGATCTTTGCAGTCTCGCGGCTTGGAATGCTATGTTGAATTGTCCTGAGCCGACGTTTGTAGATTTGCAGCTTTGAATGTGTGGTTGACTTCAGCAGAGTTCGTGGTTGATCTCGAATATAAGTATATGGCTTGCTAAAGAGATGATATATGGCGTTCATAGTGACTCACAAACCTGCACCGGTTCCGGGCACCTCGCGGATGTAACAATGTGCTCATTGAATCCGTGGTACGTTGCGTTCGAATATCTATCATTTTTGCAGAATTGCTGGATTGGGAAGTCCAACGAGGTACTTTCCGCTAAAACGCTCATACCCTCTCGAAATCGAACAAGCCTCACGCTTTTGACCCTCTTCCATCGTCCATTCATCCAGCAGTTGACTCCTCATCTCTTCCCATGTTTCCCCGATCCGGTCACTGCTTTTGCAAGTGCATTTGCTTTCCATTGGCATTGTCAACTTCGCGAAACGAATGTCTACCATTCCTGCCCCAACATTCACGCCATTTGCCAGTCTAGGAATTCATGAGTACAAGTGGATCTGCCAGCTGAGCATCAGCTGCAATGACCAACAGAGTTGTTTGAAGACGAAGATGCGTAGGATCAGGGCCGCTTTGCAGAGAATAGAGTACAGGCCGCTTCGCGGAAATTACCTACCAAAGCGGACTGCACGTGACAGTGCCTTAGATATCAGAGGCCGCTGCGTGGCGTCGATCAAAAGTCGTTTCTATTCACCAAAGTACAGGCCACTTACACGTCCAAACCAAATCTCATCAAGGGCTCCTCTCTCGTAATCGTCGCCTTGCTGAGCTTCTACGCAAGACGTTCTGTCTTCCTAAAGTATGTTGTTGGTTGAATTGCCGAACACCGCAGTAGGTTATTCTTCTCAGCACATGCGGCGACTCGATGTCTTCCTCCCTCTGGGTTTTCATTCGGAATCAGACAAATATTTTTCATGCCACCTGATTGGATCGAGGTTTCCTTCGCACAGCATACTTAGGCGTATGTACGAGATCCGGGTCAATGAACACGTCTACAAGCGGCTATGTATAATTCGAAGATCAGCGTCACGAGTCGGGTGTACGGGAAAGTTGGGTTGCGGCAAAAGTCGCTTGAATAGTGTATTGGTGCGGCTTTCGAACTCGATACGACATAAGTGCGGCTGTGTCATACTATCTTTATTTCGACGTTTCATCTGGCCCTCCTCACCATCTCATTCTTGAGAAAGACATACATTCGAGCTGATTCCCCTACTAAGCTCCGCGTTTCTCTTGACCCCTTTCGCTTGCGTCCCTTCACATCAAAAACCCCGAAGCCCATCAGATCGAAAAGCTACGCCATACGCCATGCATTCTGCTCTTGCGATACTTACTCTGGTGTCGCTGACTGGTATTGTTTATGCGACCCCGGCGGTTTCCGGGCTAGGTGAATCAAGAATATTCGAATCCCGTTCTGATCCCAATATCCTGAGCAATGGCCTATCTCGAATAAGGTTTGTAGTTGCACTCCGTCTCTTGCAACAGATGGACTGGGCTAACTATGTTCCAGTGCAGCCTTCCAGAAACGCGACACCCAGTCAATGCACGCGGACGACGGCGGCAACGCGGATGGTGACGAGATCAACGCAAATCTATTCAAGGTACCGGGTACCCAAACAACAATCAGCATTTATATCGACACCGTCGGTTCAGCCGATGCACAGCGTTCCATGCTGAACGCGACCGTCAACTTCGTCCAAGCCCAGCTTGCCGCTTCCGGGGACGGTCAATTACCGCAGGCTGTCGATCCTTTCTTCTTCGACCTGAATCAGGGGTGCTACTTCTACATAGCGTCCGTCAAAGGTCAGCACTTGACTTGGGGCGTCATGGGCGCTACCGTGGGCTGGCTCTACAAGCATATGGGGGAGCAGGCACAGTATCGACGTGGGGCCGGGATATACGTCTATGACGGCAAGTGGGGTCATGTCGGCCAGGGACGAATTGGGTTTGCCTACACCAATAAACCAGTGCCCGCAGTGATACCAGGGGCTGCCGGCATTACCCACTATTGAGAAGAGAAGAGAGAAACATGAGTTATCCTAATGAGCAGCTTATACAGAAGTGAATCAATTAATGGACCCTGGATGCTTCTTGTGTCATGGTGAAGACTTTGCGCCTTTTCTGCAGCCCGTCAGGAAGCTTGGGCTAGGACCCGGCAAGATACTGTCTTCGGGGTTGCGCTTTCTACTTGTCTGGATTGTTTCTCAAGTGGCATGATCAGAGCGCGCATTGGACTTTGTACCGCATCGCACGAGCACGCTCTTGTAATTGACGGCAATGACCCTTTTCCCTAAAAAGGAACCATTCTAGCCATCGGTCGCCTCACACCTATCACCTCAAAACTGTTTCGAGGTTTATAAAATATGGCTCTCACATAGAGTTCCCGTCATGTAAAGGTAGTTGGGTAGTTTGAGAGCACCCTGTCTTCAGAAGTGTCCACGACCTCCATACCGATCCACTCGATATTGTCTTCACAAAGAACGCATATGCAGTTCGCTGAAAGAAGTTAGTACTATTGCAATTTGGAAGATCCCTGAGCATGGTTCTCGAGAATCGCCAATATATATGAGAACTGTCCACGGAGACAGGAGATATATGGCTGTACCGACGAGCAATGTTGTCGCTGGCACCGCATAGTCGGTCCAGATGATCCTCGCCCTGCTCTGCCTGTCTCGCGTGCTTGCAGGTGGAGGTAACAAGACACGAATGCTGGCTTAGGGCCTTTCCGATTTCGCACAGGCCCTTACCGAAACCCGTCTCTTAGAGCCTGCAAGTGTTATTGGCGACCTTGATTTGGAGATTGTTGATAATTCCATAATAGAGTGTGTGTAGAAGGCTCGTATATGTAGCTGCAGCCGTATGCATCGCGATGGAGTATTGGGAGTTTGCTTAAAGTATTTCAATAATGAGCCACAGGGTACTTCTGATTTGCATAAGGTACTTGAGTCTCTTAAAGTATTAGGGTCAACGGCATAATCGGTCACCGGGGAGAGTCGCTAGCTTTCCCGAGACCAACCTATGGTTTGCTTCCATTCGTTCCCTGGCGTGAGAACGGCCGTGTCTACGACTCTACAAGTACGTGGAGGCGCTTGCTGCACAAATATCGATTTCGTCGGCATCGTGCATGCATTGTGGCTTCGCAATCAATCAATCGCAGCTCGGTGGTGGCTTTCGATTCTAATCTGTACGGAGATCTACAGCAAAAGTCCTGATCGACGCTAGTAGCGCCACTAGTGTAACTAGCTGGAGGCCACCCGCAGGACTACCTGAAGGTTGTCGCCCCGGCGACTCGGCTTGCGGACTCTGGGGCACGTAGCACCCCAAAGTCCCTGAACGTCACCTATTGGCCAGGTCTTGGCACGACCAGGACTACTGCAAGATCCACGAGCCAATCCATGCGCCATGCCGGGTCTGGGGTACACTCAGGGTGGTCCAGATCGGGCAGCATCAATCACGGAATCTCACAACCGTCATAGCCGGGATTGCAAAGTGCCAATGCCCAATGGCGTCCTCCGTCTCGCTTTCTCACCATCTCAATCGTTCAGAGGCGTCCTCTAGCCTTGACGGCCTCCTAAGCTCCCGCCCCTTGGAAACGATTATAGTTAGTTTTTACATGTTACAGAGTAAAGCACGACCGAGGGTGCTTTACGATGATCCGTTGGAGAAGTAGTACAGATGCCCTATTCTTTGGTAACACCCACTTCCTTCCGTCTTTGTGTTCTGCCTTGTCACCGTCCGCAGCTCCAAAGCTCTGCTTTACCCTTCATCGAGCGCCGGTGTGCATCTCGTCATGCCCTCTGTTGACGTTCTCAATCAGTATCCTTCGGTGCAGACAATGCGCCATGTTGACGGAGTCCACCACGAGCCCGCACTTGAGCGTGAGCCAGCCTTCTACAGGCAACATAACGCAATGCAAGATGGCCCTCTTTCTCCTGTAAATGTCAAGGACTTTCAGGGCCAGCATCGTTCTCCCCTACGAAGACCAAGTACCCCCAATATCGACAAATCATCTCCGAGGTTGCGTTCCGATCCAGCACCACCAGTGCCAAATGCACAACATCCCTCAAGACAGCATCCCGCGCGAGACGAGTAAGTTCCGGGTTGAAAATCTTCTCTTCCCATCTGCTGACACATTTGGCTGTAGTAGCCTACACGGCAAACATCGACAACCTCATGTCCTGGATTCCTATGCCTCCCGAAGCCCGTCACCGGTCTCTGCCATGTCGTCTGATGAAACATACGAGACCCAGGCTACTTCCATACAGATGCCCGCGCTTCAGGCAGAATCGGCCTTGGAGCCCTACGATCAGATGGAGCCTTTGCATGGAGATCTCGCCGGCTCGTTCGACTTGGTGGCGCCGGCGCAAGAAACTCACCAAGGATTTTCCCTGGAGGCGCGCTCATTACAAATAGTATCTCACGAGCATCTCCAGGTCATCTTCGAAGACCCTTCGTTATTACTAAGATTCACGGCGTTCCTCAGCACACATCGACCGCAGTCTGTTCCGATCCTTATCTATTACCTTGACGCCTTGAAAGCGCTGAAAGCCATCAGGTATGGAAATGCAATTGCAGAGGCACTCAGTCCGATACCAGGGCATGACTTTACCGCCCACCTAGCTCCTCCTAGTATCAACACTGCCTTGGACAACAAAGCAAATCAGGCTTTCGCTGCCATGGTCAAACAGGATTTGCCCGCCTACGTTACGCAGATGTACATACAGATCGTCAGCTTGAGCATCTCACAACGGATAACTGGTGTTCTTGCTCCACACCTTCGGGAGGCGTCTGAAGGTCTTGCAGAGGTGTTTTGTCTTACGGATCCATCACGGCCTGAGAACCCTATCGTCTTCGCATCCGAGGGTAAGTGGATTATGATTTGCCAGCGCAGTCTTGATGCTAATACCTACCGTACTCAGAATTCTGCCGAACAACCCAATATGGCATGGCATACACCATTGGACGCAACTGCCGCTTTCTTCAAGGCCCCAAGACTAACCCGCATAGCATCCGCAGGCTATCAGATGCGGTCCGTTCGGGCAGAGAGCATAGCGAAGTTCTTCTCAATTAGTGAGTGAGATAAGTCCCGATATCGAAGTAGATGCTTACCTAGAACAGCCGGCGTGACGGGTCGCCTTTCATGAACCTACTCATGATCGCTCCTCTTTGCGATAGCCGAGGTAGAATACGTTATCACATCGGCGCTCAGGTAGATGTTAGCGGTCTTGCGAAGGATTGTACCGATCTCGAATCCCTTCAGAAATTGGTGGTACAGCAACAGGACCAGCAGCACGCCCCTGATGGCGATGAGCGCCAACCAGAAGTGCCAAGAGAAAAAGGAGACGAGTTTCAAGCATTGAGCGAGATGCTGAACATGGGGGAACTGGAGACTGTCAGGAGACACGGTGGACGCATGCACCGGGAGTATCAAGATGAAGATGATGAGACTTCTCGGACCGCGGCAGTCCATAAGCCAAGGCTTCTACTCGAAGAGCCGACAGCTGATTTAGCACGTGAACATATGGCCGGCAGAAGCCTGAGTGGCAAGCTCAAAGGTGTCTACCAGAATGTAAGTCATTCCCAATTATCGAAAGATGAAGCAGGGCTGAGTGTCTCGAAGTACCTTCTGATACGACCGCACCCATCTCTTCGCATTCTCTTCGCTTCGCCTACTTTGCGAGTTCCTGGAATATTGCAGTCCCCGTTCATGAATAAGATTGGTGGTTCAAGCCGTGTGCGAGACGAACTCACCGCAGCCTTGGTGGAGGGTCGTGGCGTGACCGCCAAAGTTAGATGGATCTCGAAAGCCGACGAAGAGGGCCGTAATCGATGGATTCACTGTACCCCGCTGATAGGCAGCAACGGCCAGATCGGCGTCTGGATGGTTGTCATTGTTGATGATGATCAAGGAATCAGCCGGAGATTCAAACACGCTCCTCCTGTGGCCACTGCGAGAGGAAAGGATTACGCCTCTTCTCGAGAGGCTCACAGTCGCTATAGAGGCAACGATGAGCACGGTTCGGGCGGCCCCAGTGGTGGCAGTTCGATCCGGAACGACCACAACAGAGCCAGAGCAAACACAGATACGCGGAATGGTAATGGGTCGATGCGGTCCATCTCTCCCAATTCCGTTCGAATCTACTAAGGCTGGGTGAGGCTGGATTCGTGTAGCGTGTAGGGAGGTACTTTGATCTCATTTGCTTTGAAGCACCCAAATACCCCTTAGACCAAAAGCATCATAGTCAGTATGTATTTAGCTAGCATGGCAGAAGTGTACTAATAACTCCATAGCATTGTAAATACTTTAGCTCTCTACAGTCCATTTGACTGTTGTGCTTGAGTAGGTAAAAAGTGGTCTAGTGTGTCGTATTCGCTTCAACACTCGGTCTACGGAAATTTGCAGTGTAAGATATCTTTCCTCAACTACCATTCCCATCTCATTATCTCCGACACCGTTCCCAGGAAAGCAGCTTCTACTGTTAATTGGATATTGGAAGGCATTCAACAAGACACCGACGCGAGACATGCTCTCCCATCGCGCCTTCTTGCCGTTGGTTTCAAGAGCACTAGTAAGTCATGGCACGCTGGATGTCAACAATTCCACCAATGACCTGCCGCTAGTCCAGCTTCACCAAATCACCGAGCAATTCAAGATACATGTGAATAAAAGCCGTCGGCTCCGCAATGCCCTCCACCAGAAGGTGTTCCCAGCTTGCAATCCTCGTCGTTGTTGCATTGGTTGTCATTGTCCTCCACAGCCACACTCTACCGTATCTGAGCCTGGGAGCACCTAAGTTAAGCGGTGGATTCGAAGAGACTGTGCTTGAATACCCGGGAAAAACATCCAGGCACAGCAGTGGGCGGTACCAAACGCCCCTGGGCGCAGAACTTTCGCGCCACGCCACGCTGCCAGTACATTTCCGACCAGGAATACCCAAGCCTCCTGGTTCCGAATATTCGAGGGTTATGGTCTTGCCGCGTACACGGAATGAAGATATTGGCTGGATTCCGGAAGAATTGCCAGGCTTGAACATCGCGGTCTATGTTGTCGATGACTCCCAAGCGCCATTGCATCCACCAAAGAACAAGGGGCACGAGGTCATGGTCTACCTGACTTATATCATTGACCATTATTACAGCCTACCAGACATTGTTGTTTTCATGCATGCTCACCGTCATACTCACCACAACAATGAATTCCTGGGCTTCGATGCTGGGCAGATGATACGGAGGCTGAGCAGCGAGCATGTGATAAGGCAAGGATATGCCAACATGAGGTGTCATTGGGATCCAGGTTGCCCCGAGTGGCTTTATTTCAACAGGACAGAACAGCTACTGGGGAAGCAGGAAGAGGCTTTCCTTACGCAAAGTTGGAGGGAGCTGTTCCCTCTCGAGGCCTTCCCTACATACCTGGCGCAGCCGTGCTGTGCACAGTTCGCGCTTTCCAGAGAACGGATCCTCTCCATTCCCCTGGGTCGCTTTACCTTCTACAGGGACTGGATCATGAAGACGCCTCTCACGGATTACATCTCCGGAAGGATCTGGGAGTACTCGTGGCAGTTTGTATTCACAGGCCAAGGCGCGGTATGTCCAGCAGAGCACCTGTGCTACTGTGACACGTTTGGTCTCTGCTTCGGTGGATCACGACAGTATGACGATTTCGTTCAACTTGTCAGGGATAAGGAGAAGACTCAGAAAGAGCTAGAGGAGTGGAAGGGCGCCGACAAAGCGTTCAAGGATCGCATCGTCGATGATTCTGTCAGCGCCACTTCGACCCACACGCCACCAAGTCCGGAGGAATCCGCTCATCTTGAGGAGCGGATCAGGTTCATGGAGAGGGAAGCCAAGGATCGTACGAAGGCAGCACTAGCGCGAGGAGATGATGCTGCAATGCGAGCGGAAGAGTGTGGTAGACCATGGAATGACGGCGATGGCTTCTGAGAGTCTGTAGGTGGATAAATCACTGCATAAAAAGCAGTTGTTTCTTGCTAGTGTTAGGAATATGGGTCATCCCGTGCGGCTCCAAAGCCTCATGATACGGTGTAGATGCTGCGCTTTTTGTAATAAATTTACGGACGGAGAAACATGTAAATAGGGCTTGAGATGAGAATGTTCAATCAATCATCAATACGCCAATTTACAAGATACTCGAAAGAAGCTTGGTGAGTGTCATAGATTCCTGGATGAAGTGGTATACTCTACCCCTTTCGTATTTATCAAGTCGACAAACCCTGTCAGAACCCTCCCTGCAAGCGACTTATTATTGGAAGTCCGCGCTGAGCAAACATTCCAAACACATTCCAAGTCCAGGCGTGCGGTCGAGCACTTCTAACTTTACATCGTACGTCTCCCGCTTCCTCTCCGACTGGATGTTGTCCATCAAACCACGGGACTAGCACTAAAATGTCTAACGATGGTGTGCGACAGGTTCGGCAGCATCTCTGCAGGCGTCGAGAGGACAATCCCATCGCAGCAGCTTCTCTCCTACGCCAATTGAATTGCGGAAGGAACATGGGCATAAGCAGCAATGGCGTTACAGACTGGGCCCTATTACTCCAACGCGCTCGACCAGCCTGAGAAGCACGACTTCACGAATAATCATGGGCCCTATCCGGACCTGGACCCCTCAATGGCTCCCAATGCACACATGTACTCCCTAGCCAATGGCGCTCTCCAAGTGCATCAGAAGTCCACGGACAGACAGTTTGCCGGTCTCATCCAAGCTGCTACTGCCGCTGCTGGACAAGAAGCTAGCTATGCAGAAGATCATCACGGGCTTGGTACACTTCGGCGCACTACTAGGCAAACGAGAGCGAATATCAGTGGTGAGTTGCTGCGTGTAATACCAAACATTCTTTCATCAAGCCCTGATATACTAAAAAATAAAGATAGACATACCACAGTCTCTCTATCTCGCACAGAGCTACCCCGAGAATGACGCGTCGAACGCGTCACGCAAGAGAAAGCGCCAGAGCCATCCCACCGGCCTTCCGCAAGTCTCGTTACCCCTTCAGGCCGAGGGAGCAACCACTGATGAATCACACACCGATCGAGAGCGAGGTCCGTTGCAAGAGACAGCGTCTAACAATAGGCGTGCAGGAATGCAGTCCGCCACAGCACTCTTCCGTAGTCCATCAGCTTCTAGCAAAAAATACACCAGACCTCCCATGTCCAAGTTGTTCACGTCGCTGGAGTTGAGTCCGGAAGTTTTTCTTCACCTTCAAGCTGCGGCGAAATCATACATGCTTGATCGGGATCATCCAGAACGCAGCGACTGTGTAGGCCAACGTGGGAAGGGAGACTCAGAGCTCGTGAAGATGAGACTATGGAACTGTGTCGCCACTTTTCTGGACGAGGAAGGCAATGGCCAATTGCACTTTGGGGAAGATGTTCTTGGGGAAGGAGGGGCAACAAGGAGTATGGAATGGCCACAAGATAGAAGCAAGGTCATCGGCGCTGTGATCCCATTATTGCGACGCATGGTCACCAATGAGAGGCAGAGGCAGTACGCCGTGGAAACCCGAAAGGGCGGGAGTGCAGGTCACGCAAAAAGGCAGAGATCTGACTCTGGACTACCATTTTCGGAGCAGAACACTGTCGAACAAAGAGTGAAAGATCAGTCAGATGTCGGAGATATGCGCATCAACAATGCTGGATTCCCGCCAGGAGAGAAGGGCCGATCAACGCCGTCAGCGCGTTGTTTTATCGGCACAACGCCCTACAACAGTCGCCTCAGACTCCGCATCAACATCCTCAAAGGCCAACACAGGATTCGACCATGCTTTGAGGTATCGGCCGAAGAGTGCCCGGACCTCGAAGCGATATACACGAACGTTCTACAGCAGTACAGCGATGCTATCTTAGAGAGAGTAACGGTCAGCGTGCTCCTTCCGCAAGGACTCACTGGTGTCGGTAGTGACGAGGATTGGGTAAGAGCGCTGTCAGTCGTCCAAGCGACGGAGTGGATGGACGGTGAGACCAAGGTCATCGTTGAAGTAGCATAGAGAAGAACCAGTTCATCATAGGGGCATCTAGGGGTTCGACATTAGAGGTCTTGGCAACATGTTCCAACAATTGCAGCCAATTGAAAGCCAGACCAACCATCGGTGCCCGCGTTGCGACTAATCCGGAACAGGGCATAAATGCAAGTGAATCTCGATCCTCGAATCTGGAGCAATCTGAACGCCTCATCGCGTGCTTTCCCGCAGGCTGCATAATTCAAGGCACTCCTGATTGGCAGTCCTGTTCCTTATTGACATATGGGATGAACCATCACTGGCTGATTGTCAATTCCACGAGGCTATCCAATATTTTTGCCTTGCTGTTTTGCGGTGCAGGCGACAATGTAGTACTGCTACTTACTTGTCCCTCCGTACCTCATTTTATATCCAGCCTGGACGCCGGACGGTAACCCTTAGTGCACATTATTGTAGATCGTGCGGCAAAGTGATTGTCACATCATTGGTTACGACTAGCGAGAGAGGACAAGCGGCTCGCGCTTACGATACCGGGGTATCTGGGCTTGGTGAGTGTCTATCATCTTGAACTTGACTTGGCCCCAACCACTCAGCCTATCCTCTATACAATGGGTCACATGTTCATTGATCCTTGCATGTAGTCTACACAAGGATCCCCATACCCTCGGGGCAAATCATTAGCCACACCCTCTCATTGTGCCCAAACCGACCTTTGCCTACTTCCTTACTTCCTGCCCTTCACCTTAACTTGCAGCTTAGCAATCTCTTGCAGCTTTGCGGCGTGACATCGCACAGCCAAGGTGTTGCTCTGCTCCAGACGATCTCAGACCTTGGGGAGTTTGTACGCACATCTTGCTTCTCCTGCATCTTACTGTATCACTCCATTAGGAAGAACATGGCCGACAATTGTTTTTCTTGCCCAATATGTCTTATGTGCTGAACAGACATGGTCTGTCGCATAGGTCTCTTGACCATTGATCAAGTGACTTGCTCATAATGCGGTTCCTATTGTCCTTCGGTGAATGCCAGCTAATATTCATTTCTCAAACAGTAAGAAGCCCCAATACTTCGGAGACCGCACTCCATCGTCACCGCGAACTGTTTCCTTTGTCTGCAGCCTACCTCAGAAATTGATCCAACTTGCATGACCCTGGCCGTGGCGACAGCCCGTGCAACCAACGGCTAGACGAAGAAGAACAGTTCAAATTCTGTCCTCGGCTTTTCCCAAGCTCCCATATCACACTGCCATTGCAGGACGATCGACACACATACACAACCCTTCATAGCCTCGTACGGTTCGGCTTCCAAGTTTACTTGTTCACATAGTTCTTTTCAGCCAACGAGCAGGCTCCGTATCTATGGTTTTCAGCATGTGCTTTCCAAAGGCCGGGATTAATACCCTTCAACGATCGACAAGCGAAGAGAGGAAGAAGAATGCCGATATAGACAAGCTACTGCGGAAGGACAAGAAGATACAAGCCAAGAAGGTGAAGATACTGCTGTTGGGTAAGCAATCCTGCTCCACGTTTGCTGCCTTTCCAACAGAATAGGTGCTGGCGAGTCGGGAAAATCGACGATATTGAAACAAATGAGGATCATATATTCTGAAGGCTTTCATCTCGAAGAGCGCAAAGAGATTCGCCAAGTCATCTTTTCGAACATGATCGTCGCCTTCAAAATCGTTGCCGAGGAGATGCGGGAGTTCAATCAGGACTACCACAATCCGGATTCAGAGGTAATGCGTTATGGTCGAGCGTTATGGGAAACCAAACACTGATATCCCACCAGGAGCACGAAAAGGTCATAGCCGCTGCTGAAGATATCGGTCCCGATGATTCATTCCCCCAAGATTGCCTCCCAGCTATGAAATCACTCTGGCACGATCCTTCGGTTCAAGCGACGATTAGACGAGGCAACGAATTCGCACTCCATGACAATATACAGTAGTAAGTTTTCTCGACCTGCAGATGACCACAATGGCTCATGCCGCTAGCTACTTCAACAATATTGACCGTCTATTCACATCCGATTATCTACCCAACGACCAAGATGTCCTGCGTTCAAGATTAAGAACGACTGGTATCACTGAGACTCTGTTTGAGCTTGGTCAGCTGAATTATCACATGTTTGATGTTGGAGGCCAACGCTCGGAACGGAAGAAGTGGGTTCACTGTTTCGAAGGCGTCCACTGCCTCATGTTCGTTGCCGCGCTCAGCGGATACGATCAGTGTCTGGTCGAAGACAAAACCGCGGTAAGTTTAGCTCTTCTTTTCAAAGTACCAATCGGTGAGTAAACAATATCTGATGATATCATTGTACATGCAGAACCAAATGCAAGAAGCGCTGCTGCTTTTCGAATCCATCATGAGCCTGGCCTGGTTCAAGGGCTCGTCAATCATCCTCTTCTTGAACAAGATTGACCTGTTCAAGGAGAAGCTTGCCGAGAAGGCAATCTCGGAATATTTCCCGGATTACACCGCAGCAGCTGACGACTACAATGCCGCATCCAAGTACTTCGCCAACAAATTCAGAAGTCTTAATCGCACCGAAGGCCGAGAGATATATGTCCATTTCACCAATGCTACCGACACGAACCTGTTGAAGATCACGATGCAGAGTGTACAAGACACCATCATCCAGAGCAATCTATCCACCCTGATCCTATAACAACCTAACCCTGACTCTTGAGGGCTTTCATGGCTTTACGACAGCGCATTTCCTTCTGTCGCTTCGATACACCCCGTTGCATTCTATGAGAGGGTTCGTTTTTTTGCTCTGCATTTTGCCCATCAGCATGTACATGACAATTCTTGAAACTGGTGGTTTTCCAAAGGGCAGGCGCGGTGGCCCCGCGGCAGTGTGGGAAGGATCAGGGCTATAGAAGATTCTATAGATGTTCATTGTGCTCCAACATAATTATCTGCCCCTTGCGATAGAGGAATCGATGTCTGGCCTCCAACCTGCTACTAGATGCACAATGCAAGAGAGCATGAGGTTGCACATTTTATCGGCCCGATGTAAGCCCGAATCTAGTTTCTCGAGACGAAGTGGGAAGGGCACTTCTACCACCTCACCTAATACCTAACTGACTTCTACTACTCCTCGGTCTGTCTCACGATACCGTCTCTTCACGAAAGCCACTTCGCGAGTGGGCATGCTGTCGACGTCATGGAATGAGGTTGCCCGCCGAAATGCATGGACATGCCTGTCGTGCTCGGCCAGAGCCTCCTCGCAAGGTTTGATGGGCAACACAAGTCGCCCTGCGCCCCCAACCCTACACCAGCGGAGACACTCGTCTTCGAAGCCCTTGACTCCACCCAAGAATGATTCCCGAACAATCACTGCACCCTCGGAAGCCCCTGCGGAACCAGCATCGCCGGCGGTAGAGGGCCCAAAGCGGACGAGTACTCGCCTAAGACGCAAGACAAAGGAGACTGCACGAGATCCAGTACCTAGACATCATGGACCCCGAATTCATATCCCGAGCGTACCGTCGACACAACATCTACGTCCTCTTGGTACGCTTACTAACGTGCAAGGCGGTTTCCAATCCAAACTGTACTGACTGTGATGCAGATATCCATGTAGCTTCGTTCTTTTCGATTCACAGACCCATCTCTGTTACTACGTCCGTTCCCCCACCATCATCGGACTTTACCTTCTCCTCTATCTTTTCTCCCCGCGAGCGACCAAAGCATCAGCCGGAAGACGTAATCTATACGGTCTCTTCGGCAATCGATTACATTGAGGACGTTACCGCACAATCCCAATCACAGCAACTGAGTCAGGAAGAGCGCGATTTGCGCGATGCTGTCACCCAGTCCTCTGTCTCTAATGCCGAAATGGCCGATACTCAACATCTCGATGGAGCTCAGCCTCAGACAATACATATCAACATCCAAGAATTAGCGAAGAGCTTCCAGCCCTTCAAGGTCCCGCCTGCGCCCGTGCCGATGGATCAGGCGCATCTACCAGGCGTAATTGCTCAGCAATCGCCACCGGCAAAGCGAAAGACCGTTCGCAAATCTTTCTCGACAAGACTCCTTATTACCGAGAATATTCACCCAAACGGGCATACGACCTATGAAACTCGCGCATCGCCTCTTGTCGAAGAGTTAGCTGGTGAGCACCTAGAGCATGTGAAGCTCCCTCCTACATCCCGGCAACCATTTCTCAAGCGGATGCTGGAAAGACAACGGCGGCTGTCAGAGTGGCGAGATGGGGGGGATCGCAAGGAAGTTTGGCGAGCTATAAGCGTCAAGAGGCAAAGAAAGCTCAAGATGAAGAAGCACAAGTATAAGAAGCTCATGCGACGGACAAGGAACTTGAGACGAAAGCTTGATAAAAACTAGGGCTTTTGCCGGAAGCGCGAGCCTGGTCCAGGGGGCTGTGGCATGTCTCGAGTACTTCGTCGCATGGGCGAGCGAAGAAGGTCTGCATCTGTTTTTACAGCATTCCCCAGGGTCAAAGGGCTCCCAGTCGAACCACTTGGTATCAATTTCGCCGCACGTGGCGCTTGCTTACAATGTTTTGTTTCAGATATAAGGAAACCAAAGTTTACGAACGGCTTGATGGCGCTATCAGGTGCATCTTTAACTGTTGTTCCAATCATTCTGTGCCTCGTGATTGTTGAAAATGGTATGAGTGTCGATCATCCGGTTCTAGGCGTCAACGACGCTGGCCACTCGTACCTGTCTAAAGTACTCCGCACCCATCACCCAACAGAGCTGGTGCTTCTCTTAATCATGTTCGCGACGAGGCTTACCACTGCGTGACAAATGCCTTGCTTCTCACCTGACCACCCCATTTCGAGCATTCAAGGCTGAGTCGCAGGCGGAACCCCACCTACCCCCACCTAAGAAGGACATTCTCGCGTTGAGCTACACTGATCTCTAGCATTATACGCCACCGGATTCATAGGACATCCCAACCTATTTCCCACTATCAGAGAACGTAACACGCCATGGGCCCTGGAGGCAGCGCCCATGCCTCGGGGCCACGAAAGAATACTGAATCCTCGGTGGTCCTCGATCAAAGCAGACCTACAACGTTTTTCCTAGCCAACGAAGAGATGGTAGCCAAGTCTGACTCTTCCGAGCCTGGTACAGATAGTACATTCGGTGTACGGAGCCTACAGGAGATGACAGCCAGCGTTGCCGATGCGGCCACGGAGAAGCACGGTGCGGAGGCGGATGGGATGGATGATGGGAACAGTGAGGGTGGCAGACGGCGATCCACATTGAAGCCTAGTATCACGTCTCGAGAAACCAGCGCTCAATATTCGGACGCAGTCTTTCCTATGAATACCACCGACTCGTCTCCACGGAAGCTGCCACGCCGTTTCTCGCCCCCTAGTGCCACTCATTCATTGACCTCTCTTTCACAAGCTTCGCAAGACCTTGGCTTGTCATCGCCGAGTAGCCCCAAGTCAATCTCAAATCGGTCCTCCCGACCTTCAGACGAGGAGTCCATGGATGAGGGTGGAAGCCAGGCGATAGCTTCTAGCGAAGACGAAGCTGAGGTTTCGCCAGAACTTGGAGACAGTGCCCCTCAGCTTATCATGCCCAGTATCAAGATGCCGAGCAGAAGGCCTTTCACGACTCGTGGGAAGGACATCGGCAGGCTGAAGATATTGATAGCTGGCGATACGGGTATGAAGACATGTCCAGATATCCTACAAGAACGGTTTGGTTGACAACATCTAGGCGTCGGCAAGACTTCCCTCATCAAGTCGATCGTGCAGACCTGTGAGGATATTGTGCACGTCGATCCGTTGTCTCCATCCTCATCATCCACGGAGCGACTATCTACTCGACGAGGCAAAGGCAGAGACGAAAGCACAGCCGCCAGGGGTACGGATCGTATATCAGAAGTATACGCTAGTACGAGGGCCTATCCATCATGGTGGGCCGAATTCGAAGAGCATAGGCTCTTTCGAAGGCGAAGAGGTTTGGACGACACAGTCTTGGAGCGGAATTTATGCTTTGTCGACACGCCCGGCTACAGCGGAAGGACGTCCGAGACCGAGGGCATGGGCCTAATCCTACAATACATCGAAAGTCAGCTGGTGAAGACGTTCTCCTTTGGCAGTATGACCGAAAGCGAGCTTGTTAATATGCTTGCTGGCGAGGGTGGGGCGCAAGTCGACCTAGTTCTCTACTTGATGCACCGCAGTATGTCCCCCAACTGCAGATCTTACAAGCTTCACTAATATTGCTCCAAGGCCCGAATGCCTCTGAATTAGAATTTCTAGGTAGCTTGTCAGCCCTCACGAACGTCATACCATTGCTGTCCAAAGCCGATCTACTTTCCGAGGACGACATCAAGGTGTCTAAATCGGATATCTCAGCAGCGCTTGAAAGCACACTGATGAGACCTTTCTCGTTAAGATCTGACCATTCCAACCTACCACCACTCTACACCGTCTGCTCGGCCCTCTCGAAAGACGAAGAAAACATGGACGCTAGCCTCCTCATGTCCCCAGAGTACGTCCAGCCCCTCCTATCGTCCGATCTCAGCACCCTCGTCCAGCAAATCTTCGACAAAGAAAACATCTCCCGCCTCCGCCATCTCGCAGCCTTGAAACTCATCCGGCACCGCCCCAATCCGTCCCCATCATCACTATTCCTTCCCCCCCCGTCTTCCCCGCTCAACATTCTCCACCATCCCAATTTCACATCCCCACCCTCACCCTCCTCCCCTACCTCCCCATCCGCATCCCAAACTCTAACCCACTACACCGGCAACCCTTCCTCCTCCTACCTCCAAGCCCGAATCGCAGACCACACCCTCCGCGAACAGCGCCTCGCGCAAGCCCGCCTCGCCCGCTGGGCCACCGACCTCCAGCGCGGCCTCCACAACGAGCGCACCCGCTACGAGGCCCTCGCGCGCGGCGAGCGCGCCGTGTGGCTGACCCGGCGGCTCGGCGAGTGCGTCAATGAGGGGTCGCTTGTGCCTGCTGCTTCTTCGGGCAGCATGGATGATAAGCGGCTCCTGCGGCAATGGGATAATGGCAAGAATGACGTGGATGTCAGTGATCCGCTAGGCTTGGTAAGGTGGAGCGAGATGGTGAGGAGGAGGGGGTGGGTGGTGATGGAAGTGGTGGGCGGGTTTGGGGTTCTGGGCGCTGTGGCGATGTGGGTCGCTAGGGGGTGGGAGTGGGAGGGGGAGTGGTGGGCTTGGTGGG
>JAABUS010004249.1_pt1 | contig 21068 bp, 27 predicted proteins | sample 5560161 | NCBI WGS metagenome assembly JAABUS01 (sample SAMN10711885, study PRJNA513376) | rock metagenome | isolation source: Antarctica rocks | place: Antarctica: Victoria Land, Trio Nunatak nord | collected 2016-01-04
TAGGAGGGCGGAGTTGAGGGGGTGAGGAGGGGTGAGGGGAGGTGGGGCGTGTACGGTTGATTAAGTCCGGTGCGGTGCTAATTGCTGCACGAGCCTTGTGGGAGCGCTTCGCCTGCTGCGTCTTGAGGATCGCTGGCTATGTCACTGATAATCTCCTCGAGAACTTTGCCGCTCCGTCAGTGGGCCGTAAACTGCCGATTCGGTCCTTCATTGTCTCCCATCCCAATGTTCGGTCCGAAAATGCAGAAGCGCCATTGAATCTTGGATTCGATCAACCCTAGGGGATTATGCTGCACTCTGCCCGCGCAGTGGGATAGGATGCTGTGCTGCGGGTGGATGGATGGAGATTGCTGCATCCTGAGAGCTTTTGAACACGCGAGGACCCCGTCGCGGATCCCTGACTTCCCTGACGCAAGAATAGAAGGATAGATCGATTTCTGATCCCAAGGTCTGCGCGCTGGAGCAACTCATACACCACCCCCATCCTTTTCCTCTCCGTGACTTTCCCTCTCCGTTCCTTCTCCCTCCATCCCTCTCTGCTCTTCTTCCCACCTTTCTTCTCCCTCTTCTCTTCCCCTCCACCTCCTTTTCCTCCCCCTCTCTTCCATTCCCCTCGCGTTTTCCCCTTCTTCTCCTACTCTCCCTTGCTCTTCTCCAAACCCCTCTGTCCTAGGCCCCCCCTTCCCATCCCCTTCCCCCATCCCGATTCCGCCCACACCCATTCCCGAGCAGAGCGCAGACATCGACTCCCCATTGCCCAAGGACGGTATCATGCTGGTTCCCATTCTGGGACCGATGAAGCAGCAGAAACGAAGCCTACCTTACCAAGCCGGTGAGGGCTGGGGGGGGAGGACGGGGGATAAGGGAGAGATGAGAGGGGGGGGGGGGGGAGTGAGGAGAGAGAGATGGGATGTGGGACTTTGGGAAGGGGAAGAGAGACGGTGGCGGTTGTGGATGGGAGATGAGATGTGCGAGGCGTTGCAAGAGAGGACGGATGGCGTGGATACGATGCGCTGCCCAGATGCCATAATCCCAGAACCGGCTGGGCCAGAACCCATGGACGAGAAGGTCAAGAAGGTCACGAAGCAGTGAGACGTTCCACATGATCTAGGAGGTCCTGAGAAAGAGAGAAAGGGCTGTTTGAGGCTGACCGGTGCGAGATGGTAGGATAGGGAGGATTGGGTGGGATGAGGAGGTTGGGGGTTTGGGGCGGGGAGTATTGCCCGATTAGGGGGCTTGAGGGGTCGGCTTTCGCTGGTGGGGAAATTTTTGAGATATAGCGGATTGGGCATGTACGAGTTGAGCGTCCGGTGCGATAGGAGACCATGCAGGGAGGGGAGCAGTGGAAGACATAAGCAAGGGGGAGCACCGTGTGTAAAGGTGGCGTGAGAGTGCCCGAGTATTTCGAGATTGCGGAGTTCTGGTGACGCAGGTGAAGGGAAATATTGGATTCGTTTGTGCTATCACTTGTGGTAGTGCTCGTTGCTTGGATAGAGAATAGTAGAGGCGTATTTTGCGAATGCTGCAGATACCTCATGTGGACAGAAGTGGGGTAGAGGTGTCTTGGGGTCGCCAGAGGGGGGTATGAAGTTGACGGATTGGGCTGATGCCGAGTAGATTGGGTTGACGGGGCGCGATGGAAGGGAAAGAGGTAAAGGCGGAAGGGAAGGAACAGGAGGGGACAAAATTTCCAACGAGGAAGAGGGGGCGAAACGTGGGTCAGGAAGTGATCGAGAACATGAACGAGAATAAGAAGGCCGTACTGCCGAGTGACGGAGATGGAGGTTCCGTCGAAAAGGGTATTGCTTAGGTGGTTGCAAGTCTTCCATTGTAGGTTCATATCGTCCCAGGACAGTACCTTGCAGAAATTATTGACAGGAAGGATGCAACACGGCCCAAGGCTTGAGGAAGGGGGTTCGAAGATGAACTCGGCAAATGTTAATGATGGTGAGATGATATCGCCGGGGTACTTTGAGCTTGGTAAGTGGAAATACTTACTAGTACATCGAGGCTTGGTGGACGGTCGCATGTTGTAATGATAATGGCAAGTTGTTAGTATACTGTCGAGCGCAAAGTGAATGTTGGGTACCTCATGTTGCGCCAACAGAAAACACGAATGGTGCTAGCTAGTGCCTACGATCGTATAGGATGACAAGAGTGAATTGGGTCTGGAATTGAGCTAAACCTTCTTGGTGCCTGCGTTCCGATCGACGAATAATGCGCGCCGTGGGCTGAGATCCAGATCCGTGTCTCCTCTCGTGAGATCCAATCCGAAATGCAGAGATTCGCCGAAACCTATTGCCAAGAAAAAGCAGTATCATCCATGAAGGAGGACCAAAAGCGACAGTGGTTGGTGAAAAGGTCGTCACGTCGTACAAAATGCATCATCTTCGCCATAGCATGCATTACATCATTGGTCTTTCCACGCCATGTGACCACATGCATCGCAAGGCTTCCTGTCGTCTGGCACACTAACTATCGCGCACCCATACCGAGAGTGCCAACACCACCACTGCTTCCTCCTTGGCTAGGTCTGCGCAGATTATTGCCATATCCCCGCCGATCAGCAGCCGCCGCATTTACAACGCGTTGTCCAGCATTGGTGCTATTGGAGTTGCAGTGAGGGCACCGGAAAGTATGGACGCCGACCCCTTTGCAGTCATTGCATACCACTCTAGAAATACAACGTCAGTCCAGTTACCGTTGTGTAGGAAGCGGTCAAGGACGAGCAAGCATTGGACGGAATTCACCGTGTAGGATTGCCGCCACATGTAGTACATGGCTTCACCGTTAGCCCTCCCACACAGAGCTCGTGCTTGGGATCCAAAGCGGTAGAGGCTCTGTTGCCAGATGGCTGAGCTTGAGGAGGCATTGTAGGGCTGTCGCGGTTTCGCTTGACAGATTGGATGACTTGCAGCAGGAGATATATAGAGGCCTTTGTTATCATGTAGCGTCGTCGAGTCTTGACTTGGCTGACTTCCAGATTTTTCAATCAGAGATGATGGATGCTGAGACAGGTGTACCTTGGCCATGATCTTATATCAAGAGCCCTGTGATGATTCAAGTGGCCATCAAAGCTCCATATTCTAGCTTTATGATCATATACCAATTGTGTGAGTCCGTGCCTTGCATTCGTACAATTGACACTGCTCGGAAAGCCTTGCTTTGATTCTTCTGCCATGTCCCGGTACAAAGCCAGTATCGTCTCTTTTCTCTGACGTCCACCGTGCCGAGAAGCACCCGCAGACGTACTATTGGCGCATCAGATATTACATCGTGTGAGGTGAGAAATCCCAAAGGATATGACTGGGAGGACACACAGACACGTGGCACAGATGTTGGGCGAGTCCCGTGATGGCGGCGCTGGAAATTCCGGAGCCACGGTAAGCTAAGAGCTTATGCTTTCCCGATATTCGTACAGCTGGACAATCAGGTGCTCTGATTCGTACCACATGACATATACAGCGCTGTATCTTCTCTGACCGCCGATCGCTGTCATTTGCGTTCCGCATATAGTAGAGGCTTGTTATTATGAAGGCGCTCTATGGCAGAACCCTCGCTCCAATCTTCTCTTGATGCTTATGAGGAGAACGGTGTAGTGCTATCCTTTAGTCGAGATCCTTGCGTAGAGCAGTCCGGTAGCTCTGCATGGATTTATAGTATGATGTCAGCAAAGCATTGATCTTCTGCTTCGCTTCGTGACCGGTCCTAGAGCCTCAATTTGGGAACTTCGTTGGCCTTGGACCCGTGTGACATGTGTTAGCGCAAAGGGAGCCGGAAGGAGTGCGTCTCAGTATCTCGAGACTTGATGCTGCACTTTGTCCTAAACGAGGTTCGATGAATGAAGCATTCAATGGCTCTGGTACACATAGAGCTTAGACCTTCTTAGCAGAGGCAGCAAGACTGGCAGAAATGCAGGTACCCTAAGATGTGGTGGTCCTCACAACGGCGCGATGCATGAAGGTTTCCCTTGCGATGCGTGATGATTTCCCCAGACTTTGTCGAAGTTGATGGCCATGATATCGCGGCAAAGTAAGGAATCACACAATGACTGGGGTCCGGAGGATGCCCCTTTATGTGGACAGGTCACATGGATGTATTCCGAATTGGTTGTTTAGCCCAATCATCCACGCTCCAACAGCATCGCACTGTTGCGATGTTTCTCTGGCAGTATTGCAAAGCAGTGGAGGAACGTGGTGATGGCGGTGTAGATGCATTATCTTGTGCCACAAAACCGTGCGATTGGAACCCCTAGAAGCTCTTTGGCGTGGGGATACAACCTTGACTCAGCCGCCAGGATGCAGGCGCTTGTGTTACAGACGCAATGCGTTCCTGCATCCGTCCATCGACCATAAAGCTGGTTGAATACGAGCTTTGTTTCTCCCGTTTCTTCGGATGTTGAATCTTCCAGCCATCTTCTCTGCCAGGGCTAGAGAAAACGGCGTACGAAGGACAAGTGAAGGCCTTCAAAGTCCAGGAGGAGCAGATATTGCGCCGCCGAATGGAAGGTGGATGGCGCGCTCTTTAGCCACTGGCCGATTGAATTCGCGATCCTTCCTCGACCCAAGGAATCGTACAAATCCCTCAGTTGCCGAATACTGGTAACGTTAAGTCACATGGTACCTGCGTGATGCCAACATCCGCAGACCTTGAAACATAAACTGCGTTATTAGCTTCCTTGGAAATCGATCCTTACTGCCATATTGAGCCAAGGGGTTGCATCAAGTAGCTAGAAAAGAAAAGCTGCCGTCGTCCGCACCGGATTCGAGACCCAGTCTGGGAACACCAAAAGCTCAGAATATGAGACCCAAGAAACTTCCATTCTGCAGCTCACAAACGCGGTTCGGAAACTTCCGGTTGAAGCTTTGGGCTCTCCCCAAGGCATACAGGAGCCATACGAGCGTGCTCAAAGTTTGCACGGATCCTGACAGGTGGCGCCACAGTGCGCTTAGAACTTCAATGCCACATGGCGGACTCTGGCATCGGAGTGTAACTTACCAGCAGGCTCTGCCTTCAAGACCGGTAATGGTGGCTGCCGGCCTTCTCACGCCAGAGCTGTTGGCTTGCACGAACGTCATCGAAGCATTGAGGCCGGTTTTCCACAACATGCTCACACAAAGGAATTGGAACATCAAGTTCAACACTCGGCTTCAGTCGGAAAGAGTCAATGACGCTTGCCACTATGGGCCAGAGATAGTTGGAACTTCCAACGTCTTATCGTGTGAATTCTAGTCTATGTCGTGCCTCCAGTGCTGTTGGCAAATTTCTCGACGTTGGTCATATTCATCCAACGAAGGTGAGCGCTCCAGAGAAACCAGCCTAGGAACCAGATAATTGTCGTGAAGGGGAGAGCCCTTAGACAGCTCTACCCTGTCTGAACAATCCAGGTCACTTCTTCCTGGCGATACCGCTGCTGCATAGCCAGCTCGAGAACGAGGTTTCTCTGACCGAGGAGCATCTATCGACCCATTGGTTCGGCCACTATACTCTTGCCCGGAATTGTAGTCCTGTCATCTTGAACCGAGCAGCCATCAGTGTCAGGCAGCCGCACGCCAGTACACTAGCAGCGAACATCTGCGCGTATAGGTAGCCGCCACCTCGCTTCTGGATGAGAGCTCCTCCCAGTGGTGGTCCGGTCAAGCAAGCAAAGCTAACGACACTAAACACCATCCCGACTCTAACCCCTGTCTTCTTCAGGTCTGTTGTCAGGCTTGATAAGGTTGCAGCAAAAAGAGATTGGATACCCGCCGCAAAGAGCCCATATATGATGTCGAACGCAAGGAGGCCGCCGCTCGAGGACACGGCAGCCCAATAGTAAAGTATAAGACTAGCCATTAAAGCAAGAGGTATTAGGGTATTGAGTGGGCCGAAGTAACGGTCAGCAAGATAAGCAGGAACCAGCCGTCCTACCATGCCGATACCATTGACCACAAGCAGATCATTGATGGATTGAGTTTCGCTAAGTCCAAGGATATTCCGAGCGTAAGATCCCACCTACGGCTCGTTAGACGTACACCACTGATCAACTTAAGGCTAAGAGACGCACGTAATAGAAGGCGAAATACAAGCCCCAGAAATTGAGGAACATGCCTGGCTCGGTCAGCACGAATACACTTGCATGTGGGCTCAAACGTGTATACCGGTAGCAAAGAGGGTATATGACAGCTCTTTGAAAGCTGGCCATTCTACCAGCGGACCTGATTTCCTTGGCGGTAGTCTTTGCTTCGCGAGGAATACTGCGATAACTTGAGTCACTAACATGACAAAGCCGACGACTCTAACGGTCCAGGGGAATCCGATATTATAAAGCAGCTGCTGCACTATAGCTGGGAAAATCAGCCCACCAGTGGCGCTACCCGCGGCTGCGAATCCAATTGCTAAGGATCTGTTCTTCGAGAAATATGTAGCCAGGACCGAAAGTGCAGGGCAGAACAAGAGTCCATTGCCAATACCGGTACAGATGCCCTGTGCGAGGAACAGTTGCCAGTATCTACTCTGGTCAATTAATCATCGAGGCAAGGATGATATCGGCAACTCATACTTTGTGGATAAGGAGGTCATGAAGACTCCGAAGATCATGAAAAAGGAGCCCAAGATGATGGTTGGTTTGAACAAGCCATAATCGGTAGCTCTACCAGAAAAGGTACCAATGAAGAAAAGCAAAAATATCTGTACAGAACCGACCCAGCTAATGTCAGACGGTGGATGACCAAGAGCACCAACGTAATACGTTTGGAAAACACCGAAGGAGCTGATGTAGCCCCACGTGTTACAAACGATAAGATGGCCACATAAAGCCTGAGTCCAAGCGGTCAGGCCGCGATCAGGCGGCGGACCTGGGTCGATATAGGAAGAGCGTGATCTAGTCCGGCTTAAGACCATTTCCAACATACCGCCAGTGCCATCATTTGCCTCAACCGCAGCTTTGGCTTCCATCTCTGGAGTTCCTGCGGTCGTTGCACCCTGCGCGGATGGGATTGAAGAATTCGAGCTATGCTCGCCTCTATCCACGCCCTTTTCCAGGTCGAGTGCCATCGAGACGGTGAACGGTGAATCACCAAGGGACTGCTAACACTCAAGCACCGTTATGAGAGCGTTCGCTAGCGATAATTCTCTGCTGATGGTTTGAAGTGTTTGTATAGAGAGTTTTAGGGAAAGAAGCCTGGAGTAAATAGGCCTCTATAACGGTCGACAGAGATGGCAGTGACCAATTGTGTGTACATATATGGATGTTCTCAGCATCATTTTCGCTACAATACCAGTCATAGAACATCTTGAGGGATCTGAAAAGCTTGCATGCAGTGGTAAGCCGTTCCATCCAGGCCACTAAGGCAAGATGAGCCATAGGCCCATAGCCAGACGGTTATCACATCATCGGGGTGCACTTCTGCCTTCCTCTAGAAGTGGTGAGTCCACATGAAGCAAAGTGCCCGAGCTCGGCAATGAAATCCGGCACCGGCGATAATTCGGGGCGGAGATAAGACGATAGTTCCATGCAAGTAAAAGTATCTTATGCAACGGCAATACACCACAACCTGGAACCTAGTGGATGACATGAACGTACAGAGGTAGATCGCTCACGGCCAGTATGAGACGGCAACCTTCGTGACAAAGGCAGGAGCAGTGCCGAGGAGTATCCCACTCTCACATCCTCCAAAAGCGCTTTACGGTCATGGCTCCGGAGCAACCTGATACGCGCCTTCGCCTATTGAGGGCGCCAGCCAGTACGGTAGCTCATGCGTCATGGCTGTATCCATTCAAGGTCCGCCTCCTGATCCAAAATACGTCAAGTTTTCTCGACTGACCGGCACTAGGGCATCTACTACTTCTTCGCCCACCCCTTCCTCTACCCTCTCCTACGCGCGCGCCTCATTCCCGGCGTCCTCCTCTCCCTCTTCGTCCTCACAAACCTCTTCCAATGGACCTACATCTCTCAAGTCACTCTCCTCGCCCTCTTCCACGGCTGGGCGCTCGCCTGGATCAACGGCGCGTTTCTCGTACTCGGCGAAGGCGCCGCCATCGTGGCGCTGCTGTTCGAAGCCTTCTTCGTGGACGAAACCCTGGTGGATGTGTTTGATGCGGTATTGATCAACGAAGGGCTGGCGGATATGCTGGAGGGATCAAGACCGGTGGATGCAGAGGCTGGGGATCCGGTGAAGATGCTTGGCAGGCCGAGAGTGGCTGCTGTGTACTCACCTTTCTCTTTCAGGCAGATACTGGAGTTCATCGTCTTCCTCCCACTGAACTTGATACCAGTGGCTGGAACCCCGCTCTTCCTCTTTTTGACGGGGTATCGAGCTGGGCCGCTGCATCATTGGCGGTATTTCCAGCTGTTGGGCTTGACGAAGAAAGAGCGAAACTTGTCTACAAGGAGGAGGAAACTTGGGTATACGTGGTTTGGGACGGCGGCGTTGCTTTTGCAGCTGGTGCCTGTGCTGAGCATGTTCTTTCTTCTGACGACGGCGGCAGGATCTGCGCTTTGGGTCACGAGGCTTGAGAAGGCACGAAGATCTCAAGACGCACAAGCGACTGATCCTGAAGAGGACCCTCCTCCTTATGAGGACACTCCTGCATAGTGATTTGATAAGAAACAACGAAAATCTTTTTTTGAGCACCGAGTTATGATATATCTATTAACACAGGCCAAGGTGAACCCAATTGTCTGACGTATCCTATCCAGTGGCAAAGTATAGTGCAACATTCTTTAACGCACCTTCGAAAAACCTTCAAACAAGTTCACGATAAGTCGAAGAACCAATGAAGTCCATAATCAACTAGGCAGACCGTGAAAGCGTTTGTCGTCCCCAATCGAACACTTGAAAACACAGTTCGAAGCAGCTATCGGCAACATACTTGACACGATGGGCGCCTGAGATGTGCACCATGCCACCAGACAGGATAAGCTCTGCGTGGATGGGTCCGGCAGTGATACATGCGTGACATGCTCAGAACACGACTTAGATAGTCGTAGACAATCCTTGACTCACCGCCAAGCCTCCTGAATTGGTAGCCAGAAGTAGTATTCTATAAATGTCCCACTCTGCTTCTCTAAAGCTCGATCGTAATGCTGATACTCGGCAGCGTTCCAGTGTTTGCTCGAGTGAGCTCTCGGCCTTCCTTGCAAGTACGAGCAAATAGTCGTCGGTCCATTTACTCATACACACTTCTCCCTCCTTCCCGGACATTCATTATTAGGATGGATGATGGCATATGCACCCCTGAAAGTAGAGCTTGAGAGCGTAGCACAGGGTCGTATTCGCAAAGAGCTGTGAAACCTTCGGAGATTGCCGAATGTGGAACCTGATGTGCTACAAGCTGCATGATTACATTGCTATGAAGCGAATCCGCCGGCAGCTTGTGCGTAGTAGTCACCATGCACATCGGCAAAACACATCATGACCGCTTCAAGCTAAGATCTGTCATTGCGAAACCGTCAAGCCCTGGTAAATAATGGCACTAGGTTAGATGCACAAATTCCACACAGCTTCGGCAACAGCCGTGGCAAATATGTGAGGTGAGTGGGGTTTCGAGTGCCAAAAGTCAAGCACGATGGTCGCTTTCTGTTTAGATTTCATCTCTTAGCGACATAGAAAGACCTCGTGAGCATCACGAGCAGTTTGCATGGCGAGCATCCTTGCTTATGAGCTGTTATGTTCTTGAGTCCAGCTTCCTACACAGGATTCGCTGGAGTCGGTGTAGGCTAGTGATTATAGATGTAGTCTGGCGGTATGGCTTTTGCATTGCGGATGCAAGCATGATGTGACACACTGCGCCTCAGAGCCCTTCTTTGGTGAGACACTGAAGGATACCCTGTTCAACCGCCTGAAGGCGACGGGTTGGAGGATGTCCTCCATGATGTTTTGACAATGTTTGCTGGGGAGAATTCTCGCGAGAAAACCTCGAAGTCCGTCGAGCCACTCTTAGGACTGACCCCACCGGGACTCTCAATAGCGAAAACGATGTTAGAGAAAACGCCTTGAAACTCCGCTTCCGAGAACAGTATATGTCTCCACATTGACGCTACTTGGCCAACCGGGTTGCGAAAACCAGGGCCGACCCCAAAAGCGCCCATACACAAGTCAGAATGCTGCGATGTTGCAGCAATCCTGAGCACTGTTCGCATCTTTTCCATCATTAGCTCTCTTTCTTGGGCGAATGAGTAATCCTTCCCGGACTCGTCTAACTTAGGTCGACGGATGGGTGCAACAGAAATAATTGGTAACGATTGGAAATCTTTCCAAATTTTATATTCTTTCTCAGCACTACCGCGAAAGATGACTGCAATCATTGGTGTCAGTTGATGCCATGCCAACAATTGAGGGATCACAGGTTCCCATACCAACATAAGGTGAATATATGCCGCCCGTAGTCGGAATTGGATAGTGAGACGTTTGCGATGCGGGAATGGTAAGGGTATGTACCAGGTTCGATCTACGGCAAAGACATTCCTCTGGCGCTATCAATCCAGACTCCCAATCCCCGCCAGCACGCTTTTCGTTCGCCATGTTGACAACTGGGATAGGACCATTTTGATCCGGATATCCGCGCAGGGAGGCGTCTCTGTTATTGCACTCGTTCCAATCCAAGGCAACATCGATAGCATCGCCATCGATTACCGCCACCCTAAGCTTCCGCGCTGAGACACTTCCGGCTGGAATTCGAATCTTGGATGAGTCGGGATAGAGGTATGATCGGACCGGATATTCGGGATATTTTTGCTCGATGTAAGGAATAAAGGTCCGTTTCGCTTCCCCAGCGATGTCTGAAGGCTTCAACTTCGTAGGGGGCATGACGGAACGCCGGTCAAATCTCCTCAAGCCTCCTCGAGTCCGCAAGAGAGAACTCGACCTCACGCCCCTACGCGGAACAAAGGAAACGATAACAGCCTGCTACAGGGTCCAGATCGACCCGCCAGACTATATCATGATCGGGAAAGAGAGAGCAACATTGACAAAGACAGTGGTGTATGGGATTCAAAGGATCGATGATCCAACCACGTGCTATCGGTGGCAAACCAAAACGAGTGAATGCACATGTACTGGCTGAAGAGGGAGCATGAGTTGTCCAAGTCATATTCATATGGCAGGAGTCTTTCGGTCCACATCGTGCGGATGGTGAACGGCGTTGCTGAAACTTTCAGCCGGCCACAAATAGATGGTTTAATATTGTCTAGGCCGTTAGCAACGAGTCGGTCCGAAATTTGGTTTGAACAGCCACAGCCTCAAGAGACCAAGGATGAATAAAGCGATCATCACGAAGGCGATCCGGTCAGCAGCGATTTACGCTTCTCACGGGAGATGCCAGCCCGTCTCCTGGGATCGGTGGGTAGGCCGCATACTGTACGCGGCCTTTCAAGGTTCTGCTAGGCCCGCTGCATCCCTAATCCTGAGTCCCTGACACACCTAAGTCTCACCTCGTGGGCCGAGAACGCTAACGTCCTGATGGGCCAGATAGAGTAGACTTCAAGTCGATGCTAGATCGACCCGGTATAGTGTCAGCGAATCAAGTACGCGGAGACTGGGTGAGCGAAGAATGGTCGAGACCGCCACCTAGCAAAGCGAGCATTCGATCCGACTGTCCGTCCCCATCAGACTGTGAATGTGTAATTCTCAATGTAATATCAGCTTGTGCTACCACGTCGAGGCATGCTCGAGAGCGCCACGCTGGTGGCCCGAAGCCAAGGCGTTGGGGAGGTTGGTCGAGGGTAGCACACCAGTAGCGACTAGGAGTTAGCAGCACTTCGACTGTGGAGTCGTACTTCGACGGGGCTGGATCTGACAGATCGCTTGACCCCGGCCTCGGCAATCTGTATGCAGCGCTGTCGCAAGCCAGATTGTAAGGTTTTGCTGGTGCTGCTTCCGTCCCTTTCATTCGTCACACTTGACGGACTCGAGCTGGACATCTCACACCCATCTCCCAGTCCGGTGGGATCGGAGATTTATGGGCCCTTGCTTTATGCGTTAGCAGGATTTCTAGAAGTAGCAAGCGACAGAAGCGACAGGTCAACAAATCATGCTCATCACGCTGTCATCTCCTTGCCCTGAACGAACAATTTGAATTGTGAGCTTGGTCGGTCGCATCCCGTGACCGTGACGGGCAGACTGAAGATCTTCAGGCCGAGGCCCTTCTCCAACCCTTCTATTCCGGGAAACCAAACAATACCCCAAGACTAGCAGTACCTCCCGCGACGACAACCCACCTTTCCGTTGACCATGGTATGGAGACTCCCTCGCTTGTCCTACCACGAAACGCGACGCAGGATCCCCATCCCTGATACCCTTCGGCCGCAACGGTACTTATCAACCCTGAGCTCAAGGGATGAGAACATCGCATCTATTCTTGCCCAGGAGCCCCCTGCTGCCGGACCCGTCGGCACTATTCTTGTGACCGGTACCGTGCGAACGGTTCGGAAACAGAAGCGTCGTAGTTTTCTGGAAATCGGAGACGGCTCCACCTCTCGCCCCTTGCAGGCTGTACTTGAGCCTCACCAAGCTGAAGGGTACGTCCATGTGGAACCTGTGCGACGGCGCCACCATGACTAAGGCGCTTCAAGGCTCGGTACTGGAACCTCTGTCGCCTTGACGGGATCATGGCAACGTTCCCCGGCCGGTAAAGAGCAGCCTTACGAGCTCCACGCCCAGGAGGTCCGTATTCTCGGTTCAACGGACACAGAGGTTTGTGATAGCTCTCTCAATTATATATGCGGGTCTCCGCCAGCCTTGCGAACAAACCTGACCGATATCTACAGAAGTATCCACTACAGAAGAAATTCCACACTCCCGAGTACCTCCGGACCATACCTCACCTGAGGCTCCGCACACCATTCGCTGCGCTGCTTGCTCGGCTCAGATCTGAATGCGACTACCATGTTGCTGCTTACTTTCATTCCAAACGCTTCGTTCGTCTGCAGCCACCGATTATTACATCTTCCGATTGTGAGGGGGCTGGGGAGGTCTTTACAGTGTCTGGTAAATCAGCCTACACGAAGCCTGCAGGAGAGAACGATGCAAGCTTGCATTATCAGGATCACTTCTTCCGGGACCCGAAATATCTAACGGTGTCGTCACAATTACATCTCGAAGCTTTCGTGCATGAGCATCCGAAGGTGTGGACCTTGTCCCCAACTTTCCGGGCTGAGAGAAGTGACACACCTCGCCATGTGAGCGAGTTCTGGATGCTAGAGGCTGAAATGCGGACAGAGAGCCTAGCGGATGTTATGAGGGTGGTTGAGGATCTCATCAAGTCCCTGGTTGCCAATTTACAATCATCAACCCTGCCCGACGAGATTATGGGTCTCAAGCGCAGAGATGGTGTCGAGTTCACCGCAGATCGGGACGCAAGCTCCAATTCGATATTAGCACGCTGGGATGGGCTCAGAAAGAGTTCCTGGCCGTTTATCACATATACTGACGCTATAGAATTACTTCACTCGGCCACTGCAGAGGGAACGGTTTTCCAGCATCTTCCATCTTGGAATGGCGGACTGCAATTGGAGCACGAGAAGTTCATTGTCCAGAAAGTCGGTCAGGGTAGCCCTGTCTTCGTCACGGATTACCCTCAGGAGATCAAGCCTTTCTACATGCTGCCATCGGCGCAACGCTCGGCGAGCACTGGGTCGGAAGCAGAAACCGCGGCATGCTTTGATCTGCTACTACCTGATGGATCCGAGGTTGTCGGAGGCTCCATGCGTGAGCATCGTCTTGAGCCTCTGATACAGTCGATGCGTCGACACGAACTCCAAGTCGAGAATACTCACCAACAGAGCTCTACCAAAGGCCACAATGCTTCACCGGTAAATAAATTTGGTGATCTCGACTGGTATGCCGATCTGCGCCGATATGGGAGTGTCCCTCATGGTGGGTTTGGACTGGGGTTCGATCGCTTACTGGGCTACTTGGCTGGCGTCCGCAGTATCAGAGATGTCGTCCCGTGGCCCCGATACTACGGGCGTTGTGACTGTTAAAATCTCTCACGTCCACACCAGAACGGCACTGGGTCATCGTGATCTGCCATCGTACCTCATACCGAGCTATCTTCCTTGGGACGAACTCAAATGCGGCGTGAACGGAAAGCGGCAAGTCAGCCTTCATGGTCCAGATGGAATGCCCACAGAAGGGTCCAAATCGAGCGTTCCAAGATTTATAGGTCTCGAGCGGTAGGTCAACGTCAAGCAAGCCGCGCAGAATTCTCCATTCTGCGAATTGCAGACGTCAGACATGCAACCTAAAGCAGGGACGTTGGGCCACAGAGCGACCTTGTGCTACTGAGCTTGACAACGATCGAGTTGTTCAATCCTGTGGCAAAGTCTTGAAGCAGTGGGTGGATGGAGTTCCCAGTGAGGATTTTACAGTATTGGATCTACTGCCTCATAAGGTACTTTTGCATCCGGATCGAGCGCTCGTAGAATGATCGACCCGGGCGCTCGGACCCGCCGCCAAGACATCGGCTGAAGCTTAGCTTACCTCTAACCTAACATCGAGGCCTCCGAGAACTTAGAAGTCTTCGAGTGTTGCAAAGGAAACATCATCCCCTCTGAACATCTACCTTTTCGTGATACAACCTCAGTCTAGATTTCTCCTAGACAATGTCAACACGTCGATAATGCCTCGTTCTTGAACCGGACGCGCCCGATTGATCGGTCTTGGGCCGCCAAGGGACCAAGAACCCGAGATGGTTCCCGTTGTCGCTCACGCTTACTTACTTGACTCGACTCGAGACGAGGCTTATGTGGCCCCAGGGCACGGTGGCCTCTACATTGTTCACACTGCGCTCGATGACTATCGTAAGCATGAGTCACGCTTTCGGGTGCCCAAAGCAGTCGCAATGAGTTATCCGATTGCAGTAATCGTTGTGTCTATCATGGGTTCTATGAGCTTATCCCGTCAAGATTACGAAGTTCAGAGGAGATACTTGGGAGCTGTTTCACCAAACACAATGTTGCCCGTCGGATTGCGCGTCAAAATCCGACCCCGGTGTGCAAGACTGAAGTCAACAGCATGCGCTGGTATAGTGCAGGTGCACAGACTGATAGACATCTCGCCACCAGGGGGTAATGATTGGTCTGGTCGGACAGCCTGCGAGCACTTCATCTATTGTGGCGCTAACTAAATTTTACGCTTAAATGAACAAGCATCGAATCGAGGCATCAGCGGGATTTCCTAAAGCCTCTTTCGATGTTCGAACAATTTGACAAATAATCATGCTTGGGTTCTGGTGCCTCTTTGCTGTCATGATACTGGCGAGGTGGAGTGTCTGGAACTCAGGAGCTCATAGGTTTCAGCGTAGAGCACAATCATTGACAGGGCTCCGCATGACTTACATAAGCTACTTCCACTTAGAGTAATCGGAAAGCAGCGATCAGCGCGCGGGACATGGATGATGGGCAGCACGCTGCGGAGTTAAGGCTCCAGGGTGTGGGACCCGATAAATCTAAAATGCAAGTCTTAATCCTGGCGCATCATTCGGGGCCCAACTCCGTAGCATTCTAACTCACTCGGCCTTTCCACAAGTCCAGGGGTGCCAAGTGTCCACATACTGACTCGGCGGGTGTGTATCATTATGTTCAGCTGATCCTTCACCCACCGCCATCACTCTATTCCTTTCATTCCGAGGCTGTGTACCTGAGACCGACTAGCAAACCGCCATCTCCATCCTCCAGCTCAGCTCAGGCAACCCAATAGCACTCACAATCCGAATCGGCCCTTCATTCATGGAACCCCTCTCCGAACATCCGCTGCAACAGACATACTTACTGGTCCCATACGTACAAGTATCTCGCATGGGAAGATCTTTCGTCGCATCGTATGCCTTATCAAGACAGTATCCCTTCTAAGCCTTCTAAGGACTCTGCCGCGACCTTGAGTTCTAAGCCATAGTTGGATCTCACCTCGCATGAGCTTTGGGGGGATAGCAGAAGAAGGTGATGGTCGTTTCACGTCCTCATTTGGATTTGTGAGTGAATGATGCCCGCCATCAGCCCACCTTCGTCTTCACATCTCCTTCTTCACTTCCCTGTGCCTACCATAGATCCGTCCGGGACCCTCAAGTTAAAACGTCGTATTAGAGTTAAGCTTACATTCTACCGCAGAAACGTTACGTTCTGTATCCAAGTACATGGGACAGCCAAGCACAGCCTTGAAAATACTACGAGTCTCTACGCATTCAATCAGTATCAACACTCTCTGACTCGCAAGTGGGTACCAATTACCGACGCATCTATAGACTGGACTCGAGCTTGTTAAAAGCGGCCTTAAAAATATGGAAACGTACAATGGTCACGTCCGCACACCTGCGGATGCAATAATACTTTTCGAGGCCTGCCGCCTTGGCTTGCTACCGCGTGTCCAGCGAAGGCTATCTGAAAAAGAACGTCAATCGATAAAGTCAGGTTCCGTCTTTGTATGGGACGAACGGGAAGCAGGGATGAGGAGATGGACGGATGGGAAGTCTTGGAGCGCCAGTCGAGTATCTGGCAGCTTCCTAACGTATCGCGAGATGGAAGGAAAACGTGGCGGAGGTGCATTTGCGCCTCCTCTTGCAGCGTCAAGAGCCGGGAAGACTCCAGACAGTACCCGTGGGAGCGACTCGGATCTAGAGATGGCTGGGGGCGATGACGGGCACGATGGCTATCGATACAAGCCAGATGGCCTGATGAAGCAATCCTTCAGTATCACAACATCCTCCGGCAACCACTTACACCTGATCAGCTATTACGCACGATCACATCCAAATGCTGGAGGCTTGAACAATCCAACGAGCGATCCACAGTTGCGACATATCCGACCGCAGAAAGGCATGTACCCTGAATCTACCGTCCATGAGCAGCAAAACATTCCGGCAGTCACCAGAGCGCCAATGGTCAGTGCACCCTATTCGACTGTACCCCAGATGGCAGGCTACGCTCGTGCAGGACCCCCTCCTCAGTCAGTGCCGTATGCTCAACCGGGCTACGGTTGGGCTCCACAACCGCCAATGTACGGTGTGCAGCATTATGGCTACCAGTACGGACCGCATGGGCCCCCACCTCCCAATGGGCACTCACCACTCTCTTACTCGCAATCAGTACACATGAACCCTTCCCAAATACCTACTTCGCAGCCCCAACAGCATCAAACCCCTCACAATCCGACCTACGACCGATCTCCGGGGCCGAATGACCATCTCGGGCCTCGACCGTCACCCCCATATCATCGCCCATCCAATTCTGGTATCGGGCCACCACCCTACAACTCCAATCCACCGGCGGGTGTTCCACAATACCAGTCAAGCTCATCCCTAGGCGACCCATCCCCAAGCGGCCCATCTCAGCCACCTGTTGCATACCAGCAAATGAGACAACAACTGCATCAACAGCCCCCACCGCAGCCGCTGTCACGCCCGAACTCGGCCAACCCTTCCGCCACACCCCCAATGTCCAAGATCGATCCACGGCTCATGGCTCCTTCGCCTCTGATGCAGCAGCCTAATTCCCTTTCGACCCACTCCCGATCCCCGTCGCCTCTGCCATCCAAATACGAAACTACTCACAATCCTCCTGCGCATACGAATGGGACTACCCAAGCGAGTACGATCCCTAGCATTGGCTCAATAATGAATGGCTCATCGGTCGATAACACCGATGCAAGGAGTGACCGGAGTGGGAGTAGGAGTCCTGGTGGTAGTAAGAGAAGCTCGGCGCATGACATACCGAATGATAAGGTCGGATTCAATGAGGATGCGAGAGCACTGAGGGTTCTGGATCGGGTCTTCAAGACATGAACTTCAAGACATGAAGAGGGGGACGACCCAGTCCACTGATCTGGCGCTGGGATGCGAGTTGCAATACCAACATAATGTATGGGGTGAGGGAGGATCTTTGAAGGATACGTGCATCGAGCCTTTTTCGAACGCGCCTTTCTAGGGAAGACGGTAAACGAACGCGGTAAATGAGGGTAACGGTGGTAGGATATGCTACATTACAAGCGTGGGGGATGGAAGGATTCGGATTGCATCAAGGGCTTTGATAGCACGGCATGCTCACAAACATTAGCCATGTGGAAGGAATCTAATCGTTGCACATACGTAAGCCATAGCGGTCATATCTACATCATAAGTGGGTGCTCGAATCGCCCCCGACGAGTTGTCTCGTAATGGTCCTTCAAACCATTGCTAGCCGTTCGGCCATTGATGTTGTCCACCCAGCTCGCTAACCCGAGCGCCGGCGTGGCGTAGTTCTCAGTGAGCAGAACGACGACTCTTCCCATCGATACACTCGAAAAATCATCGACGGATAGATAGACCAGCGATGATCCCATTGCCAAAAGCAAACAGCCAAAGCACATCGCGAGTCTTCCCTAGCACAAGACCTCACAAACAGAACCGCCCAAGCCTATTCCCCACAGCATGAAGCCCCACCACACGCCCACCAAGCCAAGCCAACACTCCCCATCCCCCCCTCATCCCCACCTGAGTCCACGTCTCATTGATCAAGCCAACACCTTCATCTCTCTCTCAGCTCCTCGGAAAGCAGCACGCTATTCAGAGGATCTGAGTTCGTGGACCTTTGCTGTGCGTCTAGCTCTGGTTGACGTGCTTCTGCGCTTGGGAGGTGGAGTTCCGTTGGGGGGTGGGCGTGGTGGTGACGGTGGTGGAGCGCGTGGAGAGCTTTGTGTCGTGGGAAGGGCTGGGCCATGGTTGAGAGAATGAGGGCGAGGAGGGAGAGGATGAGGAGGGGGAGTGGGAGGTGCATCGTTAAAATTTAGACGGGATTTCAATGAGCTGAGTGGGTGCGACTGAGGAGAGAAGATGGTGGTTGAGGCGCTACTATATAGAGAACTTGGAACAGTGGCTGGCCCTGAGAATGCGGCGTGTATCGTTGAGGAATGTATGGACCAGCACTCGCTGATTCATGCTACGAAGAAAAGAAGAGAAATGTCCTACCTTTTGAACCCACTGTGCGCGTCTCGCTACGTTTATGCGCATCTAGAAGAAGAGCGACTGACTGCCGCGTACACTCATCGCTATTTGGCCGCAGCGGTGAAGATTGGCAGAAGTGGAGGAGAGAAGATCGAGAAGCGGAGAATTCTCGCGTATCAAACAGCCGCTGAAACACCCGCTGCCGTTCTCCACCAAACAATTCAGCAGTGCAAATCATTCTTCTCCTCTTTTCAATATCCGAGACCCGTTGTAACTCACAGCTTAGTTAACAAACCTGCCTAGGTGCTAGTGAGACTCCGCCTGCTCAAGGTACCAGTGTTGCAGTCGTCTGTTGGCCACCCTGCTACAATGCCTTGAACCTCCATCAATCCGCCATCCTTGTCGTGATGGCGGGAGCGGACAGCGAGCCATCCTATATTGACTACGAGACCTTCCTCTCCCCCGACTTCTCCCCGACCACATTCGCCAACTCCCTAGTGCTGTCTACCAACAACCCCTCCGACACCCCCATCGATCTCTCAACCCCACTGTCAAAAGTTCTCTTCGACATCCAAGAGATCGACACCCATATCCACACCATCAGCACTAAAGCCGCTCTGCCACTGCTCACATCGCTGCAAGCCTCTTCCTCCGCCGCAGAGACAATTGTCAACGATCTAAGCGCGCAGGTGAATGGCCTAACAGAGGGGTATGAGCGTCTCGAAAAGGAAGTCGGAGATCGCTACGAAGAAGCCAACGTCGTCCGCCAAGTCGTCCAGCGTCTCTGGGAAACCGTCCAAATCGGTCGAGACGTATCACGATGCCTCCAACTCTGCCGCCAGCTCGAAGCCCACATGTGCGACCTCCACCCTCAATCCCCCACCAACTCCAAACAGCAAGAAAATCACACGGCCCTCCCCCGCGCCGCCAGCACCCTCTCCACCCTCCAGCGCCTCCTTAACCCCCAAGCACCCTCACCCCTCCTCCAAATCGACCTCATCAAATCTCTCTCAACCACCTTCCTAACCCCCAGCGAACGAACCCTCCACACGCGCTGCACCCAGATCATCAGCCAATTCTCCCTCTCCTCCCTGACCTCCACATCCACAACCACCTACGCCCAGTCCGAAGACACAAAGTCACGCACCACCTCCGCCTGCCTCGCGCTACAAACCCTAAACCCCACCCTGCTACTCCAAGCCCTGCAAGCCTACCTCCGCACCGCCCTCACCAGCTCCCTCGCCTCCCTTGCGCGCGCCCTCGCCAACCTCCCCACGCTCGAGCGGACCCTGCTGGAAGTCAGCGCGCGATGCCAGAACGTCGTTGCGCTGGAGTCGCTGCTCTCGACGCTGCACCCTCCTCCACCCTCCACCCCATCCTCCCCAGCAGAGAGTGGGGACCGACCTACGCTCCTCCACCCCCTCCTCGCAGCCCTGGACACCTCCTCCCTGCCCTCCTACTTCTGGCGCACCCTCGCGGAGGGCCTCGCGCCGCGTGTGGCGGACTTGGTGGGAAGAGGGGGGCCTCCGGCAAGGGCATTGCGGGGTGCGAGGGAGAGGGTGAGGGAAGGGGTGAGGGAGTGTGTGCTTAGGGGTAGTAGGGGGCCGGACGGAGGGGGTAAGGGCGGAGAGGGCAAAGGAGAGTGGGAGCGGGAAGCGGCGGTCATGGTTGGGAGTGTGGTAGCGTTGCTGGGACGATGAAAGAAAATCATGGGCACTTGGGGAACGCATTGCAGAAGTCTTTCTTGCCCAGCACTTTTCGCAGCTGACTGTCTTGTCTATGGCTGGATCTATTGGGTCGTCACTGCGTCCATCAACGCATCACCATTGGCCCTCCACACAATTTCCCCAGGAATGACACCACGATTCCAACACCCACCCATAGCACCCGGAAACCATCCAACCCATCAACCGCAAACCTCTTCTCGTTGGCGGGAGTGAGAGAGCTGAGTAGTTCACTCGACGGACGCACAAGACGCACAATTTCGCCAACGGAGATTGCATGGGCGATGCGGCGTTGTGGAAAGCGACGACGGAAAAATTTGTGGGACCAATGGGCTTGAAGAGGAGGGAGGGAGGGGGGAATGAGATGGATACATTAGAAGGATGGATGGGAGTGTGAGGATTCGGGGAGGGGGGAGGGGGCCGGGGGGAGGGGGCGCGTGATTGTGGGCT
>JAABUS010004250.1_pt1 | contig 21060 bp, 16 predicted proteins | sample 5560161 | NCBI WGS metagenome assembly JAABUS01 (sample SAMN10711885, study PRJNA513376) | rock metagenome | isolation source: Antarctica rocks | place: Antarctica: Victoria Land, Trio Nunatak nord | collected 2016-01-04
CGCGGCGAGGATAGGCGAGGCCGCGGCGCGACGAGCCGCCGCCACGTGCGGGTCAGCGCGAGAGCGCTCGCTTCAGAGCCGCGTAGGCGGGCTTGGGCTCGAAGTCACGTCGGAGAAGCCCGAACTGCGCCTCGCGGTCTGCGGGCCCGCTGCCCTTGTTGCGGAGGTTGTAGCTGATCACCGACCCGACGAAGGCCACTCCTCGCGGGCGATCCGGTAGGTGGCCTGATGCTACTTGGAGCTAACCCGGTACGCACTACGCGGCAAGCCGTCCGCTGCGGCGACCCAAGCCCTACGACCCGGTTGGCGACTTCGATTTACGCGACGCTGAGAGCGCCCCCTGGGCGCACACGCCGTTCGTGCTGCGGCGGATCAGCGATCCCGCCGCCGCGGGCCGGCGGCGGCACAACTACGCGATGCTCGGCGCCGCGCTCGAAGAGCTCGTCGCCGCGCCGTTCGCCCACCTTGCGCCGGGCGCGTCGCCGTTCGTCTTTCCGATCGCCGTGGAGGCCAAGGCGGGTGTGTTTGCACGTCTGCGCGAGCACGGGATCGTCGGCTTGGACCTGTGGTCGTTGCCCCATCCCTCGCTGCCGGTCGAGCGCTTCCCCGGCGCGGCCGCTCGACCAGCTCGGGATCAGGTACCCCGACCGGTGCGGCACGCCCGCCAGCCACTCCACTGCACTCGCCTCCGGCTCACTCCGCTCCGCGGCTGGCGCCACCGCTGTTCGACTCCGTCAACGACATCACGTGCTCCAATCTCACCCTCGAAACTCAATAGTTCCTTGGTCATGACCGTCTCACGTGACATTGGCAGAGAGGGGACGAGCGGATGTTTTCCCGCTCGAGCTGAACGCCCGGCAAGAACCGCCCGAGCGCTCGTGGTAGGCGGTCTTGAAGCAGAGCCGCCTTCGCCCGCGTACAGATTGCACTTCATCGTGCTTCCTCGACGTCGACAGCCAGGCTCGCCGGGTCGGAGGCCGGCGAACCTCAGTAGCGGCGCAGCAGCCCTCCCAGGCGCCCAGCGGGTCGTCCCTCGAGCTTCGGCGCCTGGGGCACCGGGTCGCCCGACAGGATTGCGGCGGGCGCTACCCGGGTGAGCCGCTCGATCTCCGTGCTTATGCCGGGCAGCTCGGAGCCCGCCTCCTCCAGTGCCGGCAGAAGTGATGGGGGGCGCTGCTCGTGGTCGTGGGCATCGGAGGCGACGACGTGCACGAGGCCGTCGCGCAGCAGGTCAAAGGCGAAGCGGCGCACGGTACGGCCGAACGCACCGTGGAGCGAGCCGGCGTTCACTGAGCACAGGGCGCCCGCCCGAACCAGCCGCTCGACCCGCTCGGGCGCACGCTGGAAGGCGGGACTGCGCTCCGGGTGGGCGAGCAGCGGCTGGATGCCCTGAGCCTGCAGGCGGAAGAGCTGCTCGTCGATGAACGGCACGGGGGAGGTGTAGGGGCTCTCGACGAGGAGGCAGTGACCCTCCCCGAGGCAGAGCCAGTCGAGCTGCAGCGGGTCGAGCGAGTCCAAGCGCGGGAGCGAGACCTCCGCGCCCTTCACCACCTTGAGGGGGACGCCGTTGCTCTCGAGCTCCCGGTTCAGATCCGCCACCCGCTCGGGCAGCGTCTCGAGCTCCGCGGCGAGCAGCTGGAAGCGAGAGTTCACGTGCGGCGTCGCGGCCGTGACGGCGATCCCCTCATTCACGGCTCTTCGCGCCAGCTCGAGCGATCCGCCGAGGCGCTCGGGACCGTCGTCGATGCCAGAGAGAATGTGGCAGTGGAGGTCGATCACCGGCGCCGCCGCGTCAGGCAGCCAGTACCCGACGGTACACAGACGCCGTCTCGGCCACCATCCTGTCCACCCCGAAGCGCTCGGCGTGGCGATCGCGGGAAGCCTTCGCCATCGCCTCGCGCCGCCCCGGGTCTTCGAGGAGCTCACATATGGCGCCTGCCAGCGCCTCGGGGTTGCGCTTGGGCACCAGCAAGCCGGTGTCGCTGGTGATCGCCTCGGCCGTGCCGCCCACGTCGGTGGCCACCTGAGGCACCCCGCACGCCAACGCCTCAAGCACGCCGATGGGAAACGCCTCCCAGCTCGATGGCAGCACGTAGACGTCCATCGCTCGCAAGTGGCGTGACGCGGGAGCCTCGAAGGGGAGGAAGGCAAAGCGCTCGTCCCGGTCGATACCCAGGCGCGCCGCGTGTTCGTGCAGCTCGTCGCGGAGGGGCCCCTCGCCCACCACTGCGATGCGGGCATACGGCGCTCGCTCGAACACGAGCGGCACGGCGTCAAGCAGCACTTCGACGCTCTTCTGGGCGCGCAGCACCGTCACCGCGGCCGCCAGCGGCCGTCCCTGGCGCAGGCGCTCGAGGCGCCCGTCGGGGGCGATGTCCTGCTCGCACGGCGAGCAGCCGTTGTAGACGACGTGCAGCGCCGAGGCGTCGCGGAGCCGGCGGTCGCGGGCGATCCGGCGCTCCTCCTCGCAGACGCAGAGGATCGCCGTGGTCAGCGGGCCGAGGGCCAGCTCAACGCTCAGGGCGAACATGCGGCGCAGCTCGGAGAAGTCGCCCACGAAGGGGAACGAGTGAGGGGAGTAGACCGTCGGCGTGCCCGAGGCTCGCGCCGCCAGTCGGCCGAGCACTCCGGCCTTGGCCGAGTGGCAGTGGGCAAGGCTGTAGTGCCGAGCGCGCATGAGGCCGATCAAGCGCTTGACCGCGGCGGCGTCGCGGTGCGGGCGCCCGTAGCCGCGCTCGAACGAGAAACGCCATATCGGGATGCCTTGGCGCTCTGCTGCCGGGTAGATCATCGCGTCGAGCGGCCCCGCCAGCTCGGGTTCGAATCCGTGCGCGCCCAAGCGCAGCGCGAGCTGCATGACGTTGTCCGCAACTCCGCCGTCGGGTGGCTCAAACACTAGGAGGACGCGGGACACTGACGAGGGATCGTACTCAGACCTTCGCCGGGCGCTTGGTTACCCTGGCGGGACCCCCCCAAGGTCTTGTCCTCTACCACAGCCGTAACCTTCCGGGTGAGGGACCTCGGCTTGATCAGGCGGCGCCGCTCAGGCCCGCGTTGCGCTCAGGCGCAGGTAGAGGTCGAGCGTCTTGTCGACCATCTGCTCCACGGTGAATCGCTCGAGGGCGACTTCGCGCGCCCGCGCGCCCATCCGGGCGCGCGCCGCCGGGTCGGCGCTCATCGCTGTGAGCCGATCGGCCAGGGCGGCTGCGTCGTGCGAGGGGACGAGCCAACCCGTCTCGCCATCGATCACCGCCTCTGGAGTTCCGTTGACAGCGGTGGCGACCACCGGGAGGCCCATGGCCATCGCCTCCAGGACCGCGATCGGGAGGCCCTCCCAGTAGGAGGGAAGGACGAAGACATCGAGGGCGGCGAGGTAGGGCTCGACCTTGCCGGCGAAGGGAACGAGCAGCGTGGTATCGGCCAGAGCGCCAGAGCGGACGCGATGCTCCACCTCCTGGCGCATGGGGCCGTTGCCGACGATGGCGAAGCGCGGCGCCGCGCCCCGTGCGGTGAGGAGCTCGAGCGCATCGAGCAGGGTCGGCAGGCCCTTCTGGTCGCGCAGGCTGGCTACCAGGCCAAAGAGAGGTCCGCCGCCGCGAAAGCGCAGCAGCATGTCGTCCGGAGGCGCTTCTTGGTCGCACGCGACCCCGTTGTTGACGACGTGGATCCGCTCGGGCGGCGCGAGGCCGTTCTCGATCGCTGCCCGCCGCTCCTCTTCAGCGACGGCGATGATCGCCGCCGAACGCCGGCCGAGCGTACGCTCGATGGCGAGTCCGAGCAGCCGGCGGGCGTGGGGGGCCCGCACGCCTGCGCGCAGGTGCTGGGTGCGGTAGACGAGCGAGTGCGGCGTGTAGAGGGCAGGCACTCGCGCGCGGAGTGCCGCGACACGTCCCAGGATGCCCGCCTTCTGAGCGTGCGTGTGGACGAGGTCGAAGTGCTCGGCCGCCAGCAGCGAGGCGAGCCGTCTCAGGGTTCGCACGTCCTCCTTGGGGGCCGGTACCGAACCCACGATCGGAAGCGGCACGAAGCGGTGGCCGCCGGCTTCGAGCCGCGCCCGCACGGTGGCGCCGGCCGGGCCTGCCGCGACGATCTCGATCCCGTGGCGCGACATCCCGTCCGCGAGGTCCGCCACGTGCTGGGGAACCCCGCCCTCGGGCGGCTCGAAGAACTCCAGTACTCGTAGCGGCCGCTCGCGCACGGGAACACGATATGGCATGGAGTCAGTGACCAGTGGACATGCGTCCGCTGACGCACGCACGGTTAATGGATGGGGCCCAGGAGGGCGATCTGGGGGTCAAGGACAAGGAAGTTCTAGAGCCACTTCCCGAAATGGCAAACCCGTCGTGAGGCGGGGGCGCAAAGCTACGGGGCTCCGATGGAGTCGGCCGGGTTACCGAAGGAGGGCGGTGGTACCCCAATAGGAGGTCACCGTCATGGCAGGTCGCGCCCGCAGCTTCGTTGGACTGGTATGTGCTCTCGTGGTCGTTGCCGTGCTCGTGGCCCCGGCCCCGGCCTCGGCGGCGGGGCCTGAGTTCCGGGGCGTACAACTGCACTCCCTTTGGGAGGACAACTCCTCGCAGGACATGGACCGCGAGCTTGATCTGGCGCGCGGCTCAGGCGCGAACGTCGTGCGAGTCGACGTGGGCTGGTCGAGCCTCGAGACCGGCGGCAAGGGCCAGTACTCACAGTGGTACCTCGACAAGCTCGATCGCCTCATGGAAGGCGCTAATGCCCGCGGTATGCGGGTCATCGCCACGCTGCTCTACACGCCGTGCTGGGCCTCCTCGGCCCCCGAGTCCCTCAAGCAGGATTGCGAGGGATCGTGGTGGGAGCGCGACGTGCAGATGTACTCACCAGAACGCCCGAGCGACTACGCGGACGCCGCCCGGTTCGTCACTGCCCGATATGGCACCAAGCTCGCCGCGCTGGAAGTCTGGAACGAGCCGAACCTCGACGAGGAGCGCTTCCTCGTCAGCCTCGACGGGCCGCGAGCCTACGCCGACATGCTCAAGGCGGCCTACCCCGCGGTCAAGCAGGGCAACCCCGATGTGGACGTGCTGGCAGGATCGCTGGCCTACATGAACGAGGGCTTCCTCACGCGACTGTACGCCCTCGGCATCCAGGGCAGCTACGACGGTCTTTCGATCCACCCCTACAACGTGTCCGCCCCGACGGCCGGCAACTGGTCCGGCATCGAGTGGGCACGCCGGCTCCAGCGCGCTGCCGGTGACGACAAGCCGCTCTGGCTCACGGAGTTCGGCTGGTCGACCTGCAGCAAGGGATCGGGGTGGTGTAACTCGCCCGAGGAGCAGGCCATAAACACCAAGGCCGCCTTCCAGGCGATCGCCGACGACCCGCAGATCAAGGCGGCGGTGGTCTACAACCTCCGCGACAAGGGCACCGATCCCAACAGCATGGAAGACAACTTCGGGTTGGTGAAGCGTGACTTCACCCCCAAGCCCGGCTACAACGCGCTACGCGAGGCACTGGGTGGCGCCGGCGTCGAGCGCACCGCATCGAAGCCGATGCGCCGCCTCAACGTCAGGCTCCGCCTCAAGATCAGGCGCCGCGGGGGATCGATCATCGCCACAGTCAAGGCGCCGCGCTACCGGAAGGTCATGGTTGCCACCTCGGGGTGCAAGCACGTTCCGAGCCGCCGACTCGAGCTGCGCACGGGACACCAGGGACGCGCGGTCCGCCGCCTTGGTCGGGCCAGCCGCCTGAGCGGATGCCGTGTGACGGCGCGGATGGGCGAGCTGGGCCCCCGCGCGGCGACCTCCCGCGTCCGCTGAGGCCAGTCGCCCAGGATCGGTGGTCCAGACCTTAAGGCACACGGGCGTCAGCTGAGTCGCACCCACCTCCACTCGCCCCCGCTGCGCACGTACAGGCGGCCGGCCTCCGAGTCGAGGTAGGCGGACCCGTCCGGCGCCCCCGCCGTTCGCTCGGGCCGGGCCAGCGGCAGGGTGAACAGGCCGCGCTGAGGGTCGAAGAGGGTCGGCGGCCTGTCGGTCGCCCCGTCGCCGCGAAACTCGTTCCCGGCGGGGAGCACCGAGACGTGGCCACCGATCCACTGAAAGAACTGGGTGCGCTCGTACCAGACACCGAACCTCGGTCCATGCACATCTCCCTCGCCGGTGTCGTCGGCCTTTCCGTAGGTCACGAAGCAGTTCACGCAGTTCACCGCGCGCGGCTGATCTTCGGGGGCGGTGCCGCTGCCCGCCACCTTGATGCCGGCGTACTCGCCCTGGCTGCGGTTGTCTCCGGTCCCGTCTCGCGAGAGGTGGCAGTTGGCGAGGCCGACGAAGGCCGGGAGGAAGCCGGGCGCTTCGCTGTCCGCAACCACCTCGATGCCGTTACCACAGTTGGCGTCAGTCGTGCAGTTCACGAAATGGATGTACTTGGCGTTCGCGATCCGCACGCCCGGCGCCGAGGGATTGAGCGGCGTGGATACGTCTTCGGGGTCGGTCCCCGCCCGCTCGAAGCGGCAGTTGGCAAACTCCACCAGTGCGGAAGTTTCAGACCCGGCAAAGCGGACGTTTCCACTACGGTTGTAGAAGAAGAAGCAGTTGGCCACATGTGAGTCGTTCCACCGGTTTCCGCCGGTCACGTCGATGCCCCAGCCCCGGTTGTCGTGCACCATCGAGCCCGTAATCGTCGCCGTCTGAGCGCAGCCGTAGATCCCGCTGCCGCTGAAGCCCGCGATGGTCACGCCCTCGAGCGTCCAGCTCTCGTTGCCGGCGAACTCGGCGAGGTCCGGCAACCGCAGGCCATGAACGCTCCGCCCGCGGTCATCGCCGACAAGCGCCAGGTTGCGTAGGGTCACCCCCCAAGTGTCCCCGTCCGGCTGCACGAGCCCATCGCCTCCCGAGAAGTCGCGGGCCGTCCGGATTCGGCAGGCGGAGGGCGGGGTCTTGCCACCGCGCCAGCGGGGCGTGTGGGAGCCGAAGACGAGGGTGTTGCTCCGCGGCACTATCGGACTCGCCACCAAGTAGTCGCCCGGAGGGAAGAAGACGGCGCCGCCCGCCTTGCCCGCGGTGTCCAGCGCACTCTGGATGGCCTCCCGGTCATCACCGGACCCGTCGCCCTTCGCTCCGTGGTCCTTGACGCTGTAGGCCTTGACCGGGCTGATTCCCTCCGACTCGGCGCCGTCTGGGGTCAACGCCGCCGCTCCTATGCCGGCGATGCCCGCTACCCCCGCGGCGCGCAGGAGGTCCCGACGCCCGAAGATTCCACGCCGTCCCGGTCGCGCCCCACCCTCCTCTTGCATCTCACCGTCGCTGGATGTCCCACGCTTCAAGGCCGAGCATGGTATCCGGCACCGGGGTCGCCCTTGCGTCCAGGTCTGCCTCGGAGAGCTTGGCTCGGCGCAGCACGCGCCGATAGCACGGGCAAGGATTCTTAGCAGCCACCTCCCGAAAGGGCAAACCCGCCGCGAAGCGGGGACGCAACGCCACGGGCCTCACTGAGGCAGCCGGGCTACCGAAGGAGATCCGCAGGGCCGGTGGCATCGACAGGAGGTCACCGCCATGCCCCGCATCCGCTGGTCGCTCGTGCATCTCGCCGCAGTACTCGTGCTCGCCACGACCGCGATCGACGTTGAGTCCGCCGAGGCGGCCGCGCCCGCGTTCCGGGGCGTACAGCTGCACGCCCTCTGGGGATCGACGTCGAACGCGGAGATGGACCGCGAGCTGGATCTCTCCCGGGACGCGGGCAGCACCACGGTCAGGGTGGACGTGGGCTGGTCGAGCCTCGAGACCGGAGGCAAGGGCAAGTACTCCCAGTGGTACGTGGACAAGCTCGACCGATTCATGAACGGGGCCCACGCCTGCGGCATGAAGGTGATCGCCACGCTCTGGTCCACCCCCTGTTGGGCCTCGACCGCCCCTGCGACGAAGAAGCTGGGATGCGAGGGAGCGTGGTGGGAGCGTGGAGTGACGATGTACCCGCCGGCCGACAACGAGGACTTCGCGGACATCTCCGCATGGATCACCGCGCGTTACGGCGCAAAGATGGCGGCGCTCGAGGTCTGGAACGAACCAAACCTTCCGGACGACCGCTTCTAGATCGCTCCGAACGAGCCGGCCGCCTATGCGGCACTCGTCAAGGCCGCCTACCCCGCGGTGAAGGCGGTGAACCCCGACGTCAAGGTACTGGCCGGCTCTCTGGCTGCTGCGGACCGACCCTTCTTGGAGGCCCTCTACGCAAACGGCATGAAGGGCTCCTACGACGCCATCTCGATCCACCCCTACAACGAGTGGCGCGCCCCCTCTGACCGCTGGCAGCCTCAGTGGAAGCAGTACACCTTCCTCCCCGGGATCGAGTGGATCCATGACGCGCAACAGGCTGCCGGCGACAATACGCCGTTGTGGCTGACGGAGTTCGGCTGGACCTCCTGCTCGGGCGGCGGCTGGTGCGTATCCGAGCAGAAGCAGGCCGACTACACCCGCCGGGCGCTCGACATCGTGAAGACCAAGGACTTCATCGAGGCCGCCATCGTCTACAACCTGCGCAGCAAGGGCACCGATGCCGCCTCTTTCGAGGACAACTTCGGGCTGGTCCGCCAAGACTTCACCCCCAAGCCCGCCTACGCCGCCCTGCGCGAGGGGCTGTCGGGCACGGAGGCCGCACCCATCCCCGGTTCCGACCAGCTGCCTGCGCCCTCCCCGTCACCCGTGACCGGCCTGCCTGCGGCGCCGGAGGTGCCCGCAGCTCAGCCGACCGCCCGAATCGGCCCCTCACCTGAAGTCAGCTCACCTCCTTCCCAACCTCGCGTCGGCCAGGCCACCGGGCGCCGGCCGTCCGCGGTGAGCCCGTCGCGGGGGAACAAGGTCCTCGTTCGGGTGCGGCGGGTGGGCAGCTCGGTCGTCGCCACCGGAAGGGCACCGAGAGCCAGCCAGGTGCTGCTGCGCTTGACCGGATGTCGCCGTGCCGAGGTGGCCCGGCCTCGCCGGGTGAAGGTGAGTGGCTCCGGGCGTTTCACACAGCGTCTCGGAACTGCGGCCAGGCTCGCCGGATGCCGCGTGACCGGTGAGGCCCCGATGCCCGCCTGATGTTTCACCGTCGCACCAATAGGACATAGAGGTTGAGGGCGGCTCCGCAGCCAGGAGCCTGCCGCGTGTCCGCCACCCCCAAAGTAGAGGAAGCGATCATGGCCCGGCGCATCCTCCTCAGGCTGCTGCTCTCAATTGTCGCGCTCTGCCTCCTCGCGCCCACGGCCGCCGAGGCGGGCACGCGCTACCGTGGCGTACAGCTGCACTCGCTGTGGGCGGCTGGATCGAACTCAGACATGGTGCGCGAGCTCGATCTCGCAAGCAGGGCAGGAGCGAACGTGGTGCGCGTAGACGTCGGCTGGTCCAGCCTCGAGTCCGGCGGGAAGGGCCAGATCTCCGCGTGGTATCTCCAGAAGCTGGACCGCTTCGTGAACGCCGCGGACGTTCGCGGCATGAAGGTGATCGCGACGCTGTGGTCCACGCCTTGTTGGGCGTCCACCGCGCCCGCCACGAAGAAGCAGGGCTGTGAAGGAGCGTGGTGGGACCGGGGCGTGACTGTGTACGCCCCGGAGGACCCCGCCGATTACGCCGATGTGGCGCGCTTGGTAACCACGCGCTACGGGACCAAGCTGGCTGCCCTCGAAGTGTGGAACGAGCCGAACCTCGCAGGGGGCCGCTTCTGGATCGCCGAGGACGAGCCATTGGAGTACACCGTCCTGCTGCGGGCGGCCTATCGCGCCGCGAAGGCTGGCAATCCCAACGTGCCGGTGCTCGCAGGTGCACTCGCCTATACCAATCCCCTGTTCCTCGCCGGTATGTACGAGGCCGGCGCCATGGGCAGCTATGACGGCCTTTCGGTGCACCCTTACCAGGGCGCCCGGTCGCTGGCGAGAGGATGGTCCGGGATGACTTGGATCCGTGGCATCAAAGCCGCCGCTGGCGACCGCACCCCGATTTGGGTCACCGAGTTCGGCTGGTCGACCTGCAACAGCGGCCACGGCGCGTGTGTCTCAGAGCGCCGGCAGGGCGAGTACACGGCCGCCAGCTTCGCGGCGCTTGACGAGATGGACGACGTGGAGGCGGCCGTCGCCTACAACCTTCGCGCCAAGGGCACCGACGCCGGGTCGTTCGAAAGCAACTTCGGGCTTGTCCGCCGCAACTACGCGCCCAAGCCCGCGTACGAGGCGCTGCGCCGCGCCCTCGGCGGACGCGGCCGCCGCTCGACCGGCCACCGCGCCGGCGACGGACGCGGACGCGGCTCGACCGGCCACCGCGTCCGCCTGCGTCTGCGCCGTCAGCGACGCGGCGTCGTGGCCTACGTAAGAGGACCTCGCCGCACCCAAGTGCGCCTTCGCGTCTCCGGCTGCCACCGCGCTCGGTCTCGGAGCCTCTGGGTCCGTACGAATCGCAGGGGGCGGGGCCTGCGACGCCTGGGCTACACGTCGCGGCTCTCGGGGTGCCGCGTCAGGGCGTCAGTGCCCGGAGGCGGCGCGGTGGCCACCCGCCTACGCATGCGCTGACACGTTCTGGCGCAGCAGCTCGTGACGGGAGGCGTCTCTGCCGATAGGTAGAGTGATCTCGCCGGGGCCGCGCATCCGCGGGCTTCCGGCGTCCTACGAGCAAGCGTGAGCCGCGACAGTCACGACAACGTCCAGAAGGCGTCAACCGCGCCGACCGCGGGTCTCGTCGGCACGGCCGCGCCTCCGCTCACCATCCTATGGCGCAAGAAGCCTGTCCTGATCGCCGTCTTCCTCGTCTTCACGATCGCCGCGGCGGTTGTCTCCACCCTCGTCCTCGACGACGAATATGAGGCGAGCGCCACCCTCCTCATCAGCCAGGAGCAGCGAGAGGCAAGCTTCGATGCCGTGCAGGCCGGGGAGGTGCTGGCTCGCACCTACTCGGAGATCATCCGCAGCAGGAACGTCGCGAACCTGATTCCCCCCAAGCTGCCCTACCCGACCACCGGTGGCGAGGTCGAGTCGCAGATGAGCTTCGAGCCCGTGGCGGAGACACAGCTCGTGCAGGTCACGGCGACGGCGCCCGACCCCGAGCGCGCCCAGCTCCTGGCCAACACGTACGCCGACACCGTCGTCGAGTACACGGACCGTGGGCTCAACGAGCAGAACGGCGCGCAGGTGTCCGTCGCCGATCCTGCCGTCCTCACCGGCCAGCCCGTGCGCCCACGCCCCACGCTGTACACCTTCCTGGCTGCGTTGATCGGGCTCATCGTGGGCTCGGCGGCGGCTCTGCTCGCAGGCGTCCTCGACCGCCGGGTGCGCTCGACGGAGGAGTTGGACGAGCTCACTGGCGTGCCGATCCTCGCCCACATCGCGCTCGCTCGCAGCCGCCGGGGTCGGCGGCTGAACGAGGAGGCATACCGCGTACTGCGAGCCAACCTCGAGTTCTCCCGCCCCGGCAAGCCCTTGCGGTCGGTAGCCATCGTGTCTGCCTCCGAGGGTGAGGGCAAGAGCTCGGCAGTCCTGAACCTTGCCCTGGCGATGGCCGAGATGGGGGACCGTGTGATCGTCATAGAGGGCGACCTGCGCCGGCCGACGGCGCAGGCCGCTCTGATCGAGAGCTCCGTCGGCCGGCTGTCGCCGGGATTGTCGAACTACCTCTCGGGCTCGGTGGAGCTCGACGATGTCATCTATCCCACAGACACGAGGCACATCTCGCTCGTGCCTGCGGGGCCCACGCCGCCCTCCCCGTCGGCGCTGCTCGATACACAGCGCGGTCAGACCCTGCTGCTCGGGCTCGCGAACAAGGCTGATCTGGTGATCGTGGATACGCCGCCGGTCTCGGTCGGGGCCGACGCCTCGCTGCTCGCCGCTCCCGCAGACGAGACCCTGATAGTGGTCGACCTTCAACGCTCCAACAGACCGGCTCTGCGCTCCGCGCTCGATCAGCTTCGGCTCGTCCAGGCGAACCTCGTGGGCGTTCTGCTCAACCGCGTCCGGGACTCGAGTGGCGGCGGGGCGTACGGGTACGGCTACGGCAACGCACAGGAGCCCAAGAAGCGGCGCGGGTGGCGGCGCCGGGGCACCCCTTCGCGCCAGCTAGAGGACATGCCCGCCCCCGACCTGCTCCCGATGGAGCCGGTTGTAGCCGACGAGCGCCCCGACCTCGATGAGAATGAGCGCCATGACGACGTTGGTGCGCGGCGGGTACTCACCGAGGCTGGTCACGAGAAGGCCGGTCAGCGCGGCGATGACCGCTAGCGCAGGGGGATAGATCCCCGGACTGCGTCCTCTAAGGGCTTCGGTTCCCACCCGGCCTACGGACACCGCGAAGCCCGCGAAGAGGATCAGGCCAATGAGTCCGGTTTCGGCGGCGATGGTCAAGGCGAGGTTGTGCGCGTGGTCGAAGGGGAGGCCGCCTATGTCCCGAATACCGTAGTCCGGCGATGTATTCGGATAGTTCCCCTCACCCACTCCCAAGAAGGGATGGTCGATCACTATGCCGGGCGTGTCGCTCCAAATGTCGATCCGACGGCCACCCCGCTGGCCTTCCGAGGTGGTAAGCGTCGCGATGCGCTGTCCCACCAGGCTGACGGTCGAGGTGGCCTGGAGGGAGTTGAAGTTGACGAGCGCGAAGAGCGCGAGCACGGTAAGCAGAGCGAAGGCGTAACGCCGGAACCGCGGCCAGGCCAACAGCACGAGGAGCGAGACGGCTCCGCCGACGAGCGCGCCGCGCGACAGCGTGAGCATGAGTCCGGTGATGGCGAGCCCCGCCGACACGAGGGAGACCATTCTGATCGGCGGTCTGCGGGCTTCGAGGGCGAGCACGAGCGCGAGCGGGATCGCCAGCAGGAGGTTGAACGCGAGCACGTTCGGATGCGTGAACGTGCCCTCGGCCCGGTTGCTGGCGACAGTGCCCCCCGATTGAAGCTCCTGCTCGCCGGTCCCGAGGATGGCCACGAGGCCGAGGACGCCCCCGGCCAGAGCGATGCAGCCGAGCACCTGCTCGAGCTCTTCGCGGGAGCGGGAGGCCACGAGCATGGACACCACTAGGAAGGCACTCCAGATCACAACGATCTTGCCGACCGTGAAGGAGTCCTCGGCGAAGAAGATCCCCAGCGAGGCCACGGCAAGAAAGCCACCGAGCCAGAGGTGGGGGGCAGCCGGACTGCGCGAATCTCCCTGTAAGAGGCGCGGGACCGCTGCGGCGGCAGTCAGCAGCAGCAGCCCTTCTGCCGGAGAAAGCCCGGCCTCGCCTCCGAACCGAAGGTCCAGTATCTCGAGCGGAATGGCGAGGATGGCTGCGTAAACGCCGTACAAGGGTCGCCAGACAGCCGCTGCCGTTACCGCGGCGGCGGCCAGAAGCGCCAGCGCCACTGCGGGACCGGTCTGGTAGAGCAGCAGCGCCACTGCCGCGCCGAGAACCGCCACCCCGAGCATCGAGGCGCTCCAGCCGAGCCATATGCGTGGGGTCATAGCATCAACGCTTCTTCCCGTACCGGCCTTATCCTAGGCGGCCCCTCGGCTCCGCCGACCAGTTGATCCCCGGCTCCCATCGAGAAGTGGATCCGGCCCTGCATCCCCGCTCGAGGACTGCGACCTACGCTCGGAGGGCCGGCGCAGTCAAGTGGGCTCCGTCCGGTGGGGCGAGGGGACTGGCCAGCTGGCCCTATGTCCGCGGAAGAACTGCCGCAGCTCGGCCTCGCGCTCTCCGTGCAGTCCAACACGGACGGAGTGAGCGGCCACCCACGGGCGCTCGGCCAGCTCCTCCTTTGCCAGGGGCAGGCCCTTGTTGGCAACGGCGAGGAAAAGGTCCTCCGGGCCGCCGAGCGAAAGGGCATTGAGCCCGCAAGCGCGCACGAAGACCGTGAGCGCCAGGTCCTCAGCCGCAATCGAATGCCAGGGCCGGCGCCAGTCGAGCCACCCCTCACTCCTGAGGCGCTCGCAAGCCTCGCGGGTCATGAACATCACACCGCCTTGGACTGCGTCGCCGCGGCGCCAGCCGGCGGCCTCAGCCCGCTCGACGCCGCGCTTCAGGGTGGCATCCCGCGGCAGCTCGCGATCGAGCACGGCCACGTGGAACTCGTGGCCCTCGGGTCGGCCGTCGGCCCGAGTGCGAAAGGAGCCGCCGATACCGACCTCGGGCGCCCCACTGAGGCGTTCAAGTGCCCGCTCGCAGAAGTCCGGCCCGGTAACCAGGGCATCGGTGTCGAGCCTGGCGAAGAGCTCGAAGTCGTAGTGCTCGAGCACGTGCCTCACGGCCGTCCGCAGCACCGGCCACAGATTCGGTGGGCCGCCGCTCGGGACACGGGTCCGTACCACGTCGACCTCGGGATAGCGCGCGCGGACGATGGCCTCGCGACAGCTCACCGAGCAGTCGTCGATCACGACGATCTGACTTTCACCACGGTCGGAAGCAAGGACGGAGTCGATCGTGTCGAATAGGGCCGCGGGGTCTCCCGGACCGGCCGGGATGCAGACGACCGCGCGGCACTTGGGGTGGCGATCCCGTGGGACGGGGGGGATGCGCCCCGCGCGAAGATCCTCGCGCTCCGCCCACACTGCGCGAAGTGCCAGCAGCGGTACTTTCCGACGGCGCCGCACCGCGGCCAGCATGCGCCCGGCGAGGTGGCGCTTGAGCCACTCCCGGACCGGCGAGAGCTCTGGCTCGCGTGGGGCGGGGTAGTCTCCGGTCGACCCCTGATCGGGGCTGTTGATCCCTTCGGAGCTCAACTCGTCAGGTTGTCGGGGCCGTGGTGGTGGAAACCAGAGGCCTCATGAATCGTGCCAATGTATCGCCTCGGTGGCGGCCGCCGGAGCTGATGCACCCGGAGGAGGACACCGCCGGGGTCAGGATCGACGCGGCGGTGTCCGCTTGGTGCGTCTGGCATGATCCTCGGGTCCCGTGCCACGTCTGCGTCCGCTCTTCATCGCTCCCTACGGTGAGTTCGGTGGCTCCGAGTCGGTCATGCTCAGGCTGATCGACGCGCTGGGTGACCACCTCGATCCGCGCGCGGTGGTCATGCGGGAGGGCACATTTGCCGGACGGCTTCGGGAGGCGGGCGTGCCCACCGAGGTTATGGACCTTCCCGGTCGGTTCGGGGTCCCGCGGATCCCCGCGGCGGCCGCCCGACTGGCCGACCACTACGCCGAGGCCAAGCTCTCCTTCATCCACGCCAACGGCCTCAAGGCCGCGGTCCTGGGCGTGCCGCTCGCTCGCCGTCTCGGCGTGCCTCTCGTCTGGATGAAGCACGACCATGCCTACGAGGGTCCGCTCACCCGGAGCATTGCGGTCCGTTGCGACCGCGTGATATGCGTCAGCCGAACGATGGCTGATCTGCTGGGCGCCGAGCTCGCCGACCGCGTCACCGTCGTCTATCCGGGCATCGATGTGGACCCTCGCCCGACCAGCGACCAGACCGAGCTGCTCGTGATGTCGGCCGGACGCCTCGATCCCCGCAAGGGCTTTCGGACCTTGATCGACGCCGTCGCGCTCCTGCACGCGGAGGGCTGCCAGGCGCGGCTGGTGATAGCGGGCCTCCCGTATTCGACGGCTCCGCGCCACCACGAAGAGCTCACCCAGCGCGCGGCGCGTGCGGGCATCGCATCTACGACGCACATCGGCCGCGTGGACGACATTGCGAACGAGTACCGCCGGGCTCGTGTCGTCGCCGTCACCTCGAAGAAGCTGTGGGGGCGCCCGGCTGAGGGAGCGCCCCTGGTGTTGATGGAAGCGATGAGTCACGGGCGCCCCGCTGTAGGGCCGGAGGAGGGGGGGGTGCGCGAGGTGGTGGGCGACGCTGGGACGCTCGTGCGCGAACGCACGCCGCGGGGATACGCCGACGCCCTGCGCAAGTACCTGGACGATCCGAAGATGGCGCTCGACGTAGGGCGCCTGGGCCGGCGCCGTGCCGAAGAGCGCTTCGCCTTCGACCGCATGGTTACAGGGGTGGCCGCAGCCTACGACGAGGTGGCGAGAGCGCGCTCCACGTGAAAGGTCCCGTCAGGTCGGGGCCCTGCCCGCCGCCGGTGTCCCGTGGGAGGCTCAGTTGCTGGCGCGCCGGCGGAGGATCTCGACCACGAGCTCGGCGTCCTCGCGGAAGGCGATGCGCTCGATCCCGGCGAGGACGGCCACGTAGATGAGCGTGCCCACGAGTGCCGAAGGCACGAGCGGGAGCCCCAGCGCCACCAGCGCCGCAAGCATGGCCGCGCCGGCGATCGCCGGACCCGCGAAAGCCTGGAGCGGGCTGAAGGCGCCCGCCACGGAGCGCATCTGCAGCGTGGTGAGCGCCGCGAGCATGACCCCCGAGGCGAGGGCGCTGACAGCCGCGCCGGCCGCGCCCAATGGCGGTATCAGCGCGAAGTTCATCCCCAGGTTCACGACGATCATCGGGAGCGCCACGCGCCGGAAGCGCTCGGGGGCGTCCAGCGCGATCAGCGCTCCCCCCGCGAAGTAGTTGATCCCGTACAGGACGCTCATTCCCGCGAGTAGTCGCAGGGGCGTTACGGCCTCCTCGTATTCGGCTCCATAGATGAGGTCGATCACCTCGGGCGCAAGCGCCCCCAGGCCGACCGCGATCGGGACGAGCACCATCGAGATCGCCTTCAGCCCGAGCCTGCAGGCGCGTGCGAGCTCGGGCCCGCCCTCCTCTGCCTTGCGGCCCAGCCAAGGAAGGGTTGCATGGGCAAAGGACCAGGAGATGAACATCGTGGCTTCGACCAGGCGGTAGCCCGCGCTGTAGATGCCGACCTCGGAGTTGTCGCCCCCGCCGAGGAAAGACAGGAGTACGATGTCGAGCTTGAGGAGCACCGTGAGCATCAGGCCAACGAGACCGACCGGGACGCCGGCGCGCAGGAAGGAGCGCCAGGCGCCGGGCTCGAGCTCGAGCCGTGGCGGGCGCACCCTGCGCACGAGCTGAAGGTGGCTGATCGCCAGCTGGACGATCGAGCCACCCAGGAACACCGCGGCGGCTGTGACTACGCCGGCGCCGTTGAGGATCAGCGAGATCCCGACCAGCGCGGTGAGCGAACGCTGAGCGACGATCGAGATGGAGACGAGATACGGGCGCTCGAGGCCCGTGAAGATCGCCTGCCACGTCCAGGACAGGGTCTCCACCGCGACGCCCGCCCCCACCAGGTAGACTGCCGCCCGCGCTTCACTCGAGTAGTCGCCCAGGTTGACCGCGATGGCGGCGAGGCCGAGCAGGGCGGCGCTCGTTCCGACCTTGATCGCGGCGCCGTTGCTCAGGTACCAGTCGAGGCGAGAGGGGTCCCGCGCGACGTTGCGAACGGTCAAGTCGTCGATCCCGAAGCCGGCCGCGAGCATCAGGACCCCCGTCAGCGACAACGCGAACATGAAGTCGCCGAAGCTCTGCTCGCCAAGCTCGCGCGCCATCACCACGTAGAAGGCGATCGAGGCGAGCTTCGCGACGACCTCTCCGGCCGACCTGATGGCGGCGTTCGCCGCAATCTTGCGCCCGGCACCGGGCTCGCCTGCTGGAGTCCCCTCGGGCGTGCTTACGGTAGGGGTCCCCTCGGTGGTCGCTTTCGCCATCTCGCTGGCCTCTTCTTGGTGGGGTTGATCAGTTCGCGAGTCGTGCAGTGCCTCCTCGCTGAGGGCACGGGCGCGGTGGCGGAACCCTCGACCTTAGTGTCGACCGTGGGCGGCGTTTCTGTAGCCGGACCACGACCCACGATTCGCGCGGGCAAGTGTAGGTGCGCCCGGGTGCGGACGCTAAAGCTGTCGGCTCGGCCGACCGACGTACCTTGGGACGACGCAGTCCTTTACAGGTTCCATGAAGATATCCTCGCGACCCCTCCTCCTAGGACTCTTGCTTGCCGTCGGCGCCGTGGCCGCCATCGGCGTCGCGGCACAGCTGGCCGACCAGGTCTTCAAGGGAGGCGAGAGTGGCGCCTTGAGCCCGCTCGAGCTGGACGAGGAGCGGAGCCTGCCGACCCTGTTCAGCTCCGGCCTGCTGGCGGTGGCCGCCCTGCTGCTGGGCCTTACGGCCTGGGTGCGGCGCCGGGTGGGTGGACCTGACGTCCTCCCCTGGGCGCTCCTGGGCATCGTCGTCTCGGCGTTGGCGCTCGACGAGCAACTCGCCATGCACGAGACGCTGATCGCTCCGCTGCGCGAGATCCTTGGGGCCGATGGGCTTCTCCACTTCACCTGGATCGTGCCCGGCAGCATCGTGGCTGCCGGGCTCGCGGTGGTGTTCATGCGCTTCGCCCCCCGCTTGCATCCGAGCGTGCGGCGGCTGCTCACGGTGGCGATCGTGCTGTTCTTCGCCGGGGCGATCGGGGTAGAAGCGCTCGGGGGTCTCTACGCGTCGACGCAGGGGAGCGAGGAGGGTCTCACCTATGCCCTCATCACTGCCTTCGAAGAGACACTCGAGATGCTCGGATCTGTGACGTTCGTCTACGGGGTGATCGTCAACCTGGCTCTGCACCGGCCGCCCGTCCGCCTGGGTTTCAGCCCGCCCCCGGTTGGGGGCAGCGCCCGGCTGGACGTGACGGTCGAGCCGTCTAGGGTCTTTGGCCTACTGATCGGCTTGGCGCTGCTGCTCGCGGCCATCAGCCTGGTCGCCCAGCTCGCGGACGTGCTCGTTCTGCACGGCCGCCTCGATGCGGCAACCAGCAGGCTCGACGTCGCTACCAAACGCAGCGTGCCGACCTTCGTGGCGGCGCTCCTCTTCCTCGCCGTGGGGGCCATCGCGGCCATTATGGGCCTGTTCTCCCGCCGGCAGCGGCAGCCCTACTGGGCTCACTGGCTCGCGCTGGGAGTCCTGTTCTGCGCGCTTGCGGCCGACGAGACGCTGGAGGGCCACGAGGTCCTCACAGCACCGGTCAGGGAGCTGTTGGGCCTGGGCGGGGGGGTACTGGAGTACGCCTGGGTGATCCCCGGATCGCTCGGGGTGCTCGTCCTGGGCCTCGTCTACGCGCGCTTTCTCTCCCAGCTCCCGAGCCGGACCTGGCGTCTGCTTGCCGGCGCCGCCGCGGTGTTCCTCGCCGGCGCGCTCGGCGTCGAGCTGCTCGGCGGGTGGTGGGCCTCCGCCAACGGAAAGGGCAATGTGGTCTACGTGCTGCTCACGTCGGTCGAGGAACTGCTCGAGCTGTCCGGTCTCGTCGTCCTCGTCTACGGGCTGCTCAGTCACATCCGCGAGCACATGCCTGATCTGACCCTTCAAGCGGTGCCCGATCCGGTCCATGAACGCGCCCCCGCAGCGAGTGAGGTGACGAGGTCGGACTACCGGCCGGACGCGACGGGGCTGCGCCACCCTTAGCATAGGGCGATGCGCCTGGCCGGCTACCTTGAGCCCTATCCGTGGCGCCGCCGGCTCGCCAGGCCGGAGAAGTCGACCGCAGCGGCCACGGCGCCTCGTTGCCCGGCGTTGGTCTGCGCCGGCTGAGAACCGTGAGGGGCGTGCTCATAGAGGATCTCGCCGAGCTCGAGACCTACGGCGCAAGTTGGGACGTCCTGGCCGTCAAGCTTGGTCGACCCTATTGTGCGCCGGCTTGGATGCTTGCCTGGCTCCGGCACGCGGAGCCGCGCGCGAAATTGCGCGCCGTGGTGGCGTTCGAGGGCGAGCGGATGGTGGGAATCGCTCCCCTCTGCGTCACGCGCAGCCGGGTCGGCCTTGGGCGGTACAGCCTGCTGGCGGGCGCTGCCTGCTCGCCGGTGGAGCCGCTGGCTGAGCCGGGCCGCGAACGCGAGGCCGCGGCCTGCTTTGCCTCCTGCATTGCGAGCGCACGCCCGCGAGTGGACCTGCTGGCGCTCGAGGGCATGCACGCCGGCTCGCGCTGGCCGTCGCTGATCGCGGCAGAGTGGCCTGGGCAACGGCCCCGCCTGCACCGGGACGACACCTATCCGGCTCCGGAGCTCGACCTGCGGGGGGTCACTGTGGAGGGGTGGCTTGGCTCGAAGAGCGCCAACTTCCGCTCGCAAGTCCGCCGTTCGCGCCGGCAGCTCGAGGCCCAAGGCGCTCATTTTCGGATGTCCCGCTCGCCCGACGAGCTGGATCGCGACCTCGAGTCATTCGCCAGGCTGCACCACGCTCGCTGGGTCCAGCGCGGGGGATCCGGCGCGCTCACGCCGGGGGTGGAGCGCATGCTGCGCGACGCAGCACGCGATCTCATCGCCGAAGAGCGCTTCCGACTCTTCTGCATCGACGTAGACGGGCGAACGATCGGCGCAGAGGTCTTCCTCGCCGCGGGCGGCGAGCTCTCGTACTGGCTCGGCGGCTTCGACGACGCCTGGGCCGCACAGCGGCCATCGATCCTCGGCATAGTTGCGGCGATCGAAGATGCTCTCCGACGCGGAGAAGCGCGCTGCGACCTCGGCCCGGGAGCACAGCCCTACAAGTACCGCCTGGCGGATGGCGAGCAGCGAGCCGAGTGGCTGACGATGGTCCCCGCCGGGCCACGCGGCGTCGCGACGGAGTTGACCCGAGTGCCCCGGCGGGCGTGGCGGGCGGCCCCGGAAGGCATGCGGTCCACCGTGCGGCGCGGCCTTCGGCGGGAAGGGACCGCCTGAGCAGTGATGTCCGGCCACGGCACCGACCTGCACATCCGCAGTGCGACCAGGCGGGTGACAGCGCTGCTCTGTCGCAGACGCTCGGCCATCCTCTGCTACCACGGCGTGGCGGAGTCCAACAGCGTCGTCGATCCGCACTTCCTGCGTGTCTCCCCGTCCGCTTTTCGATCTCAGATCGAGCTGCTTCGCGACGCCGGGTTCGAGTTCGTTACGGTGGCGGAGCTTGCGCAGCGGGCGGGCGGAAGCACGCCTCCTCCTGGGCTCGTCGCGCTCTCCTTCGATGACGGCATGGATGACAACCACCACGTGGCCCTGCCCATCCTGCGGGAGTACGGCGTCCCGGCCACGATCTACGTGGCGACCGGCTTGATCGGCAAGCCCAATCCGTGGATCGCCGCGGGTTCCGGGGACCGCATGATGACCGAGGATGAGTTGCTGGAGGTGGCGGCGGGCGGTGTCGAGCTCGGGGCGCACACCGTGAGCCATCCGGACCTCTCGGACATGGGGATGCAGGACTGCCTGCGCGAGATGGTGGGCAGCCGGGACGCTCTGAACACGCTCACCGGCGGCCGGGTGCGCA
>JAABUS010004251.1_pt1 | contig 21051 bp, 23 predicted proteins | sample 5560161 | NCBI WGS metagenome assembly JAABUS01 (sample SAMN10711885, study PRJNA513376) | rock metagenome | isolation source: Antarctica rocks | place: Antarctica: Victoria Land, Trio Nunatak nord | collected 2016-01-04
CGGATCCACAAACGCCGTATGCGGCACCCTCCCCCTCCCATTCTCACTGTCGTAGCACTCCAGCAACAGTCTCTCATCCCCCCGCATCCCACTCCAATAACACCACCTCTGCCCCTCCGTATGCCTCACCGCCGCGGTCTCCCCCTTCCGATCCGGATACCGATGCTCAATACCCACGAGCGCCTCATCCGGCACCGAGCTGCTGTCCGCGAACGCCAGGGGGAAGGACTCCACGGCGCCGTTGATGGGCCGCCAGACGTTGATGATGCGGTAGCGGCCCTTCAACAGGGCGGCGGCTTCGGTCGCAGGGAGGTGGTGCTCGACGCGGGCGCGGGCGGAGGCGGCGGTCTGGTCGATGTGCACGCGCGTGACGGGGGCGCGGGCGGCGGTGGGGGTGGCGCGGCGGATGGTGTGGTCGAAGAGGAGGATACGCTGGGCGTGGGGGACGTGCGCGAGGAGAAGCGCCTCGACTTCGGGGTAGTAGTTCTGCTTGACGGAGGCGTCGGAGAGGAAGTTGTGCTCCGAGGAGGGGGGGATGTTGGTCAGGGCGGCGAAGGCGTTGGTGTCGAGGGTGTAGGAGGCTTCGTGGCCGCGAATGTCGGCGATGGTGATGGGAATGTCGATGTCGCTGAAGTTGCGCTGGGGGTGGCCTTCCGGGGGGGCTTCGACGTAGTTGAATGGTTTGGAGCCGTCTTCGGGGGCTTTGTAGAAGTTTAGCTTGGCGGTGACGGGGCCGCGGTGGACGTTGGATGTTTGAAGGGTGGAGGTATGGGGCGAGGCGATTGTCTGAGTAGTTGTGGCCATTGTAGATCTGTATCAGAAGAGTATTCGCGCGAAAAGGAATTCGGGCTGTTGTGGAATGGTCTGTGGACAGTGATTGTAGACTGCGAATGGACAATTTATTTGATGAAGGGAGTGAGGTGGGTGTTATATAGACCAATGGACGAGGGTTAATGATCGTTCTCTATTTCTAATCCCATCTCGCACGTCATCTTGACTGGTGCTGATGAATGGCGCGAACCTGACAAAACCCCGCTGAGCCGAGCTGCCGGATATAGTGGTGGCGATCGGATGCAGGCTTTCCAATCAGTAGGTACAGGACTGTCCTCCCAGCAGGTAGTCCCAGACGAAAGGGAAGGGGGGAATTTGCAAGTGTCCCGTGCGATGGCAGGATGCTCATTCTCAAGGCTTGCACTGCTCGGTACTTCTTCAGTAATAACATTTTGCCGGATTGATGCTGGACTATTTGACCAGTCCAAAGCCTTTGCCAAATCGGCAAGACGTTGTAAAATATAGCCTGATCAGTCTAGAGAATCGAACAGAACGAAGAAGAGGAGATAAGAGAAAGGGAAGAAGGGGCCATTGAGTCCTATTTAATAAGCATCGGATGGTGCGTAAAGGGAGCGCATGTAGTAGGAGACCATGGACTGTCAAAAATACCTTTTCGGACATCCCACACAAGCTATATTCTTGCTAAAACCGTCAAAGGCCCGGCCAGGGGTATATCCAGCAAAATTGCAGCAACAATGCTCCTCTTCTAGCTCCATAGACCCTCATAAATCGTCGTGAGAGCGCGCGCTATTGCTGTCACACTCACCCATCCTCCTCGTCCTTATCCTCGTCGTCTATCATCAACTTGCCGAACGCATTCGTCGTCTTCGCGCTGCCCTCCTCTTTCCCCCATCTGCCTTTGCCATCGGCAAAAACCTCGTCCTCGATCTTCTTGCAGACTTCTCCCCAACTCATCCATAATTCCTGGTCAGTCCAGACGCCACCACTGCCACCACGTGTATCCCACCAGGACAGGCCACCTTCGGCTGCTGCCTGCGCCGCGGCAGGTCCTTGCGAGGAGCGCACGTAACGTCGGAGGAGGGCTCGGGCGTAGGGCTGAAACCACATCGAAGACCACCAGCTAGAAAGGATAGACTTGTCTCCATTGATATGCAAGAGTATCGGGATCGAGGGCAGAAACAGATTGGTTGCTAGAGGCACTTCTTCCCACACGGGCTCCAGATCTATCTGATCGAGCTTCGGCGAGAACGGTAGCAGGATGCCATCACTTGGGTCATTGCTGTGGTTTCCAGGTGATGCATACCAGAATGGTTCTTCCGCCTTCAGGAGGTCCGCGGGTAGATAGAATGGAATTGAACGAAGTGACGGATGCTTCGCCTGGATGGCGTCAAGGGCATCGCTGTCGTTGTACCTGATGAAGTCAACATCATCCGTTGAATGTGTCATCGTCTGGAACAGCTCAGAGCCATAGTCCAGACCAAGCGAGAATTCATAGTTCTTTCCTGGTACGGTTGTTACAGGATTGATGGTCTTGTTGCTCGCTAGCGGAGAGTCTGATACCCCAATTGCGTTGGATAGATAGTCCAACCAGCTATTCTTCGAGGCCTGGCGGAGTGTTTCACGCTGATACTCCTGTTCTCCGAAGATTTCAGAAAAGACAAATTGATCGCCGATCGTTCCTCGGTTATCATCTTCGACTTTCTTTACAGCGTATTCATAGATAGCACGAACATCTGCCAGTGGTCCTAGTATAGTCCCGGAGTTGAGAAACCTAGGACGGCTGAGGTATGCCTCGGGATCCTTGTCCGTCTGCGGCCCATACAGATTGCTGGGCAGAGGTGAATACGGTACAGCCGCGCAGGCCGGGTCTTCAGGTGGGTTAGGCCAGCAAATCTTATCAGCCGCAAACATCACCGTCTGGGTATATTTCTGGACGGTCTCCCTTCCACCACGCCGATCCGGTTTGTCATGTGTTACCGCACCATACCTCCTGCGTAGGCGCTTATTGGCGTCAACGACCATGCTGTGATACCTCGAAACCATGATATCCGGAGGAAGCTGAAACCATACGTCGAAACCATCAATCATCAGTACCAGATCATCATCTTCCATATGTGCCCCAGTCTTCAAGTAATCGTAGACCCCACGGATCTTCCCAACATGGGTACCGTTGTCCCAGCCGTCGCCTTCGAAGACTTTGTTGTAATTGATGAGCGTAGGCGAAGGGTAGCCAAGTACAAATGCAGATAGGAGGGTTTTGCACAGCTTGGAGTTGCTATGGGATGCTGGGATAACAAGATGGAATGAAGGTTTCGTCTTCGTTAAACGGCTAGGCGTAGTGGCATTTAGGACTGCCTGTGGCTTCTCTGGAACAAGCAACGGAGCTCCGTCAATCGGCTCTGGTGAGTAAGGATTAGAAGGATCAGGAAGTATCCGGTAGCCAGCTGTGGTGGACCTGCTCAAGGACTTGCGAGTGTCAGTGACTATATGCTCAGGGTATTTAGGGAGACCCACGCTAGGAGACGTCCTCCATGTCAGTAAGAGGACCAGAAAGATACCTAAGGAGACTATGATTACGGTCCTTGCCCGTCTTGTCCGGGCTACGCGTAGAAAGTACGGTGTTGATTGGGGCCTTCCAGGCTCGGTAATGGAGTCGAAGGCATCGTATAGAACCATGGTACTGGGAGTGGTGAGCGTTGGCAAACAAGTCTGCGTACCGAGCTCTCGAGCGAGTACTCGTAGCGCAGAATAGTTTTACAAGACTGATACAACGAAGGATGTCTATTGAAGGATTGAATGGTAAAGACGTCATGCACGCACGACACGGTGATACCGGGGAGCGAGTGGATAGATGATGAAAGTCTGGGGAAAGTGACGACTGGCAGGTAGGGAACGACTGAAAGGAGCCCACAAGAGGCCTTGACAGCAATCAATTGAGCGCGGGGCTCCTGCTTGTGCTGCTGCAACATCAATCCGGAAGCAGAAGCCTGTCGGATATCTCTCGCAGAAGAAAGCGTCCTAGGGTTGGGATTAGGGTACCTATGTGACAAATCCTCCGTCACTGCTTTCCAAACTCGACTACGAAGGTGTGTGCTCGTAAGACCCAAAGACTCAATCTCGGATAGCAAGGACAAATTACAATCCATGAACAATCTTGTGACAGACTCTACCGCTCTTGAGTATCAAATACGTCTTCAAGAAACGGCGGACTCATTTGATCACAGAGGTGAGAAAGAATTATGACAGAAAGACTGCGGGTGGGATTACCATAGCTAAAGCGGTAAATACCTTAGTCAAAGCATTTGACGTGAGCAATTCTGAACTCAAGAAGCATGATCGGGTAGCAAGTTGCATGTACTTTACTCCTGGAAACAACAACCTAGAGGAGGAGTTAGACTGTTATTATTTGATTAATTCTAATAGAAGTATCGCAATACATGCATGTCTAGACATTACAATTATCTTTATAAACTTTTGGTACTCCAGCGCTAATGCAAATGTAGACGCATGCTGATGCTGAATGCTGATGCTTTTGCTGATGCCCTGGCGTACCTTACACCTGTTATGCCATGCTTCTGCCTTTCAAAACCACACAACGAAGCCGAGCATCACACCCATCAAGCCTAAACCCATGCCTGCAATCTCTTTTCCGCCGGCTGCGGCACCTTTACCTGATGCCGAAGGAGTGGCGGACGTTGTTGGGCTGCCCGTCGACGAGGCTGTAGCAGCAACGTCAAGTGTCTGTCCAAGGCTAGGAAGCTTGGCGTTTCCATTGACCATCCAGCCACTCGCGGTCGACGTTGGGCACGCAGGTTGGGAAAGCTGTCCCGTAGACGCCTTGTAGGCGGAAAGCTTAACACCAGTCGGGGTCAACGTTGACCATTGGCTTTGTAGATTGGTATAGTCGGGTAAGACTGGCGATGGTGTACCCGAACGAGGAAAACCATCTAACGCGGTCGTTGCAGCTGCACCGGTAGGGTCCACTGTTGCTCCGTAGCTTATAAGGCCATAGTCGTTGGCCTCTTCAATCCATTCATAGATGATTGCGCCTGACCAAGTATTCGCCATGTCCGACCCAAAGATAGATGCTTGGTCCTGGAATAGCCGGTGAGCTGGCTTTCTGCAACCGGTTTCCGATATGAAGATCGGGACGTTATAGCTGGTTGCATTTTGCTCAAGCATAGAATAACCGGAAACGTCATACGAGGACTGGCCACACCATTCATAGACGTTCAGAGAGTAGAAATCGGCGTTGATGGTTGGATCGTCACCGCACGCCATGTAATTCTGAAGCATGGGTCGAAGGTCAGGTATGTCCGCTATCACAATGTCAGAACGCTTGTTTAACTCGCGCCAGCTGCACTCGCTTACCAGCAGAGTAGCCGATTGGGATCTTGCGGTAATTCTTTGAATCTCTATACGCCTTAACGTCTCTCAATGCGGCCTTGATGTAAGGGGCAGCTGCAGATCCATTCCCTGTAAAGAAAAAAGTATTAACGCCTCCGACGCGTGTATTCTTGCGGAAGTACTCACCTCGCGTCAGAACCTCATTGCCAACAAAAAACCCAGCAGTGTTGCCAAATTTTTGGAACTCGTCCAAGACGGCTTCGAACCTCGTGAGTTGTGTTTGGTTCCATGTGGGCGAGTCCTGTGCGTATACCATATTTAGCAGGCGTAGTAAGACAGGGTATCTTGAAAAAGGAAGCGCAGTTGCGTCTGCACAGCGTCCAATTATCAATGGATGTGCTACACCGCAAAGGAGACAGAAATGAAAAACTTCGTACCTGGTCGATTTGGGTGTCGAAGGTGTCCAAGTCGACGAACAAGTAGATGCCTGCATCCTCAAAAGCACTCATACAGCCGCTGTGGTCACCAGTAGGGTCAACATGGTATACGCGTATGGTATTCGCTCCCAACTTCTGCATCGAGGTAGCATCGAGTTTGCATTGGCCCTCATCGAGAAGTGGATCGGTCGAGACAAGCTGGTAGGCAATTCTGCATCTCTCTTAGCCCCAGCAACGCGGCAGTGGAAACCAGATCCGCTCACCCTTTTATGTAAAATTGATCTCCCTTACTTGTAAAGAACTTGGATCCCACTGCAGTTATCTGGGGCAGGGACGCCGCAAAAGAGACATTGGCGAGCAAAGTAACGAAAGCTGCGAGAAGGGAGATCATTGTGTTCAACGCCAATAGTTGGCTGTCAACGAGTGCTTCCGTGAAGTATTTACAGAGAATCGCACGAGGTCAAGCAGGAGCAAAGCTCATCAGGTGTCAGTCGCGGCAAGAACGAGTGATTGACCGGAATCGACAGCGATGGCACCTGCTTGCCTTTGGTGAAACGAACGACGGAACAAAGGAGGGAAGAGAACCGCTGCTGCTGTTATCCGCTTCAGATAGAATTGACGATCGATTGCTCAAGATCGACGAATCCCGCAGGCTTGGCGCCTTCCCGAACACGGATAGCAATCGATGCCGGTCGTCGGCCCGCCGCTGATAGGCAGATCTTGCCTTGTGTCACTTTTAGCTGCTGAAGGTACCTTATGAGTGTCGAGGGTCACGAGACGGCGACTGCAGATTTAAAGATTAATCAGTGGTGATCCATAACTAAAGATGATTTCGTCAAATCATTAGTCGACAGCATTCAAATGGAGTGATAAGGCAGGGAGGGTTAGATTGAGCACGACATGCGATAAACTGGATCCTGGATTCGTCAGATCCTTGTATGAGCGCCGACAAGGTTTACGCCTAGTAGTAATAGAATTCTGGGAGAAATGGGGTGACCAAAACCTCTCCTCTCCTCTGGCAACGGTCACGCACCGGGGCGATTTAATTGATGCTTTTGCCAGCAGCCCCTAAAAACATCCTTGGTAAATCCGATATTCAGAACCGGCCGCCGAAAACTCAACGCCAGCGCTGTATTAGGTAAAGCAAATTTCGACTCTTACGAAGCGAAGCTTTACAGCGTCGCCTGAGGCTTTTTGGCGCACATCGCTGCTGCATGCTGATTACCAAGCACTTTGAACTCATCCGTGCCGTAATAGGTAGCATAAGAATCGAAAGCATTCGTTCCACTCGGTAGATTTGTGCCAAACTGCCAGAACGAATCGTAGGCCACACTTCTCAGGTTCACAATAGTGGTCTGCCAATCTTGCTCAACGCCGAGTCTGATACTCGCGTCTGGGACGCCGTATTCCTCAAGGACAACGGGTTTGCCAGCGGCTTTCCCAATGGCATTGTGTTGCTCGATCCACTCGTTGCCCCAGGTATAGTTGTAGCCCCATTGACTCGGATACAAGTGGAATGTTCCATAGTCGAGTGTAGGGATGCCCAGGTTCTTGACGAAGTCGACACCTTCGTACCCACTGTAGGCATATGAACCGTCGCCTTGCGGTGGAGTCAGCCAGCCCTCGTCGCCAAGGGATACCATATGTTTAGGGTCCAGCGACTTGATGTAAGCCGCGATGTCCTTAGCCCAATAGTATATTATCGAAGTATCGCAGGTACTGCAGCGGGGCCCGTTTGCGAGCTGCCATGCAAAAATGGCGCACGATGACTTGTAGCGATTCACGATGAGCTTAATGTATTTCTTATAGGCGGCTTGAGAAGCCACATCAGTGTAAAAAGAAGTATAGGTTTCCCCGAAAGCGTTCGTATAGGTGTTAATGCCTCCCAGGTCATCGAAGTTGTTGAGCAGTGGTAGGACGAGCTGAAGGCCATACGTTTCTGCGGCAGCTACCGCATAGTCCAGGCGAGGAATCCCTAGATATAGTCAGTGTATGCGCATCAAAGTAGTAGTCCGGAAAATACCGTTGGACGGGTCGTAATTGAAGTACTGGCCACTGGAGTTGAGTACTTGGTAGCAGACATTGGTTTCCGTGGCTGCGTTGTTGGTGCTTCCGAATCCCCACGTTCGTACTACTCTGTAACCTGTCTATGTAGGGCCGACGTCAAGCTTGCAAGTGAAGATCAGAGTCGGCTTATTGCAGCGATCTGACACATTGCATGATCGACATCTGGATTTTGACGGAGATGACCGAGCCACCAAGCATTGGCTCCTGGCAATTGTCAGCGAACGGATGTTTTCGACAACAATGATATCAAAGGACTACCGGCGAAATACTGAGTGGTGCCTCCTATGTCGAACAGCCTTCCGTTGACTTTAGACACATGCTTGTACCGAGTCCTTGGGGGGATCGGAGACGCTGGCTCTGTGACAAAATCATCACCAGGGAGGGGTGAAGCATCCGGAAAGAGCGACTTGGCGAACAGCGTGGCACACAGTGCCAACACACTGAAGAAGTTCATGATTAAAACTGTCAAAAAGCTTCAAACTTGCGATGCTCAGTCGGGCAGCTAGTGGAGAGGTGTTGCCCGCTTTTATATTCGATTTGACTGGAGATCCATCAGTGTCCAATTGGAGCTTGGTCGAATTGCCTCGCACCATTGCTATGGCTTGCCAACCAGGTGAAGGAGACGAAAGGGGAAAAGCAATTCCACGCTTGCATGCATAAGCTGCGAGGCTTCCATAGTGCCTTGGAAGTACCGCGGATACGGAAATGTGAACGTAGAGGCACTTGAGGATAGGAAAGCTAACTCAGAAACTATCACAGCATGGACTCCGCCTCAAGTTCTAGAACGGATGGCCATCGTACGATAAACTAATACTCCCAATTGACTCACGTTCTACTCCTGTTCTTGGGCAGCGCCACGAACGCAGCACGAAGAGCAGCTGAGACACCGCCTGGCCTCGCTTCATCCTACATTGAGTTGGCATTCGGCTTCCTAGGAACGTGGAGATTTGGTTGATGACTAGATTCGATATGTCGGATATCAAGTGTCAATCGTCGGCTTGCTGTTTTAGGGCATCGTATTCAAGGTGCCAAACACACTTTTGCTGACCCAAATACGTGAATAGTACTGTCTTCCATGCCTTGATCGTAAACCTTGCAAATTGCTGCAAAATTCAAGTGTAAAAACTCCAGCGACCCCCCTTCTGGATTTTTCTGCCTTAGCCTGACAACCTTATGTGTTACCGGCAGGCTGGCGTTGCCTAGATCCACCCGAAAGCCAGCCATTAAGCAAACATGTGATATTATGACAGTATGGAGAAGCCGGAGAACGATTGGTAAGGCTTGGACTTTACCCCAGATTCAACCTACATCTGCACCTGCTGAGCCAGCACGCTAACGAGTGTTGCGTTAACGGGAAACCTAAAATATGTTCAGATTGAGATGGCACAGCTGACCGTTCGAAAGCTAGATCGAGCAGCGGACATAGCACGAAATGCGACGTATTGTAGACATACAGGGAAGGGCAGAGCATAACTGACATCAATGCGACATAACACCGCGTCGAATAGTCCATACAACGTGATCACAACAAAGAAATACCAAAACGGTGGTAGAACGGTCATAGTAATTAGCAATCTTCGAGATGGCCAAAGGAGAATGGTGTGCTCCTACTTTGCATTCGCAGGTTTGATTTCCGGTCACGCTTGTCATCCGCCTCAGTACGCAACGTGATCAAAGCCACGTCCATGCTGGCGTCCTGGATCATTGACCAAGGAAAAGAGCGTAGTAAGAAAATCTGATCCGGTGTTGCTCTCGGTCGTCGCTCCCGTCTGTTGGTTTACGAGACGTTATAGCCGCACCATTTAGCAAGTGATATCCGGAGGGACTGCAGGGCCAAGACAGCCACGTCCTCAGCCAATCTTTGCTGCACAACCTGACCATTAGTCTATTCCAGACCTATAATTGAGAGTAATGCTGCAGTCACACAGTCCCCAAGTCACGTTCTGTCAAACTAATCAGCGATTGATCCCTTGCGTGGTCAAAGACAAATGCACTTCAGGACCGCGCCCAATGGGAAGCGCCCTGTCAACTTAGCAGCGATCAAGGGTGACAATTTTGTCTCCCTCGGCGTGCTGGTCTATCAGCTGATTGTTCTTCGTATGCTTGCTATACTATACCATTTCTGTAGTATTAGACAGAGCATTGTTGATCGTTCAATCGGAGATATATATCGGTTCCCAGGATCCTAAGCTCTTGGGCTTTCCGAGGGTTACCTTCCACCGTCCTCATGTTGACAAGCATTCACAATAGACCGGAATCAGTAGCCATGTTTTCGCGAAGCGAAAAGCGAGTGTGGATGCCATGAGGGGGGGGCGGCCAAGGTAGTGATTGTTGACGCGTTGGTCTTGGCAAGGTAGTGATCTCGTTGAATGTTATCAATGTTGTCAGCTGCCGGAAACCATTCAACGGATAGGGCAGCGAGAAGTTGTCCTGGCATAGGCGATGCTAGTACTGTCCGACGCCATAGGAAAGCTGTGCATGGGGTATCAGATGACGAAAGGAATCCCAGATGGCGAAATCTCTATTCTCCCGGACGTTGCACCGCGCAACGGACGATTTGAGCAGCAATTTGGTTTGGTGGAAAGGCCGAAAAGAAGTCATGCCCCTCATATTGGGTACATGTAGTTAGAAACAACATGAAACACTCAGGCTCTTGAGGTAGCCTGCCAAGCCAATTCACGTGATCGACCTACTTTTCGCTACTTTGAACATCAAACTTTCGCCAAACAACGTATCCCCAAGCACTTGGTTCGACTATCCTTGAAACAGCAGGGCTACAACTTCTCCTCTTACCGTGTACATCTTCGCTGCTCGAGCACAATCTACTATATAAGTCCAATTGGATGCTGTCATTGCGACCCCCAGAGCCGCCGCTTGACGAGTACCACCTCAACAACATGTCAAAAGGCTCTTCAGCAGCCCTCAAGCGCTACCGCACCTAGCCCTCGTATCCATTATAACTCATTTAACACCGCCCTCCCGTCATCCGCAGCTACCGTGTGACCTCCGGCGATCTTGATTTCCCCTGAAGCTTTTGGCTGTGATCTTCAGGTACGTTATTATTTCAAGTAGTCGAACATCCTGACACCCTACTGAGTGGCTTCTCCCTTTTCCTTTCCGTAGCCGTCCTGTGAACGTCTTCTGGCCTACCTACGATGCGATGGCTCAGCAAGGGCAAATCTAAAATTCCTGCGTGATCCTTTGAGTACATCAGCTTTCAGTGTACTCGTACAGCTATGTACCTTAAGGGTGCAATGATAATGTTCCTATGTATTCTGACTTCTATTATCTCTATGTATTTTCGCCTTTCTGTTGTAATCTCTATTTGGCCCTATATCAAGATCCCTTGTTTAGTTTCGTTTCAGGCTAGTCCCGGATCTGGGTGAAGTAACTTGATCAATTGATTGCGACTTGATTTCAATTCGTTCTCTGCTTGGAGGCTGAAGCTTTCACTTACTCTGTCGCTCCTCGCCCTGGCGGCTTCATCTATCTCATCCTTCCCATGAAAAGCAGAAGCCGCCAATTTCGTACGAACACCCGGCATCTCCGTATCACTACTCATTCTACAATTAGTAGTGGTCCCACAAGCCTCAGCCAACAGGACATCCCGGATCTTCAAGCGGACATTCATCCCCTCGATACCCAACCCTTACAAATACCGGTGGTAGCTTTCCCACCGGTACTGGCTTTCCTACGGGAGGCTTTCTAAATGGGACAAATCCAGAAAGCTTGATTGATTCCAATGCCCCACAATCCTCCACCCGTCCGATCAGCACCGGCACAGGCACAAGATGAACTAGTTTCCAGGACTGTACATTCCATGGTACAGTTGGTAAGTCATAGCTACCTGGAAGGACATCGCCACTGCCGTGGCGGACAATCCCAAAATCTATGTGGTGTGGTGTTCGGAACAAGCCAGCGATGAATAGAGTCTCATTAGTGCTAGGTGGTGGCTAGCCCCCGATCATGGTCGATATTGTCGGCATCGACATTCACCCTAAGAGTTACCAGGCATTCTCGGACGTCTAAGAGGACTTTTATGAAAACTTCGCCAAGGCGTCCAACAGGACCTGCGTGATCGGCGAGCACACTACTAGCTCAGACGCCGAGAAGATGCGTTAGCTGGAGCAAATCTTGAGCGCAGAAGCCTTGTTAAGCTGCCCGAATCATACAACATTCTCGTGATTCGAATACGACAAGGAGGTCGTTTTCTACGTCGCCTCAAATGGGGACATTGTCGCAAAGAACGTGCTCGATTGAGCATGAGACTTGGCAGAAACCCGTATTTATTTGGGGTTACCGTGTATGATATGATGCACACCCGCAGCCGGCATCCCAGAAGATTTGGTTGTTACAAGTGATGATCCCAACCATCTTGAGCACTTTTCTGCTATCAATATTGAATAACAAGTGCTGAATAAAGTACATGAGGTACTTTACATTGAAGCCTGCGTCCGTGCCCGCTTCCTCGTCTCTCGACACAGTTGCCATGATTGGCCTTCGGTAGTGCTTGGCACTGCAGGGATCTTATCGATAGCGCCAACCGATCCAAACAAGGGCCCTCTCGACCGTTCCAAGGTGGAGGCGGACATCTCATGTGACTCCAGCGAGTAACAAATCGCGCGCACCATCACTTCTGAAGTTTCTTTTCCATCTGTATGTGTTTACGCGATTGCGGGGTCGAACAAGACGGGACTTTTTGCGACTCAAGAGAAGAATCGTACATACAACGTCCGGCGTCCCAAGTTCACGGGGTCGTCTCCCTTTGCACACAATCAGGCTTTATGAGCATGCACTCAAAGACCACCCGATGACAGCAATAGGCCCACCGAATACCCAGAATCCCAATTCAATGGTATCTCATCACCAACCTCAGCTTCCGCCCCCTCCCACCGACCGCGCCCTTACCGCTCGCCGCCCCTCTTCAATCTCTTCCCGCTCTACAAGCCGCCGACACCGCAGTAGCCGTTCGCACCATGGCAGCCAATCCTACCGTCCCCAGAATGAGTTTCCCAACTTCGCGCAGACCGGTGATATGGAGATCATCATCCAGGCGGATGGACAGGAAAGACGGTATACCCTGCATCGTCTGATACTGGCCCAATGTTCTGGATTCTTCGAAGCGGGCACAAGTGAAGGCTGGTCGAGAGCTCAGACGATTGGGATGGGGCAGCAGCACAGCAATTCGCTGGCTAGAATCGGAGAAGAGGATGACGGACCGGGGCAGAGGCAGGTGTGGAGATATGAGCTTGACTGGGGAAATGGCCAAGAGGATATGCCGATGCTAGTCCAAAAGGTAATCCTCTTTCTCATGACCGCAAGGGAATAAAGCTAAATTCCTCCAGCCTCTCCCCTCGTCTCTGTTCGGCGCCGGGCGTCAATCGCTACCTTCGCCAGCGATCCCTCATCGACCACCCCCACAAGCCAACGGAAGCTTCTTTCGCAACCAGCCTGCGATGCAATCTGCTGCACATATTCCTTCATCTCAAAATCTTACTACACATCCAGATAATTCGCTCTTGACCGACTACGACAACCTCTTCCGCATCTTTTACAATTACGCTCCGTCCCTCGACAGCATCAACATCGCGACGACCTACCTACAATGCAAGTCTCTCCTCTCTCTCGCCGACATGTACGACGCGCTCGAAGTAGTTGGCCCGCGCATCGACCATCACCTCCTGCAATTCCAATCCCGCCTCTGGAAGCAAATCGCCAAATACCCGCCTTCGTACTTAAAGCTCGGTTATCTAGCCCGCAGCAAAGTCATTTTCTCCGAAGCGCTCATCCACGTTGTCGGCCAATGGCCCGCTGGATCCCGCCAACTGAGCCACGCGGTTCCCGAAGCCGTGTTGGATCTGATAGAAGATAAAGTCGACGAGCTCACAGAGAAGAAAGCCAACATCGAAGCCCAGCTATTCAAGATCACACTCCTAACCTCAAGAGGAGAACGAGTCTCGCCTACGACCAACTTCACGGAATGGCTCGCCCTCTGTCTATGGCGACAGTACCTCTCAGACCAAACCTCGCCTCCACCGCCGCCGAAGCCCCCAACAACATCCTCCTCTTTCTCCTCGCGCCACCGAGCCCCTGCCCTCCCACCACAAGCCCCCCCACCCCCCCAAACCCAATCCCCACCCTCATCTTTCTACCGCGCCCTCTTCACCGCCAGCCAGTCCTATCTCGCGCACGACGAATGCAAGAAATTCATCCGCCTCGCGCCTCTCCCAGATAAAGAAACCAGCACGCGCGAGGCGTTGAAACGCTTCGAACGGAAGCTGGATGAGATCAAAGCCCAGGCACGAGAGATGGTAAGGCCGCTTATGAGGAGCTTGCTGGAGTTGGATGTTAATGGGGGTGGGGGGTTGGGCTATCTTACGTGTACGAGGGTTGAAGAGGGGGAGTGGCCTTGGGATTGAGGGGGGTGTTGTCTGGGCCGGTAGTATGCTCGTAACACTTTTGTTCGTATGTGTGCCACCTCGGTCCTTCGACTTTGACTTAATGGACGAGGTGTGCACCCGAAAGTTTCGGTGCTGGACACTGAATAGCGGCTCATGGGCATCAAGCGGGGGGATTGAAATTGAATCGCGCAGCGCAGGGAGTTCGAGGGGAAGGCCGATTTGATCATTTCCTGGAGAGGCTTTGTAGCTTAGATACCCCCCGCTTTGTAGTTCGATTACGATCACGAAATCTCCTCCACTTAACCTCTCACTCCATATAAATCTCCTCCCTCAACCGCTGCGACCCCCCAGAAACCCCCTCCCCCCACCCCCCGTCCTCCCCTCGGCCTGCTCCCGCCTCGCCCCACCGCCCAGCTCCAACACCCTCCGCCGCTCCTCCACCATTCCCTCCAGGCTTTCCACAACCTTCATTCGCGCCTTCTCCTCGCCCGTACCCTTCCACACGCCCGCCACCTCCCGCAACGCCGCCACTCGCGCTCTTGCGGTTTTCAGCCCTTCCTCACCCCCTCGCGTACTCTCGTCTGAAGCTAGTAAATCGGCGATTTCTCGCTTGAGGTTCGCGAGCGCGGCTTGGCCTTTCGCTTCGGCGGAGGGGTCAGAGGGCGGGGGGTTGATGGCTATAAGGGACGAGCTGGCGGAGGCGAGGAGGGAGGGTGGCAGGGGGAAGGAGAGCGCGGAGTTGAAGGTTTGGGTGGTGCGCTGGAGGAGGGATCTGACGTGCTGGAGCGTGCGGAGGCGCTCGATCGCTTGGGTTGTTTGCGCTTCTTCTGCTTGATCCTCTTCTGCGCTACTGTCTCTTGGCTTCTGAGGCGATGGGGCTGCGTTCTCCGCTGTTTGTTGCGTGGTCTCGTCTTCGGTGCTGAAACCATTGGGGACGAATCGTCGGATGGCAACTCCGAGCTCCCCGTCCGTGGAAGTCATGGCTTCGACGAGCCCCACGGCCTCACCGCGCAGGAGCTCGACTTCATAGGTAAGGCGTGAGGAGCAGCGCAGGATGTCGTCTGTTAGGGCGGTGAGGGTGTCGGAGAGAGTGGCGGTGCGGGCGGAGAGGGCTGCGATCTGGGATTGGGTTTGTGTGGTGAGGGCGCTGAGGTTTTGGGGGGTGGATTTGCTGATTGAGGCGGTTTGAGGGGGTCTGGAGGGGGTGAGGGTGGGGAGGGTGGAGTTGAGGTAGGCGATTGGGGAGAAGGTTGGCGAGAGGAAGGGGTGGAGGAGAGGGTCGGTGAGGTGGATGGAGGGTGGGGTGGAGGGCATGATGGGATTTGGATGGATGAGGAGGTTGATTGGATCTTTGAACCGATCTTGTTACTCATCGAAGATAGACGAACAATTTCAGTAAAGCTACAGGAAGATCGTCCGCTAGGCTACCCCGGATTCCGGGAATTAGGGGCCGAAAGAAGGCTGATGGATGGCAGTTTCAGTCCCCTTTGCGGGAAAGGCGCAACAGCTCTAGGCATGTGGAATCACCCCGGATGAATCGTCTTTCGACGTTATCATGTTCTCTGCTCACGTTATTTTCGTGAACCGTGGTCAAATTAGCACATGCTCAATGCAATTGTCTCTTGATAGGACTGTCAAAATGAATGACTGGGAGTTCGATTTGGATTGGAGTTGAATTAGAGGGTCATAACAGTTGAGAGCATACGACGAAAACAACGAGTACACAGCGATGGACCGATATCGTTGGATATTCTGGATTCTTACTTTAAGATCTGGGGGCGGAGAATTGAAAAGTCGACTACCCCGCACTAATAGTCGACCGCGTTAAAATGATCCTCGGCTAATGGGCTTCGCTACTCGATAGGCAACCGCAGCCTTGCTGAACTCAAAAGTGTTGATCAATATTGGATGAGGGTGACGGCTTAAACGTCAGGACCTTCTATACCATCTCATCTACATGGAAATTGTGTGATAATTCCGTTGTATCAGCCAACGGGTGTGACAAGCTATTTGAACCTCCAGACACTGCTGTTTCGATTTTCCATCACTCAGATCGCAAGGCTACACAGCCAGAAAGTCTTGCAGCAAACAGAACTTCACTCGATCAGGGTATATCACTTTCTTTGTGACTCAACACCCGTTGTTGCGTATGGCTACGCCGTCCTTGATTCTCCTTTTTTCTTTCTCATCAACATCGTCTTCATCGCCCAATTTGGGCTTCCTGGAGGGCTCCAACCACGACTTGCTTCTTGAGCGTCAATTAGCAACACCACACAACCATGCCCCGAAAAGCCTTCGTTGCTGACCTCCGAAAGGCAGCTGATGACGTTTGCATCGATCATCTATCCGACCTGAAAGCTGGCGATGAGGATGGCACAATCACCTTCAGGTTTCATTTCGAACGTACTCCACCACATGCCTCCAAGGGCGTCAAGATCTCAGCCATCATCCCTGGTAGAGTAGCCCCTTGGATTTTGATCGTATGCTCTTCGCTAACCAAAATGGCAGATGTGTCCGAGTACCCATCCGCTCATATGTACATTCTATGCACGGATGACGAGAACGTCCCGCACGCCATTAACACCGCCATGCAGGATATCGGTGACTTCTCCGGAGTCGCCATTGTGCAGATGCTGGAAAAGGTGGCCAAAGCTCTAAGTAAGGCTACTTCCGGCTCTCAAGCTAACCCATTGGACCTCGACGACACTGACCCCATGGACGTTGACGGCTCGGATCCGGAAGCGGAATTTGAGGAGGACAACGACGATGATTCTGGCTTCTCTGACGATGATTGGGCTCTGGATCCCCAACGGCAGTCACATCAACCTAGTACCGCCAAACGAAATTATTCTCATCCAAAAGACCGTGCCTCAACTATAGCTCTCAACCAGCGAATTCGACGGGATTTGGGGTACGCAAAGCAAGTAGGATTCCGAGTTGGACACCTCGGACAGCTCCTCAACAATGGAAAGGAGTCCTTTGTCACTGTTTCCTGCCGTATCGCCAAGCTTGGCATTTCTGAAGAGGCTTTGCAAGCCTGGCATCTAGACGCTAACCTCTACTACACCCTGGTCATACGCTTTACCTCGGGCTATCGTACATATGCGCAGCTTGCGCAAGACGAATCATTCTACGGAGAGAACAGCGTGCATGTACGTGTGGGTTTATCTCGACGGTACAAGATCACCCTTTCTGAAGCCATCGATGCCTTCAGCAAAACCACCGAGAAATCACGAGAGTCCAACAAGTCAGATGAAGAGGTTGCTGAGGTCTCTAAGGGGGGTCTAAATCCCTTCTTCATCAGCCGAACCCTCAACGAGCTTTTGGGCGAAAAGCTTATGACCCTACTACGGTACCGGGACAGATTCGCATTCGGCTGGGACGGTGCAGAGGAGTATTACCATGACCACCAAGGCATGAGTGTGGAGCTCGCCGACAACCTAGACCCGAAGTATTGGGCTGAGGACGAACTCAATACTTCATTGCCAAAATTGGTCACTTCGGACCATCTATTGGATCTAAAGCAAGAGAATTGTATGACAAGAGAACCATCATTTCCCTTGCTAGCGATGCAATTTGCCCTTCGCCACCTTGTACGATGCACGGAATACTGCCTGATCTGTCATTGCCGGGTTAGAACAGACTTCGAGGCGCTTAAGCCGTATGTTTGCTCTAAGCCTCTATGTCTCTACCAGTACATGGCGCTCGGTTTTGGCCCCAGCATTGAACATGAGATCATCGCACAACCGCACGTCGTCGACCTTCTGGTCAGCTTTTGCTATAGCAGCGCTTCTATAAGAGGTGCTTTGAAGACCTTTCCGGTTGGAATGGGATTGACTGTACCGTCACCTGATATCATACCGAACCACGCTCTCCAATACGGCAGAGGTTCCCTTGCCCATGCTACTCTCGATGATCAGATTATTCAGGCTTTAGATCAGACCGATCGGCAGCCAGGTGTGGCCCATACTGCTCGTTTCGACATGGACAAAATGGAGCTCATCTTCGCTTTCGAAGACCGAAGCCGGCCACTGCGCTTGGGGAGCTGGGTATGTCTGTCGAAGCCTGGAAGTATTGAACAAAAATTGCACTGCCGAGTCATTGATGCTTTGTATCCGGTTGTACGCCTGGGGCCACCAATCGTCTGCGGCGCCTTCGTTGTGGAAGACAAGCCTACGACCACACGCATAGGTGGACCTGCCAATCTCACCCTGAACGCTACTCCTACCCCTGCTGCTACGCCTCCTTTGGGCCAGCCGCGAACGTCCACGACCTCGAAGCTGCCGGAGATCGACTTTACCGCTTATGACCGGAATTTCGATGACTTGACCGCGGACGGAAAGCAAAAGACGATCCGTATGCTACTCGACACCTTGCCTAGCACCGCCGAAATGAAGGAGTATCTACAGAAAGGCAAACATGCGACGCTGCAGTCCTGGACTGACCGACTAAGTCCAGCGGCTCTTGGAGTTCTTCGCTGGATCTTGGCGTCCAATCGGTCATGTATTATCCAAGTTGACAATCTTGACGGAGCATCGCCGAAGGTACCAGAGGAGCGGGTGACTGGCATGCCGGAGTATATGCAATTCCGCTTCGCCCAGGTAAGTACATTTCAAGATATATCTTACCCTTTCTGAGGGGTCTCAGAGGCTTGAGACGTGTCTTAGCAACATCTGCTTTACTGACACGCCTCTTGGCTTATCCCATCATCTTGAAAGAGCAATGCTGACTCTGAGATTACCTAGGGAGCCCCGGATAAGGAACAGAGATTCATTTCTTCGATGCGGACCGAGCTTCCGCAAATGAGAGACTCAATGTGTCCTACAATCTTTGCCTGGCACGGCAGCTCACTCCATAACTGGCACTCGATCCTTCGAGAGGGTCTGCACTTCAACGAGGTCGTGAATGGCAGAGCTTTTGGTAACGGCGTTTACTTCTCCCCACACGCTCAAACGAGCCTCATCTATTCAGGGGGTTTGTTTGGGCGTGTTTCTGGATCAATAGCGGGACAGAGTTTCCTGAATTCGTGGATGTGGCCACCTAGCCAGTTGTGTATCTCGGATGCGCTGTCCCTCAATGAGATCGTTAATAGGCCGGACAAATTTCAGTCCACAAATCCACATCTGGTAGTTGCCCAACTCGATTGGATCCAGACGCGCTATTTATTCGTCAAGTGTAACAGCACCGCAATGTCGCAAGTCACGAAGGAGGAAGATGCACCCGCTGAGGCCCTATCGCAAGATCCAACATACACCGCAACCGGGGCTTCTGGTCAGAGAATTCAAATTCCTCTTGCCGCCATCAGCAAATCTCGTCGCCCATCCAACCCCAAGAAGAGGACCAGCAAGGGAAAAGCAAAACAGTCGATCGACAGAACACTGGTAGAACTGAGTGATGACACTGATGCAGAAGACATCGCACTTTTCTGCGTGGATGAAGACGAGGTTCAACCTACCAAAGCTTTGTCAGGCGTACCAGGCTCGTCGGCAAAGAATAGCACCAAGACCCGTCAGCGCAGCAAAACCGATTTCTGCCCCGGCACCCTCGACACCGCCACCCTCCCCATGCTAGAGCCTCCCTCCTACGCAACCTCGACCGCCTCCAAAACCCTCCAGAAAGAACTCACGGCCACATTGAAAATCCAAGACTCGACGCCCCTTGCCGATCTCGGCTGGTACCTCGACCGCGAACTCATCTCCAACGTCTACCAATGGATGGTCGAGCTCCACTCCTTCGAACCCCAGCTCCCCCTTGCCAAGGACATGGCCTCCCGCGAACTCACATCCATCGTCCTAGAGATCCGCTTCCCAGGCACCTACCCCATGGCCCCACCCTTCGTACGCGTCGTGCGTCCGCGCTTCCTCGGCTTTCGCGAAGGCGGAGGCGGGCACGTCACCGCGGGCGGTGCACTGTGTATGGAACTCCTTACGAACAGCGGCTGGAGCGTGGCGTCGAACATCGAGTCCGTGCTCGTGCAGGTGCGCGCCGCCATCAGCAGCACGGAGCCCGCGCCCGCGAGACTGGAGATCGGGCCCGTGAGGGAGTATGGACGCGGCGAAGCGGTGGAGGCGTATCTGAGAGCGTGCCAGATGCATGGCTGGAGCGTGCCGCCGGATTTCATGAAGAACTATGGAGGCGGGCCTGGGCCGGCGGGACAGTACTAAAGTACGCAAAAGGATGGGACATGGGGTATGAATGACAAATGGGCGTGGGAAATGGGTATGCATAGCTCGCTTTCTGCATTTTCTCTTACCAGGCGCCGAGGCAGCAGGGAGATACCCAACCCACCGACGGCGTTGAGGTCACGTTAAAAGGGCGGACATGGCATAATTCTTCACGTATGCCAGTTTTGCCCCATATGATGGGTAGGCATAAGAGACACGTCTTAATTGCAAAACATTCGGTAGTCATTTCCTGACGTACTCAAGCATACAAGCATAAGATCAACCAAACTCTTCGGATATCGGAATTTCCATGTGCGATTATGTAACCTATTCCCATGTTTACGCTACGGACCCTTTGTCGTTCGCTCTCTTTGGAGTGTTGTATTCCCACGTCCCCCTTCCCCTTGTGACTTCACATATCGGCGCAAATGCTGCTGTTCCAATCCACCCACCCCTCCTGCTCTCTCCCCGCCGCACTGTCAACCCAAATCCAACCAGGAAAATTATATCCATCTCAACCCACACTCTTACACATGGAAGTACGAAGAAGTGTGAAAGGAGAGACGGAATGCTATCGCTGGGTTGGGGAAAGGGTCTGGGATGGGAAAGGGGGGAATGGAGGATACGAAACTCCATGGGGTCAGGGAAGGAAGGGGGTGGGGAATCAGTCAGGTGCCGATCAGAGAGAAGGACGAAGGAGTGGTAAGGAGGGATGAACGCTGTTGCTGGATGGGTTTGGGAACGGTAGAGGAATTGAAGGTACAAACACAAGGAATATTGGGAAGACAGGGAGTGGGAAAGGGCGTGGGGTTGCCAGAAGGAAGTTTTTGGGGGTGAGAGGGG
>JAABUS010004252.1_pt1 | contig 21050 bp, 23 predicted proteins | sample 5560161 | NCBI WGS metagenome assembly JAABUS01 (sample SAMN10711885, study PRJNA513376) | rock metagenome | isolation source: Antarctica rocks | place: Antarctica: Victoria Land, Trio Nunatak nord | collected 2016-01-04
GGCGGGGTGTCGTTCCCGGGCGGGGTGTCGTTCCCGGGCGGGGTGTCGTTCCCGGGCGGGGTGTCGTTCCCGGGCGGGGTGTCGTTCCCGGGCGGGGTGTCGTTCCCGGGCGGGGTGTCGTTCCCGGCGCACGTCGGCTTGGTGATGATGTTCTGGTCCAACGTGACGGCTCCGTTGCTGGCGAGCAGCCGGCCCTCGATAGTCGCGCCGGTCGTGGCCGCGATGCTGGTGAGAGCAAGGACGGTGCCCCGGAAGGTTGACGTAGTTCCGAGTGTCGCCGAGCTGCTCACCTGCCAGAAAATGTTGCATGCCTTGGCGCCCCCGGTGAGGGTCACCGTGCTCGAGCTAGCCGTCACGAGGTCGGACGACGCCTGGAAGATCCAGACCGAGCTGGCATCACCATTGAGCGTCAGGTCGCCTGACAGGTTGGCCGTGGTTGCGTGACCGAACCTGTACACGCCGGGGCTCAGTGTTTTCCCCCCCAGCTGGTTGTCGCCTTCGAGCAGCGTGGAGTCGGGCAGCCGCCCCGCCGCGTCGACGTACGCCGTGGTGAGGCTGTTCTTGGCGTTGGTCAGCAGCCCAGCGTCGATCTGCCGACACGGGGGGCCAGAAGCATTGGTGGAGTAGATCGTCCCGTCGACTTCAGCACAGGTCAGCCCGGTGATGGTGCTGCCGGCTGCGGGGCTGACGCCCACGTCGCCGGTGATTGCTGACGTCGGGACGTTGCTGACTCCGGTCGCGGCCAATACCGCGAAGGGTTCCGCAGTGCCGAGAGGTACAGAGGTCGTCGCTGCTTGGGCGGTGCCCGTGAGTGTCACGGCCATGCCTCCCGCAAAGAGGGCGACGATGGCCGCCGTGGTTGCCGCGCTGAATCGAGCACTACGCGTGCCTCGACAAGCAAGAGAAGTTTTCATTGTCAATCTCCGCTGTTGGACCTGGCCATCAGACCTAGGTTGATCCGCCTCATCGATTGGTGCGGCGGTTCGTGCGGCCGGTGTCCGCCCTTCGTCGGGCTCGGACATCTGTTGAGCGGACTCTCAGGCCTTCGCAGTCGCGGTAGGACACCGCGGCCGGCTCGGTTGCCCCAGGCACTCCCGCCGGGTCAACGCCCGCAGGACATCTCGTCTGGGTGACAGCTGCTAGCCCCCGGCCCCAAAGAGGGCCTGTGTCTGGAGGTTTGTCGTTCTGGACAGCCGCTCCACCGACGTCATCTGGCGCGGTCGGTACGATTACTCTATGTGATTCTATGACTACATTCAGTTAAATGATTTTTTTCTTAGGCTCCCTCTCTGACACGGTGCCCAGGCGTCAGATCGCGAGTCGCCCGAAGGATTGCCCGCCGCCGACCTCTAGAATGCGCGCAGTGAGACTGCCCCGACCAACCGTGAGTCTCGTGCCTGAGAAGCGCCTTGGGATCGTCGCCGCCTTTACCTCGGTGGCCGTTGCCGTCGCACTGTTCAGCCGTTTCGGTATCGACGGCACCCTCAGCCGGGACGAGGCGATCTACGCCTACGGTGGGCAGCAGCTTGCTCACGGGCTGGCGCCGTACGCCAGCATCTTCGATCCCAAGGCGCCGCTCGCGACGATGCTCGCCGGACTGGCCGCAGCCGGAGCCCGGCTCGTGGGAAGTGACGATGTCCACGCCATCCGGTTGATGTTCTTCGTCTGCTCCTGCCTGACAGTGCTCGCCGTCTACGCCCTCGCCGCGCAACTGTGGCGGTCGGTGCTTGCGGGTCTCACCGCAGCCATCGTCTTCGCGTCGTTTCGCGGGTTCGCGGTCGACGCATTGTCGGGTCCGGACGCCAAGACCCCCGGGGTCCTTTTTGCCGTCGTGGCGATGTGGCTGCTGATCGGACGGCAGTGGTTCTGGGCAGCGCTGATGGGTTCTCTTGCCTTCTTGGTGTGGCAGCCACTCGTGATCTACCCAGCCGTAGTCATGGTGCTCTCGCTGTCCTGGACGGCAGCGGACCAGCGACGCCGGGCCTTGGGGATGGCTGTCGCCGGGGCGGCGGTTCCGGTGGTGTTGACCACCATGTACTTCGCGGTGGCCGGGGCGATGGGCGAGCTCGTCGAAGCTGCTTTCGCCTTCCCCTTGACCGGTATCGACCGCGGGGAGAAGACGATCTTCGAGCGCATCGCCCGGATAGCGACCGTGGTGGAGGAGGACTACAAGCTCAGCGGTGCCCTCTTCTGGGCCGGACTGGCGCTTCTGTTGTTGCTGACAGTCGCACATTTCAGGCGTCACCGAGGCAACGTTTCTCATGCCCTGCGGAGCCCGCTGGTGGCGGTCGTGGTGGTCACCGGACTCGTCGAGGTCGGCTACGCCGTCTCCGACTTCCAGGGTTACCCGGACTTGTATCCCTTGCTGCCGTACGCCGCTCTCGGGCTGGGGGGTGCCGTGGCGGCCGCCGTCCGGCTTCTCGATGACGCGAGGAGTCGAACGGTGGCGACGGGTGTCGCGCTGATGGTGCTGGCGGTCCTGACTGCCTACTCTGCAGCGTCGTTCAGCAACGACGAGGCGAACGACGACGGTTTGAAGGATCAACGCGCCGCCGGTTGCGTCGTCGAACGGATGATGACGCGGGGCAGCACCTTGTTTGCGCTTGGGGACTCAGCGCCGAGTGTCGTCACACATCGGCGCAACCCGAGTCGCTTCATCTTCTTGTCCTCGGGGGTGGACAGCTGGAAGATTCGGCATACCACTGGCGGGTTCGACGGGTGGACCGCACAGATTCAGGCGGCCGGGCCTTCGGTGATCGTCCTGCACGGCTGGCATACCGATGTCTCGAAGGAGATGCGGGCATGGTTGCGAAAGGCGGGGTACCAGCGGGCGAGCGTTGGCGAGTGGGAGGTCTTCCTCACGCCGGCCGCTGAGGCGCGTGCGCGTGCCCGCGGCGTCCCGCTGACGGTTCCCTCTCAACAGCCGGCCGCCGCGCTCGGGGCCAGCGAGCTTTCGAGGCTGTCATGTGGGTAGCGTGCACTAGGCGGCTGGCGCTGCGCCGGCCGCGTTCGAAGCCGATCTGTGCGGCGACGAGCTGCCGGCCGGAGTCGCGCACGCGCCACTCGACGAGAACGGGACCACATGCCACACCCCACTAGCTTCGCCCATGACGTCGTCGTCATCGGTGGCTGCGGTCACGTCGGGCTCCCCCTCGCCATCGCACTCGCGGACAGCGGCGCATCAGTGCTGGTGTATGACATCAGCGACCCTGCAGTCGTCCTGGTCAATGACGCCAGGCTCCCCTTCGACGAACCGGGGGCGCACGAAAAGCTTGCCGCAGCGGTCAGCTCCGGCACTCTCCTTGCGTCGACCGACCCCGCCGTGGTCGGGCTGGCGGAGAACGTCGTGGTCGTCATCGGTACGCCGATCGACGAGCATCTCAACCCTGACCCGCAGAACATCCTCAGGGCACTTGAGGGCTGCGCCGACTTCTTGCGGGATGGCCAGCTGCTGGTGCTGCGGAGCACAGTGTTCCCCGGTGTGACGAGCCTGGTCGAGCACATGTTGCAGGAACGCGGCCTTGCGATCGACGTGTCCTTCTGCCCGGAGCGGATCGCCGAGGGTCACGCGATGACCGAGCTCTACTCCTTGCCGCAGATCGTGTCGGGCAGGCAGCAGCACGTTCTCGACCGTGCCGCCGCGTTGTTCAGCCGCCTGACGAGCCAGATCGTGGAGATGGAGCCCGAAGAGGCCGAGCTCGCCAAGCTGTTCACGAACACCTGGCGGTACATCAAGTTCGCCGCCGTCAACCAGTTCTACATGATCGCCAACAGCCGCGGCCTGGACTTCGAGCGCATCCGCGCGGGACTCGCGCAGGACTACCCGCGCGCGGCAGACATGCCGTCGGCAGGGTTCGCCGCTGGGCCGTGCCTGTTCAAGGACACCATGCAGCTCGCTGCTTTCAACGACAACAACTTCAACCTCGGGCACGCGGCCATGCTGGTCAACGAGGGGCTCCCGCTCTACGTCGTCAGCCGGCTCGCGGAGCAGCACAACCTGCCTGAGTGCACGGTCGGCATCCTCGGTGCTTCCTTCAAGGCGGGCTCCGACGACACCAGAGCGAGCCTCGCCTACAAACTGAAGCGGATCTTGTCGTTCAAGGCCCGCGAAGTGCTGATGACAGACCCGTACGTCACCACCGACCCGGACCTGCTGCCGCTCGAGAAGGTCCTTGCGGACTCCGACGTGCTGATCGTGGCGACACCGCATCCGGAGTACCGCACGATCGTCACGGACAAGCCGGTGGCCGACGTGTGGAACATGCTGGGCCAGGGAGTGCGCATATGACGGGAGCGGCACCTCGCGTCAGCGTGGTGATCCCCGCTTACAACGAGGCCGAGGGCATCGTCTCTGTCATGGACCGGTTGCTTGAGGCGGTGACACTGTCCTGCGAGGTCCTCGTCATCGTTGACTCCCCTGACGACACCACGGTGGCGGCGGTCGAGGCGTACGCCGACCACGAGCAGCCAACGGTTCGGGTGCTGGTCAGCGACTACGGTCGCGGGCCGGCCAACGCCATCCGCTACGGCATCCATCACGCCGGGGCTCCCGTCGTCGTGGTGACGATGGCTGACGGCTGCGACGACCCCCGGCAGATCGACGAGCTCACCCGCCTCGTGGAGCGAGGCGTCGTGGTGGCTGCAGCCTCGCGCTACATGCCGGGTGGCCAGCAAGTCGGCGGACCGCTGATCAAGGGCTTGCTCTCACGCAACGCCGGTCGGACGCTGCACTGGTTCGCCCGAGTGGGGACGCGCGATGCCACCAACTCGTTCAAGGCCTACAACCGTGCGTTCGTGCAGCGGGTGGGCATCGAGAGCTCGGACGGTTTCGAGATCGGCCTCGAGCTCACCGCCAAGGCCCGGCGCATGCGCCTGCCGGTGGCAGAGATTCCGACCATCTGGCTTGATCGTCATGCCGGCTTCTCCAACTTCGACATGACCAAGTGGTTGCCCAAGTACTTGCGTTGGTACCGCTTCGCCTACGGCCCGCGTATCGACATCGCCCGCGACAGCGACGGCGGCCCGAGCACCATCCAACCCGACAACATCGAAAACTCGGAGTGACAACGTGAAGACTCTCGTCAGCGGTTCGTCAGGCTTCATCGGTGGCTATGTCGTGGAGGAGCTCCTCCGACGTGGTCACGAGGTTGTGGGCGTCGACAACTTCTCGAAGTACGGCAAGGTGGTGAAGTCCTACGACGACCACCCGAGCTACCGGCTGGTCGAGGGCGACGCCCGCGACACCGAGCTGATGACCGACCTATTGTCTGACTGCGACCATTTCATCGCCGGCGCCGCGCTGATCGGCGGCATCTCCTACTTCCACTCCTACGCCTATGACCTGCTGGCGGCCAACGAACGAATCATCGCCGCGTCCTGCGACGCCGCCATCACCGCGCAGTCACGCGGCCGGCTGCAGAAGGTGACCTACCTCAGCTCGTCCATGGTTTTCGAGTCCACGTCGCACTGGCCGTCGGTCGAGGGCGACGAACGCAAGGTGCCACCGCCGTTGTCGTCGTACGGCTTTCAGAAGCTCGCCGTGGAGTACTTCGCCCGGGCTGCGTGGGATCAGTACCACGTCCCGTTCACCATCGTCCGTCCCTTCAACTGTGTCGGGATCGGTGAGAGCCGTGCCCTTGGTGACGTCGAAGTCGACTCAGGCAACGTCAAGCTGGCCATGAGTCATGTCGTCCCTGACCTGGTGCAGAAGATCCTCAAGGGCCAGGACCCGCTGCACATCCTGGGAGAAGGCGACCAGGTGCGCCACTACACCTACGGAGGTGACCTGGCGCGCGGCATCGTCGACGCCGTCGAGAGCGACGCCGCCCGCAACGACGACTTCAACCTGTCGACCGCGGAGTCGACCACCGTGCTGGAGCTCGCAGAGCTCATCTGGACGAAGGTCAAAGGCCTAGACGTCCCGTTCCGGCACGTCAGCGACCCGGGTTTCGAGCACGACGTGCAGAAGCGAATCCCCAGCGTCGAGAAGGCCCAACGTGTTCTCGGCTTCGAAGCCACGACCACCCTGTCGGCGATGCTGGACGAGGTCATCCCGTGGATCGACCAAGCCATCAAGGACGGCTCGATCTAAGCGGGGCAGTGGCCCGCTGAACCTTGCCGAGTCGTTCTACGTGTCACTGGGGGGAGGTTATATGCCGGAGAGCCCAGTCGCGCTGATGCAGCAGCTGCATGACGAACATGCCGCCGCGCTGTGGGCCTTCTGCATGCGGTTGACCAGCGGGGACCGGGCTCAAGCCGAGGACGTCGTTCAGGAGACGTTGCTGAGGGCGTGGCGCAACGCCAAGGTTCTCGACCAGTCCCAGGGGTCGGTCCGGGCGTGGCTGTTCACGGTGGCACGCAACATCGTGATCGACGAATGGCGCTCGAAGCGGTCACAGAGCGAGTTCCCGATGGCCGAGTTGCCCGAAGGGACCGGTGTCGCCGACCGCACCGATGAGCTTCTCCTGTCGTGGATCGTGGCCGAGGCGGTCACGAAGTTGTCAGCGGAACATCGCGCGGTCCTGCTGGAGTGCTACCACCGGGGCGCCTCGGTCGCGGAGGCCGCGCGTCGGCTGGGCGTTCCGGAGGGCACGGTGAAGTCGCGCACCCACTACGCACTGAAGGCGCTGCGGTTGGCGCTGGAGGAGATGGGGGTGAACGCATGAGTTGCGAGTTCGCGCACGACGACGGCAGCTACGTCCTCGGGTCCTTGTCCGCGGCCGAGCGATCCGCGTACCGGCGCCACCTGAGCGAGTGCGCCGAGTGCACCGAGGCGGTGCAGGACCTCGTCGGACTGCCCGGCCTGCTGGCGCGTGTCTCGCCGGAGGTGCTGGAGTCCCCGCACGTCAACGAGCCTGTCCCCGACACCCTTCTTCCGGCGCTCGTCCGACAAGCACGCGGAGCACAGCGCCGGCGCTGGTGGGTCGCAGCCGGCGCGGCTGCCGCTGCTGCCGTGGTGGTCGCGGTCAGCTCACTGGCGATCACCGCATCGACCGACGACGACGCGCCGACTGTTTTCACGCCCTCGCCCGGTGCGAGCGGCAACGACCAGGCAAGTCAGCCCATGGTGCCGGTCGGTTACGAACCGGTGTCGGCGGACCTCGCACTTACACCTGTGGCCTGGGGCACCCGACTGGAGGTGACCTGCACCTACGAGTCCGCCGGCGCACAGGAGTCCTCGGCTGCTTGGGACTACGCCATGTTCGTCCGAACTCGTGACGGGCGGCTCGAGCAGGTCGCCAGCTGGCGCGGGCTCCCGGGCAAGACGATGGAGCTTGCCGCGGCCACGGCCGCCAGCCGCCACGACATCTCCTCCGTGGAGATCCGGACGGCGGAGGGCAAACCCGTGCTGAAGCTGGCCCTGTAAGACGTCGTCACTCCGGGAATGGGGCAGCCGCCCGGTTCGCCTCGAGGCAGTACGTCGGCGGCGCAGGCGCCCTCAGTGGGGTGGGTCCGCACGCACCGAAGTGGCCGGTTCCCGCTGCGTCCCGTAGGCGCTGAGGAAGCGGTCGCGGAAGGTGTCCATCCGCCAGACGGGTGCGTCTCGGCCGGGGTTCATGCCGGACTGCCACCTCCAGCCGGAGATGGCGTCCATCACCGCCGGGTCGTGGGCGATGATCGTGATCGGCACGTCATGGCCCGGGTGCCCCCCGGTGACGTAGGAGTGGGGTTGATGGTCGCCCAGCACGATGAGGACCAAGTCGGGGTCGGGGTACGCCTGCACGAAGGAGATCAGGGAGCTCAGCGAGTACTCGACGGACTGGCCGTACAGCGCGCGCACCCGAGCGGGGTCGCGGAACGCGTCGTCCGGGGACTCCCCCTGCTCGGGCATGCCGTCGAAGATGGAGCCGTCACCGACGTCGTCCCAGTCGACCAGGTGAGGTAGCGGTGTCCAGGGGTGGTGGCTGGAGACCAGGTCGATCTCGCCCATCACCGGGGCGCGGTCCGTGGTCGCCAGCTCCAGTCGTCGGTACGCCGACAAGATGTACTGGTCGGGCATGGACGCATAGCTGAACTTCGGGCCGCGGTAACCGACGTTCCTCGAGTCGTACAGCTGGTCGAACTGATAGAACGACGACCCCTCGGGCCAGTCCTCCGTGTTCGCCGGTACGTCGAAGACGGTGCGCCACCCAGCTCGCCCGAATACTCGGGTGAGAGTCAGCCGGTCGTTCGCCAGAAGCTGCTCGTAACGCTGCTGGCTGTCGACCCAGAGCCCCGACTGCAGGGTCGAGTGGGCCAGCCAGCTGGCAGCACCGAACGTCGGCGACGTGAGGAACGCGCTGCGGGAGGAGAAACCTGCCGCACGCAACCGGGTGGTTCCGGCGTCGAGCACGGCGTCGACCTGGGGTGAGAACGTCGAGTCCTGGACCGCGACCCGGCCGTAGCTTTCGACGAACGCGAGGATGACGTCCTTGCCGCGCAGGCCGGTGAGCAGCTGGCCATCCGGTGTGTCGTCGAAACGATCCAGCCCGATCTCCTTCGCGAAGACCTGCCGACTCCTGATGTCGGCGCGCACCTGGCTCACCTCGTCCAGAGCCTGGTCGGCCGCGCTCGTTGAGGCCAACGGCGCACCGGGGGAGAGCTGCAGACCGAACACTGCGCACAGGACCCAGACCGTCCCGAGCCCGGTGACGGCTCGGACGCAGACACGGCGATGACTCGCGACGAGCCGCGTCAGCCGGACAACGCACAGGGGCAGCAGCGTGAGGATGGCGACGCCGATAACCGCGGACGTCACTGCAGATGCAACCGCTGCCCGGTTGCCGATGGAGTCACCGAGGACGCCTACCCCTGGCCCGAAGTACACCCAGTCGTTCAGCGGGTCGAAGGGACGGTCGAGGACCGCGAGGAAACCGATGTCGAGGATCTTCAAGATGACCAGGACCCCCAGCAGCACACCGAACACCGCCGCCGCCATGGCTCTCGCCCACGGGTGCAGGACCAGAGCGAGTACGACGACGACCAGGCCCTCGAGCGGGATGCGGGCGAAGGTCCAGGGCGACAGCCGATCGATATCGTCGGGAGCGACGAGCGCGGCCCACACGGCCAACCCCGCAAGGGCGGTTACCAGCCGCGACCTCGCCGTACGCAAGCGCTGACGTCGTCTGACGGCGGCCGTGCGCTGTTCGTCAGCAGTTGCATCAGCGTCCCATCGCCCAGTGGGCGCGTCGGACGAGCCGATTGCCAGCCTCCACAGTCCCCAGACCTGGCGGCCGAACGACTCGGCGAGCAGAATCAGGCAGACAGCAAGAGCGGCGATCGACAGACGTTGCGGAAGGACGTTGCCCGCCACCACCGTCAGGACGATGCCTTGGACAGCGGCTACCACCTTGCACCAGTAGCGCTCCGGCAGCGACTCGCGCAGCCATGGCAGCACCCGACCGGCGGCCAGGAAGAGGTAGCGTGCCGCACCGATCGCCAGCACCCACCAGCCGGTCGTCTGCGCGACATAGACGCTGAGCACGAGTATCAGCAGTGCGTCGATCTCCAGGTCGAACCGCGCGCCGAGCGTCGACTGCGTGCGCGTACGCCGAGCAACCCAACCGTCGACGGCGTCGAGGGCCAACGCCGACGCCGACAGAGTCACCAGAATCGCCACCGGCACGGACTGGCTGAACGACTCCGCCGCCAGCGCTGCCACACCGCCGACCAGCACGCTGCGGCTCAGCGTCACCCAGTTCGCCAGGCCCAACGTGTGCTGGCACCGGCGCGCGAGCCCTCGTGCCAGCCCGAGGTGGGTGCCTACTGCGCAGGCCACACCGACGAGCCACCCGTAGCCGCTCAGACCTACGGTCGTGCTGAGCGTGCCCAGCAGGGCAAGCGCACAGACGAACGCGGTCACCTGACCGGCGTGAACCAGACGCACCGCGCCTCCGTGTGTAGGGGTACGACTGTCATACGGGAAGGGCAAGACTTCGGTTCACCAAACGCACGGAGAAGGTGATGGCTGTGGCGGGTGACGCGCTCGCGTTCTGGGTGTGCGAACCCGGTCGGGGGATGGTCAAGCCGACGCCCGTACCGGAGCCAGGTCCAGGTGACGTGCGCGTGCGCACGCTGTGCAGCGGGGTGAGCCGTGGGACCGAGACCTTGGTCTTCCGCGGCGGCGTACCGCCGAGCCAGTACGCGACGATGCGGGCACCCTTTCAGGACGGCGACTTCCCCGGCCCCGTGAAGTACGGCTACCTCAACGTCGGCGTCGTCGAGCACGGTCCTCCGGATCTCAAGGACCGCACGGTCTTCTGTCTCTACCCCCACCAGAGCTCCTACGTCGTGCCAGCCACCGCGGTTGCTCTGGTGCCAGACGGCGTGCCTGCTGAGCGGGCGGTTCTCGCCGGCACGGTGGAGACCGCCGTCAACGCGCTGTGGGATGCCGCGCCGCTGATCGGCGACCGGATCACGGTCGTCGGCGCCGGCATGGTCGGCTGCTGTGTGGCGCGGTTGCTCGCCCGCCTCCCCGGAGCTCAGGTCGCCCTGGTGGACGTCGACGCCGACCGGGCCGCGACCGCCAGCTCCCTCGGTGTCGACTTCACACTCCCGGGGGACGCTGCCGAGGGTCGCGACCTGGTGGTGCATACGAGTGCGACGTCGGAAGGGCTCCAGCGATCACTCGACCTGCTCGCCCCGGAGGGCACAGTCATCGACCTCAGCTGGTACGGCGACGCGCAGGTGCAGCTGTCACTCGGCGGGTCCTTCCACTCCGCCCGACTCGGCATCCGCGCCAGCCAGGTCGGCGCCGTCGCGGTAGCGCGACGCGGCCGCAGGACTGCTTCGGAGCGGCTGGCTCTCGCCCTCGACCTGCTGCGGGACCCCGCCTTCGACGCACTGATCACCGGCAGGTCCCCGCTCGAGGACCTGCCCGAGGTGATGGCCCAGCTTGCTGACGGCAGCCTGCCTGCGCTCTGCCACACCATCACCTACAGCGAGGGATAGAGCCGTGTTCAGTGTCACCGTCCGCGACCACATGATGATCGCCCACAGTCTCCGCGGGGAGGTCTTCGGGCCAGCGCAGCGCCTGCACGGAGCGACGTACGTCGTTGATGCGACCTTCTGCAGCGACGACCTCGATGCTGACGGCATCGTGATCGACATCGGGAGAGCCACCGACGCGCTGCAATCCGTGCTCGCGATGCTTACCTATCGCAATCTCGATGACGAGCTTGCCTTCAGCGGTCGCAACAGCACAACGGAGACGCTGGCCAAGGTGATCGCCGACGAGCTTGCCGACCGAGTGCAGGACGGGGCGCTGGGCGACACAGTCCGACGACTGACCAAGATCGTGGCGACGTTGCACGAGTCCCACATCGCCTGGGCGAGCTACGAACGGGCGCTATGACAGCCGTCCATCTCGTCGTGCCCGACGGCATCGACGACCCGCGACGGCCCAGCGGCGGAAATCTCTACGACCGTCAGACCAGCCGTGGGCTTACCTCCATCGGCTGGTCGGTGCGCGAGCACGTGGTCCCGGGGGCATGGCCGCAGGCTGACGCAGCTGCGATGGCAGCGCTCTGCGATGTCCTGATCGCTGTCCCTGACGGCGGTCTCGTCCTGGTGGACGGCCTGATCGCCTCTGCCGCTCCCGAGGTCATCACATCGCAGACCGAGCGGTTGCGAATCGTCGTGCTCGTACACATGCCGCTGGGTGCCCGAGCTGCGGCAGACGGCCTCACGGAGACGTGCGCGCGCGAGCTCGCGGCCCTCTCCGGCGTCGCGGCAATCGTGACCACCAGCCAGTGGACCCTGCGATGGCTGGTCGAACGTTATGCACTGCCTGGCGAGCGTATTCACGTCGCTGAGCCAGGAGTCGAGCCGGCGGACCTGGCGCGCGGCACCGCCGCCGGCGGACAGCTGCTGTGCGTCGCAGCAGTCACACCGGCCAAGGGCCATGACGTCTTGCTGGCGGCGCTGGCTGCGGTCGAGGACCTGCACTGGCGCTGCGCCTGCGTCGGCTCCTTGGACCTCGAGCCTGTGTTTGTCGACCGGCTGCGCCGGCAGGCAGCAGACAGCGGAGTCGCGGACCGGGTCAGCCTCGTCGGCCCCCTTGTCGGCGCCGGCCTCGACAGCGCGTACGCCGGAGCAGACCTGCTGGTGCTCGCTTCACGCGCCGAGACGTACGCGATGGTGGTGACCGAGGCGTTGGCGCGCGGCCTTCCCGTTGTCGCAACGGATGTGGGCGGGGTGGCAGAGGCACTCGGTCGTGAAGCATCCGGCCGCAGACCCGGGCTGTTGGTGCCGCCGGCAAACGCGCAGGCGTTCGCCGATGCACTGCGCTGCTGGCTGGTCGACACCTCTCGCCGACAGCTGCTCCGGACGGCGGCCCAACAGCGACGCTCCACACTGCCCGGGTGGCACGAGATTTCGCTTCGGATCTCGGACGTCCTTGCCGAGGTGGCCACATGAACTGGCCAGCGACCGTGCTCGCGCCCGAAGCATGGCTGACCAGCAGCGCCCCCCGCTTGAAACAGGCGTTCGGCCGTGGCCGGGCGTGGTGGCCGTGGGTGCGGCTGTCCGGCGGCGCCGCGATCCTCGCAGTCATCATCGTGCGCCTGGGCGCCACGCCGTTCCTGGATGCTCTTCGGCTGACCAGTGCCTGGGCGCTCGCAGCAGCAGCGGCGATCACGGCGCTGACGACAGTGTGCTGCGCCTGGCGGTGGAGCCTGGTGGCCCACGCGTTGGAGGTGGACGTGCCGCTACGCCCGGCCGTCTCGGCGTACTACCGGTCCCAGTTCCTCAACGCCACGCTGCCGAGCGGCGTGCTCGGCGATGTGCACCGCGCCATGCGTCACGGGCACGACGTGGGGGCGATGAGCCGCAGCGTGCGGTCAGTGGTGTGGGAGCGCACGCTGGGGCAGGCGGTGCAGATCGGGCTGACCGTGGTCCTGCTGGGGCTGCTCGCCTCCCCGGTGCGCTCGGCGGTTCCGCAGCTGGCGGCTGTCGGCGCGGTCACCGTGCTGGGGCTCGCGCTGGTGACAGCGGCCGTCGCTCGTCGGGGATCGGGACTGACGGCCCGCATCGCTGGTGGTCTCGTTGACGACGTGCGCAGCATCAGCCGAGCGCGCGAGGCGTGGCCAGGCGTCGTGCTCGCGTCCGTCGCCGCTGTCGTCGGCCACACCGTGATCTTCCTGGTGGCCTTGCGGGCGACCGGGGCGACCGTGTCGGCGGGCCAAGGTGTCACGCTGGCGCTCGTTGTGCTGCTGGCGTCGGCAGTGCCGACCAACATTGCTGGCTGGGGTCCACGGGAAGGTGCGGCCGCCTGGGCGTTCAGCTCCGTCGGACTGAGCGCGGCGCAGGGCGTCACGACGTCGGTGGTCTACGGCGTGATGGTGCTCGTCGCCACGCTGCCCGGAGCGGTGATGCTGGGCGTCGGCCGCCAGCACCAGCACGCCGGCGCCAGCGAGGTCTTCAGCCCATCTCCGATAGGTGGCAGGGTGTGACGATGGCTGACCGGCCCTACACCCTGCTCAGTTGCGGGGTATCGCTCGATGGTTATCTCGACGACGCGTCGGACCAACGGCTGATGCTGTCCAACGACGCCGACCTCGACCGGGTCGACGGCGTTCGCGCGGGCTGCGACGCCATCCTCGTCGGGGCGGCAACTGTCCGCAACGACAACCCACGGCTGCTCGTACGCAGCCAGGCCCGCATGAACGACCGAAAGGCGCGCGGACTCTCCCCTACGCCGATCAAGGTGACAGTCACCGCACGTGCCGACCTCAACCCGGGCGCGGAATTCTTCACTGTCGGAGACACCGAGAAGCTGGTCTACTGCGGCAGCGCAGCTGCGCGCGCGGCGGCCGAGCGGCTCGGGTCGGTGGCGACCGTGGTCGACGCCGGCGACCCTGCTGAGATGCGTCTGGTCAGCGAGGACCTCTACGCGCGCGGCGTCCGCCGCCTGCTGGTGGAAGGTGGCGCGACGGTGCACACACAGTTCCTGACCGCTGGGCTGGCCGACGAGCTTCACCTCGTGGTCGCCCCCTTCTTCGTCGGCGACTCCCGGGCGCGGCGGTTCGTCGGTGACGGCCGGTTCCCCTGGACTCCAGAGCAGTCAGCGAGGCTGGTCGACGTACGCCAGATCGACGACGTCGCTCTGCTGCGGTACGCGCTCTCGACCCGCTTTGGCTCGGACTGAAGGAGGAGGCGCGATGCCGCAAGGTCTGCCGGCTGCACAGATCCGAACCCAGGTGCCGCTGCCGCTGCGGTTCGCGGACGGGTTCTCCACGCTCGCGCGGATCTTCACGTTCGACGGCCTCGCTGACGGCGGCGAACACGTCGCACTCGGACTTGGCAACCGCTCCGCTGCGGTCAACGGGACTCCGCTCGCCGGCGGGCCGGCGCTCGTGCGGCTGCACAGCGAGTGCCTCACGGGTGACGTGCTGGGCAGCCGGCGCTGTGACTGCGGGCCGCAGCTGATCGAAGCGGTCACGCGCATCGCCGCGGTGGGTGGGTTCCTCCTGTACCTGCGGCAGGAGGGTCGCGGCATCGGGCTGTACGCCAAGCTCGACGCCTACCTGCTGCAGGACACGGGACTGGACACCTACGACGCCAACATCGCGCTGGGCTATCGGGCAGACGAACGCGACTACGCCGTCGCGGCACAGATGATTCGGGCGCTCGGCCTGGAGCACGTCGCCCTGCTGGGTAACAACCCCGACAAGGCGGATCAGCTCAGCCGCCTCGGCGTCACCGTCGCTGAACGGGTGCCGACCGGCGTGCACCTCAACCCGGTCAATGCACGCTATCTCGCGACCAAGGCTCAACGCGGCGCCCACGTGCTCGGGCTCCCGTCCAGCTCCCCGAACACGCCGCCGATCAACGGCGCCCCCGCCGCGATCGGCCCCCGCAGGTCTTGATCGAGACTGTGCTCTAACGGTGTTTCCGGCCCGACGCGCCGACTGATTCGGCGGGTAAGGTGCCGTGATGACGACGACACTGAGCGACATGCCAGCGCTCAACGCCTTTGCGATCACCTTCGCCGACTGCGAATCGTGAGGATAAGGGTTCAGTCAAGAGGTCCTACGGAGTCCGCAGTAAACACCTCGAAGTCGCGCCTAGCGGACGACCACACGTGGAACTCGTCGATCCCGGAGTCGACGGCTAGGGCCACGAGGTCCTCAAAAGAGGCTGCGTGGTTCGTGGCCCGGCCGCGCTGCTCCAGGGTCATGGTCCAGTCGTCACCCGGCTCGGCGGCGGCCGCGTGCCCGTGAGGGTCGTCTTGGTCAGTGTCGGCTCGCTGGAGCCACGCCCTCGCCGGGGGATCTCCGTCGGATCCCTCGGCGCCCTCTGGAGGAACGGGCCGGGCATTCCATACCAGGTCTTGGGGGACAACTCGGGAGCGGTCGCGGTCACCGTCACATGCACTCGCTCAGCGAGCACACGATCCTCCGGTGCCATCTCCGCGATCCTGTCGAGGACCGCCTGCGAACCGTCGGCCCTCTTGGCGCCCTTCTTGCCCTCGGCACGCAACTCGGCGGCGCGCTCCTTCATCGCGGCACGTTCCTCAGCGCTGAAGCCTTCTGAGTCGTTCTTGGCATTCTTCGCGGGCATTCTCGGGCTCCCTTTCGAAACTCGGGGCTCGGCGGCGCCGGCCTTCCGCAGAAAGGCTAGGCCCGACGACATCGTTGCGCTTCTCGATTCCTGATCGGATCGGGGGCCGGCGCCGGGAGGGAGTGGCATGGATCGTCCGGCTCTAGACTGGACAGTTTCTCTGAATGCCCGCGGGGATGGCTGCTTCCCACGTGTCGAAAATCTTGGGATCGGTGTAGATCAGGGGCACAGCGTCGCGGTCCTCGAAGACTGAGACGAGGACATGTGAACCCACTGTTGGGCGCGCCGCATGTGTCGCTGCAGCGATGTCGACCGTGTCAATTTCGGCCTGGTTCGGGCCGCGCGCGGGTTTTAGCCACTTAGTCACCTTCAAGGTGGTCACCATGCGACCGACGTCACCGTCAGCCACCTTCACCACCTGTCCCTCAACAACGGTGGTCGAGCATGCCACCGTGGCCGGCAGCGTCAGCTCTGCGTAGTCCGTGACGCCTTGCGTGGCTGTCGAGGTGTCATGGTCATCGTCCGAACCACTACAAGCTGATCCGAGAAGTAGGCACGCAACTGCAGTCGCCAGCACCGCCGGAGGGTTGTGGTGGCGCTTGCCTTCAGCGGGAGTTCTGGCCATTCCTCAATCACCCTGGCAGGCGCGCCTGGTTGTCGCTCGGGCCCCTCATGGTGAATGTATCCCACCAGGCCAACGAGCACAGCCGTCTATTCCATCAGGTCATATGAAACGGAGCCCAAAAGCTACCCGGGATGAGGCAGCCGTCTGCTGATCATTCGCGCTGACGGCACCGGCCGCCGGATCCTGCTCGGCGGCAACGTCCGCGCCTACAAACCCGCGTACACCCCGGACGGGCGATTGTTCCAGCAGGACATCGGCGACAGAACGGACCCGGTCGTGGAGTCCGGGTGTCGCCGCTGTCTTGAGAGATCTACCTGGAGCCGCCTTTCGGAATCGAACCGACGACCTTCTCATTACGAGCGGCCGGCACGTGCCAGTTGGACCTGTTGGTCAGCGTCGACCACGGCTGGGAACGTCGGTATCCCCGACACGATTTTCGGTCTGGGGGGCCGTCGGGGGGACTCGCGCTTGGGCCGTGCTGGTTGCCCGGGACACTGGGATGCCGACCGGTAGAAATTCGGCGCTCCTTAACGTCGGGCGGGATGTCCCTCTCAGGAGTACCAGGGGAACCGCGGCACGCTCACCGGCGGTCGTTGGTCCTTGGTGGCAATGTGGGGCTGACCTGCGCAAAAGCGTTGGCTGCTGTTGATCATGGTCGGTGGCGGCTGGTCGTCCTGCCACACATTTGCCACACACGAATGTGTCATCAGCCCGTCCCTGGATCGCCTTGGTGTTCGCTGACCGCCGCCTCCCAGTCCTGGCCCCCGTGGAAGACGCCTAAGGACGTTGAGCACGGGCTCACCAAACGATTCATCCACCTCGTAGGCGATGAGGGTCTCCTTCTTGAAGGCGGTCGTCCGCATGCTCGAGCGGACATCGTCGCGCGCTCGGCCGGCGAGCGGGAACGCCAGGCTGCCGTCGGTGTGGTCGAGGATCGCCGACACAAAGCGTCGAGCGATCTCAGCCGGCGCCGCCTAGGTGATCCCATCGTCAAGGTCGTGGAGTTGCTGCTCAGCTTCCGGCGTGTAGTGGATCCGACCCGTCATGAACGGGCGGCGCACTTGCTCTCGAAGCGAGCCCGGACATCCTCAGCCGGGATCGCCCGGGACGGGTCGGCCTTCAGGGCGTCGTATGCGGCAACGGCTTCCGTGCGCAGCCACGTCTCCGACGCCATGTCGAAGGCCTCGTCTGGGTCGACCGATTCGAGCAACCGCAGAGCCACGTGCTTGCGCACGTCAGGAGGCAGGGACATCCCTGCCTCGTAGAACTCCGATTCGCTCAGCGACACGGCGTCAGCCTACGCCGACGAGCCGGCCGCGACTCACGAGCAAACCTTCCTAGCGCGCTGTCCGGGTGGTCCAACCTGGGTCGCCGCAAGCCCATCCCCGACCGGAACACCGGGCCCCATGGGGCGCCCATAGCGTCCAGAAAGACGCCTGTGTGGATTGGCCAGGGCCCCCTGCCCGGCTGCGCGCTGCGGGGCATGAGGCCGCGTAGGCGCCGGAGATCTCGAGCCGGATCCCGAGGTCGGTCAGCGCGCTCAGGCCTTCGGGCACGTCGGGGTGAACCGCTAGCTCGGCGAAAGCCTCCAGCACGTGCTCCACGGCCTCGTCAAGGTCCCGGTCGAGGTCCTGTCCGTCGAGTCGCGCGCAGGCAACTCAGCACCGAGGCCGGCGAACGGCTCGGCCACACTGGAAACCGTCAGGGCGACCCGTTACGCAGCAACTCGGCGAACCAGGTCTGCGCCAGGAGTTTCGGGGCCCCGACGTCCTCGAACCTGACCGCGAGTGGTGACATGTCGGAGAGTGTTTCGTTGACGTCGAAGACCAGGAGTGTGGGTCGTCGTGGTCCGTCCGGACTGATCGGGTGGTCCCTCACTTCGTTCTCCTTCGCAGGGGCTCGACCGGAGCTTGCCGCTCGCGGAAAATGTCGCACATGGGCGACGACAACCTCCGCCGCTGCCCAAGGCCGAGTTGACCTCGAGCGCACCTCAGCCACGCTCGACGGTCGAGTTGTCGGGGACGCGAGGGAACCGCGGCGAACGACAATACGACCTGCGCGTCACGCATCTCGGCGACCGTCTCAATGATGCGCAGCGTTCGCCGGGTCGCATCGGTCGTGGCCAACGTGGCCGGCCTTGCCTCGCCCGGCCTCGACGAACTCCGCGCGATCAACTCGCTGGACGTGGGGACGCATGCCCCCGTTACCGACTCCTTTGGCTCGGTGACCGAGGTCGGGGTCGCGACGATCTTCGCCCTGCGCGGGCTCGCGTATCCGAACTCGTGGAAGTGGCTACCTCAGAGCAGCCCAGTCATGACCGGACCATCGCAGCTGAGTCGGTGGAGTGACGCTGACCGAGATCCTTCAAACTGTCGAGCAGGGGCGACCTCGTGGGTCCTCCCACGACCGTCCAGTGCCCCCGGTGCTGGTCCAGCAGGATTCAGGCCGGGACGGCGGTCTGGTTGCGGCGAAGGAGCCAACTGACTGCCGGGTAGCCGGTCAGGAGGCCGAGGATGACTCCCATCTGCATCAGGAACCAGAAGGTGCTGTCGGTGACCGGCGGCATCAGGTCGTTGAAGTGCAGCAGGAGCATCCAGCCGACCATGCCGATGTCGAACGCGGCGACGGTGATGAAGGCGGCCGCGAAGGCAGATCCAATCGAGATGCCGCGGGTGCGCCCGGTCTGCGGGCCACGGCTGGCTACCCGCTCATAGATCACCAACATCACGAATACAAGGACGGCGATGATGAGGATCATGGGCCACATCGCCAGACCCGCGATGGTCCAGCCGACTGCAACAACGAACGGCACCGCGATCAGGTGTGCCACGGCGGATGCCCCTCCGCCGGGGAGCACGGCGACAGCCGTGCTATTCGCCTCTCCAGCGATGCCGGCAGTGGCAGTCGTGGAGGTGGGGTGGGCGCGCCCCCGGCGCAGGTAGATCGCGACGGCGAACGGGCCGAGGTAGAGCGCAGAGGTGATCCACACCAGCTCTGTGGCGACACTGGGATGCCGTCGACGGAGCAGGTAGATATCGAAGGCGATGAAGGCGGCGCTGAGCAATGACAATGTGATGTAAGTCCAGGCGACCGGGGTGAGCCAGTCGGGGACGGCGGAGCGCATGTCCATGAGGGTGTTGGATCCTTTGTGATTGGGAGTGGTGGGGTCGACCAGTCAGCTGCCTGAGCCGAAGCCCTACGGCGCATGGGGATGTGGAGGGCGAAGACGTCCATTACCCACGTGCAGGACCCCGGCCCCCAGGAACAGCCCGTCGTGGACAGCGCCGAACAGGTGGCGGCCAGGGCCAGGGTGGGCCGGACAAACCCGGGGCTCCGGAACGCACGACCTGGCGCCAATCAACCTGCGGCAGTCGGACCCCCGGGTCAGCAGTCGCAGCCGCACTCGCAGCGCGGCTCGGCGTCGGCAGCACAGCCACAGTTGCTCTTCGCGGTGGCCTGGGCCGACGGGCCCTGGCCGATGGTCATCGGCGCGCCGCAGCCACAGCCGCATCCCACGGTTGTGGCGGCTGCCTGGTCCTCGCGTGTCGTGGTGGTCATCATCGTGTCCTTCCATTGGTGTTACCTCAGGGGCCGCGCGGGCGCGCGGTCCGGTGTGCGGCAGGGACCGCCTACGGGGCGGTCTCGCGGACTCGGAGGCCAGCGCCTCCCGCGGCAGCTGCCCCGGCGCTCACGTGCGGCAGTTCCGGTGCGCACTCGCAGCCGGTCGCGCTCTGGCCAGTTGTGAGGAGCTCGTCGAGGCGATCATGAACCCCTTCGAGTTGCCGCAGGAAGGTCGCCGAGTCCTCGACCTGCTCGCGGACCGCCGCGATCTTCACCTCGACGAGTTGGCGGAGCTGTCGCCGGGTGACCGCGCACTCACCACCGGCCCACACCGCGACCAGAGAGCGGATCTCCTCCAGGCTCAGCCCGAGCCGTTTGGCGCGTCGGATGAACTGCAACCGCGCCTCGACGCCCCGGTCGTAGACCCGGTACCCGGTCTCCGTGCGCTGCGGCGCATCCAACAGCCCGATCTCCTCGTAGTACCGCAGCGTCGGACGGCTGAAGCCCGTGCGCTCGGCCAGCTCAGCGATCCCTAGCGTGTCCATCCGGCCATAATAGGAGGCTCAAGTCGACTTGAACGCAAGCGGCCCGCAGGCATGGCCGCTCCGGTCACGCCGTAGCCGGACTCCTGGTCGGTACGGTCCGTGTTGGCCGCGAGCCCGGGCCTCGCCGCTATGCGGTCATCTTCGCTGCGCATCGCCGCAAGCCGAACGGGGTATAATCGACAAGTCCGCTAGGAGGTGGTGGCCATGCCGGCCAAGATCCGCGCGCTGGGGATCGCCCTGGTGCTCGTCGGCGCATTCGGGGCCCTAGTGCCTTTCGTCGGCCCGCTGTTCGGTTACACGATGGGGAGCAACACCGAAGCCTGGGTGATCACCGAGTTGCGAGTGACCCTGCAACTGATCCCCGGGCTCGTCGCCATCCTCGGCGGCTCGATCATGGTCGGCGGCGGCAGCCGAGCCCGGCTGGGCGCTGTGCTCGCGCTGCTCGGCGGCATCTGGTTCACCGTCGGTATGGAGATCTGGCCTGCCTGGGCCGGGAGCGACGGCATGATGATGATGGGCGGCAACGTCTGGAGCACCATCGCCTCGTCGCTGGGCTACCACGACGGCACCGGCGTGGTGATCATCGTGCTGGCGGCCTACGGGCTCGGCGCCAGCAGCGCCCACTCCAGCTCCGGTGTGACGTCGTCCCGCTTGGACCCGGGTCGGTCTGGCGAGCGGGAGCCCACTCGCACCTGAGGGTGTCGCCGCCGTCTGCACGGCACCGGCCGCGAGCGGAGTAGAGGTCAAGTCCCGCGCAGCGACCGGCGCCGTGGTCTAAG
>JAABUS010004253.1_pt1 | contig 21041 bp, 2 predicted proteins | sample 5560161 | NCBI WGS metagenome assembly JAABUS01 (sample SAMN10711885, study PRJNA513376) | rock metagenome | isolation source: Antarctica rocks | place: Antarctica: Victoria Land, Trio Nunatak nord | collected 2016-01-04
CGAATAATTCCTTTTTAATTAAACCCTTAAACTCGCTATTAAATATTATAAATAATAAAAGCGAGTTAGCTAGTATTAACGGTACTAGCCTAGAAGTATAGGGTATTATAAAAGCGAGAGATTACTATACTAAAGGATATTTTAACTATATTATCGATATTAAATAAATTATAATCTTCGGCGAAGAATTCGTAGTACCGTTAATATATAATACTAAGATAACGATAGATTTATTAAATTATAACGTTATTATTAAACTTAAAGTAATTAAACCCGTAAAGCTTATTATAGGTAATTTAAAATTTATTAATATAATCGCTAGGGCTATCGTAGTAAAAAGTAGTAAATTTATTAAATTTATTTAGAGTAGTATATAAATAACCGTAGTTATAGGGTTTAAATTCATTTATAATTATCGTCTAGGCTTATGGAGCTATCTTTTTAATCTTAATCTTTACGTATATTACCGGACTAACGGTATAATAAAGAATATTATAAATTATTTTATTATCGCTGAACTATTAGTACGCAGCTTCGACTATATAATTAGGTTTATTAATATTTAGTTCTAAAGCCTTAATAAAAGGATCTTCGAGGTATTCCTATAAATTTATAATATTAAAGTTATTACGTATCTTTTACTTTTATCGGATAAAACCTTTTATAGAGTTAAGTTTTTCGATTTTATCGAATACTTAAATAACTTTTAGGTACTACGATATAGTAACGGTATTCGAGGAGTTAAACTAAATAATTTAATATTATTAGGTAATTTTAGTATTAACTCGTCTATAAAGTAACTAAAGGTAATTAACGAATTAAATCGATAACGGTATTTATATACTTTATCGTTATACTTTTTATCGTTATATACTTTTATATAAATCTTCTTAACTATATATTAAATCCGTTAAAATATACGGGTTAAAAGTCTCTAAAGAATATATTAATACTTAGTTATAAAACGAGATAATTTAGGCCTAGACGGTTATTATTTCCGTTTTAATAATCGCTATTATTATAGATATTCTAAACGACGAGGCTAGAAGTTTAGAGGATAATATATTTAGAGTTTAACTCGCTATTAATCTATATAAAGGAATAAGAGTAAATAACTTTAGTAACTATTTTAATAATAAGAGTTACAATTATAACTACAACCTATAATTATAGGTTATAATATTTTCCCCCCGACTACGGAGTTACAAATCTATTCTTAGTTATTAATATTATTAATACTTATTTTTTAAAGCGGTAAACGAGCTATAGCGGTAATTAGATACTATTATTCTAGGCTTTAAAAAGACCTTATAAACTTAATATTATAATACGATTATAATAAGTTATATAAAGGTATTAACGATAATAAATAGTTCTTATATATAGCTACCCCTAGAGTATTTATTAAAATGTATATAAAGTACGTTAATATTAATTAATTACGGCGATTAGCTACTCCCTAGTATAGTAATTAACTATTTTCTAGTAGCGCTTCGCTTATTAACTATTTTCTAGCGGTATACAAACTCTTTATAAACGATTTAACTACTCTCTAACATATACTATATCTATAATACGATTAACCACTTTCTAGTAGTTACGTATACAATCTATCGGGCTATTCCCTAGTAAAGGCGGGGCCGGCGGAACTATATTCTAGGTACTAAACCCCTCATTTGAAAATTTCTTACAGGCGTAATCTAGTACGTCCTAAATACAGTTACAATAACGTAATAATACCGTATTACTACTATTAATACCATAATAATATAGCGAGTATATAGCGGATATATATATAGAGCCCGGGCTTATAACTTATTGAACTATAATAAATAGAAATACTTCTTAATTAATTATCTATAGAGGATAAGAACGAATATACGTATAAGACTTTAATACTAAATATTACTAAGTATCTATTTACTAAATAGTTACTAAATAGTCCTATACTCCTATATTCTAATAAAATTAAAAATGAAGTACTAGTACCCTAAAATTAAATACCAGCGCCTATATTCGGAATAAAAACCCGATAAATTTAAAATGGAAATTAAAAAGGCGGCCTACCTAGTTAATGAAAAATAAAAGTTGTTTAAAATAAAGAAGGATAATTTTCTTTTATTTTATAAATAATTTAGCCTATTTAGAAGAACCGCCTAATAATTACTTTATTCGGGGTATATTAATATTAATAATAACTACCTTAAAGATAAATATCTTTTATTTATATATTATTAATAGCGGATATACCCGAAGCTCGGTTATAAACTAGTATAATTTTATTAATATACGGTCTTATTCTAGTTTATAAATTAAAGAAATTAAGGGCTATATATCTACTCTATATAATATTAGAACTATTAAACTCTAATATAATATTAATAATATTAAGCGCACTCTTTTTATATCGGGTATATTATATATATCTAATATAGAGGTAAATTTACTATCTATAATTTATCTTTTAAATATAAAAGCGAAATTTAACCTCTTTAAATTAAGGGGCTAAATATTTATTTAAGATACTATTTTTATAACTTATTATATATATAAGTTATTCGTTTTAAATTTATAATAACCGTTAGTAGCTTTAGATACCTATAATATTCCTCGCGCCTTTACGAAATAATACTAGTATACCCGTATAAATTATATAGGGTAATAAAATATTATTAAATTATCTTTAATTACTTTAAGGGTCGATTTTACTTATAAGTTTAATAATAATTATATTAATAAAATTTATATAATAGGCCGCTAGTAATCGACTTTATATAAAAACAAAAATTAACTAGGAAAGTCTATATTAGATTTTATCTATAATAATTTAATTAACCCGCTAACCTTTATCGGGTTTAGGAGTTATAGGTACTTTATAATCTAAAAATATAATAAAATTAAATATACCGAAATTAATCCCTTAATACTTGAGAGTTAAATAATCGGGTTATTTAAATAATTTAAAACTAAATATAAACGTAGCGACTAGAAGATATATTATTTATATATTAATAATAATAACGAATATATCTCTAAGGAGTTTTAAAGCTGTTTAAAAGATAAGGAGATTATATATAAATTTATAATACCTAGAAATCCCTAATAAAACGGTGAATCGGAGTATTTTAATTATATTATAATAACTAGACTTTATCCCTTAATTTTTAACTCCGGTTTTTTATATAATTTATAATTTAAACTCGTTTAAATAGTCTTTTATTTTATCGTTTATAAACTTATTATTAAATTATCTCTCTCGCTTATTAAAATATTCTCGGGCCTATACCCGGACCTCTTTTATTTATATATTATTAATTTAATAGCCTAGGCTATAAATCGGAAATAAAAAAATCTTTCTAATAAAAGTACGCGGTACTTTCTAATAAAATATAAAGAGAATTATATCTTCCGATTATAAAACCTAATAATAGGGAAAATAATTCGTTTAAATTTTTATTATATTCAAGAAAAGCGTCTTTAATATATTCTTAATTAGAATAGTAATTTATTAGCTCTTAATCCCTCTATTAAATACTAATAATATATAACTTTAGTGGAGAAGTAGAATAAATCTACTATTATTAATATTATTTAGGATAATTAGGTATTTATACTAGATCCGTTTTCTTCTAATATCTTTCGTACTCCGTTATCTTTTATTTTTCCTAGTATTTTTTTAGTACTCCCTCTTCTAGTAATATACTAGCCGGTAACTTATCGGTAAATCTTAAAAACTCCTACTAAAAACCGAGTTACCGCCCGCGCGGATAGGGCTAGTAGTGTCCTATTAGTAACTTTTCTTAGTAAAAGTTATTAATAGGACGCTACTAATAGCCCTAATTTATAAATAAAACTACTAGCGTTCTATTAATAGGTTTAGTAAATTAGGGGTCTAGGTAAGTAATTTTTAATATATTTAATAAATTAGAGGTCTAGGTAGCGTCCTATTAATAACTCCGGGTTAATTTTAATAGGATTAGTAACTTTTATAACTTTAGTAACTCGTATATATTATTAATATACTAATAGTAACTCAGCCCTATTATAAGGTTGAAATAAATAAAGTTCTATAATCGTCGCTATTAACGGCAGCGACCTTTAGCGACGATTATTAACGCTAGCGACTTACCGGGCCCGGAATAATAAGTTTTAACGAAAATTCTCGCGGGGGCGTTATCCGGGTATATCCGGGGAGTATATATATATAAATACTATACTATATCGTATATCATGACGTATGCCTCGTCGTATACCTTAGTGTATACTATGATTAAATATATTATAGGGGGTTTCGTCTAATGTTTTAGAGGCTACTATAAAGGGTATATATTATATACTATTCAAAATACCTTTACGTATACCATTCGTATACTATTTAACAGTATACGCAAGTTACGTACACTATTACGTATACTATAGGGCTTACTATGGCCTATACTATAACCTATACTATAGCGCATACTAATACGCATATAAATACGTATACTATAGGGTATATAATGGGGCCATTCGTCTAATATTTAATTTATTAACGATTTATCGAGTTATTAGACCCGTTGATAGTAAGTACTATTTATTAATAGGACTCTACCCGGAACCCCGATTTACTAATTTTACTAAACCTCGGGTCGGTATTTAATATAGAGTTTTAGTATAAACCCGTAAACGGCTTTCTAATAGAGCTAATAACGTTTAGAGTATATTAATATTTACTTTTAAAATTTACCGATACTTCCTAATTATAACTATATAAATCGAATTTATTAATTAAATTATTAGGGATTACCCTAATTTTAATTTATTAGAATATTAAATATTATCGTTAAAGTTATTTAGTTTATTTATATTATTTTTTTAGTTTATTAATAATAAGCCCTATAAACCTAGGACCTATAATAAAGTTATTCGGGGTAATTATAAAACCGAATAATAATTAATAATAAAAAATAAACTAAAATCATTTATTTAAAATAATATATAATCGCTAGTAAACTTCCTAGTTACGAGGAAAGTTTTTATTAATAAATAAATATTTACTCTTAAACGGGGCCTAAAAATAAGAGAGATCCTACGATATAAAATATACTAAATAATATAGGGTTTCGAATAATATAAAAGTCTCGACTATTATAAAACTTTTATATTAGTAGTTAGATTAATAAATTATAGAGTTATCTTTACCCTAATAACTACTTATAATTAAGACGTTAAATAAATAAATATTAAAATCACTTTTCTATATAGTGTTATCAAGGAAGAACTTTATATAAAATAATTTATAGGAGCGAGCCTAAACTTATTAATATATATCTTTAGTAATTTATATAGGCTGAAATAATCCTCTAGAGTATAATATAAAATCTTTATTAAGTTCCTTCGCTCTCTAGGTTTCGAATTAATTAATATCGACTTTAATATCTTTATTAACTTTAGGATAAATATTATTATCATTATTTATATAAATAATCTTCTTATTATCGGCCTAAAAATCGCCGATATTAATTCTATTAAATTAAAATTAGATAATTACTTTTAAATAAAAGACCTCGGCCTATATACTTTTTATTTAGGGATAATTATTTTACGCGACTACCCTAATAAAACTCTACGATTTAGTTAAACTAGGTATATTAAATAAATTTTAAAAAGATTCGATATATAGGAATATAAATTATAGTTTATCTTTATAAATACCTTTATTAAACTTTATAAAATAAAGAATAATTATATTACTTTTATAATATTCCTCTTTAAATATTAATTCGTAGTAGGATTCTTTATATATACTATACTAGGTACTCGCCCTAATATAATATATATAATATTAATAGTTAATCGGTATAGATTAAACCTAATTAATATTCATTAAATTATTATTAAAAAGATTTTTCGGTACCTAAAAGTTATTATAAATTACTACTCTATATATAAAGGACATTTAAATTAGGTATTAAAATATATATATACCGACTAAATAAATAATTATAATACTCGTTATTGTACCTTAAGATATATCTTTAATATCGGTAATAATATTATTAATTAGTCTTTAAAGTATTAGCCTATGGTCGTATTATCGACTTATAAAGCTAAATTTATTAAGTAGGTTTAGACTTCTAAAGAAATTATTTAACTACGGAATTTATTTACTTAATTATCCGAAATTATTATATAAATTACAATTATCTATTATAATATATAGAGTATTATAACCCTTATAAAGAACCCCTAGTTTCATACCCGAACCAAATATATTAATATTAATTAATACTTTACTCGAGAAAAGGTTATTAACGGTTAAATTATTTTAAAATATATCCCGATTAATAAGGTAGATAAATAACCGACAGCCTTATAAAGATTTTAAAAAAGATAAACTTAATATAATTCGTTAAGCCCTAGGCCTAGAGGCCCTTTAGGAGTTTATTTAATTATTATAATATAATTAAAACGTTACTAAAACCGCGAGTATATTATTAAAATAAATAAATACTTAACTTAACTCCTATTTCCGCTATACTTTATTCTTAATTATATTAAAATTAGGTAGTAGGTCCCTAGCTACTATATATTCACCGCTATTACTTTATATTTAATATATAGTATAAAATTCTAAATATCCTACCTTCTTTATATATTAAATTATTATTATTATTATTATAATAACTTAAGATTTAACCGCCGGTATTAAAGGTTATAATTATCTTAAGTTTATATATATTTAATATAAACCTATATCCTTTTAAATTTTATAGCGATATCTTAATAACTAAATTATTCGAATTCCTAATATATTTATAATTCTTTACGTCGGTATATATATATACTCGTCCCCTATTATTTTTTATAAAGGATAATAAAGTTAATTAGTTTAAAGACTTACTAGTTTTTAAGGGCGCGATTATTATAATAAACTCTATAAGTAGGTACCCCGAGTAATTAATTATTTAACTCTCTTTACTATATAGACTAGATTATAGGTCGGTATTAATACCTAAGGTAGCCTATAAATATATAGTATTACTAAATTACCGCTGTCTTTATTAACCCTAAAGACTACGGTAAATACCTTATTATCTATAATTATAAGATTAATATAGGTTAAGATTTCGACTAATTACACCCTAGGTAGTTTATATTTCTAATTTAACTCGTATATATTTAAATATACTATAGGGTAGATAGCCTATAATATAATAATAACGATTATATACCCCTAGAGTTATACCGCTATATTCTTTATATTATTACCTAGATTTAATTATTCTTTAGGTATTTAAAGTCTTTATTTTAAAATCTCTAAAATTAACGCCTCTAAAGATTCGCTCGTATTATGTATAGATAAATATTATAATACTTTATTCGTATAGGCGCCTAGCGCCTATAGCTACCCCCTATAATAATGTTTTTTATAATATTATTATCGGAACTTAACCGTATCCCGCTTAATTATAATAATTTATCTATAATATCGTATTCGCCCTATATAATTTATACAACCATGTTTTAAATCATAAATAGTATATATATATCATATATTAATGAATTTTTAAATAACCGAGTTTTATTAAAATCAGGAATATTTTATATAAATAGACGGGATTTTTATTATATAGGAGCTATTTACTATAACTACTCGGCGTTTACTTTTCTATAATAATAATATTCGAGTAGAAATATTAAAATATATTAAGGCTTAGTATATCCCGTGACTTAATTATATAATCTGGGATCTATATACAGATCCTCTATAGTGTATAGTTTTACGTATTCCCATAATTCTATAGAATAATTAAGTATTCTTCTACAATTATAATAATTAATAGTATATTAATTTATCTAGTTAACTAAAATACTAGCTTTAAAATATTTCAACGTAATTACTACGTCGTTTTAATAATACCCGTAATAGTGTTTTAATATAGTAGTTATTACGACGCCGATACTTTAATATATTTTATTTTACTACCTTCGTTAATTTAAAAGTTAAAAACTTAATGACTAAAAGATTATAATTTTAATAAATAAACTTTATAATTAGACTAGTCTTATTAATTTAGTCTCGGATACTAACTACTCCGGGTTAATAAAGATCGAGTAAATTAATAAAAATAAGCCTATTCCTTATAAACCCGCTCATAATCTTCTATATTTATTATAATTCTAGGGGTATTACCCCGCTAATAGTAGTAAAAAGTTAGGATTCGAATAAACTAAAATATTTGATAAAGGGGGATAAATATCTTAATAATTCCTAATTATTTCTTAATTATCTCTCTACTAGGCTTCCTAATTCTAGCCTTTTATTTTTAATTAATATATATCGTAATATTTATAAAAATTCCTTTAGGATTTAATAGTACGAAATTATCCTTTAAACTCTCCTCTAGAGTAACGACTAATTTAATTAATTAAGATATTGTTAACGATTTATAAAAGTGTTTTCTAGATAGTTTATTTTATAATCTTCGCACGAATTATACCGCCTTTAATTTTCTACTTTTATATAATAATATCGGCTTTAAGGTAGACCGTAAATAAATTAAAAATAAACTCAATAATATTATAATATTTATAACTAATTTATCTCTTTACCCTTCTTTAACTCTACGTTCCTACGATAATATACCTCGGGTATATCGAGACGTTATAGACTTTAGTCCTAGTATACCGAGTATATAAAATTTATTTAGATTTATAATTACAATTCCTCTAATTTAGTTACTAGCCGATTTATAATTATAAATATTAATAAAATTACTAGATCCCTCCGATTTACCTTACTCGGATATCGAAATATTAAATAAAAATAACGCTCGTATTAACTTTGATAAAAGTTATCCTTTCCGCCTTATATTTATATTTTAAATTAATAAAGATTAACCCCTTTATAAGCGCTATATAAATACCTATTTTATAATATCTAGCCGAGGCGTTATTATCAACCGAAATAATTATAGATAATAAAGTATATATACTCTATAGTTTATAAAAGATACCTAGGAGGATAAAATCGAAAAATTTAATTTTATAAAAAACTTCGTCCTCTAGAAGTAAGAGATATATAATAATTTCGATATTATAAATTTATAAAAATACCTCGAAGATCCTTTTATTAAGGTTTTAGAACTAGATATAAATAAACTTAATTATATAATCGAAGCTACGTATTAATAGTTTAGCGATAATAAAATAATCTATAATATTCTTCGTTATATCGTTAATTTAGTAATATATATAAAGATTAAGATTAAAAAGATGACTCTAAAAGTTTAGATATTATTTATAAATAAATGTAAACCCCGTACCTCCGACTATTTCTATACTACTCTAAATAAACTCGATTAATTTATCGCCTCTTAATACGAAAGCCCTAGCGATTATATTAATAAATTTTAGACTATTTATAATAAGTTTTATAAATTTAATTACTTTAAGTTTAATAATAGTATTATAATTTAATAGTTCTATCGTAATCTCGGTCTTAAATATTAACGGTATTATAAATTCTTCGCCGAAGACTATAATTTATTTAATACCGATAATACCGTTAAGATTTTTTTTAATATAATAATCTCTCGCTTTTATAATACCCTATATCTTTAGGCTAGTACCGTTAATACTAGGTAACTCGCTTTTATTTTTTATAATATTTAATAGCGAGTTTAAGAGTTTAACTAGGAAGAGATTATTTAATCTTATTTATATTATATTAATTAAATGAGACGAGTTAGGTACTATACTACCTATAATAAATTATAGTATAATAATCTCGGCTATAATATTTAGCCTAACCGTAACCGCCGCGGTCGAGGTACTCGTAATAGTAGAGGCGGTAAAAGTAATAATAATAATAGGAATAAAGATAAATCGCCTTATAAACGGGCTAAAGCCGATACCGAAGGAAATATAAAATCTTATTATATTTTAGCCGGTATCAACTATAAAGTCTCTTAACTCTAGGTATTTAATACCGGTTATACCGTCTATATTATTTATAATCGTTTTATATTTATAAAATATATTAAGCTTAAGAGCGCCGATATTATTAATAGTTTTAGAGATAGAGTAACGTTATATAATAACGAAACTATTAAATTACTATATTTAGGCGATAACGGTATTTAGTACTTATAAATTAATAACGTTATATACGTTTTAATAGTAGTTTTAATCTTATTTTATATACTAAACTCTAACGAGTTAGTTATATACTAGGCTTTATTTTAAAGAGAATTTTTATCGAATTTAAAGATATTTTTACGACTCTTTAGGATTGTAATCTTTATATTCTATATATATATAAATAAAGCTAATTCGCTTTGTTTATTATAAACGCTAAGACCTTAATTTTATAATACGAAAGACTCGGCTACCTAGATAAAAATAACGTTATACGATTATCCTAAATAATCGATAGAATCGATTCATCCAAAGTTAAAGAGGATAATAATTACGAGATATATAACGTTGTAAAAATCTATACGTATTTATATAAATATCGCCTACGGTAGGGACGATTTAAATTCGATATTATCTATAGTAATATTATTAACCTAAGGGTCTATAATTTCCGTTTTATTATACTTATTAATAATAAATATAAATATAGTTATTACTACTTTATCTCTTAAAAAAAAGTGTCTTTAGCGCATTTCGTAACTATAAAAGTATTAAAGAATATAGGGAATATAGGATTTATTATCTCTATATAAATAAAGATCCTATATATATTTATAAAATATTCGCCGATTATCGTTTCGAATATAATATTATCTAGAGTTTTTCTATCCCTAGTAACCTCTAAATAAATAGTATATTAAAGCGCGTCGGCTAAATATTATACGAAAGGGTATATAGCCTACTAATTAAGAACGGGCTCGATAATAAACTTATTTCAAAATCTATCGCTATAGCGAACTAGCTCCGAAACCGCTCTCTTATATCTACGATAGACATTACGCCTTATTAGGCCTCTATTAGTATACGCCCTAAGATATTATATCTACGCAATATTAGTTAAATAAATATTTATTAGGGACATTATATCATAAAGGAGAATTAATATAAATTTATTAATTATAGTAAAAAGAATATATCTATCGGCTATAAGAGTAATTATTTCTATTATATATTAATATTTACGAGTAAAGTACTTCGCTTTACCTAGGTATAATAAACCGAAGAATATACTAGTAATAATAAATATACCGTAGATAATACTATATTATTAATTGATAAAATCTCGCTAATAATTCCCCGTTAGGGGGGCGATATTATAGTAAAATAAAAGAACTCTTTAAGTCTATACGAGTAATAAACTAACTCGGAACCTAATATTAAATAATTATAATACTAGTTATAATAGAAGTAAAACCACCTAACCTAAATTAATTGATAATATTATTCGGTCTTTACCGCTATTATAGCGATTAATTAGGCGTATAGTATTATTAGGAGTTAAATTAAAATTATTTATATCAAGTTTATAACTAGCGTAGCGGTTATAATAACTATATATAAATATTATCGAATTTAAGTCGGAATTAACTCGCGTAAATATATTAGAGAACGTAGATTCCGAGTTTAATATAGAACCGGCCTAAAGTTTTTCTAGCTCCGGCGCTAATATATATATAATACCGATAACTTTAGATAGGTATTTAGAGTTTTAAAAATTTATCTTATCTCTTATTTTATCAATTTTATTTATAAGCGTTTTACCTACCGAGCCTTAAAAGTCTAAAATATATAAGGAAATTATAATTAATACTTTTAATAATTTACTTTTAACGAATAATATCTAGATATTAAAATCGTAAAATACTTCGGGGTAAATAAGCCTATAAATTTAAATATAAAGTTACTAGCGAAATTACTCGCTATAAAGCTCGTTAGGTAGTATATAGGTTTAAATAATAATATAAAATCAATTTTAACGAGATATTTACCTTAATAATTAAATTTAAAAATTATAGTTTATTATTCGTTATTATAGCTATTTGCGACCTAGAGCTTAAATAAATAAATATATCAACTACTTTCTATACGGCCTGATTAATAATAAAATATATATCGAATAGCCTATTAGTTTCGACGATAGTTTAAGCCGTATATATTTTCTAAAATATATTTTATATAGGCTTAAATAATCTCCTCGAGTATAATATATTATCTTTACGACTTTCTTAGCTAATTTAGGCTTTATACTTTTAAGTATTAACTTTAATATATTTCTTAACTATAAAATATAACTAATTATTATATTATATATCTACGATGTATTGATTACTAGCGCTAGTAAAGATATTATTATTTAAATAAAATAACGCCTAAGTAATAATTATATAAAAAAAATTATTTTTATTTTTATTACGTATTATTTTAGTTTTAAAGTACTTATTATATAATCGCCCGAATCGTATATTATTACTTAATCAGGAAATATACCTAAAGCGGCTACTTAAAGATTATAATATAAAGTATTCTATCTCTAATTATATATTTAATCTCGGTAATATAAATATTAACTTATAATTTTAGCGCTAACCGATTATTATATTATTATCCTATAAAGTCGAATATATAGGCTAGATTTAATTTATTAAGGAAATTATCTAGGTTAAAAGGTTATTTAGATAATTAATATTTATTACGCGTATGTCTCATTCTAGTAGAGTTTTAAACTAATATATATTAATAATACTCGTTACTATATTATTTATATTAGCCGTCTACTCCGCTTTACTAACCTACTTTATACTTGTTATAATTACTTCTTATAATAACTAAAGTATTATAACCTTAAGGTAGTTAGAAACCCTTAAAATTAAAATTATATTAAATATATTACGATCTAGTACTACTTCTAGCGCGAAAAAGTCGTACTAGGTGAAATCAAATTCCGTTATATTCTAATTACGGAGTAAATCGTTAACGGCCTAATTAAGGCTCTTGCTAAAGTTAAGTTTAATATTTTTCGTATAATTTTAGGCCTATAATAATTATGACCCTATAAGAGTCTATTAACGCTTTTATAAAAGTTTATTAATAATTCTATAAGAGCCCATTTACGCTCCTATAAAAGTTATCCTATATTTATAAATATTAAAACACGGCTCTACGGGTTTATCCGGAGGCTCTACGAGCTATATTTTAACAACCTAACTAATAATAAATATCAATACTTAAGTTAGTATTAACTAATAATTACTATATCGAATATTATTGAATTTTCAGGACTTTATTTGAGGCTCTTATAAAGTATACTTTCTAAATTTCAGCTAAATCGCGCCCGTATATATAACGATATATCGTAAACTGCTCTAGGTACTTTTGGGTTATTTACGGCGTCGATAGAGTTATCTTTTAATTTGTTATTTTTATCTAGCTCTTTTATAATCTTTATCAATAACTCTATATATCGCTAGAATATCTCTTAAATATTAGTTATAGTTATGAATTATTATACTCGTAGTATTTAACGCGGTCCCCGTAGTATCTTAAATAATCCCAATACCCTTAATAGTTAAAAACTTATAATATATAATTATTTCTAATAATCTTTACGCAGTATTTATATCGCTTATTAGTCTTCCGATCTTATTGTAAAAAACCGTATTCTATTAAAAACCGGAATTTCCCCCCCTTGGTTTTTACCGACGTGGTTTAGCCCTATAACTTAACCTCTATTAATTATAACTTAGCCCTATAACTTAACCTCTATTAACTATAGTTTTGGCTTTTATAACCTATTATAATGACCCTAAAATAGAGGGAATACGAGGCTATCTTAGAGACTTCTTAATAAAGACTTTCGTTCGAGTAAAAGTATTAGAATATAAGTATATAGGACTACTTAGTAACTACTTAGTAAATAGATATTTAGTAATACTTATAATTAGGGTCTTATACGAATATTCGCTCTTATTCTCTATAAATAATTAATTAAGAAGTATTTCTACCTACTTATATTCAATAGAGGGTAGTATTATTATTATAATAATAATAATTAGGGCCAAAGGGGTAGACGCGGTCGTAATAATAAAAATAACGAGTTAATATAAATACCGCTTTTGAAATAGAGTCGTAAATATACTTAAATATTAGAATCCTATATATTTCTCTTCGATACCACTTATAATCGCTACATTATTAGCGACTACTCTTATTTCGGCGACGATTATATTAATATTCTAAATACCCCGATTATAAATATTACCGAGTATAGCCTAATCCCGGTAAAGCGAGGTACCGCTATTATATATATAATTAATATTAGTCGCTAGGTTAATACATATTTATTTAACATACTTTATATCTCTAGTATATAGTCGAATCTTATTTTTGAGTTATAATTAATATTAATCGGAGTTAAGATTAGTAAAACTATCTCTATAAATATTATTATTAATTATAAAGACTTTAACTTCTACTTTACGTTCTATAATAAAGTATTTATATTTAATACCTAGATACGTCCTATTTTAAACTTCGTTATAATTATAATTATATCTTAAATTCTTCCTAGGTTAAAGAGATATATATATATATTACTTTTTAGGTCTCTTTTAAACTAAAATTATAATATTACCGGCTAGGTTATTTAGGGGAATAAAACTTAAAGAAGTTAAAAATAATAATTATAAATATTAATCTAGATAAGTTAATACCGGCGGATTATACCTATACTTTATATATTTAATCGCGATTAAGAAGGGTATTATATATATACTCTATTACTCCGGGAAAATACCCCTATAAATATACTAATAATAATCTCGTTAATTTTATTAATAATAAAAGAGTATTTTTAAGAGAAGCCTATAACTGCGCCCGTTATTTCAGGACTATATTTTATTATCTTATTAAAGAGTCTTATATCGTTATTCTTATATATAAATATGATTTCCTCTTTATATTTAAAGTTTATACCGTTAACCGCGAGCGACTTATATAATAAAATAAAATACTATTATATCGATAGCGGAGGAGAGTCTAACTCTAAGGTATTTATACTATATATAAAGAAAAAAGAGATTTTTCTCGAGGATATTACTCGCGATACCCTATAAACTAATAACACCGCTAAATATTTGAGTTAAAACCTAGGTTATAAGGCGTATACTATATTTATTAGAATAATATAACGGAGAAATATTAAATAGAATTTATTTTTATATTTAATTACCTCCGTAATCGATCTCTTAAATCTAATATTATTAAGCCTAACCTTCGCTACCTAAAAATACTTAGTTCTAAAATATAAACTTATATTAATAATATTCTAATTAAGATAGAGTACTATAAGTCTAATATTATTAAGTCTAACCTTCGCTACCTAAAAATACTTAGTTCTAAAATATAAACTTATATTAATAATATTCTAATTAAGATAGAGTACTATAAATCTTATATTATTAAATATAAATTAATTAGGTATAAGGGTAATATAGTCTACCGGCTTCTTAATAAAATAAGTGAGTTTATATAATTATATCGGTAAATCTTAAAAACTTTTATTAATAACCGAGTTACCGCCCGCGCGGATAGAGCTACTAACGTCCTATTAGGAACTTTTCTTAATAATAGTTATTAATAGGGCCCTACTAGTAGCCTTAAATTGGGGATAGAGCTACTAACGTCCTATTAATAAATTTAGTAAATTAGAGGTCCGGGTAGCGTCCTATTAATAACTCCGAGTTAATTTCAATAGGATTAGTAACTTTTATAACTTTAATAATTTATATATATTATTAATATACTAATAGTAGCTCAGCCCTATTATAGGGCTGAAATAAATAAAGTTCTATAATTATCGCTATTAACGCTAGCGACCTACCGGGCCCGGAATAATGAGTTTTAATTAAAATTCTCGCGGGGGCGTTACCCGGGTATATCTAGGGAGAATATAAATATAAATACTATAATATATCGTATATTATAGCGTATTACTTGGCGTATATCATGGCGTATATTATTAAATATACTATGGAGGGCTTTCGTCTGATATTTTAGGGGCTACTACGAGGGGCGTATATCGTATACTATTTAGGATACTATTTAATAATATATATAAGTTATACCCGCTATTACGTATATTATAAGGTTTACTATAGCCTATACTATAGCCTATACAAATACGTATATAAATACGTATACTATAGGGTATATAATAAGACTATTTAGTTAATATTTAAATTATTAATAATTTACCGAATTATTAAATCTACTGAACCTACTAATAATTAGTATAATAATTAGTACTATTTACTAAAAGTAATATACCCGGAACCCTAATTTATTACCCGAAGCCCCAATTTACTAATCCTACTAAACCTCGGGTTAGTATTTAATATAGAGTTATAGTATAAACCCGTAGATAATTTTCTAATAAGGCTAATAGCGTTTAGAGTATACTAATATTTACTTTTAAGATTTACCGATATAGGCAATATTTATTTTATTAAATAAATATTTTAAAATATACCTAAATTATAATTACTACCTAGATTATAATAGGAATATAATATAACGGCCTTTAGGCCCGTTTAGCCGCTAAAGCGGGTTATTATAAAAACCGATTTAAATAATAATTCTAAAAATAATAAAATCTCGCCTTTATATTTAAAGTTATTTATATTAAATAGTTAGCCCTAAAAGCGATAGTAATAATAATAATAATAATATTGATAATTATATTATTTTATAACTTTATTTATTACGGCCTCGTTTATTATAATTTATAAAATAACCGATAATAAAATTACTCGTTAAGGTTCCGTCTATAAAATATTTCCGAATTATAAATATCTTTGATTATACCTCGATATAAATCCCTTGATTTAATCGCTTTATATATTTTCTTAACTCTCGTAATACGCGCCGAAATACGGGAGCCGAAGATATATAAAGAGGCTATAACCGACAATTTTAAATTAATTAATTTGATAATTAGCGATATAAGATTAATTCGATTCTTTAATATAAAATAATACGTAGACGTTAGCCTTTCTATCGTTAACGCGTAAAATATTACGCGGTAAAAAAATCTATAAACTAAAGCGTAGTATCGTAGGTAGAATACTACGGTATAAAGCCCGTTAAATCGTTAGCGGTTTCAAATAATAAAAAGGCCTAGATTATAATAAAAGTTTCGCCTTTATAATAAAATCTATAAATTATAAAATTATCTTTATTCTTATTATTACTCTAGATTAAGATTTTAAATAAATAAATATTAAGACCGCTTTCTAATATAGCGCGGTGTAAGAAGAAATCTATATCGAGTAATTTATTAAATTTCCCGCCGTTAATTTTGAAATATATATGATTTATTATTTTAATAAGGTTTTTCATAAATTAAAATAATTATTTAAAATATAATTCAAGATATTATCTAGCTTCTTGAAAACTTTTAGATTTTTTACTTTTATTTTTAATAAAAACGTCTTTATCAATATCAAATATCGAGTTACTATTATTATTCATATAAATAATTTATCTATTACTAGCTCCGAGAGTATCGTTATATAATATTAAAGATATCTTTCTTTAATAATTCTAGATCAATAATCTAAGGCCGTACTTTTACTATTTTAGTATATTAGTATCGCGGGATAAAATAAATAGGATTCTTTAATTAGGCTAATTAACCTATATTGAAAAACTATCAAAAAAGTTTAATATATAGGATATTTATTCAATTACTACCTTAATAAATACCGAGAAACTTTATATAATAAACGAGGATTTTATCGCTCCCGATAACTCTCGTATTTAATATTAATCTATTATTAATTCTCTTGTATATATTATACTAGGGATAAGGCCTAATATCGTATATATTTTATTAATAATTAATCGCTATAGTTTCAACCTAAATAAAATTATATTAAAATATTATAAGATATATCTTTTAATACCTTAAAGATACTACTCCGTTATAATTAATATTTCGCGTTCTTATATTTCCCTTTATATAGTATATTAATATTAATTAGGTAAATAATTTTAATATTTAATATTTAACTCCGAGATATATTTTTAATATTAGAAATAAAGTTATTAAGTAGTTTCCTAAATACTAATTTATTATCGCTTTATTAATATATAAAGCCGAAAATACTATTTAAATATAAGTTACTAAAAAGATTATCTAAGTCTAAAGATTGTTATCGGAATTTAATATTATCGTAGAAAACCTTACCGTTGAAGCGGTAATATTATATTATAATAATTAAAGTATTATAACGCTGGCTAAAGACCCTTAATTCTATATTTATATTAAATATATCGTTATTTAAATATAATTCGTACGCGAGAAAATAAAAGCTAATGAAATTAAACTAGAATATATATTTACCGATAAATAAATAAATAATTAATAAATTAATTAAACTCTTGAATAAAAAGAAATTCTTTATTATTTATAAAGTTTTTGAATTAGAAAGTTTTTTATAAAGTTTATAATATTATCGATTATACTCTTTAATTATAGAAGTAATATAGACAGGTTTTTATTATAATAAAAATAATTACTATAATTATTATACTCGCCTAATACGACTCTACGCTAAATATTAAAGCTCTTCGGGTAATTTATAATATTAAACTTTATCTTCTAGTCGTAGTTCGGGGGCTAATATATTTACCATTTTATAAATCTTAAATATATATATTATAATAATTCGATTATAAATTTTTATATATCGTTTAATTTAATTATCCTTAACGCTTATATCACCCTTAAATTAAAGTAATTTAACCGCGAGCTTCGGTTTTAATAACCGCCGTTATTAATTCCGAGTATTAATTACCGTAAACGTTATATATATTGAATATATATTTTCTCGGTCCTTATATTACCGCCTAAGAACTAAAACGGTTCCTCGTATATATATAATTATATATCGATATATATATATATATCCTAACTTTTTTATCTTCCTACTAGTAAAGAACGGAGTAACTAGATTAAAAAATACCCCGAACCTAATATTATCGACTTATAGAATAATCTTTAAAAGCGCGCGAAGTCTTTAGCGCTCAATTATTTTATTTTATTTAATAATTAAAATATTAATTGGATCGCTCGATCTTATTACGAATAATGCGAGTAGTATTATTAAAATATAACTATTATTCGAGAGTCTTTTAATATTTATATAATTATTTATAATTATAACGCCGATATATTTCTTGATTTTAGTAAACTACGATACCGTAATCTTATATTTATATAATATAAATTTATTAAATACGCCTAGACCGCTAGACGCCGTTATATTAATAATATATAATTTAGTAATACCGATATCTCTAGGGACCCTAATTAATATATATATTTAATACTTTAATAAATAGATATTATAATAGTTTTTCTATACCTCCCCTTTTAAGGCTTTAGTAATTAATAATTACGCGGATTCTAGCGTATTATATATTAATGATATTTATATATAAAAGTACCCGTAATATTATATACGCCGTTTAGGCGATTATATAATATTATTTATATTATTTCTTAATTAGGGTAGCCTCTATAATATTTTATATAATTATTTTATAGTATTTTATTCGCTCCTATATATCCTACGCCTATAATTCGATTAATTATTAATATATACTCGTTAAATATTAAATAAAACTTTTAAAATAAACCGTTTTTTATCGAAAAACGGAATGTTTATTAAATAATAGTAGATTTTTATTTATTTTATTTTAGTTACTCGGCCTTTAGATAAAAGAGTAATCTTATATTATTATATATAATAATTTAGTTTATTATTATAACTCGGCGCTTAGTTTACTCTTACGACCTAACTTTTAGCTTTAATATATTATAAAATTAAACAAATAACTTATTTTACCCTTTAGCGTTACTATATTAAATAATTATTACGATCGAGTAAGAGTATCGAGATAAGAGTTAATTAATCTTATTAACCGCGCATATAACGTAGTATTAATATAATCTTAATAATTATTATAGTTAGTCGCTCTAGTATCTTAATATAATAATTATATAAGTATTATTTATTTTATATTCTAATAATATTACCTCTTTAATAAAATATTATTATTAGGAGTTTATTAAATAACGGTATATTATCGTGGATAATATATTCATTACTACTAGGGGTATACTCTTCGGTTTATCGAATTTAAATAAAACGGAGTACTCTATTTATATATATTAATATAGGGTAAAAATAATCGCTTTTATAACCGATAAATTTACTTTTTTTACCGCGATTAACGAACTTTTACTAGTCTTTATTTATAATATAATATTCTTAATATATATCTACCTAATTCAATTAATATTACGTAAATATAATAAATTAGAGCGTATTTTAATAATGTCTTAATAAGGCGTAATATTCATTATAATAATATAAAACTAACTTAGTATCTAGTTTATCGTAGAATTAAACTTAAAAATAAGTTTATTATAGAGTCTATTATTTTATTAATAAGGTATATACTTTCTTTAATAAAATTAAACCGATATATTTTAATATATCGTTTATTTAAAGATTACTAGGGATAAAGAAACTCTAAATAATTTTATATTCGAAATAATAATTATTAAACTCGTCGTTAATATATATATAATCTTTATTAATATAAAGGTAATAAATTTCATAGTCTCCGTATTCTATAATACTTTTATAATTACGAAAGATACTATAAACGCTTATTTTATATAGGATAAAATAATAAAAACTATATTTATTTATTATTAATAAATATAATTATAAAACCGAAACTATAAATACTTAAATTAATAATATCACTATAAAGAAAGTTATATTTAAATCGTCTCTATAGTAGGTTATTAGAAAATAAGAGTATAGAACTATATATTAATTACTTATTGTGTAAATATTTTATAATATCTACATCGGTAAAGCGGGAGACCGTACGAGAAGAGTCGAGGTACTAAATACGCATTTTGCCGGCTTTAGGCGGAAAAATAACGAAAAGATAACGTTCAAAAAAAAAAAAAAAAAAATTTTTTTTTTATAAAAAACCTA
>JAABUS010004256.1_pt1 | contig 21033 bp, 21 predicted proteins | sample 5560161 | NCBI WGS metagenome assembly JAABUS01 (sample SAMN10711885, study PRJNA513376) | rock metagenome | isolation source: Antarctica rocks | place: Antarctica: Victoria Land, Trio Nunatak nord | collected 2016-01-04
CCCCTTGCTCGTCTCTCCCAACCTGAGCCGTGCGGTCAACCTGTTGATGCGCCTGGTGGGCGAGGCGGCCCGCGCCTTGGGGGATGCGGCCGACATCGAGATCATCGAGCGGCACCACCATTTCAAGAAGGACGCCCCGAGCGGCACCGCGCTCCGCCTGGCCGAGATCGCGGGCCGGGCGATCGGCTCGGATCAGTTCCGCCACGGCCGGGTCGGCCCGGTCGGCGAACGGCCTCGGGGAGAGATCGGGGTCCACGCCTTGCGCACGGGGGACAACCCCGGCGAGCACACGGTCGTCTTCGGGCTGATGGGCGAGTGCCTGGAACTCTCGCACCGGGCCCTGAACCGCGACGGGTTCGCGCTCGGGGCGCTCGACGCGGCCAAGTTCGTGGCGGGGAAGCCGCCGCGCCTGTACACGATGAGTGACCTGCTCGGCTGAGCGATCGGGAGGCCGTCCGATGGCACGCTGCGAAGAAGGATACCTGTGCGAGGTCTGCGGCAAGGACGTCGAGGAGATCACCGAGTCGGACCTCTACTTGCGCTTCGTGCTGGGCGAGGTCGACCCCGAGACCTTGCACGTCCGCCCCGAGCGGCACATCCTCTGCAACCCTTCTCTGGCCCAATTCATCGCCGTCGAGGGGTTCCCGCCGGTCGTCATCTCGGGGCCGTTCGCGAAGTCGGAGCTCGACCCCGAGTTCGTCGCGGAGGAAGAGGCGAGGGTCAGCCGAGGCTACCGCCGGCTCCTCGAACTCCTCGAGCAGGAGCTGGTGCTCACCGAGTATCCGTTGCCCGAGGTCCGGTCCCGCTGGGAAGACCCTCCGCCTCCGGAGTGAGGCCTTCCCGCCTCAAGGTGGAGGTCCCGGGCTTCGATCCGAGTGAGCAGGCGCCTCCCGATTGCGAAGATCCTGCCTCGGGATGTATCGTAATCCGGGACGCGACGGGAGTTCGGTATTCCTCCTTCAACTCGCCAAATTGCGCGGGGATGGACCCTGGAAATGAGAACGGTCATCACGGGTGGGGCGGGTTTCGTGGGCTCGCACCTCTGCGAGCGATTCTTGGCCGAGGGGGATGAGGTCTACTGCGTCGATAACCTCTTGACGGGAAACCCCCGCAACATCGCCCACCTGGGCGCCAACCCTCGATTCCGCTTCCTCGAGCACAACATCTCCGAACCGCTCCTGGTCGACGGGCCGGTCGACAACGTGCTCCACTTCGCCAGCCCGGCGAGCCCGGCCGACTACCTGGCGCACCCGATCCCCACGCTCAAGGTCGGGGCCTTGGGGACGCACAATGCGCTCGGCCTGGCCAAGGCCAAGGACGCGAGGTTCTTGCTCGCCAGCACCTCCGAGGTCTACGGCGACCCCGAGGTCCACCCCCAGCGCGAGGATTATTGGGGCAACGTCAACCCGATCGGCCCCCGAGGCTGCTACGACGAGGCGAAGCGGTTCGCCGAGGCCATCACGATGGCCTATCACCGCTATCACGGGGTCAAGACGCGGATCGTCCGCATCTTCAACACCTACGGGCCTCGGATGCGGCTGAACGACGGCCGGGTCCTCCCCGCCTTCATGGGCCAGATCCTCCGGGGCGAACCCCTCTCCGTCTACGGCAAGGGCGACCAGACCCGCAGCTTCTGCTACGTCACCGACCTGGTCGAGGGGATCGTCCGCCTACTCCGGACCGACTTCTCCGAACCGGTCAACATCGGCAACCCGTCCGAGCTCACCGTGCTCGAGCTGGCCCGCGAGATCCTGGCCATGATCGATGCGCCCAAGGACAACATCGTCTTCCACGAGCTCCCCCAGGACGACCCCAAGCGCCGCCGCCCCGACATCACCCGCGCCCAGCAACTGCTCGGCTGGGGCCCCACGATCGATCGGGCCGACGGCCTCAAGCGGACGCTGGACTATTTCCGGACCGTGTTCTGAGCGAGTGGGGAGTGGGGTCGGTCAAACGAAATCCGGGAGATCGTCGATGGCTGTCGGGTCGCCGAAGAAGAAGCGGGGTTGCTTCGGGTGTCTCGGGTATGCGGCGCTGGGGCTGATCGGGCTCTTTGTCCTGGCAGTTCTCGCGGGCCGGCCGCCCGTCAACCCTGTCTCTCCGCCGGGCTCTCCTCCCGCGCAAGCCGTGCCGTCCGTGCCAGTCGGTTCCGAGGGGGTTCTCGCGGGGCCGGACTCGGGGGGCAATGGGACCTGGCTTGCGAAGACGGAGCCCGACTTCGGCCCGATGATCGAGGCGCATGCCGAGATACCTCGCGCGAAGGCCGAGGGGCGTGCCGGCGGCGGTGCGGCGCAGCAGCGATTGACCGACGCGGGCCGGATACGTATCTACGCCAACGGCACACGGGTCCGGGTCAAGGATGTCGGGCCCGGCTCGCTCTTTGTCGAGCTACTCGACGGCGAGGACAAGGGCCGGTCGGGCTGGGTTCAGGCGGAGTGTGTCCGGCTCTCCCGCTGATCGGCTACGAAAAGATCACTTACAAGGGGTACAACGGATCGGTCGAAGTCGACACGGAGGCGGAAATCCTCTTCGGTCGGGTGGTCGGCCTGCACGACGTCATCACCTTCCAAAGTGAGAGCGTCGCAGAGGCTCGCAAGGCGTTCCAAGATTCGGTGGATGACTACCTGGCGTTCTGCGCCGAGCGCGGAGAGGCTCCCGAGAAGCCCGCCTTGGATCAATACCTCATGGAAGAGGCATGAACGGCGCCGACGAAGTAGAGCCAGATCCCCTTCTCCCCCCGGGAGAAGGTGCCCCGAAGGGGCGGATGAGGGGCCTGGTTTTGCGATCGACCTCCCGCCTGAGGACGAATCCCCATGTGTGACCCGGGGACCCTCATCCGGCCGTCCCGGCCACCTTCTCCCTGGGGGAGAAGGGAGGAGCGCACCGGACTGTCTGGATGGCTGTAGGCAAACCGCGCTATCCCGCGGGCCCTCCCAGGATTTCCATCGCGGCATTGCGGCCGTTGATGGCGATGACGCTGCCGCCGGGGTGGGTGCAGGCGCCGCAGAGGAAGAGGCCGGGCATGGGGGTCCGGGATTCGAGCCGGCGGTCCCACATGAATTCCGGGAGGCACTCGCCCTGGAAGATGTGCCCGCCGGTCAGGCCGACCCTACGCTCGATGTCGGGGGGGCCGAGGACTTCGACGGCGAGGACCGCCTCGGGCATGTTGTCGCAGTGGCGGGCGATCGAGGCCAGCGCCACCCGTTCCACCTCCGCCCGGCGCGAGTCCCAGTCCCCCTCGGCGAAGGTGTGCGGCACGTATTGCGCGAAGACGCTCATCGTGTGCAACCCCTCGGGCGCGACGCTCGGGTCGTGCACCGTCTGGAAGTAGAGCTCGGTCCAGAGCCGGTCGGGCAGCCGGCCCCCCCGTGCCAGCCGGTGTGCGGTCCGCCACTCGTCCTTCGCCAGTGGGGTGTTGATCTGGCCGAAGTGGTGCGGCGCAAGCGTCCCCGGGCGGGCCCGGAAGCTCGGCAGCTCGCGGAGCGCGACGTTGAGTTTGACCGTGCAGCCGGTCATCGGGATCGCCTCGACCCGGGCGCGCCACGACGGGTCGGCCCCATCGCCGAGCAGCCGGAGGGTGGCGCGCGGGTCGGCGTTGGAGACGACGCACGGGGCGTCGATCCGCTCGCCCCCTTCGAGTTCCACCCCCCGGCCGGGGACGATCCGGGCCACCGGCGTCTCCGTCGCCACCACCGCGCCGGCCCCGCGCGCGATGTCGCAGAGGATGAAGGAGACCATGCCCATCCCCCCCGCCACGTATCCCCACATCCCCGGCGTGCCCCCCAGACGGCCGGAGGCGTGGTGAAAGTGGATCGACGCCGTCCCGGCGTCGTGGGGACTCGCATTCGTGCCGATGACCCCCTGCCCCAGGTATGCCACCTGCATGCGCTCGTCGCTCAGGAAGTGCTCGACGTACTCGACCATCGACCATTCGAACAGGAGCTTGCGCGCCTCGGTGTCGCCCCCGAGCCGCCCGTCGATCTGCTCGCGGGTCGGCGCCCGACCGACCCAGAGGTCGCCGGCCCCGGAGGGTCGGATCGCGTCGCGGAGCCGGCGCTTGACGTCGTTCATGGCGAGCCAGCCCTTCAGGTCGCCCGGCGCCAGGCGGACGATCTCCTCCTCGCAGCGGCCGTCGTCGTCCCAGAGCTGGATGCTGGCGCCGTCGTCGAAGGGCACGAACATCCCGGCGCCGGCCGGGATCCACCGGAACCCGTGCCCGGCCATGTCGAGCTCGTCGATCACCAGCGGGTGCAGCAGGCCCACCAGATAGGCGCACGGCGAGATCCGGAATCCCGGCCAGGCCTCGTCGATCGTGCAGGCGCCGCCGACCCGACGCCTCCCTTCGAGCACGAGGACCCGCTTGCCCGCCCGCGCCAGGTACGCCGCGCACGTCAGCCCATTATGACCGGCTCCGACAACAATCGCGTCCCACCGTCGAGCCGCCAGCTCGCGGACCGATTCCGGTCCACCCACCAGGCCCATGCCGTCGACCGCGTGGCGTTGCATTGGTCCTTCCATGATCGCTGATCCTCACATGCGCAACCGGCTCGGGTCCACGCCCCGGCCCTCAATCGCCCACCCTAATATAGCGTCACGACCATACGTGTACATCGGGATACTATTGAACGGAACAGGCGGACATGATATCTCCTTGAACCGTAGTCGCCAGATGAATATCTAGAGGCAGCGGCCTCGGATTGCCGATGAGAGAGGGTTAGGATCGGGCGCATCCAGGGTCGTATCCGGGCGAGCAAGGGGGACGTCATGGCGGTGGGTGAATCCTTGGTGGTCCCGTTGGGAATCCTGGCTCACGGGCAACAAGGCGACTGTTTCGCCATCCTCGCCGCGAGGGACAAGCTGCTGACAAAGAAGGGGCTCCCCTACTTCAAGTGCCAGTTCCGTGCCAGGCACGACACGCGTTCGGCGATGATCTGGTCGGATCATGCCCTCTTCGGCGAGGCCGCCGACTGGAAGCTCGGTATCGCCTATCGCCTGATCCAGGCCGTGGGCGAGCAGTCGAACTTCGGGCCGCAGCTCAAGTTGCAGGCGATCCGGCATGCCGGCCCCGAGGACGAGGCCGACGGCTACTGCTACAACGAGCTGGTCGACAGCAGCGACTTCTCGCCGATGCAGCTCTGGGATGAGATCCGCAACTGCGTCCACGAGCATTTCTCCGACGAATGCCTGAAGACCCTGATCAAGAAAATCCTCGTCGAGAACCGTGACCTCTTCGTCAGGATCCCCGCGGCCCAGTCGTTCCACCACGCCTACGCCTCGGGTCTCCTGGAGCACGTCTGGAGCCTGACGCGCATCTGCGTGTTCCTGGCCGACCATTACGCCAGCTATTATCGCGCCCTCGACCCCCCGCTGAACAAGGACCTCCTGCTGACGGCCGCCATCGTCCACGACATCGGCAAGCTCCGCGAGCTCCGCTACGACATGAACGAGGCGACCTACACCGTCCCGGGTCGCCTGATCGGCCACGTCGTCATGGGGCGCGACATGATCCGCGACGCGGCCCGGCAGATCGAGGGGTTCCCCGACGAGACCCTGATGCTGCTGGAGCACGCAATCCTGGCGCACCACGGCAAGAGAGAGTTCGGCGCGCCGGTGCTCCCCCAGACGCTCGAGGCGCTGATCGTCTCGTTCGCCGACGACCTCGACGCGAAGATCAACACCGCCGCTCGCGAACGATTGCTGTCGACGAGCGAGGATCCGTTCACGAATTATGTCAAGGCCCTGGAACGGCCCATCTACAAGGGCCTCCGATCGGCCTCCCCGGCCGACGGCCTCTCTCCGTAGTGACGCGAGGGGACTCGCGGGAACGAGGAAGGTACGACGTGATTCGACTTTGCGCCGAGGGGGGGAACGGATACACTCCCGCGGCGCGGGGAGTCGGGATCGGGCTCAGGGACGGGCGAGATCGGGCGGCGGGGCGAGGGAGAACTCGATGATGCGACGGATCGCGGTGTTGAACCAGAAGGGGGGGGTCGGCAAGACCACGAGCACGGTCAACCTCGCCGCGGCGCTGGCCGCCGATGGCCACCGGACCCTGGTGCTCGACCTCGACCCCCAGGCGCATGCGACGCTGCACCTGGGCCTGCTGCCGGGTCGTTCCGGCCCGTCGCTCTACGACGTCTTGACGCAGGGATTGCCCCTGGCGGACGTCCGCCACGAGGTCGCCCCGAACCTCTCCATCTGCGGGAGCCACATCGACCTGGCGGCCGCCGAGGTCGAGCTGATCGGGACGGTCGGGCGTGAGGTCATCCTCCGCGATGCGCTCGAGGCCGACGACCAGACGTTCGACTACGTGCTGATGGACTGCCCCCCCTCGCTCGGAATCCTGACGCTCAACGCCCTGTGCGCGGCCCGCGAGGTCTTCATCCCCTTGCAGGCGCACTTCCTGGCCCTGCACGGGCTCTCGAAGCTGCTCGAGACGATCCAGCTCGTCGCCAGGCGGGTCAATCGCGACCTGAAGGTCTCGGGGGTCATGCTCTGCCTGTACGACGCCGGGACCCGGCTCGGGGGCGAGGTGGTGGACGACCTCGACAAGTATTTCGACGGCAGCAAGCGCAACGGGGCGTCCCCCTGGGCCGACGCCCGGCTCTTCCGCACGCGGATTCGCCGCAACATCCGCCTGGCGGAATGCCCGAGTTTCGGCCAGTCGATCTTTCAGTACGCGCCCAGCAGCCGGGGGGCGGAAGACTACGCGTCGCTGGCGGCCGAGGTCCAGGGACGTCCTCCCGCGGCGATCTGGATCGCCGACGAGCCGCGCGCCGGCAAGGCCGGGGGCAAGGTCGGCGAGGCCCCGGCCGCCTCCGTGGCCTGACATCCACCGCGTCCCCCCTTATTCGACGAGCGAGCGACGACAGGTATGCGTTGGGTCGGGATCGACGAGGCCGGGTATGGCCCGAATCTGGGGCCGATGGTGATGACGGCGGTGGTCGCCGAGGGGCCCGACGCCACGCCGCCGGACCTCTGGCGCGACCTGGCGACGACGGTCGCCCGCGCCGGCTGCCCTTCGGGCCGGCTCTGGGTCGACGACTCCAAGGCCATCCTCCGCGGGCGCCACGGACGCGACCGGCTGGAGGCGGCCAGCCTCGCCACGCTGGCCGCCCCGAGCGGGTCCCCCCCCTGCTCCTTCGGCGGGATGCTCGCGACCCTGGGCGCCGGGACCTTTGCGGAGGTCGAACTCTCCCCCTGGCTCGACGCCGACGACCTGAAGATCCCCCGCCCGTCGTCGCGGGGGCTGCTCGAACGTCCCGCTCACCCCCGCCCCTTCGACGGGGCCTCCTGGCGGATCGTCGCCGTGCGGTCGGTCGTCGTCGGCCCGGCGCGGTTCAACGCCGAGCTGGCGGCGACCGGCTCGAAGGCGAAAGTCCATTTCGCCGCGTTTTCCCGCCTCCTGCTCCCCCTCTGGGCCACCGCCGCCGATGGCGTCCCCACGATCGTCCGGTCCGACAAGCACGGTGGCCGCCACTTCTACCTCGACCCACTCCTCCAAATCTTCCCCGACTCCTGGATCGACCGCGGCGAAGAAGGCCCGGCGCTCAGCCGGTACACGATCCGGAGCCCCGGCCGTCGCCTCGAATTGAGCCTGCTCCCCCGCGCCGACGCCGACGACGGGCTCGTCGCCCTGGCCTCGATCGTCAGCAAGGCCGTCCGCGAGCTCTGGATGGAGGTCTTCAACGCCCACTGGAGCGCCCGCATCCCCCACCTCCGCCCCACCGCCGGCTACCCCAACGACGCGACGCGGTTCCGCGAGGCGATCGAGCCCTCGTGCCGGGAGCGTGGGCTCGACCCGAGATACTGGTGGCGTTTCAAATAGGCCCTCCCGCGATGCGTGAAATGCCCGACCCCAGGCGGCTCGGCATTTGCACTGTAGAAGCAGTACGGGAGTCCTCTCGTGATGATCCGGCTCCCCGCTTCTCACCCCTCTCCAGGAGCGAATCATGGCGGCGTCAACGGGGAAATCGCGAATGGTGACCGGCATGTTCCGGGACCGTGAGAGTGCCGAACGTGCCTACCAGTCCGTGAGCGGTCGCGGCTACGGCAACGACGACGTGAGCCTGCTCATGTCCGACGAGACGCGGAGCAAATACTTCCCGTCCGACCGCGTGGGCGACACCGAGCTCGGCAGCAAGGCGCTCGAAGGCACCGGCGCCGGCGCGGCGATCGGCGGCACCGTCGGCGGCGTCCTGGCCGCCCTCGCGGCGATCGGCACCAGCCTGGTCCTGCCCGGCCTGGGCCTGATCATCGCCGGCCCGCTCGCCGCGGGACTGGCCGGCGCGGGCGCGGGGGGACTGACCGGAGGCCTGATCGGCGCCCTGGTCGGCTCGGGCATCCCGGAAGAGCACGCCAAGACCTACGAGTCGGGCATCAAGCAAGGCAATCTCGTCATGGGGATCAACCCTCGCAGCGACGAGGACGCGGAATACTTCGAGCGCGAGTGGAAGAGTAGCCAGGGCGAACACGTCTATCGGTGAGACCCCGAGTGCTCCCGTCGGAATCGAGAAGAGTCGGGTTAGAACGATGGTCTCGCTCCCGGGGCGAGCCTCGTTCTAACCCTTTGCTTTTGACACATGATGAATTCCAGGCTGGTCGGTCATTCAGCCCGAAGGGCGGCGGATTTCCACTCCGGCAGAGGAGTCAATCTCTCCGAGTTTGGCCGATAAATCCACGGAACGAGCTTGACCTGCACGCGGCGAGATGCGATGATCCTTTTGCGCTGTAGAGCACCGGTAGCTCGCCAGGCTCATAACCTGGAGGTAGGAGGTTCGATTCCCCCCGGCGCAATGAAACGAAAATGGCGGGAGCTTCTCCTCAAAGGCTCCCGCCATTTTTATGCGCCGTGGTGGAAGAGCGAGACCGAAGCCGGTCAGGCCTTGAGCCAGCGGTCGAACCAGTCGAACGCCTCGGCCTGCATGGGGCGGTCGAACTTGTGCCCGCCGGGATAGAACGAGGAGCGATAGCGATCGTCGGCCTCGGCCTTGGCGAAGACCTCGACCAGGATCCTGTCGGCCCGCTTCATCTCCCCGATCGTGAACAGGGTATCTTCGTTGTTGTTGAGGACCAGCGTCGGCTTTGGCACGCGGAGGCCGAGCACCTCGGGATAGTCGAGGTCCAGCGGCAAGCCGGGGATGTAGATCATCCAGGTGTGCGTGTGACACTTGTGGAGCAGGTAGTCGCGCCAGGTCGTCATCATGCCGACGCAACAGGCGCAGGCGATCCGGTCGTCGACTCCCCCGAGATAGACGGTACGGAGGCCGCCGCCGGAGAGGCCGGCGCAACCGAGGCGCTTCGGGTCGACGTCCGCCCTGGATTCGAGGTAGTCCAGGGCGCGCCGGTCCTCGGCGAGGAAGACGCCGGGCCAGGTCGTGCCGGCGGAGAAGAGGCTCTTGGCCATCAGGCTCTCGTGCTCGCTCGCGAACCGATTGTAGGCCTCGATCTCCCCGGTCGACTCGGGATCGACCTCCTTCAGGTCGCCCCGGATCGAGGACGCGAGGTCGGCGGCTCGCACGCGGCGGCTCCCGAAGGCGAAGGCGTCGTGGACCAGCACGGCGTAGCCGCGCCTGGCCAGCTCGTTGGCCCAGCTCACCCCGCCGTAATAGCGGTCGCGGTGCGTCTTCATCATCGGATGCAGGGCGTCGCCCATCTGGGCGATCTTGCGGGTCCCGAAATACTTGTTGCCGCCGTGGTCGTGGAGCGCGAGGACGGCGGGCAAGGGACCCCGCTCCCCCTTCGGCTTGACGAAGAGAGCCTCGGTCGGCGGGCCGTAGGGCAATTGCCAGCTCAGGTGCTCGACGTGCAGGCCGTCGTAGTCGATCTGATGCTGGAGCTCGGCCTTGGGGACCCCGCCGGTCTCGGGCGGGAGCAGGCACTCCGTCAGCCGCGCCCGCGCCGACGCCCGCCAGGCGTCGAGGTCCCCCGCTCGAAAGCGCGGGCCGCGGAACGAGAGCCTGGCCGGACCCTCGCCCGCCAGCGACGCCGCCCACGGTCCGTACGCCCCGATCATGTTCGGTTCCATCGCGCCCCTCCCCTCCCCCGGCCAGACCATCGCGTCCCGAGCCCGACACGCGATCTTCGCATCGATGCCCCGGCCGATCAACACGGCGAAAAGCCCGCCCGATCCTCATCACCGCGGGGCGAGAGCCACTCCAACAATGGAATCCAATCCTTCAAACACGACCACCATGAATCGCGGGCACCTTGCCCACGGTCGGGAGTCGGGCTGGTATGCGAGGGGGTGCGGGGTGGTGGTCTCGCAGCCGGGCGGGTCATAATCGCCCGGGACCTCGCGACATCTGCTGCCGTCCTGTCCCGACGGCCCGAGGCAGGCATCACCGATCGTGAATCGCGCAGGAAAGAGGACCCCATGACCACCGTCGCTCCCTTCCTGGCAATGGCGAAGGCCGGGCACCGCGAGGCCGCGTTGCGCGGCCTCCTCGACCTCGGCGAAGCGGTGCTCCCACGCCTGGGCGAAGCCTACCGGGCCGAGCCCGAGCCCGACGTCCGTTCGCTGCTCGTCGAGGCCATCTGGCAACTCCGATCGCCCTCATCCCTCGACCTCCTGGGCGAAGCCCTCCAGGACCCGGCCCCACAGGTCTGGAGGGAGGCCCTCGACGGGCTCGCGACGCTGGCCTCGCCGGGGTCCCTGCGAATCCTGGAGTCGGCGCGGGATGGCCTCGCGGCCTCCGACGCGGGGAGCGACGCCGATGTCCGGGAGTGGATCGAAGGGGCGATCGAGGACGTGCGCGGGAGGATCGACGAATGAGGGGCCCGACCGGGTCGAATCTTGCGACGGGCGAGGGATGGCCCTACGCTGGCATTGCTGCGGAAGCACCCCTGGAGTCCTCCCATGCCGACCTGCCCGTCATGTGGCGGGGCCACCGACGAGGCCACGCCCGGTAGAGACTCGTGTCCGAGATGCGGCGGCAAACTCCCTGCTCCCGTGGACGACTTCATCGCCACGTGGACGGTGCCCGCGGAATCCCCCGCGCCGCGGCGGGTCGAAGACATCGAATGCCGGACGTGCGGCTACTCGGGCGAGATGAGCACGGTCGAGAACCGCCTCGTCTGCCCCGCATGTCACACGAGGCATGCGCTCCGGCGGATCGCGGATACGCTGGCCGCAGCCCGGGTCGAGGACGGCCCGGTCGTGGCCCGAGTCATCGACTGCCCGAATTGCGGACGGCCGATCGAGGTCCAGGATGTCGAGGCTGGGAAGTCGGTCATCTGCACCTCGTGCAACTGTTTTCTCGGCTGCTTGAAGAAGAAGGAAGAGCGGCCCTGGTGGCTTCGCGGGCTCCTGAAAGGCATCTGACCGCCGGTATCGGCGGACCGCCGGCCGGGTGGTCCCGGGGGGCGCGAGGGCCGAGCAGTTCATGGATCGCAGGGACAGGTCGGAACGTCATCATTCTTCAGGGATGGAAAAGCGAGGATTCCAGACCTCCTGGCGGGACGGCTCGGTCTCGGACTCGCCTCCCTTTGACCTCCATCATTGCCAACCGCTCTCCCGCGATCTCTCCCTCACAAATTCGCGTTTACGTGGAAATGGCATGGGACTCGCAACAAATAGAACGTTCGATCCACGCGGACCGCGCGAAAACGTTGGCACTGGGTTTGCTTATCTTAGCAATCGGGCCGCGGTCACTTCGAGTCCTTCCACAGCGAAAGGGAGCACGAATGTCGAGCACGAAACGCGATGAGCACGCCGAGGGTGACGCCAATCCCGATCCGATCACCGGCGAGCACGGGTCTCACCCGTTGGGAGTGGGCCTTGGCGGCGCCGCCGGTGGCGCGGCAGCGGGCGCGCTCGGTGGTGCTGTGGCCGGGCCGCTCGGGGCGGCCGTGGGTGCGGTCGTCGGCGCCGTGGCGGGAGGATTGGCCGGCAAGGGCGTCGCCGAGTCGATCGACCCGACGGTCGAGGACGCATACTGGAGCGAGAATCACAAGAATCGCCCGTATGTCGACCAGAACGCGAGCTACGACGATTACCGCCCCGCCTACCAGTACGGGTGGGAATCGCGCGCCCAGCACGCCGACAAGTCGTTCGACGAGGTCGAGACGGACCTCGGCAACAAGTGGGAATCGGCCAAGGCCAACTCCAAGCTCGGCTGGGATAAGGCCAAGCATGCGACCCGGGACGCCTGGGACCGCGTCGTGGACCCGTTGAGCGACGACCAGACCAAGAGCCGGAGCCGCTGAGCACCCGCGTCGAGGCGGGACCTCGACGGACGTGACGGATGGTCGGATTGGAGCTGGGGCCGACGCGGGATTAAACCGCCGACGCCCCGGCTTCGTTTCGAATACGCTGCCAGCCGATGCAGCCCTCGGCGAGACGGCGGAGGGCGTTGGGTTGGCCGGCCCGGCCGTTCGCCGGAGGACGATACGCCCTTAACGTTCGCGATAGACGATGCGCCCCTTGGACAGGTCATACGGCGTGATCTCGATGGTCACGCGGTCGCCCGGCACGATTCGAATGAAGTTTTTGCGCATCTTACCGGCGATGTGCGCCAGGATGCGATGTCCGCTCTCCAGCTCGACCATGAACTGGGTGTTTGGTAGGGCCTCGACGATGCGGCCCTCGGTCCGGATCGGTTCCTCTTTGGCCACGCGATTCTCCTGCAGCGACCGCTCCCGGGCGCGGTCGTTACCCTATTGGATGAGAGACCCTGGGGGGAGCATCGCACTCCGTCCCGGCTCGGCCCAGCCCGGAGCGGGACTGGGCAGGCGCATGCCGGGACGATCACGACTGCGCAAGCGCAAAAGCACCCTGCTGGTCCCCTCTCGGAACACTTCCGAGGATAACCGATCCGCACGGAGAAGGCCAGCATCCAACCCCCAATCGGTCCGCGTACGACAGGCCCGCCGAACCACTCAGCCTGAAAAGGATCGGGGCACCCGACACCCGAGGTCAACCGGCCTCGGGGAGAAAGGGCGGGACGACCCCGGCGACCCGCATCCGGACCCGGTACACCGCGTCGACGGCCGTGATGAAGAGGGTCGTGCCGTCGGGGTCGCTCCAGGCCAGGTTCGAGGGCCGTTTCGGCAGTGCCAGTATCCCCAGGAGCCGTCCGTCCGGCTCGAAGACCCAGACCCCGAGCGCCACGGCGACGTAGACACGGCCGTCGCGATCGACCTTCATCCCGTCGGGGCCGCCGGGCTGGCCGGGGTCGAGCGTCGCGAAGACCCGCCCCGAGCCGGCGGTCAGCGCCCCCGACGGCTCGACGTCGAAGGCCCGGACGTGATCACGCGCGGTGTCGCAGACGTAGAGCGTACGCTCGTCGGGTGCCAGCGCCAGGCCGTTCGGCTTCTCGAAGTCGTCGGCCAGGAGCCGCGCCTCGCCCAGAGAGTCGAGGGCGAAGACCCCCTGGAAGTGCAGCGCGCGGTCCGCGGGCGCGACGCCGTAGGGGGGGTCGGTGAAGAAGATCAAACCGTCGGTGCGGCTGATGACGTCGTTGGGGCTATTCAGACGCTTGCCTTCCCAGTCCTCGACGACCGTCTCGACACCCGTGCCGTCGAGGGCCATCCGCGAGACCCTGCGGCCGTTCTGCTCGCAGAAGACGATCCGGCGGTCGGTGGTGAAGGTCTGGCCGTTGGCCGCCCCGGTCCGCTCGCGGAGCACCTCGACCTCTCCGTCCGGGCGTACCCGGTAGGTCCGCTCGGCCTTGATGTCCTGGAACAAGGTCGAGCCGTCGGGGCACCAGAGAGGCCCTTCGGTGAACTCGAACCCGTCGGCCACCACATCGATGGCGTCGCCGGCCACCAGCCCCGAGAGCCCCGCATCGCGCAAGAGAGGAACCATTGCAGACTTTCCCCCACGCCCACCCCGCGGGCGCCCGCACCCCGACCGGACCGTCCGGGAAGATGCCGCCTCCCCGGCCGAGAGCCGCCAGGATCGCCACTCCGGGGATGCGGGTCAATGGGCGCGCGTCGGCAAGGGATCCGGAGAAGGTGGCAATCTCCCGAAATTTCGGTCTTGCATGGCTTCATCCGGGAGGTTTCACTACAATCCTAAGTGAGGCCCTGCCGCGGCAGGTTTCCCGTTTCCCCCATCGTTCCAGGACGACACGTTTTGGAAGGCCGACCCGTCCGGCCTTTCGGGACGGCCAGGAGCGATTTCCATCGCGGTTCTTTGCATCGCCTCGTCTGGGTTTTGGAAGGGGTGACCCCGATGTCCACGGCTTCGGGTTCCGACGATCGGCAGCAACAGAAGGCCCAATCGTTCTTCCAGTACGGCAACGACGCCGCGGCGAAGGGGAGCGTCGACTACGCCGTCCAGATGTACCGAGAGGCGCTCAAGCTCCAGCCCGACAACCTCGTTGTCCGTCAGGCCTTGCGGGCCACGGTGCGGAAAAAGTTCAACAATGACCCGGCAAAGGTCGGCCGGCTGGCGGGAGCCCGAGTGCAGCCGATCCGGCTCCGCGCGCGGGCGGCCAAGGCCAAGGGACAGTGGGCGCACCTCCTCGACGTCTGCGAAGAGGCCTACGTCTACAATCCCTGGGACGTCAGCACGACGCGCGACGCCAGCGAGGCCGCCACCCAGCTCGGATATCATCAGCTCGCCCAGTGGCTGCTCGAGTCGGTCATGGCCCAGGCCAACGACGCCGAGTTCTTCCGCAACCTGGCGCAGGTCTACCAGCAGAACGAGAACTTCCAGAAGGCGATCCACTGCTGGGAGCGCGTCAAGCAGCTCGACCCGAGCGACGAGGGGGCCCAGCGGCAGATGAACGCCCTCTCCGCCAGCGCCACGATCGCCCGGTCGGGGCTCAACGAGGCGCTGGGCAAGCGCATGGCGCGCCCCACGACGCCCGACACATTCGCCCCCGACGTGGAAGAGGTCACGCAGCAGGCCATGACCCCCGAGGAACGACTGCTCAAGGAGATCGATGAGCAGCCCGACAGGCCCGGCCTCTACCTGCAACTGGCCGATGCCTACCGGTCGCGGAGCAAGCTCGATGAGGCCGAACGGATCCTGGCCCGCGGGTTGAAGGCGCTCCCGGCCGACACCGTCTTGCAATCGACCTACGGCGAAGTCCAGGTCAGCCGCCTCCAGCGCGCGATCGAGAAGCAGGTCAAGCTCTGCGAGGAGCGCCCGAACGACGAGGCGGCCAAGACCAAGCTCGATCAGCTGAACAATTACCTCAACGAATACGAGGCCAAGGAGTTCCGCCGCCGGGTCTCCCTCGATCCCGACGACCTGAAACTCCAGTACGAATTGGGCCTGCGTCTGGCCCGCGCCGGCAAGCACGACGAGGCGATCGCCGCCTTCCAGCAGGCCCGTCAGAGCACCTCGTTGAGGGGACAGGCGCTGCACCAGTCGGGATTGAGCTTCGAGGCCACCGGGGTCATGAGACTGGCCGAACGGAGCTACCTGGACGCCCTCAAAGAGGCCGACCCGGCCGACCGTAACATGCTGAACGCCCTGCACTACCGCCTGGGACGCGTGGCCGAGGCCCAGGGCAACACCCGCGAGGCCGAAGAACATTACAACGAGGTTGCCGCCAACGACTACGGATACCTCGACGTCGCGCAGCGGCTTCGAAACCTGGGAACTTGAACCGAGCCTCACACTTGTGATATGCTCGGCCCTCTGCCGGACCTTCCGACACAACGACCCGGCCCGGCGCGACCGGCTTGCCCGAGCCTCCTGGAACCCGCGATGCCGAACACTCCCTCCGCGATCAAGCGCCTGAAGCAGAACGCCAAGCGCAGGATTCACAATCGGATCACCAAGAAGATCATCAAGACCTACATGAAGCGAACCCTGGCGGCCGTCGCCGAGAAGGATCTCGACAAGGCCCAGGCCGACTTCCGCATCGCCACCGCCAAGATCGATAAGGCTGGGGCGCGTCGGGTCTTACACCCTAACACCGCCGCCAGGCGTAAGAGCAAGCTGGCCCGCGACTACTCCGCCGCGCTCGCCAAGGCCCAGGCCTGAGATCATCCGTCTGACCGATCCATGGGGCGGCGGGGTCCGGACCCGTCCTTCGATTCCATCGAGGTGATGTGGGGCGGCCCGGCATGCCGCCCCTGCGACCAGGACCCAATCGAGCCCATTCCCATCTCGGGCCGATGGCCCACGGTTCACCCCTGCCGGAGAGGAAAGGGCGCGGCGATGCCGACGCTCGACGAGTCCTATCCCACGATCGTGGCCGTCCTGGACGAGTGTTATGGATCCCCCGAGGCGATCCGGGACGATCTCGAACCGTTCGAAGCCATGGTCGCCGTCATCCTGGCCCGCTCGGTCGAACCTCGCAAGGGAAATGCCGCGCTGACCGTCCTGCGAGACGCCGGGCTGCTCGAGCCCAAGCCGCTGGCCGAGGCCGACGAGAACGAGATTGGCGATCTGTTCCGGGAGGGGAGGGCCCCCCTATCGGCCAGGGCCATAGCGCCGATCCGGCGGCTCGCTCGCCTGCTCGTCGATCGGCACGGCAGTTCCGCCGAGCCTCTCCGACGGGGTTCGCCGCCGACCGATCCGCTCCGCGAGGAACTGGCGGGACTCAACGGGATCGGACCGGCGACGGCCGACGCCATCCTGCTGTTCGCGCTGCGACGCGTGACCTATCCGGTCGATCGGGCCACCTACCGCGTCCTGATCCGCCACGGCTGGCTCGACCCTTCGGCCGACTATGACGAGGCCCGAGGCGTCGTGGAGCGAGTAAGCCCCGACGACCCCGATGGCCTGGCGCGGCTGTCTCGCTGGATGGAGCGGATCGGACGCGACTATTGTCGGGTCGGCTCGCCCAGGTGCGAGCATTGCCCGCTTCGACCCGTCCTCCCCGAAGGAGGGCCCAGAGAGCCCGGCGATTAGGAGCTTCGTCGCTCCGACGAGATGTCGTCGGCTTATCGAGGCGCAGTCGCGGGTGGAGGCGAGGTGACCGGGGGAAAGGCGGCAGGCTCGGGGGCCGCCCCCGATCGGGGGACGTCAATCGCTTGGTTCAGCAGCGGCTCCGCCTTGGCGGCCTCTTGTTTCTTCTGGGCAATTCGGGCTTGCAACTTCTGTTCGAGCATGTTCAAGAGGTTGACGGTGTCGTCATTCACGACGGCGCCGGGGGGGGCCTGGAAGGCGAACTCCTCGGGCTTCAAGGTCGTGTTGAGCTGGACGTTCGAGTAGGTGAGGACGAGCCGGCTTGGCTGGACCTTCTGGACCGCCTTGGGCCGGCCATCGGCCCCGAGCTGGCGGGTGTCTTCCTGGAGCATCGAGGGGACCTTGCCCACGAGGACAACCTTATAAGGCCAACCGTCCTCCTTGCCGATCCACACCGTCGCCAGGCTGGGGATGTACGCGGGCAGTGAAGCGGTCGGCGACAGCGGCTGCTGATCCGGTCCGATCAATCCCTCTCGGTCCTTCCACGTCCCGCGCAGGATATAGACCGGCTTGCCGTCGAGGGAGCCCTCCTCGTTCTGGTCGAACCGGAGCGTCTTGCGCAGGCCGACCAGGAGGGCATCCGGCCCGGAGAATCCCAGTTGCGTCTTGACCTGCTCGCGAAGCGCATCGTCGAGTTCGGGCGACTTCAGCTTCTCGAGGATGGGGGCGATCTTGAGCGTGTGGTAATTCTGACTTTCGAGGACTTGCTGGAAATCCCAGAGCGTCTCTCCGTCGCAGACCTGGAGCATCGTCCCGGTCGATTTGGCGAGCCCGGAGACGGCGAGGCGGAGATAAATGCGATTGTTGGGGGCCTTGAGGTATCGGCCCTTGATGTCGAACCGCTGGCCGAGCATCTCCGCCTGCTGTTGGATGTCGGCCGCGACGGAAGTCACGGCGACGACCTTCTTGATGGCGGCGTCCAATAGCTCTTCGGCCGGCGTCGGCGGCTCGGGCGTGGCCTCGGCGGCACGGCCGATGGGCGTTCCGACGGCGACGGGGGGGGCCGGCTCTTGCGCCGAGGCGAAGAGGGCAACGAGCATCGGGAGTACGACGGCGGGGATGAGCCGATTCTTGGTCATGGTGGGGATGTAGGGCATTTCCTCAAGGGTGGGAAAGGAATGCCCGATCATATCGCTAGGCGTCGTGGGACGCAAGTCCGCCGCATGGGGGTCGAAAGCCGCCGGGAAATCCCGGCAGGGTTCGGCGTCCCGCGGCGGTCCGACCTCGACGAGCGACCTGGCCCTGTTCGTGGCCGCGTCGGTCGCGGTTCCTATACAGGATGGTGGGAACTCTCCCCGGTCGGCGTACGCCCGTCTCTCGGGAAGGCCGCCCTTGGTCGCGGGAGCTGGAGGATTTCCATGAATACGATCGGTATGCTGCTGCTGGCGGCGGCGACGACCGGAGATGGGTTCGGATATACGAAGCCCGACGTGGGGGGCAAGCGGTTCTTGCGCCATCACGCCGTCGTCAGCGGAGCCCCCCCCGCCGGCGGGATGATGGGCATGGGAGCCCCCGGAGGTGCGGGGATGGGCTGTGGCTTCGGCCACGCCGGTTGCGCCGGGGGCCCGTCTTGCCCCGGTGGCGGAGGCGGTGGCGGTGGCGGCATGGGAGGCCCCGGTGCCGGCGGGGCCGCGAGCGGCCGTCGCTTCCCCAACGTCCGCAGCCAGATTTACTTCCTGGATCCGGACGGGATGAAGATCGGCTGGCAGACGGCCGGCGGCGGCGTCGAGCGGGTCTATCTGCCCGCGCAATTGACGGTGCCGGCCCGTTACAACTTCATGCAGGGTTATATCTACCGCCTGAAGCTGAACGACATCCCGGGTCGTCCCGGCATCCAGTTGTACCCGACCCTCGAGGTCGCCCCTTCGACCCCGGCAACCGACGCGTACCTGACCCACAACCCGATCCCGGTCCAGTTCACCGCCGAGGATTTCGACCAGGTGGTTGATGGCGGCAATTTCGTGACCAAGGTGATCTACTTGCCCGACCCCAGGTTCCAGGAACTGGCGATCGCCGGGGTCGAGACCCTGGTCTCGACGCGGCTGGAGCCGGGGGTCGACCCGATCCTCGAGGCCGACAAGCGGGGCACCATCCTGCTGATCGTGAGGCTCGGTGCGATCGACCTGGAGATGCCCGGTAGCGGGATGAGCGTCCCGAACGTGGTGACCTATCCGGGCTCGGTCCCCCCGCCGGGTTCGCTGCCGCCGGGTTCGCTGCCGCCGGGTTCGCTGCCGCCGGGCGTGATGCCGCCGGGCGTGATGACAGCGCCGACGCCCGAGAGCGTCCCGGTCGACAACGCCCCGGTGACCCCCGCGCCGCTGACCCCGACCCCGGACGCGGCGGCCCCCCCTCTGCCGTCGCCGGCACCGCCGGAGCCCGCCACGCCCGCCGTGCCGGACGCCCCGGCTCCTAACCCCTGACAGGGCCTAGGGGCGACCTCACTCGCCCGCGTGACCCCTCTTCGCCCCGGCGGGACGCGCGATCCAATGACCGCGATCCGCCGGGGCATTTTCGCGGACGGGCCGCGGTTCGGCCCTCAGGGCTCGCGCTCGGCGACCCGGCGCTGTTTCCTGCTCGTCGCCGACGCCCCTCACCCGCGCGTCGGGACCTGCCAAATGGCCCTGGTTCACGGTGAACCGCGATGATGTGGAACGTCGGCATGGTTCTCCGAGCGGGGCGGTTGCTATTTGCGAAGCCGGGGCCCCTCACCCGCCCTCCGGGCACCCTCTTCCGGGGGGAGGGGGGAAACTCAAAACGGAGCGGCCACGGCTCGGTGACGGGCGAGAAGAGGGACGAAGGGCCCCATCCGAGGACCTCGCGGGAGGCCCCAGGGACTTGCGGTGTGTTCCCCACCCCTACAGGGATTCAGAGATGATTATCGATAAAAGAGACCGCCGCGCCGCGGCGCTGGCCGTCGCCATCGCGGCGTGCCTCGGCGCGGCATCGGCGCGGGCCCAGGCGCCGGCGGGCGTCATTGCCGTGCCCGTGCTCACGCCCGCGACCGGGCCGGTGCCATCGCCCGCCGACCTCCCGCCGGGCACGGCGACGGTCGAGGTCGGCACCCCCATGCTTTCGCCCGAGGTCCAGGTCGTGCGCTTCCAGGGGCCGGAGGGGGTCGTCGTCGAGGTCCTCGGCCCGAACCCCGAGCCGGCCCCCGTCGGCGACGGCAAGGGGCTGGCCACCGTCGGCCTGAGGGTCGGGGTCGGGTATCGGCTCCGGCTCACGAACCTCCCCGAGCGGCCGGGCGCCGAGTTGTTCCCGGTCGTCGAGGTCGTCGGCCACCTGCACCGCCCCCCCGGCATCGACCCGGCCAAGTTCCCGATCCGGGTCGTCATCAGCCTCGACGACCTCTTCGAGGCCGTCGATCGCGGTCGACTGGTCACGCAGGTCGTCTACCTCGAGGACCCCGAGCAGGCGCTCCCGCTCGGCCTCCCCAAGGACGAGATTCCGATCGTGTCGCTCACCCCGGCCGAGGAGCCGCTGAAGGTCGCCTCGAAGCTCGGGAGGGTGATGGTGATCGTCCGGCTCGGGGGACGACGGCCGACCCCCGAGGAGCTGAGCGTCGAGGGGGCCGGGGGCCTGGGGGCCGAGACGGGCCCGCAGTCGTGCCCGTTCGCCGGGCCGGAGGGGGCGCGTTGCCCCTTGCCCTGCGGCCCGGTCTGCGGGACGCCCCCTCCCCCGGGGAAGCCCTGGATCCCCCGCGACGAATATCTCTGCGACGGCGGCGACCACGCCGAGCCGGCACACTTCGGCGGCGACGGCGGCCTCCGCGGGATCGACCCGCGCGACGCGGTCATCCAGTTCAGCGACGATCGCCGCCCGCGCATCCTGCCCACCAACCGCGTCTGCATCTACGCGCCGAGGTTCGCCATGGTCCGGACCAGCATCGGGCCGAATGAGGACGTGGTCGTCCAGTCGCCCATCCGCACGACGATGGTCGAGCGGCAGTTGATGGCGGAGGTCCGGCAGGAATCGAGGCGGCTCGTGCAGAATCAGGCCCCCGAGACGGGCCGCCACCGCGCCCGGGCCTCGGCGCTGGCCGGCCGCGTCTTCGCGGGCGAGCACACCGAGCTGCGCGTCCTGAGCGGCTTCGACGTCCCCGTCCAGATCGCCACCCGGGTCCTGACCGAGGGGACTCAGGTCGAACGGCTCCGTCAGAA
>JAABUS010004257.1_pt1 | contig 21030 bp, 17 predicted proteins | sample 5560161 | NCBI WGS metagenome assembly JAABUS01 (sample SAMN10711885, study PRJNA513376) | rock metagenome | isolation source: Antarctica rocks | place: Antarctica: Victoria Land, Trio Nunatak nord | collected 2016-01-04
TTGGTCAGATTAATAGCCTTAGCGCTCATGGAGATACAGATGATCTTTGCCGTTTTATAGGATGCCAGGATGCAGAAAAGGTGAAAACAGTATTTCTTGTTCACGGCGAAAACCTTGTGCAGCAGGAACTTTCAGCAAGATTAAACAGAAAAGGCTTTGAAAAAGTGGAAATGCCTTCGATACATCAGGAATTGGTTTAAATTAACCACAAAGCCAAATAGAAATATTGGACAGATATATTGAAAATACTATTGCCTCACAATAATAATTCCTCCAATTTAGTAAGAACCACAACCTGATATAGTGTTTCTACTATAACTTTCGCAGTTTTATGAACCTCATTTAAAGAGTATTTGTTCGAAAGTTTTCTCTTATTTCTTGTCTACCTTCATGTTATGTAAGAGCTGCTTAAAAGATGTTTTTTAAATTCAAGGATTCTAATGAAAGATGCTTTTGTGTAAGCAATATAGCCGCTGCATTATTGTAGCGGCTCTATAATAAAAACCGAATCTTCCTGAAAAACCACATTTGCTTATTTTTATAAAATCCGATGTCTATGTAGAAACCAAAGTAATAAGATGAAGGATCTGCTTTAAGCTGGATTATTAAGCAAATAAAGGCAAGCTGTCACTAAAAGGACAGCTTCTTTTTTTATTTGAAAATCATTGTAACACTACCATTTGGTGATGTTTGCAGTAGTTGGTATGAAAAAATGCTATTTGTTTACAATTGCGGATTGAAGACAAAGAACTTGCGTTTTGTTTATTTAGCATAAGCAATCTCACAACAATATTGCTTTTTTTAAACTATTCGTCTTACTAACGAATTTAAATAATAAAAAAAGCTACAGGATGTCTGAATTTTACTAAAAGTTCAATTTTTTTTTATAACAGGTCTATTGTTATAAGTAGTTTAGCAACTTATAATTTTTAAAAACATCCTTACTGTGACATAATAATAAAAATAAATGATCGTTCTAATTCCTTAGGAACAAAGTACTTTCAATCATTAAACTATTTGATTTTTTAATTATCTGAATATATTCATATATTTAATATTATGGATTTACAAAAGCAATTATTCAACGTTAGGTATTCTATTACTGATTATAACAAGGCTTCAGACATTATAATAGAAAAAGCCGCAGCGCACACAAGTTTCGGCGTTACTGCGTTGGCAGTACATGGATTGATCGAAAGCGTTAAAAATAAGCCCTTCAGAAGTTTAATAAATAAATTAGATATGGTTGTACCTGACGGTCAGCCGGTAAGATGGGCATTGAACAGTTTTCATAAAGTAAATTTAAAAGATCGTGTTGCAGGCCCTATTTTAACTGATCATGTTCTGGCAAAAGCTAATAATAAGTCATTAAGTATATATTTATACGGAAGCACTGCTGCCACTTTGGAAAAAATGCAGGAAGTTATCCGGTTAAAATATCCTAAAATAACTATAAGCGGTACACATGCAGACAGATTTAGAGAAGCTACTGTCGAAGAAGATGAAGCTGATATAAAAAAAATTAATGATAGCGGTGCGCATATCGTTTTAGTGGGTAGAGGTTGCCCGCGACAGGAAAAATGGGTAGCTAATCATTTAGGGCAAATACATGCGCCGATGTTAGCTATCGGTGCAGCATTTGATTTTATAGCAGGTAATATAGTATTGGCACCTAGGTGGATACAGAATTCAGGATTTGAATGGCTATACCGTTTAATACAGGAGCCAAAAAAATTATGGAAAAGATATCTTACAACAAATACACATTTTATTTATTTATTTATTACCTGTAAAATAGGAATTCGTAAACTTAATTTTTAAAAAAAATATGAAAATAGCACTTATCACTGGCTCCGGCGGTTTAATTGGAAGTGAGTCAGTTTCCTTCTTATCAGACAAATTTGATCTTATAGTTGGAATAGACAATAATCTGAGAGCTTACTTTTTTGGGGGATCCGCCTCTACAGACTGGAATGTTTCCAGAATTCAGGATCGGTTTTCTAATTACAAACATTATAATGTTGACATTAGAGACTATGAAAAGTTGGGAGATATCTTTAAAGAATATAATACTGATATTTCATTAATCATACATACTGCCGCTCAGCCCAGTCATGATTGGGCTGCAAAAGAACCGCTTACTGATTTCACTGTTAATGCCAATGGAACAATAAACATGCTTGAGCTTACCCGTCTTCATTGCCCTGACGCTGTTTTTGTTTTTACCTCAACTAATAAAGTATATGGTGATAATCCAAACTTTTTACCTCTCGTGGAAAAAGAGTTGCGTTGGGAAATTGAGGAATCGCATCCATATTATAAAGAAGGTATTGATGAACTAATGAGTATAGATAATTGTAAGCATTCTGTCTTCGGAGCATCAAAAGTTGCCGCTGATGTAATGGTTCAGGAATATGGCCGTTATTTCGGAATGAAAACTGCAGTTTTTCGCGGTGGGTGCCTAACTGGTCCTAATCATTCAGGAGCTCAACTGCATGGTTTCCTCGCGTACTTAATGAAGTGTGCTATTAATCACCAGCATTATACCATATTTGGTTACAAAGGTAAGCAGGTAAGAGACAACATTCATAGTTATGACTTAGTAAACATGTTCTGGCATTTTTATAACAATCCCAAAAGCGGAGAAGTATACAACGCCGGAGGTGGACGTTTTGCAAACTGCTCAATGTTAGAAGCAATTAACTATTGTGAAGAGATTACTGGTAATAAATTAGATTATTCATATTCTGCTGATAACCGTATAGGAGACCATATCTGGTATATAAGTGATGTTACGAAATTCAAAAATCATTATCCAACATGGGATTATACTTATGATATAGAAGCGACTTTAAAAGAAATGTTTACCTCCTTCACTAAACGCTCTATGGCTGCCAGTGCTGTTTAGCAGCTAACTCTTTAGAAAGAAAAAATTTGTAATTTGGAACTTTTAAAAAGAGGCTGCCTTAAAAGGGTAGCCTCTTTTCTATTTATTTCCTGAAAAGTGCATTAATAAGGCAACGAAGGGTCATCCGGCTTTTGACGGTTCTTCTTGCGTATAGTTACAATAAGTTCTGTTTTTGAAACAATTCTTCCCCTTTCATAATTCAGTATATCCATTATCGTCATACACAATTATTTATTTCATTTATAACAGTCAAATATTAACACTACTCAAATTTCTCTGGTTTCGTTCGTCTCAGCCGCATTTGCTACCTTTGCTTTCCTGTCAAATTGGCTATTCTAACAAATAGCATCAAATTTGACAAATAAATCTTTCAAAAGAACTTATACTAACACTGAACACATTAATTATGTTAGGTTTTATATCAAAATTATTTGGCGGAAGTAAATCAGAGAAAGATGTGAAAATACTGCTTCCTATAGTTCACAAGACGAATCAGTATTTTCAGCAATATCAGTCATTGTCTAATGACGAGCTTCGGGGCAAAACAGCAGAATTTAAAGGACGTATCAAAGCTCATTTAAATGATATTGAAACTGAAATTGAAAATCTCGGAAAGGAAGCAGAAGCGTTACCGGCAGATGATATAAGCGGACGTGATACCCTTTTCCAGGAGATTGACAAGTTAAAAAAACAACGGGACGAAAAAATAGAAGAGGCTCTGAAAGACATACAACCGGAAGCTTTTGCCGTGGTTAAAGAAACTGCACGTCGCTTTACAATTAATATAGAAATTGTATCAAAAGCTACAGACCTTGACCGTGAGTTAAGCATGAGTAAAGAGCACATACGGGTAGAAGGGGATGATGTTATATACAGCAATACCTGGAATGCAGCAGGAAACATGGTTACATGGAACATGATCCATTATGATGTTCAGCTAATTGGTGGTTCTGTTCTGCACGAGGGAAAGATTGCTGAAATGGCAACAGGAGAAGGTAAAACTCTTGTATCTACTTTACCTGCGTATCTTAATGCACTGGCGGGAGAAGGAGTGCATATTGTAACTGTAAATGATTACCTGGCCAGGCGGGATAGTGAATGGAACGGGCCTATATTTGAATTTCTTGGTCTTAGGGTTGATTGTATAGATAAGCACCAGCCTAACACGCCTCAGCGCCGAAATGCTTACCATGCAGATATTACTTATGGCACCAATAATGAATTTGGTTTTGACTACCTGAGAGATAATATGGTTCATACCCCTGATGAAATGGTGCAGCGCAAGCATCACTTTGCAATGGTTGATGAAGTAGACAGCGTTTTGATTGACGATGCAAGAACACCTTTGATCATCAGCGGTCCTATACCCCGTGGGGATGAGCAGGAATATCATCTTCTAAAACCCAGAGTACTGCAACTGGTAGAAGCGCAGAAGAGAGTAACAAACCAGTTTTTGAATGAAGCAAAGAAAAAATTTGCTGAAGGAAATGATGACCCTAAAGATGGTGGTCTTGCATTAATGAGGGCAGCGAGGGGCTTACCAAAGAGCGGTGCTCTCATTAAATTTTTAAGTGAGGGCGGAGTACGTACAAAACTTCAAAAAGCAGAAAATTATTTTCTCGCCGATCAGCAACGTGAAATGCATAAGGTAGATGAAGAGTTATATTTTCACATAGATGAGAAAAACAATTCTGTTGAACTGACTGACAAAGGGATCCAGATGATTACCAAAAGCGGTGAAGATCCTAACTTTTTCATCCTGCCTGATATAAGTATTCAGCTTAATGCAATTGATACCAATGATGCCTTAACTCCTGAAGAAAAACTTCATCAAAAAGAGGCTATACTAAATGATTATTCGTTAAAAGCTGACCGCATACATACAGTACAGCAATTATTAAAAGCATACACCTTGTTTGAGAAAGATGTAGAGTATGTAGTAATTGAAGGTGCCGTAAAAATAGTTGATGAGCAAACAGGCCGTATCATGGAAGGCCGTCGCTACAGTGATGGTTTGCACCAGGCAATTGAGGCAAAAGAAGATGTGAAGATTGAAGCTGCAACGCAAACGTATGCTACTGTTACACTGCAGAACTATTTCCGGATGTATCATAAGCTCGCAGGTATGACCGGTACTGCCGAAACAGAAGCTGCAGAGTTGTGGGACATTTATAAACTCGACGTTGTAACTATTCCGACAAACGTGCCAATGATACGTAAAGATGAGCAGGACCTGGTATTTAAAACAAAGAGAGAAAAATATAAGGCAGTAATCGAGGAAATAGAAAAGCATCGTAATGCCGGCCGTCCATTGCTTGTGGGTACTACAAGTGTTGAAGTGAGTGAATTGCTCAGCCGTATGCTGAAGCAGAAACAAATTCCGCACAATGTATTGAATGCAAAGCAACATGCCCGGGAAGCGCAGGTGGTTGCCGAAGCAGGCCTTGCAGGTAATGTCACCATCGCAACCAACATGGCTGGCCGTGGTACCGACATTAAGCTCGGACCGGGAGTAAAGGAAGCTGGTGGTCTTGCAATTCTCGGTACTGAAAGGCATGAAAGCCGCCGTGTAGACCGGCAATTACGTGGTCGTGCAGGTCGCCAGGGAGACCCCGGATCATCTATGTTCTTTGTTTCACTTGAAGATGACCTGATGCGTATGTTTGGAAGTGAACGTATAGCTAAGGTTATGGACTTTGCCGGTTATAAAGAAGGTGAAGTTATACAGCACAGCATGATTACCAAGAGCATTGAAAGAGCGCAACGCAAAGTAGAAGAAAATAACTTCGGTATACGTAAACGTCTGCTTGAGTATGACGACGTAATGAATAAACAACGTACCGTAATATATACTAAACGCAGTCATGCCTTGTTTGGAGAGAGGCTTGCTTTAGATTTGGACAATGGTTTTTATTCTGTTGCTGAAGGATTGATTAACAGCTTTAAAGAACAGGCAGATTTTGAAGGTTTCCGTATGGCTGTAATTGTAAACTTTGGTATTGATACATCTATTACAGAAGAAGAGCTAAGTAAAACAAATGAACAGCAACTGGCGGATAGATTGTACCACGAAGCCATTTCAGATTATCAGGTTAAGAAAAATGAAATAGCGACAAATGCTTTGCCGGTATTTAAAAACATTCGCCAGCAACAGGGACGTCATATAGAGAATGTGGTTGTACCATTTACTGATGGCCGCCGTGGCATGCAAGTGCTTGCAAATCTCGATAAAACACTTGAAAGCAATGGCTATGAACTAACTCAGGCTGTTGAGAGAAATGTAGCATTAAGTCTTATTGATGATGCATGGAAAGAACACCTCAGAGCAATGGACGATTTAAAACAAAGTGTTCAAACAGCCTCTTATGAACAAAAAGATCCTTTAGTAATCTATAAAATGGAAGCTTTCGGGTTGTTTAAGAAATTAGATGAGCAGATAAACAGAGATATAATTTCATTTTTATGTCATGCAGGCATACCTGCAGAACAGGAGCAGGTTCCTGAAAGGGTTATACACGAGGGCAAAGAGCAAAAGACTGACATGAGCAAAATGAGAGTTAACAAAAATGAAATAGATGCTGCCGGTCAGGATTATGCAGCAAATGAAAATGATTACTATGATCCAACTCCAACGGCCGTGAAGCAACAACCAATTGTGGTAGGACCAAAGGTTGGCAGAAACGATCCTTGTCCCTGCGGCAGCAGTAAGAAGTTTAAGAACTGCCACGGAAAGGATGTGTAATTCGGCAATGAAGAATTAGGAATTAAAGAATTGGAAATTAGAAATTAGGAATTAAGGCCATTTATATTTGAAAAGCATTTACTATTGCGTAAATGCTTTTTTTATGAAAGAAAATAACTTGATTGTTGAAAAGCCGTATGCCTTTGCTATACGAATTGTCAAACTGTATTGGTATATGGTAGAAGATAAAAGAGAATTTAAACTTTCCGGAAAATTATTATCATCAGGCACTTCGGTCGGAGCAAATATTGAAGAAGCAATAGGAGGATCCTTACGGAAAGATTTTAAATACAAAATAGACATTGCATATCTGGAAGCCCGGGAAACAAAATATTGGCTTAGATTACTTAGAGACAGCGACAGTTTAGAAAAAAGATTAGTTGAATCTTTATTAGATGATTGTGAAGAAATTTTAAGAATTCTTGGATCAATCCTAAAAACATTAAAACATCCTAATTCCTAATTTTATAATTTCTAATTACTAATTCTCCGCATGAAAATCAATCACTTTATAGATCATACTATTCTTAAACCGACTACTCTTTTGTCTGATATTGAACAGGTTTGTAATGAAGCAATCGAACATAAATTTGCCGCTGTTTGCATTCCTCCTCCTTTTGTAAAAAAAAGTAAAGAACTTCTACAGGGAACAAAAGTTAAAGTAGCAACAGTAATAGGTTTTCCTTTTGGTTATTCTGCTATTGAAGCTAAACTGGCAGAAATATTGCTTGCGATTGTTGATGGCGCAGATGAATTAGATGTCGTGATTAACATTATGGCTATAAAAAATAATGACTGGTTATATATTTCCAATGAAATTAATCATATAATGCCTGTAATTAAAAGCAAAGGAAAAACTTCAAAAATTATTATTGAAAGTGGAGTATTGACAGAAGATGAGCTTTTAAAATGTTGCGAATTATATGGTGCAGCAGGAATTGACTTTTTAAAGACTTCGACTGGTTATTCAGAAAAGGGTGCAACAACAGAAGCAGTGCAAATAATGCATGAGAATTTACCGGCGCATGTTCAAATCAAGGCGTCAGGAGGAATAAGAACTTATGAATTTGCCCGGCAATTGATTGATGCAGGTGCAACAAGATTAGGTTGCAGTGCAAGTGTAGCAATTGTAAATGAACAAATTACCGCTCAAACTGATTATTAATATTAAGTATGAAAGCTTTATTATTTGTGATTTCTCTTTGTATTATTTTCCATGAGATAACTCATGCTCAGGGATATAGTAAAGATTCCGTTTCAACTGTCGTTGTTCATAAAGATCCAAGGTTTGACGAGTTAGCAGCAATGCAGGCTGAAATAAATAAAAAGGCATATCTGTCAACGTCTCATTTTGTTCGCGGTTTTCGTATACAAGCGGCAAATACGCAAAACAGAGATGAAGCGAATGCAATAAAAGCAGAGTTGCTTCGAAGGTTTCCTGATCAGAAATCTTACCTGCTATACCAGGCTCCTAACTTTAGAGTAAGGATAGGAAATTTTCTTACACAAAAAGATGCTTTTCAACTTCGCAAAATGATCTCGGCACTATATCCTGATAAAGGGATATATATTGTTCCTGATATTGTTGAACATATACCTTCGGCAGATGAGGTTTATGAACCGGATAGCCCTGATAAATAAAACGTGTAGATTACCTTTGAGGCATGCTAAAGGATAAAATACATTCACTCGCACTGCGATATCAACAGGAGTTTACAGAGGTGCGGCATTATCTGCATGCTCATCCGGAACTGAGTTACCAGGAATTTGAGACTTCAAAATACATTCAGCAAAAACTTTCAGACTTTAATATACCATATCAAGTTAAGGCAACTACCGGTGTTGTTGGTTTGATACAAGGAAAAAATCCTGAAAGCCGCATTATTGCTTTGCGTGCCGATATGGATGCCTTACCCATTACGGAAGAAAATGAGGTTGAATATAAATCGGTAAATGAAGGTGTCATGCACGCATGTGGGCATGATGTACATACTGCATGTTTGCTCGGCGCTGCAAAAATTCTTGACAAGTTAAAAGATGAGTGGGAAGGAACTGTAAAGCTAATTTTCCAACCAGGAGAAGAAAGAAATCCAGGGGGTGCAAGTTTAATGATCAAAGACGGTGCTTTAGAAAATCCAAAGCCACAGGGAATTTTTGGAATGCATGTGCATCCTGGTTTGCCATTAGGAAAATTAAGTTTTCGCAAAGGGCGGGTGATGGCAAGCGCGGATGAGGTATTCATTACTATAAAAAGCAAAGGCGGACATGCTGCCGCCCCGCATCTTACTGCTGATACTATCTTAATTGCCTCTAACTTAATCGTAAGCCTTCAGCAAATTATAAGTCGAAATAATAATCCTACATCTCCCTCTGTCTTATCTATTTGTTCTATACAAGGCGGTCATACAACGAATGTAATTCCGAGTGAAGTTAAATTAAAAGGTACTTTCAGGGCAATGGATGAAGAATGGAGACGCAAGGCTCATCAACTTATAAAAAAACAATCAGAAGAACTTGTACATGCAATGGGCGCAGAAGCAGATGTTCTAATAGATGTAGGCTATCCTTTTGTAGATAATGATCCCGGTCTTACTGAAGTTGCCTGGCAGTTGGCGAACGATTATTGGGGTAAAGAAAATGTAGAAGAGACGGAACTGAGAATGGGTGCAGAAGATTTTGGATATTATACACACGTAGTGCCAGGGTGCTTTTATCGCCTTGGAGTACGAAATGAAGAAAAAGGCATCATTCACAACGTTCATACTCCTAGATTTAACGTTGATGAAAATGCAATTGTGAATGGAATACAAATGATGGCGTGGCTGGGAGCTAAAGCAAGCTTAACTTAAACGATATAATGGTCAAAAATGGTTGATAAAATTCTTTGAAAGCAATACCAGTAAGAGTTTCAATTAACTTCTTTTGTTTTCAAAAGATGCAAAAAAAGGTTGCTTGAGTTGTGGCAGCGTGGAGGTGATCGGATGGGGTAAAAGAAATAACATCAGCGGTTTAAATGCAAGAGTTGTGGTTTACTCTTTACCCGGACTAATAAAGGTGTTAAACAATTGATTCTTATTTTGGACATCTAAAGACAAATCTAAAAATACACAGAGGCTTATCAGCAGTTAGTAAAAAAGCCATTTATCCTATGGTTATTGCATATGAAAAGCCTGCGGCTTTGAGTTTTTCTTAACCACTGAGGATGTCGCACATAAAAAGGTGGAAACAATAGCCTCCACCTTTTTATTTACAGTATACCCATCCATCTTATTGCTGACAAGTTGCTCTCCAGCAGAGCTTGTTTCCTCTTCAATGGACACGCTAATAAAAGAAATTTTATCAATAAAACTACCAACCATTTTTGACCACATTACCACTTAAACCTACAAGTTTTGAAAACCTAATGGGGTTTTTTTAAACTATACCCGCCAGTTCCAAACTCCTTTTTTTCAATTTAATGACTTCATAATCTTCAATAATAGGTTCTGATGCAAGTATCAACGAACTTTTATTTTCTTTCCACCAGTTGTTTTGTAATAGTTCGGAGACATGCAGAACACCGACCAAATATTTTCTTTCTGCTTCAGCATGCCACTCCTCAATCCATTCAAATTTTTCACGTGGAATATAGCTCCAGTCATCAAAGCTGACATAAACTTTTATATAAAAATCGTTAGTCATTTCATTTGGCTGGTGATGATATAATTTTTTGTACTCGTATTTGTAGTTGTAACGCAATGCAGAAAGATCACTCAATACAGCCGAAGCAGTAGGAAAACTTCCTGCTCCTTTGCCATAGAAAAACTGCTTGTCTGCAAAACCACTTTCTATAACAATACCATTGTATTGATACTTAACAAAAGCAAGAGGATCATCATGTTTTATAAATTGAGGTAATACAAAAGCTGCCACTTTCCCGTTTTTTAATTTTTTAGCCTGTGCAACAAGCTTAATGTCCACTTGTTTTTCCTTAGCTACCAATGCATCACTCAGCAATATGTTCTGAATACCGCTAAACAAAATATTAGCTGGATTTTCAACAATGCCGTAAGCATGATTTAATAAAATACTCCATTTATTTACTGCATCATATCCTTCAACATCTAATACCGGGTTACTTTCTGCAAATCCTAACTGTTGTGCAAGCATCAATGCCTGGTTAAAGGTAAGCCTGTCCTCAAACATTTTAGAAAGAATGAAATTGGTAGAACCATTTATAATTCCTTTTATAGAATGAAGCAGGTCATTGTCATAATACTCCTCGAGGTTGCGGATGACAGGAATACTTGCACAAGCTGCGGCTTCATAAAGAAAAGGTAAGTTCGTTTCCTGCTGCAACTGCAAAATTGCAGGAAGGTGGTCCGCAATCATTTTTTTACTGGCACTTACTACTGCTTTTCCGTTTCTTAAGGCTGTTGATACAATTTCAAAAGCAGCTTCTGAGTCATCTATCACCTCTACTATGACATTTATATCCTTATCAAAAAGCAGTTCGTCTCTGTCAGTAGTAAAAAGTTCAGATGGAGCATTCCTTTTCTTACCAGCGTGTTTAATGCAAACTTTTTTAATTTGTGCTTTGAGAGATAATGTTTGATGAAGTACTTTATATAGTCCTTCTCCAACCACTCCAAATCCAAAGATCCCGATATTAAGGTTTTTGTGTGCATCCATTACCTTCAAAAATTATTTACGATTTTTACATTAAAAAAAATTTAACGGGCAGGCCGGGAAATGATATTGATTAGTTATAACGGCCTTCTCATAGTTATCTTTCCGCTTTTACGGATAAAGTTTGGCTCCTTCTTTCAATTTGAGTTAAAATTAAGGTTTGCTACACTTCAAGGACTATTACCTCTGCCTTTCTTGTAAAATATTTTATAAGAACTGCTGCAAATGTAATAGTATAAATTCTAAAAAGGCAATTCTGAAAAACGGCGTAGAGGGTAAAAAACACTTTTAATAATTCATAGCAAAAAAAACTAAAAACCCTTGATAACTCACTTTAATTCAATCAGATATAGCTTTTTTAACTTTATTCAACAATACGAGGAAAATTTTCTACTAATTGAAAGAACTATAGAGTGATCTGCTTCTTTAGCATTGAAAATCAAAATGGTATCAAAATTGAAATTCATTAACAAATTCATATCAACATAAATAGATTTCAGTGAAGTTGAAAAGAGAAAAAATAATAAAAAAATCTTGACAACTAAACAAAGGGTAATTTGTATTATTCTCTAATCATTAAAATATTTATAAGTTCGTATCTTCTATGCAACCCGCCAAGGTTTAATATCTTATTCCAATTCACTTTATACTATCCATATCCGAAAGCCTACTGTAAATGTTCTTAGCTACTTGTATATAAACATTAAGGTCAGTAAAAAAAGAATTTCCTGCAGAAAGGATAAAAAAATATTTTATAATTTAAAACTATTCTTAGTAATTGTATTACTTACGCAAATTCATCAATGAAATCATCATTTCCCTATAATTGCAAAAAATATTTTTGTTCACTTCTTCAAAAAAACTAATTTGTCGTTTTGATTGAATAAAAAATAAGATTTTTTGCATGGAAAATGTTGCAAACAACTACTATATGAAAAGAAAGATAGCGTTCATTAGCGAACATGCATCTCCGTTGGCTTCGCTTGGAGGAGTAGACAGCGGGGGTCAAAATGTATACGTGGCAGAACTTGCTAAACATCTGGCATCAGGTGGGCACCATGTAGATATTTTCACCCGTTGGGACGATCCTAAACTTCCTAAAGTAATAGAATGGGAAAATAATATCAGGGTAATTCATGTAAAAGCAGGACCTGTTGGTTTAGTTCTAAAAGAAGAATTGCTTCCTTTTATGCCTGCTTTTAAAGAAGACATGATAGAGTTTATAACTTCAGAAAAAATCAATTACAACCTTATACACGCAAATTTTTTCATGTCCGGTCTTGTTGCTATGTGGCTGAAAGAAGCATTAAGTATTCCTTTTGTAATTACTTTTCATGCATTAGGTTATGTAAGGCAGATATACCAGGGAAAGAGTGATAAATTTCCGCCGGAACGGATACTTATCGAAAAGGAGATTGTACAAAATGCAGACGCTGTCATAGCAGAATGTCCTCAGGATAAAAGTGATTTGACGGAATATTATAATACTCCGGTTGAAAAAATTACTATTATTCCTTGTGGTTTCAGCGCTAAAGAATTTTACCCCGTAAATAGGGAAATAGCCTGCACATTATTAGGGCTGCGAACAGATGAAAAAATCCTTTTGCAATTAGGCAGAATGGTTCCGAGAAAGGGAGTTGATAATGTTGTCCGTTGTCTTGGCCGTCTTAAAAACACAGGAGTACCTTACAGGCTCATTGTAGTAGGTGGCGAAACAGATGATCCGAACCCGATGGCATGTCCCGAAATAGCCAGGCTGCAACAAATTGCACGGAAAGAAGGTGTGGAGGATAAAGTAACTTTTGCAGGCAGAAAGAACAGGGAAATTCTTAAATATTATTATTGCGCTGCGCAAATATTTATTTCTACGCCCTGGTATGAACCTTTCGGAATAACTCCTCTTGAATCTATGGCCTGCGGGACTCCTGTCATCGGATCGAATGTGGGCGGAATTAAATACAGTGTATTAGATGGAAAAACTGGATTCTTAGTTCCGCCAAATGACCCTGATGCCTTAGCGGAAAAAGTTCATTTGCTTATGTCTGATCCTGCTTTACTTCAGCAGATGAAAAAAGCATCAATACAAAGAGTAAAGGAAAATTTTACGTGGCGAAAAGTTGCTGCACTTGTTGCTGATCTTTATCAACATATACAGGTGCCTGCATTAGTTTCTGAGGAGACAGCAAAAGAAACTATTAATAAAAAGAGCCAGGCAGCTTAGTTTTATCTTTGTGTAATGACAGCAAAAAGAAAAGCAATTTTTCTTGATAAAGATGGTACCCTTATTCCTGATGTTCCTTACAATGTAAATCCTGATTTGATTACATTGCAGAAGGGAGTAATCGAAGGATTGAAACTATTAAAAGACAATGGATATATTTTCGTCGTGATTTCAAACCAGGCAGGTGTAGCTCGTGGATATTTTAAATATAAAGATTTAGAAAAGGTTAAGGAAAAGCTTAACCTTTTGCTGCATAAGGAAGGGATAGAAATAGAAGGGTATTATTTTTGTCCTCATCATCCTTTAGGAAAAATATCAGAGTACTCAATTGCCTGCGATTGCAGAAAGCCTGAACCAGGTATGATATTGAAAGCTGCAAAAGAGCTTGAAATTGATACAGAAAAATCATGGATGATTGGGGATATCTTAAATGATATGGAAGCAGGAAACAAAGCAGGGTGTAAAACGATTTTATTAGACCTTGGTAATGAAACGGAATGGGTAAAGGGAAGTTTCCGAAAACCAACTTTTACAGCGTTCAGCTTTTTACAGGCTGCCCGACTTATTTGTAACGTTTCTATCGAATCTAAGGTAACCTGATGACAAAAAGCTGGAAGCACGCTAAAAATATTTTAATAATCAGGGCAGATAATATGGGCGATCTCATTATGTCTGTTCCTGCTATCAGGGCTATTAAACAGACTTTTTCTTCAAAAATCACTGTTCTCACTTCTGCCATGGCTGCCGGTATAGCTCCTTATATCTTAGAGATAGATGATGTAATTGTGTTTGACCTTCCGTGGATAAAAGCGAAGAAGGTCATAGCAAACGAAGCAATATTTGCTTTAGTACAACTACTTAAAGAAAGAAGATTTGATGCAGCTATTGTCTTTACCGTTTTCAGTCAAAATTCGGCGCCAGCAGCTATGATAGCCTATATGGCTGGTATTCCGTTGCGGCTCGCCTACAGCCGTGAAAATCCTTACAGATTATTAACCAACTGGGTGCCTGATAAAGAGCCATATACATTTATTCAACACCAGGTAATGCGTGACATCGCATTAGTCAATTCAATCGGAGTCGTTGCTGATGATGTTTCTTTACATTTAAATATTCCTGAAACAGCATGGAAACGTGCAGAAGAAAAGCTCTCAACCACAGGTGCAGATATAGCGAAGCCTTGGTTGATTTGTCACGCAGGTGTTAGCGAAAAAAAACGTGAATATCCTGAAGAACTTTGGGCAGAAGCCGCAAAAAAACTGATTAAGGAAAAAGGTTTTCAAATTTTATTTACCGGTGCTGCTTCTGAAAAAAAATTATGTGAACAATTAGCAGCTAAAACAGGTGAAAGCGGATTTTCGGCAGCAGGACTGTTCAAGCTGGAAGAATTTATAGCACTTATCGAAAAAGCACCAGTTGTAGTGTCTGTAAATACAGGTACAATACATATATGTGCTGCTGTAAAAACCCCTGTTGTTGTGTTATATGCACAAACCAATCCTCAGCATACACCGTGGATGGGGCCATGTGAGATATTAGAATTTGAAGTAGAAGAAAACAATCGCAGTAGAAATGAGGTTATACAGTTTTTGTATAAAGAGATATATAATAAGCCAATTCCTACCCCTGGTGCGGATGATATTTATTATGCTGTAAATAATTTATTGAAAGAAAAATTCCTCTAATACTTAATATTTACACCTGCACCCCGCCAAATAAAAGTGCTTTTACTTTTCCCTTCACATTGTCAATATCTTCATTACTTGTCCAGTCGATAGTTGTATGCAGTGACTTGTTCAATGGTCCCCATCTATATGGCTCTCCATCAAGACTTATTACAATACTTTTTGTTTTAAGTGCAGCAGCAATGTGAGAAACACCGGTACAATTTGAAACCAGTGCTGCAGCATTTTTTATTAGTACAGCAACAGCACCTAAAGAGGTTTTTCCTGCTGCAATTATGGGTTCATGTTTTATGTATCTCTTCACATTTTCAACTATTTCCATTTCATCTTTAGTTCCTGTAATTACAACCTGTAGTCCATTTTCAAAACAATAATCTGCAGTAGCTGCAAAATTTTCTGGCCCCCATTGCCTGCTTACTCCTCTTGAGCCTGGATGTATAATCACATATTCCTTTGGCTTAACCGGCAACGCTGTTTTTTCAAAATCTTCTATATCTTTTTCTGTTATTGGAAATTCAAGATCAGTCGTATATTCGTTTATCCCTAATACTTCAATCAATTTTAAATGTCGTTTAATCTCATGAATATTGTCAGGATACTCAATAAACAAATCCTTATTAGGACAATAATTATTTTCAGCATAAAAACCGGCAATATTTTTAGCTGCAAATAAATCAACCAACGGGTTAGAAATGATCCCATTGCCATGCATTTGCAGCGCTAAATTAAAATGCTCCTGCTGCACCTTTTTTAGAAAATCAGGAAAAGCAAAATAATCAACCGGCTGTTCAGGAAAACCGGGATAACCCGGAAATGTAATCAGAGTATGAAAATAATTTGGAAATCTTTCTGTCAGCATTTTCGCCCAAGGCAATCCAACTAAAGTAATTTCTGCCTGGGGATAGGCATGATGTAAAGCTCTGATAGCAGGAATTGAACAAAGCATATCCCCTATCTGTAAAGCGCGAAAGACAACGATTTTCTTTAAATTCTCAATCTTCATTTATACGTTTTACTATTTAGAATTTTTATTTTTGATTCAAACACTTGTAACATAAATTTGGCTTTTGTTGCGACGCTACGTTCAACTTTTCTAATTCTATTCAGCAATCTTCCATTCTCTTATAAGCAGAATTTTAAAAAATACATGAAAAGGAAGTTCGTTTGACAACTTTTACATGTGTAAATCTTTTTTCTTCTATATTGTAAAACTATTCCAATCAAATTACAGTTCACCCAATCATAGGTTCAAAAGCAAAATCATTTCCTAAGGCATCAATACCATGTTTTAATAATAATGCAGCAGAAAAATATTTTAAGGAATCTCTCACCACTTCAATCACCATTTATACATTCAAACCACATAGTTACACCCTATTGCACCCAATTACGCAATCTATATATGCATGACTTCACTTGCGGGATAGTTTTACTGCGATTTCAAATTTTTTAATTATTTTAAAACTGCTTTTATGAAAGTAAGACTCCTTGTATCTATTGCGATTCTTATCACTGCGTTTTCGAATTGCAAAAAACATGATTTCCCTGATCATACCCCTAAAAAATATTCTGCTGACGTAGCCAATGCCTGGATGCAACTCCATATAAAGCTAACAAGAACTACTGCAGGCTATAATTCTGTCGTCTCCGACAGGTCTTTCGGTTATGCCGGAATTACCCTTTATGAAGCTTTATATCCCGGAATTCCAGGTTCTAAATCTTTATTATCTCAAATAGGCGGGAGTGCGGTAATTCCTGATAAAACTAAAGAGAAGTATTTTTGGCCAGCTTCTGTCAATGCAGCTATGGCCACAATAACAAAGAATTTTTTTGAAAGCACTTCCCCTGCCAACAAGATTACCATCGACTCAATGGAAGCAGCTTTTACTGCACAGTTTAAAAATGAGTCAGATGCAGACAAAATACAAAATGCTGCAGCTTACGGTCAAAAAGTTGCAGCCGCTATCTTTGAATGGTCAAAAACAGATGGCGGACATGAAGCTTACAAACATATTGTTGATCCTGCTTACGTTCCTCCTGCAGGACCAGGATTATGGATACCTACCCCTCCTGCTTTTGGCCCGGCTATACTTCCTCATTGGGGTGATAACCGTAGCTTTATAGTAAATAGTGCAAAACTTACACAACCCGATCCGCCTTTATCATATTCAGAAGATGTCAAATCACCTTTTTATCAAATGGTAAACGAGCTATATACTATCTCTTTATCTCTTTCACATGAAGATTCGACTATTGCTAAATTTTGGGGAGATCAGCCAGGCAATCTCAACGTGCCCGCTCATGCTACTAATATTCTCACTCAACTAATTGTTAATAGTAAAATGGATCTTTCTGAAGCAGTGGCTGCATATGCACTACATGGTATTGCAGTGAACGATGCAATCATATCAAATTTTAAAACAAAATACAAGTACAATTTGATTCGTCCTGTTTCATATATCCGAAATGTAATGCTAAAAACTACCTGGAATAGTGTACTTCCTAACCCTCCCACACCCGAATATTCTGCAGCTCATGCTACTGTATCTTCGGCAAGTGCAACTGTATTGGAAAAGATTTTTGGAAAGGATTATAAATTCACTGATCACACTTATGACAACAGTTATGACATCCGTTCCTTTAACTCATTTGAAGAGTATGCTAAAGAAGCAGGCCGGTCAAGGCTTTTAGCCGGTATACATTATTCTCCTTCTATTTCAGCAGGACTGGAACAGGGAAGAAAAATAGGTGATATGGTGAACAAGCTGCAGGTAAAAAATTAATAGCTGTAAATAAGATCAGTCATGAAAATACTCATGGCTGATTTTATATTTATGTAGAAAACAAACATATCTATGATCCTCTTAATTTTTTTATAACTTTAAAGCATCAGCATAATCTGAAAAGCAAATGCTGATAGATTTAAGATATTGCATTAACTTTCATATGTAATTGAGAATTATTGGGCAGACATAGCAGCCCTTATTTCTCTTACTTTCCTTCCGAATAAAAACCTTTAAATGAAATTTAAATGGGTTATATTATTTTCATTGATTCCCCTGCTCTCCCGATCCCAAAGCAATAGTACAGATAGTCTTAAAAAAGTTTTGCCTTTCTTAAAGGATAGCAGCAGGATTGATTGTTTAAATAAGTTGAGCGCTGAATACTACAAAAATGCTTTAGCTGAAACATATTATAACGTGCAAACTGACACGGCAAGTTCGTTTGCATCAGAAGCTTATCGGGAGGCTGTCATAATCCACTACAATAAAGGTATTGCTGAAGCATTACAAAACCTTGGTGAAATAGCCAGGGACAGGGGTGATTTCCTTACGGCAGAAAATTACTTTCATCAGGCAATTCATTTGTTCGAACAGATACATGCTTGGAAAAACTTAGCTGGTCAAACTTAACGCTTGGCTGGAGCCTGTATAAGCAAGGCAAATTTTCGGAAGCAGAACTTGCGTATGTACGAGCTATGCCTTATTATATGGAGGTTAATAATAAAGAAAGGCAATCAATGTTATTAAGACTGATTTCCACTACATACAGCGCACGTGGATATAATGAAAAGGCTTTTGAAAATACGTTGCAGGCAATTAGGATAACTTTTATAATCAGTGATGCCAGGGGTGTAATTTCTTCTCCATTAAATATGGGCGTACTATATAAAGATGCCGGGGAAATTGAAACGGCTTTGACATACTTCCGGCTGGCTGCTCAAAATGCAAAAACAAACAAACATCCCGTATGGTATAGTAAAATAATGGGTGACATCTGTGTCTTGCTTAATCTGTCGGATTCTGCAATATATTATTACAGGAAGTCCCACAATTTTGTAAAGTTTGTAACACAGGACTCTACAATCAGAGAAAGGGATTTCTCAAATAAAAGTGTAAATATCGGCGAAGTTTACCTGAAGCAAAATAAGTGTGATATTGCAATTAAACAGTTCAAAGGTCCATTGCAATTTTTTGAAAAGGGAAATGACAGGATTCAAGTGATGAGAGTATTGCATAACCTTGCCAGATGCTATCAAACGAAACAAAAAGTCACCATGTCCTTTCTATATGCAAAACGTTTACTTGAAATGGCGCAGGCAACAGGCGCAAGACCATTTATTCGTGATGCATTTGAATTGTATTGGAAGATTTATGATCAGCAGGGAAAAATGGACAGTGCTTATGTATACAATTTAAAATATACGGCTATCAAAGATTCGATAATGAAAGATGAATACAAGAGGAATATTGCTTTATCAGAAATGAGATCACAGGATGAACAGCAAAAAACAAAAATTAACCTGCTCCAGAAAGACCAGCAGATTATCCAGGAGCAGCTATCAGTGCAGCAACAGAAACTAAAAAGCGAATGGTTGATCAGAAACATTCTTATTGGAGGCGCGGGAGTTTTTGTTTTAATAACCATAATTGTTTTCCGCTATATCATTCTGAAACGAAGAAATGAAAAACAGCGCCTTGAATATGAACTGGATTTACAACAATTGGAAGGCAAAAAAACTAAAATTGAATTCCAGCAACAAGCGACCGAACTTGAAATGCAGGCTCTTCGTGCTCAAATGAATCCACATTTTATTTTTAATTGCCTAAGCTCAATTAATAGGTTTATTCTTATAAACAGAACAGAAGAAGCTTCTGACTATCTCACGAAATTTTCCCGTTTAATCCGCATGGCTTTACACAACTCGGAGAAATCGCTGATAACTCTGGAAAACGAATTAGAAACGCTTCGTCTTTATTTAGAGTTAGAAAGATTACGGTTTAAAAACGCATTTAATTACAGCATTACCTTTATAAATACCATTGACGTATCTGCCGTTTTTATTCCTCCCTTGTTAATACAACCCTTTGCTGAAAATGCTATCTGGCACGGATTGATGCATAAAAAAGGTACAGGATGCCTGGAAATTGAACTGTGTGCAGAGGATAAAATATTAACCTGTCTTATTATGGATAATGGCATAGGCAGAAGCATGGCTGCTGCTCTCAACAGCAAGTCAGCAGAAAAAAATAAATCTATGGGTGTTGAAATTACTATAGGCCGTTTAGCGCTTTTAAACAAATCTAAAAATGAACAGGCTATTTTTAATATTGAAGACCTTACAGATAATGAGGGCAACGGTTGCGGTACCAGGGTGGTGCTTAAAATGCCATACAGGGATTTGACGGAAGTCTTTGACTAAGGAATATTAAAAACAATAACATGATTACTGCCACTATTGTTGACGATGAACCCGAATTGTTGTGAATCTCTCGCTACGTTATTAGAGCGTTACTGCCCCGAAGTAAGAGTTTTAGACATCTGCTATTCTGCTGAAGCAGCCATACAATCTATTCACCAACATAAGCCACAAATACTTTTTTTAGATATTGAAATGCCTTTTATGAATGGTTTTGAATTGTTGCAAAAATTAGGCGAAATAAACTTTGAATTGATTTTTACCACCAGCTATGACCAATATGCTATCAAAGCTATACGTTTCAGCGCATTGGATTATTTGTTAAAACCCATTGACCGGGAAGAGCTTCAAAAGGCGGTGCAAAAAGCTGTACAGCGCAATAAATATCCGCTTCCCCAGCAGTTAGAAATTCTTTTACAGAAATTGAAGCATCCGACTATACCTGTTAACAGAATAGCAATACCTACCATGGAAGGATTTCAATTGGTGCTTGCAGAATCGATAATAAGTTGTGAGTCTGAAAGCAATTATACATTCTTCTTTTTAAAAAATAAACAGAAGATTATTGCTTCACGTAATTTAAAGGAGATTGAAGAAATACTTGAA
>JAABUS010004258.1_pt1 | contig 21028 bp, 21 predicted proteins | sample 5560161 | NCBI WGS metagenome assembly JAABUS01 (sample SAMN10711885, study PRJNA513376) | rock metagenome | isolation source: Antarctica rocks | place: Antarctica: Victoria Land, Trio Nunatak nord | collected 2016-01-04
CGGAACCGGCGCCTCAGCAAAGACTACGAACTGCTCCCGGCCACCGGCGAGGCCTGGATCAATCTGGCGATGAGTCACCTCATGGCTCGCCGGTTGGCCGCATGATCCCTTCTCAGACAGGCTCTAGCACCACCACAAGAACCGACCAGGACGTTAGAGGGTCATCCGACGGCGACACCAGTGCCGCACGCGGTTGCCGCCGCGCGTGATGACACGATCGGCAGCGGGCCGGTTGCGCGTCTCCCGACGGCTGGGGTGGGAACAGCGCGCCCACCGTGGGACTGGCTGATAACGCTGTTCCTCGTGGCGGCGACGCCGTGGATCGTCCTCACCATCCGGGCCGTCCACGACCGGGCGCGGGCACGGCGCCGCGCCGGCGGTGACCGCTGACGGAGGCCAGCGATCGCGAACATGAACGAGCCCCCGGTGGGGACCGGGGGCTCGTGGAAAGAGGGGGGGAAGAGAACCGGCACCGGAGGGGGAGGCGCCGATCCCCACGTAGCTCACGATAGCCGGGGGAGATGAAGGCGGGATGAGGAATTTCTGAAGAAATGATGAATACGAGACTCGTCGTAGCCGGTGCGACATCAGCGAGCCACGAGCGAGCGAGAGCAGATGGCGGGCGAACCGGGGGACAGCCGAAGGGTGACCTTGGGAGGGCCGGCTGTCTCGTCAGCGGGGCGGGACGGGAAAGGCGACGAGGACGAATGGGGGTGGTTGGGCCGTTTGCGCGGGGGGCTGGGCGGCGAGGCGGAGGACGCGCTGGAAGCTATCCGGGGGGATGTGGACGGGCTCGCGGAAGGGGGCATCCAGGGCGCGGACGAGGATCAGGAGGAGCGCGAGACCGGCGGTGAGGGCGATGAGCATCAGGGCGTGGGCGATGCCGTTCTCGACACCGAAGAGATAGGTGAAACCGACCAGGGTGACACCGCCGGCGACGAGGATGACCCACATCAGGGTGGGGAGGCCGCGCTGGCTGGCGAGGAGCCGTTCGCCGCGGGCGCCGTCCAACTCGTCCAGCTCGTCAAGGGTGGCGGCGTAGATGTCGGTGGCGCTTTCGGGGCCGCGCGCCAGCTGGGTTGAGATCTGGTAGAGATGGGCGATGGCGGCAGTGGCGGCGGGGCTGGGGGCTTGGCGGCGGGCCATCGCTGGCCACTCCTGGTCGACGACGGCGCGGCCATAGGCGACGGCGGCTTGCTGGATGGCGTCACGATCGGACGATGGGAAGCCTTCGGCGAGACGGTACAGGTTGAGGAGGGAGGCGGCCTCGGCGGTGGCGGAGGAACGGGCGTCCTCGAAGTCGCCCCAGGCGGCGACGACCACTTGGCCGAGGATGACGCCGTAGACGACGCCGAGGGTGGCGTAGACGGCGCTGGCGACGGCGGTGTGGGGGGAGAGGGCGGCGATGGGGACGCGGCGGCGGACGACGAGGAGGCCGAGGAGGGCGGCGACGACGGCGAGCGTGACGATGGCGGCGGATTGGAGGATCGGTCCCACGCGGCTCCCTGACTGACGGCGCGAGGCCGGTCATTCCGGCGATGACGCGGACCGGATGCCCGACCACGCGGTGCCAGTGTAGCTGGGAGCGGGCCGGCGTCGGAAGCCAAAGCCGGTGGCGCGCAGGCGGGTGCGCGGATGGGGACGGCGTGCTAGCCTCGGACGAGTGATGGCGTGGTGGCGGAGGGAGCGGGGGATGGGTGCGGCTGGATTGATCGAGGCGGGCGGGGTCGTCGCCGTGGTGCGGTTGGACGACTTGTCGGCGGCGGTGCCACTGACGGAGGCGCTGGTGGCGGGGGGGGTGCAGGCGGTTGAGTTCACCTTCACTAATCCGCTGGCGGCGCGGGCGATCGAGGCGGCGAGGGAGGCGCTCGGCGAGCGGGCATCGATTGGGGCGGGGTCGGTGCTCGACCCGGAGACGGCGCGGACGGCGATCCTGGCGGGCGCGGCCTACGTGGTGACGCCGACGCTGAGCGTGCGAACGATCGAGCTCTGCAACCGGTATGGCATTCCAACGGCGATTGGGGCGCTGACGCCGACGGAGATCCTGGCGGCCTGGGAGGCGGGGGCGAGCTACGTCAAGGTGTTCCCGGCGAGTCTGGGCGGGCCGGGGTATCTGAAGGACGTGCGCGGACCGCTGCCCCAGGTCAAGCTGATCCCGACGGGGGGCGTCTCGGTCGAGAACGCGGGGGAGTTCATCCGGGCGGGGGCGGTGGCGGTGGCGCTGGGGAGCAACCTGGTTGATGAGAGGACGGTTGGGGCGGGGGACTGGGCGACGATTACGGAGCGGGCGCGGACGATCTCCAAGGCAGTGGCGGAGGCACGGCGGGGATCGGGGTCGTGACCGGGGGTGGGCGGCTCAGATGGGACGGGACGCCGGAGACGGATCGGCGTGGTTCGGGTCAGGGACCTCGACGCTGTCGTCGGGGACGGAGGGCCAGCGGACGGTGAGGACGATGGCGGCAGTCTCGGCGGTCCAGTGGTGGGGAACGCCTGGCTCCCAGAGCGCGTAGTCGCCTTCGGCGGCGAGCAGCAGTTCGCGACCGGGGAAGCGGAGGCGGAAGCGGCCGCGGACGAGGACGGCCAGGGTGGTCGCGGCGCGGTTGGCGGCCCAGTGGGCACGGGTCTCGCCGCCATGGTAGACGGCCCACTTGACTTCGAGGGTGGAGGGGGCGCGGGGGTCGCCGGCACCGGTCAGGAAGTGGCCGACGAACCAGCCGTAGCGAGCGGGATCGTCGGTGGCGGCGTTGCCGCTGAGGACGCCGTCGCCATCTCCGGGGTCAGCTGGCGCCGTCATTCCGAGGCGTCCTGAGGGGGCGATGCGGGAGGGCGGGAGGCGGAGCGCTGGGCGCGCAGGGAGCGGGCGAACTCCGCCATCGCGGGGCCGAGGCGCTCGCCGGCGGCGTCCATGGTGACGAGGGTGACGCCGGGTTTGCCGACGTCGGCGCGGGCGGCAACTTCACCGGTGACGCGGGGGAGGCCGCCTTCGGCCTTGCCCATGATGAAGACCTGGTTCGGGCGGCCGGTGCGCCCGGCGCGGTAGCCGCGCCCGGTGAAGAAGGCGATGGCGAGGTCGAGGACGGAGGCGGGCGGGACGCGACTGACGGCCTTCTTCTGAAAGGCGGTCCGGCGCAGCTCCTCGTCGAAGGGCTTCACCATCGGGGGAACCACGCCGCGATGAGCGCACGAGAGGGCAGGTACATCCGTGGCTAGACCTCGCGCGACTCGCCGGGGGCGAGGATGAGACAGCGAGACTCGGTCTGTTCTTCGAGGAGGCGTTTGAACGCTTGGTCGTCCTGCTGGATGGGGGGGAAGGTGTTGTAGTGGCAGGGGATGACCGTTTTGGCATTGAGGAAGCCGGCGGCGCGAACGGCGTCGGCGGGGCCCATGGTGAAGTGATCGCCGATGGGGAGGACGGCGACATCGAGCCCTTCGTCGCCGATGAGGCGCATGTCGCCGAAGAGGCAGGTGTCGCCGGCGAAGTAGATGGTGCGGCCGCCGAAGCGGACGACGAGTCCGGCGGGGACACCGGGAGCGACGACGGCGTCGCCGTGGGTGTAGGAGGAGGTGTGCCAGGCTTGGGTGAGTTTGACGGTGCCGCCCTGGAAGGCGACGGTGCCGCCGTGGTTGGCGGGGATGGCGCCCTCGACACCTTGGTTCTCGATCCACTCTCCGAGCTCGAAGGTGCTGATGACGGTCGCGCCGGTGCGCTTGGCGATTTCGACGGTGTCGCCGACGTGGTCGTTGTGGGCGTGGGTGAGGAGGATCGTCTGGGGGTTGATCTGGTCGGCCTGGTGGGAGGCGCGGGGGTTGCCGGTGAGGAAGGGGTCGATGGCGACTATGGCGTCCCCATCTTCGAGGAGGAAGGCGGCGTGGCCCATGTAGGTCAGTCGTGGCATGATCTGCTCCTTGCTTCGCTGTCTGCCGTCGTTCGCGGGGCGCTCATGCCGCCGCTTTCCAGAGGTCCGGGCCGCGAGAGCTGTCTCCCGCCGCGGCCCCGGCCCAAGCTGGGCGCTGGTTCTCGCCGCATGGTTCGTACCGCGGTCCGGGGAGGTTAGCGCTCGAAGGCGACGCGGCCATCGATGATGGTGAGATCGACCGGAACGTCGGCGAGCTGGTCTGGCGGGACGGTGCGAAGATCGGTGGCGAAGACGGTCACGTCGCCAAGCAGACCGGGGGTCAGGGTCCCCTTGATTTCCTCTTCAAAGGAAGCGTAGGCACCGTTGACGGTGTAGGCGCGGAGGGCGGCGTCGAGGGGAATGGCCTCCTCCAGCCAGATCGGGTGGCCCTCGAGGTCGCGACGGGTGACCATCGTCTGGAGACCGGCGGTGGCACTGGTGGGGACGACGGGGGCGTCGGAGCTGGCGGCGGCGATGATGCCGTGACGGGCGAAGCTGGCCATGCCGTAGGCGAAGCGCAGGCGGTCGAGGCCGATGTTCTGGACGTAGGCGTCACGGACATAGCGGAGGAACGAGGTGCCGGGGATGGGGATGACGCCGAGCCGGGCGATGCGGCGGATCGTCGCTTCGTCGACGATGGAGCAGTGCTCGATACGGTGACGGGGGTTGGGGCGGGGATCGCTGCGCTGGGCTGCTTCGTAGGCGTCGAGGACGAGGTCGATGGCGGCGTCGCCGATGGCGTGAATCCCGATCTGGAATCCGGCACGGTGGGCGCGGAGCACTTTCGCCCGGAGGTCATCGGGCGGCATCATCCAGAGACCGACGTTCTCCGGCTCGTCGAGGTAGGGCTCCCGCATGCGGGCGGTGCGGCCGCCGATGCTGCCGTCGCTGAAAAGTTTGGCGGGGCCGATCCGCAGATGGGCGTCACCGAAGCCGGTTCGGAGGCCGAGCGCCTCCAGGGGCGGCAGGGTCTCGTCGAGCATCATCATCAGGTAGGTGCGGACGGGCAAGCGGCCGGTCTGGTGGAGGCGTTGGTAGGCGCCGAGCTGGCGCGGGTTGGCGATGCCGGCTTCGACGGTGCTGGTGACGCCGCTGGCGAGGAAGGATTGCCCGCCGCGCTCGATGGCACCGGCGATCTGCTCTTCGGTTGGGTCGCCGATGACGGCTTGGACGAGGCCGAGGGCACTCTCGCGGAGGACGCCGGTGGGCGCGCCGTGCTCATCGCGATCGATGACGCCGCCGTCCGGGTCGGGGGTGGTGGCGGTGATGCCGGCGAGGGTGAGGGCGCGGGAGTTGGCGACGCCGATGTGGTGACAGATCCGGATGAGGAGCACCGGATGATCGGCAGAGACGGCGTCGAGGTCGTGACGAGTGGGGTGACGACTCTCGATGAGGCGGGCCTGGTCGTAGCCGCGGCCGACGATCCACTCGGGTGGGGGGCGACGGCGGGTCTCGGTGGCGACGAGGGCAGTGAGGTCGGCGATGGAGCGGCGCGGAGAGCCGAGATCGAGATCGGCGAGCGCGAAGCCGACGCCCATGGGATGTGCATGGGCGTCGTTCAAGCCCGGGGTCGCGGTGCGGCCGCGGAGGTCAATGGCCTCGGATGCGGGAGCGACGGCGGCGCGGACACCGGCGTCCGAGCCGACGGCGACCACCTTGCCCTGGCGGATGGCGACGGCCGACGCTTCTGGCTGAGCGGGGTCCATGGTGAGGATGTGGCCGTTGACGAGCAGCAGATCGCCGAGCATGGGTCTCCAGGAGGTGGCGGGGGCGGATGAGTCGAGGGGGGAGTATAGCTGGGACGGGGGGCGGAGGGGGGTCGCTGCGCTCCAGGGGGGCGAGTAGGACGAGGGGGGACGAAGGAGGACGGAAGTCAGAAGTCAGAAGTCAGAAGTCAGGAGCGGCGGGCGCACTTTCTAGCTGGAAATCAGCGTGGTTTCAAACTACGGCGGGATGACCCTCCCGGTCAGACTGCCGGCACAGTTGCCAACGGTCCCACGGGGCTCGAACCAGGTCCACGAACGAGAGGGGAAGAGGGAAAGACGGAAGGAGAACGAGACGGGGTCCGGGGACTGGGAGCGCGATGCGTGGTCACGGTGGGGATGGGGGTCCGCTACGGGACGACGGGGAGGGGCTCGGGGTGACCCAGGTGAGCTCTGGGGCCGCGGATGACGTCCTGGCAGGGACGGGTGGGATCGGCGGCTGCCCAGGTCCCCGCCCTCCACACCGGAAGCAGACCGCTTAGGAGATAGAATATATGTGCTACTAGAGGATGTCAAGGGGGTGGGGAGGGGCGGTTTTGGTGCACCCCGGGGACTACGGTGTGCTTCGCTACCGGGAATGTGCCGTGGATGTCAAGAAAGGACGGTGTGAGTCCTGGGTGACCGCCGCGGATCTCGACCAGTTCCGCGCTAGCACCATGCCAGGATGGACGACGTGCCCGGTGATCGGAACCATGCGCCCAGGCGACGTGTGGAGGCCGGTCCTGAGCTCGTCCGTGATGCACATGCTCAGCCCGGGGAGGGGGCGGGCCGGTGCCTGGGCCGCTGTCCGAAGACGACCGGTCGACGGGATCGACAGCTTGTTGTCGCGGCGGATCAGCCATCTGTTTCTGGGGCAGGACTTCTCCTGCCCGGCGCACACTCCGGAAGGCGGTCGGGCGGGAGGCGACACGGGGAACGTGCCAGGTGGCGACGCCCGACGTGAATGCCGCGCGCCGCGGGATCGACGAGGCGTGGAGCCGCGGGAACATAGGCGCCCTCCACAAGTTGGTCGTTTTGAGTCCGCGCGGCGATTGGCAGCGTGCCGCAGGCTGTGCCTCGGCAACCACGGGTGCAGCCAGCCTTGTTTCATTTGCTTTCGGCTAGTGCCGACTGGGGGTTCGGTGCTGAGCATGGGGACGTTGTCACGGCGCTGTTTTTGGAGACCGGGTGCTGAGAGCGTTGGGGCGTGGCAATTGATGCGGCGGCGTGTCGTCGTGGGCGGCGGGCTGCGGTACAACTAGCGGCGACAGGTCTATGTTTGTGATGTTTGAAACATGGTCGGGTGATGGCGATGGCGCCGGTGACGATGAGTGAGGCCGTGCGGGTGCCCGATTTGCCGGGTGGGGGGTTCGCGCGGGTGCGGACGCTGGCGGGGCGGGCATTGAGGCGGCGCTGCCCGTATTGTGGTGGCGGGGGGATTTTTCAGGAGTGGTTCTCGTTGCGGGAGCGGTGCCCGAGGTGCGGGGTGTCGTTCAACCGGGAGGAGGGGTACTTTCTGGGGGCGTACGCGGTCAATCTGATCGTGTCCGAGTCGATCGGGCTGGGGATCGCGCTGTACCTGATCTTTGGGACGGCATTGTCGCGGGCGGCGTTGATCTGGCAGGAGCTGGTGGCGGTGGCGCTGGTGGTGGCGCTGCCGATCCTGTTCTTTCCGTATTCGAGGACGGTCTGGATGGCGCTCGATCTCCTGGTGGATCCACCGGCGGCGACGCCGGAGCGGCGGCTGCGAGGGAGCGAGATGGGGCGAGGTGGCGATCGCGGAGATACGGAGTGACGAGAGGTGGAGCGGCGTGAGGGGTGAACGTTTGGGGGACGGAGAGGCGCCAAGCCATGAACTATCAGCGTCGTAAAGCGCACCCGGCGATCGATTGGAGCGGGATCGACTTCGTTGTCGGCACGCGCGACGACGTGACGATGACGGGTATCAAGCGGCCATGCAGCCGGTGTGGCCACGACGTCTTCACGAGTCGCCGCTATCCAGCGAAGGTGCCAATGATGTGCGAGGTCTGCGCCCTGGCGCTGGCGGAGGAGGATGCGGCGCGGCGCTCTCCGCGGGCGACACGCGGCACGGTCACGAGCGAAGAGGGGTTGGCGGCATTGGATCCCTGGCAAAGGGTGGAGGGCTTACGGCCGAGCAAGGCGCAGACACCGGGCCGGCGGCGGCTGCGGACCGAGGGGCAGGACGGATCGCCGTCATCGGGAGGGTGAGGGGCCGGGCGGCTGGTGCTGGGGTGCGCCGGCTACGACAGGCCCGCGGGTCATCTCGCCCGCGACGATGCGGCGGATGATGCCGGACTCTTCTTCGAGGAGGAGCGCGCCGTCGTCGGCGACACCTCGCATGATGCCGCTCCGGCGCTGGCCGGCGACGTCGATAACGACGGCCTCGTTGAGGAGCGCGGCGCGGGCTCGCCAACTGTTTAGGGAGGGGAGACCGGCGGCGGCGATGAACGAGAGGTAGGCGGCATCGAGGCGATCGAGGAGGCAGGCGAGGAGCGCCGCGCGATCGAGGGAACGACCCGTTTCGGTTTGGAGACTGGTGGCGCCGGACGGGAGGTCGGTCCGGGCGATATTGACGTTGAGGCCAATGCCGAGGAGGGCGTGGTCGACACTTTCCGCGTGGGAGCGGGCGACGAGGAGGATGCCGGCGACTTTGCGGCCAACGGGAGGACTACCGAGCCAGACGTCGTTCGGCCACTTGAGGCGGCAGGGGAGACCCGTGGCGCTCTCGATCGTCTCGGCGACGGCGACACCGACGAGGAGCGGCAGGGTGGCGAGGCGGGAGGGGGGCACGGCGGGGCGGAGGAGGACTGAGCAGAGGATCGAGGTGGCGGCAGGAGCCTGCCAGGAGCGACCGGAGCGGCCACGGCCGGCGGTCTGTTCGTCGGCGAGGATCACGGTGCCCTCGGGCTCACCAGCGAGGGCGAGGGCGGCGACCTCGTCCATCGTGCTGGCAACGGCGCCGCGTTGAATGAGGCGCCGGCCGATGAGGCGGCCGGTCACGATCGCGCGTCGTCGGTCGCGATCCCTCCGTCGCCGCGGGGTTCGGATGGCGAGGGGGCGTCGGCCGTGCCGTTGGACGCGACGCTCTCTGGCGGGTGGTCGGTGAGGCGGAGGAGACGGAGGCGGCGCACGCGGCGGCCCTCGACTTCGAGAACTTCGACCCGAAGTCCTTCGGCGTCGAAGCAGTCGCCGTCCCGGGGAAGGCGGCCAAGGTGACGATGGACGAAGCCGGCGACGGTGCCATAGTCGTCGTCGCCGAATTCGAGCCCGAGCTCCTCGGCGACATCCTCGATGGGGAGGCGGCCATCGGCGATAAGCTCGCTATCGCTGACCCGTTCGACGAGGGGAAGTTCGACGTCGTACTCGTCCTGGATCTCGCCGACGATCTCCTCAAGGATGTCCTCGATCGTGACGAGGCCGGCGGTGCCGCCGTACTCGTCGGCGACGATCGCGATGTGAATGCGATTGCGGCGGAGCTCGGTGAGAAGGTCGTCGACGCGCTTCGACTCGGGGACGACATAAGCAGGGCGGAGGAGCTGAGCCAGCGGCAGCTCCTCGGTGGTGCCGAGGACGAAGGGGAGGAGATCCTTGGCGTAGAGGACGCCGACGATCTGATCGATCGACTCGCGGTAGACCGGAAGGCGAGAGTGACCGGCGCCGGTGATGGTCGCCACGATGTCGCGCGGCGGGGTCGACTCCTCGACGGCGACGATGTCGACGCGGGGGACCATGATGTCGCGGACGGCCGTTTCTTCGAGATGGAGGACGTTGTCGATCATCTCGCGTTCCTCGGCCTCGATGATGCCGCCATCGTCGCTTTCGAGGGTGATGGAGCGCAGCTCCTCCTCGGTGCCAGCGGGGACGGGCTGGCCGGGCTCGCCGGGGAAGGCGCGAGCGATGGCGCGAGCGAGGGACTCGACGGCCGCCGTCAGCGGGCGAACCAGGAACGAGAGGAAGCCGGCGAGTCCGATGAGGAGGGCGGCGGCGCGCTCGGGGCGGGTGCTGGCAAGGGCGCGGGGGAGGGCCTGACCGAACAAGAGAAAGACCGCAGCGACGACCAGGATGGCGACAAGGTGCTCGGCGCGATGGACCTCGCGAAGCGCGACGGTGGTGAGGAGGCTGGCGGCGGCGGCGATGGCGACAGCTTGAACGAGGAGGAGGGAGGAGGCCAGCGACCGTTTCGGATCGAGCAACCCTTGGAGGGTGCGGTGGCCGCCGCCGCGCTCTTCCGCGAGCTGGCGTAAGCGGTGACGGCTGACGAGAGAAGAGGTCGCCTCGACGGTGGCGGCGACGGCCATCAGGAGGAGCGCGGCAAGGGCGATCGTCAGCTCGACCCAGCTCTGGTGGTTCATGGCTGTCGCGACCAGTCGCAAGCGGACGACGGCAGGCGCCGCTCGATCGCTGCTCGGGGGTTCCTAGATGGTGACATCTGCCCTCTGCCCTCTACGTGAAGAGCGCGCTAATGCTGAGGTCCTTGTGGATGCGCATGATGGCTTCGGCGAGGAGGGGGGCGATGGTCATGATCTGGATCTTGGCGCGGGGACCGGCACCGGGCAGGGGAACGGTGTCGGTGACGACGAGGCGGTCGAGGGGCGAGCGATCGATCTGCTCGAGCGCGTCGCCGGAGAAGATGCCATGGGTGGCGGCGGCGTGGATCGTCGAGGCGCCGCGGTTGCGGAGCAACTCGGCGGCGATGGCGAGGGTGGTGCCGGTGGAGATCATGTCATCGACGATGACGGCGATCTTGGCATCGACGTCGCCGACCATCTCCAGGGCTTCGGTCATATCCGGTCCGGGGTGACGTTTGGAGATGATGGCGAGGGAGCCGCCGAGGCGGACGCGGAAATCTTCGGCGCGCTGAACGCCACCGGCGTCGGGGCTGACGGCGACGACATGGCCGATGCCCTCGCGTTTGAAATGGCGAGCGAGGAGGGGGGTGGCGCGGAGGTGATCGACGGGGATGTCGAAGAAGCCTTCGATGGCGGGGGCGTGCAGGTCGATGGTGAGGACGCGGTGGGCGCCGGCGGTGCAGATCAGGTTCGCGACGAGCTTGGCGGAGATCGGTTCGCGGCCGGAGGTCTTCTTCTCCTGCTTGGCATAGGCATAGTAGGGGATGACGGCGGTGATGCGAGCGGCGGAGGCGCGACGGAGGGCGTCGATGATGAGGAGCAGCTCGACCAAGTGATGATCGACGGGGGCGCAGATGGACTGGATGACGAAGACATCGCAGCCACGGACATTCTCGTCGAGCTTGACGCGGGTCTCGCCGTTCTTCCAGGTGCCGACGAGGGCACGCCCGAGGGGTGCTTCCAGGTGGCGCATGATGTCCGCGGCGAGGTGCGGATGCGAGTTGCCGGCGAAGACCTGGAGCCGTCCGTCCACCTAAGCATCCTCCGGAGGGACGAGGCGAGGAGTCGAGGGGTCGCGGGGTCGAGAAGGACGATTGCCGGACTCCCCGTCACTCGTTCGCACGACGCGGGCCGGGACACCAACGGCGGTCGCGCCATCAGGAATGTCGCGGGTGACGACGGAGCCGGCGCCGGTGCGGGCGTCATCGCCGACGCGAACGGGGGCGCGAAGAATGGTATCGCTGCCGATAAAGGCGCGCTGGCCGATCTCGGTCTGATGCTTTCGCGTGCCGTCGTAGTTGGCGGTGATCGTGCCGGCGCCGATGTTGGTGTCGGCGCCAACGGAGACGTCACCGAGGTAGCTCACGTGGCCCACCTTGACGTTCGCCGCGAGACGGGCGTTCTTGAGCTCGGCGTAATTGCCGACGTGGGCGTGGGGGCCGATCGCGGTACCAGCGCGAAGGTGGGCGTAGGGGCCGACTTCGGCGCCGGTGGCGATGGTGGTGTCCTCGATGGTGGAGGAGTGGACGGTGACGTCGTCGTCGAGGCGACTGTTGGCGATGACCGCGTGGGGGCCGACGCGGCATCGGGCGCCGATGACCGTACCGGCTTGGAGGGAGGTGAACGGGTAGATGGTTGTGTCGGCGCCGACCGCGACCCCGTCATCAATGAAGATTGTCTCGGCGCCGACGAGGGTCACGCCGGCCGCGAGCAAGCGATGGCGGATGCGATCGCGGGCGACGGCGTCGGCGGCGGCTAATTCGACGCGGTCGTTGATGCCGAGCGCGACCGAAGGATCACCCTGGACGGTGGCGACGGGCCAGGCGCCGCTTGCTCCGACACCGCCGGCGATGGCGAGCTCGACGAGCCCAGGGAGATAGTACTCGCCGGTGATAGGGCTGGGCCGCAGGCGGGGGAAGGCTTGGCGAGCCCAGAGAGCGTCGAGGACCATCATGCCGCTGTTGATCTCGGTTGGACCACGGCGGTGGGCGGGCAGGTCGTCGTTGCGCTCGACGATGCGCGTGGGGCGACCGTTGGCGTCGCGTTCGATGCGGCCGTAGCCGGCGGGATCGGCGAGGAGCGCGGTCAAGACGGTCGCGCGGGAGCCGGCTGTCCGGGCACCAGCGAGGAGACGTTGGACGACCTCCCCGGTCAACAGGGGGTGGTCCGCGTAGAGGACGACGACCCAGGCGACGTCCTGCAGCGCGTCCATGGCGTGGCGGACGGCATCACCGGTGCCGAGCGGTGGGTCTTGGACGACGATTTGGACGGTGGGAGGGAGGGAAAGACGGGCGGCGAGGTCGCGCGTCTCCTGTCCGACGACGAGGACGGTCGACGCGGGCCGGATGCTGGCGCCGGCGCGGAGGACGTGGGCGACCGTCGGTAGGCCGGCCACGAGGTGGAGTGGCTTGGGAAGGACGGAATGCATCCGGCTGCCCTGGCCGGCGGCAAGGACGACGAGGGCGACGTCACTGGCGTCTGGAAGCGGAGGATCGGTTTGATCCGAAGTTACGTCCAGGCGAAAAGCCTCTCCGTTTGGGCGAGGGCCGGGCCGGTCCGCGATCTGGGGCGTGGGTGTGGCTGGCGGGCCAGGATTCGAACCTGGAATAAAGGTTCCAAAGACCCTTGTGATACCATTTCACCACCCGCCAATGATGTGAAGAGGCGTCTTGTCGCCGGAGCCAGCGGCGCCGCGGCGGCACGCCCCGGTGCCGACCAAATGATACCAGGTGCGTTCGCGCACTTGATGGTGAGGGCGCGTTTCAAGGCGATCGCCTTCAGGTGGATGGGGCTATGGTCGCCGTGGAGCGCGGGGCGGGGCGGCGGCCGTGGCGGGCCGCTAACCGCGAGCGGCGGTTAGACGCCAAGGGCATCCTTGACCTTACCGAAGAAGGTGCGATGAGCGGGTTGCTCGGTGATCTCGCTGCCCATGGTGTCGGCGAGTCGCTCGAAGAGATCGCGCTGGTCGGGGGTGAGGTCGCGCGGGGTGACGACGTGGATAGTGACGAGCTGGTCGCCGCGGTCGCCGCCACGGAGATCGGGGACGCCCTTGCCACGGAGCCGGAATTGCTGGCCCGATTGGGTTCCGGACGGCAGCTTGAAACTGACCGGGCCGTCGATGGTGGCGATCTCCAACTCGTCGCCGAGGGCGGCCTGGGCGACGTTGACGCCGACCTGCGACTGGATCGTCTTGTTGGTCCGGGTGAAGTGCGCATGGGGCGCGACGCGGACCTTGACGAAGAGATTGCCGGAACCGCCGCCCTGGGGGCTGGCCTCGCCCTGGCCGGAGAGCCGGAGGGTCGCGTTCTCGTCGATGCCAGGAGGGATCGTGATTGTGATCGTGCGGGCGCGAGAGACGCGGCCGCGGCCGCGGCAATTCGGGCAGGGGTCGGAGATGGTGACGCCTTCGCCGCCGCAGGTGGAGCAGGGGGTGGCGGTCATGAACTGGCCGAGAATGGTCTGCTGAACGCGCCGGACCTCGCCGGAGCCGCCGCAGGTCGGACACTGGGGAGGAGTCTGACCGTCGCGCATGCGGGTGCCGTGGCAGGATTCGCAGGTTTCGAAGCGGACGAGCTCGACATCCTTGCCGGTGCCGAAGATGGCCTCTTCGAAGGTGACGTCGACGGTAATTTGGAGGTCGGCGCCACGAGCGGGGGCGGCGCGGCGGCGGGTGCCAGCGGAGGCGGAGCCGAAGAAGCTCTCGAAGAGGTCGCCGAAGGGGGAGCCGGCGCCGCCGAAGCCGAACGGGTCGCCCCTGGGGGCGCCACCCATGCCATTGGCGGCGTGACCGAAGCGGTCGTAGGCGGCGCGGCGATTGTCGTCGGCGAGGACCTCGTAGGCCTCGTTGATCTCCTTGAACCGCTCCTCGGCACCGTCGTCGCGGTTGACATCGGGATGATGCTGGCGAGCGGCCTGACGATAGGCACGACGAATATCGTCGGCGGAGGCCGAGCGGCTGACGCCGAGGACATCGTAGTAGTCGCGTTTGTCGGTCATTGTTTCCTGGGGCATCGTCGCTCGGTCGTTGTTAGCTGGCTCAATTGGGTACGTGGCGCGCCGAGGCTCAAGCGCGTCGACGTGATGACGAGTGGCAGCGCGGTGTGGAGTCTCGAAAACGGACAGCGTTTCCGGGAGGAAGTATAGCGTCCCGCGGGCGACCGTCAAGCATTCCTGGCACTCATGAGGCGAGACTGCTAAGACGGGAGGACGAGGAGCATGGGGAAGGAGGCCGATCGTCTCGTGCCTGGCGGCCATTGCCGGAGGCGCGGCGGGACGGGCGACCGTATACTCCGGGTGATGGTCCGCGGTGACCGGGCTTCGTTGATCGTGAGTCGTCACCGCACGGGTTCGACGGAGGTCTTGATGGTTTTTCGTTCGTTGGGCGTGAAGCGGCCGAAGATTTCGCCGGAGCTGGCGGGGCGGGTGCCGCCGGGGCAATACGCGACCGAGCGCTGGCCGGTGTTGCATCATGGATCGGTGCCAGCGTTCGATCGGACGCGGTGGGATTTGCGGGTCTTTGGTTTGGTCGAGGCGCCGTTGCGGTTCACCTGGGACGAGTTTTTGGCGCTGCCGAGGGTTCAGGTACGGGCGGACATGCACTGCGTGACGCGGTGGAGCACGCTGGACAATACCTGGGAGGGGGTGGCGGCGCGGGAGATTCTGACGCGGGCGGGAGTGCGGCCGGAGGCGAGATTCGTCGTCTTCCACGCCGATGAGGACTATACGGCGAATATTCCGCTGGCGGCGTTCGATGACGACGACGTCGTGCTGGCGATCAAGCGGAACGGCGAGGAGTTGACGCCGGAGCACGGGTACCCGATGCGAGCGGTCGTGCCGAAGCGATACGCCTGGAAGGGCGCGAAGTGGTTGCGTGGGATCGAGTTCCTGGCCGAGGACAAACTCGGGTTTTGGGAGAATTACGGCTACAACAATAGTGCCGACCCGTGGCGGGAGGAGCGGTTCGCCGAGTAGGGGCGGGCAGCGGAGAGAGCGGCATTGCCTAGGCGCGAAGGGAGGGGGTGAAAGCCCCCTCCCTTCGCGTTCTGCGTATCGTGTCAGTTGTTGATCTCTTGCTTGCCACCGGCGTTCCGAGTCGCGTTCGAGCGAGCAGGCCGGAGACGAGAAAGGTGCTGAGCATGAGTCGAGCTGCCAACCGGCTCAGGGTTGCCCTTCGGAGGAGCGACTACCACTCTGGGAGGAGTGATCGAAAGCAGAGCGAGTTGTCTGAGTCGACGTGGAGCGCGATCCCTGTCGTGGGCGGTTGCCACGCCGCGGCGGAGCCATCCCGGAACGAAGATAGATCCGGGACCGGCAACAACGACCCAGCTACTCTTTGAGCGCCAGACGCCAGACGCCAGACGCCAGACGCCAGACGCCAGACGCCAGACGCCAGACGCCAGACGCCAGACGCCAGACGCCAGACGCCAGACGCCAGACGCCAGACGCCAGACGCCATGCGCTAGCGCAGAGAAACCTCGGGGTCACTCGCTAAACCATATGGTTGCCAATCTGAACGTCTCGTGATAATTTAACCAGATGGTTTTACAACAATCCGCGCCGCTCGATGACGTGTTCCACGCCCTGGCTGACCCAACACGCCGGGCGATGCTCCACAGTCTCGCTTCGGGTGAGCGCAACATCAGTGAGCTGGCGGCGCCGTTCGACATCTCGTTCGTCGCGGTATCGAAACACGTCCGGGTGCTGGAAGCGGCCGGACTGGTGCGCCGCAGAGTCGAGGGGCGATCGCATGTCTGCAGGATCGAGCCGGCGGCGCTCGCGAGCGCCGCCGAATGGTTGCGGTTCTACGAACGCTTCTGGACCGAACGGCTTGATGCTTTGGAGGCGCTACTCAAGGCGGAGGATCTGACCACCGCGGCACCGGCCGACATAAAAGGAGCGAGATTGGGATGAAGATCAACCTGACAAGTGTCATGGTGAACGACCAGGACAAGGCGCTGAGGTTCTACACGGAGGTTCTGGGATTCATCAAGAAAACCGAGGTCCCGGTGGGTGCCGACAGATGGCTGACCGTTGTCTCGCCCGAGGGACCGGACGACATCGAGCTGCTTCTGGAGCCGACCGGCTTTCCGGCGGCGAAGACATTCCAGCAGGCGCTCTTCGAGGCGGGTATCCCTTGGACGGCGTTTGGCGTTGACGACATTCACGGAGAGTATGAGCGGATGAAGAAGCTGGGTGTGGTTTTTAAGACGGAGCCCACCAAGATGGGGGAAGGACCGACCGTCGCCGTTTTCGACGATACGTGCGGAAACCTCATCCAGATTGTTCAAGCATGACCGCCACGTGCTTGGGCCAGCGGCGTGAACATGGTCAGAGGACCGCTTCCGCGATGCGGTTGCTGAAGGGACGTCGTGGATGACCGGCGACCCTGACCGCGTGCTGCGCGTCACCCGCCACTTCGACGCGTCACCGGAGCGCGTATTTGACGCCTGGCTCGACCCGCAAACGGCGCGCAAGTAGCTGTTTACCTCGCCGACAAGCGAGATGCACAGCACCGAGATCGACCCACGCGTGGGAGGGACGTACGCCATCACCGACCGGCGAGACGGCACGGACTACACCGGGGGTGGCGAGTATCTCGAAATCGACCGGCCGCACCGTCTGGTCTTTACCTTCGGCATGCCGCAATTCTCGCCTGACTTCGACCGGGTCACCGTCGAGATCGTGCCGGATGGAGCCGGCTGCGTGCTGACGCTGACGCATGAGGGGCTAGCGCCGGGTGACACGAGGGAGACCGAGGAAGGTTGGGGCAAGATGTTCGACGCGCTGGCCGCAACACTGGGCTAAGGGGGAAACGGCGCGCCGAACGGTGCGGAGCCGTCGAGAGGGGCGTTGTCGAATGGGGACGGAGGTGTGATGCCCACCATCCAACGTTAGGGGACGGTCTACTGATGAGCCGGTGATTCCAGTCACAGGTCATGACCCGCGTATCGGCTCGACACTCCGTTGCCGACGATGCTCACCCAACGGTCGTCCTCGCGGGGTGTTGAGCGGCCCGGTCAGACGCGGGGTGGGAAGGCGGGGCGTGGGGGCGGTGGATTGGGGCCAGGGCCGCCGGGGCGAAGGTCGATGACGAGGCCGGCGCGGCAAAGCGCGACGCGGTGGAACCAGGGGGCGGCGAGGGAGACATAGATACGACCTTCGAGGTCGTCGATCAGCGGCTGGGGGATGGCGCTGGTGCCACCGGCGGCGCCGGCGAGCGCGCCGGCGATGGCGGCGACGGTGTCGGTGTCGCCGCCGGCGTTGACCGCCGCGAAGACCGCTTCTTCAAAACTCTGGGCGGCGCTGGCCGCGGTGAAGGCGGCGGGAACCGCCGCGCGGGCGGACGGGCCGGTGCCGAGGGTGGTCAGGATGTCGGCAAGGGGTAGGCCGGCGGCGCGAAGCTCGGCGGCGTGGGCGAGGGCGGTGGCGACTTCGCCAGCACCGAGGAAGGTCGCGGTCTCAACTGCCCACCGCTCGGGCGGGGTCTCGCCGCGGGCGGCGAGGCGAACGCCGTAGGCGACTGCGATCGCGGCGGCGATGGCGGCGGGACTGCCATGGGTGAGACGGACGACGGCCTCGACGTCGGCGCGGAGGCGGTCGGGGTCAAAGGCGCCGACGGCATGGAGGAGACCGATGGGGATGCCACGAGCGGCGACCTCGCCGGAGGCGGGTCCATCTTCGTCGAGGGGAACGCAAAAGGAGAGGGTATCGTCGGCCTGGCGGAGGGCGGCAAGGGTGTCGGCGCTCATCCAGCGCTTGGACTCGCCACGGGCGAGGTAGAGCATCCGGGCGCCGACGTTGTCGGGGTCGACTTGGCCGTGGTTCGCCGTCAGGGACTCGACGATGCAGAGGGCGATCTCCGACTCGTCGGTGAACTCGCCGGATTTGATTTCGGTGCCGTCGGGGAAGACGCGGAGATGGTAGGTGTCGATGGGTCCGAAACGGGCGGCGATCCGCTGGCGGGGCCAGCCTTCGACCGGCATCCCGAGGGCGTCGCCGATCGCCATGCCGAGGAGGCAGCCGAGAAATGTGTCTTCGGTCGCGTTGGTCACGATGGCTTCGCCTTTCGTTCGGTGTGCCCGGCCGTCAGGTTCGCGGAAGGTCAGTGAGGAGGTGGGATGGCTTTTTCGACGCGGACGGCTGGGTGACGAGCGGACCGAGCAAGCGATCGTGGAGCTGAGGGCCGGGGCTGAACGGACGATGGCCGGCCGGGGAGGGGCGTGTCAGGCGAACGCCGACAGTGGTTCACATAACTGCTAGTCTGTCGTTTCGTCGGACCGCTGTGATCCTGAGGGTGACGGGCGACGCCTGCGTCGCCCCTACGGAACTCCGTGTTACCCACCAATCTGCGCATCGCGGGCCAAGCGCTGGGTTTCCCCGGAGGAGGCGGGGCTGGCTGTCACTGACGCGGCCGTTGACGCACCCTGGCCCTCCCCCTAGACTCCCCGCGAAGCGTAAACCATTCCGAGAGTGACCCCGCAGCGCGGAGGCAAGGAGCGCCGACCGTTGACGACTTTCCCGATTGATCCCGTGTCCCGGCCAGAGGATGCGCCGCGCGGCTTCGCGAGCCGGGCGGTCCACGCCGGGGAGCGGCCGCCCAAGCCCGATTTTACGCCGACGGTGACGCCGATCTACCCGGCCACCGCTTTTGTGTACGACGAGACGGAGACATTGGACGCCGTCTTTGGAAATGAGCGCCCGGGATACGTCTACAGCCGCTACGCCAATCCGACGACACGGGCATTGGAGGAAGCGGTCGCGGCATTGGAGGGGACGGAGGACGCCGTCGCCTACGCGTCGGGGATGGCCGCCGTCCACGGGGCGATCCTGCTCGACGCGCGGGCGGGGGACCGGGTGGTGGCGGCGCGGGACGTCTACGGCGCGACGTACGCGATTCTGAGCCGGCTGCTGGCGAGCCTCGGAGTGGAGACGGTCTTCGTCGATGTTCGAGACGTGGACCGGTTGGGCGTGACGCTGGCGGAGGTGAAACCGACGCTGATCGTCTGCGAAACGATCTCGAACCCGCTGTTGCGGGTGCCGGATCTGGCGGCAATCGGAGAGCTGGCGCGGCGGCACGGGGCGCGGCTGATGGTCGACAACACGTTCGCGTCACCCTATCTGGTGAACCCGGCGCGGTTCGGGGCGGACAGCGTGGTGCACTCGTCGACCAAGTACCTGGGCGGGCATGGCGACGTGACTGGTGGCGTGATCGCGACGACGCGCGAGCGGGCGGCCGAGCTGCGCGAGATGAACAAGCTGGTCGGGGCGGTGCTCGGGCCGTTCGAGGCGTGGCTGACGCTGCGGGGGATCAAGACGCTGCCGTTGCGGGTCCGGCAGCAGAGCCAGAGCGCGGCGCGCGTGGCGGAATGGCTGCAGACGCGGCCGGGGGTGTCGCGCGTCTACTACCCAGGGCAGGAGGAGCTGGGAGCGGCCGAGCGCATCTTCAATGGGACGAACCGGGGGGGAATGGTGGGGTTCGAGCTGGCGGGGGCGGGCCGGGCGGAGGTCTTCCGGTTCATGGAGGCGCTGCGCCTGTGTTTGCCGGCGACGACGCTGGGGGACGTGCACAGCCTGGTGCTGTCGCCGCCGATGTCGTCCCACCGGGCGCTGACGCCGGAGCAGCGGGCTGAGGTGGGGATTGGCGAGGGACTGATCCGGGTATCGGTCGGGATCGAGGACGTCGAGGATATCATCGCTGACCTTGGGCAGGCGATCGATCAGGCGGTGAGCTACCAACTGGCGGCGATCGGCAAGGAGCCAGCCGGGGTGCCGGCTGACTAAGAGCCGGCGGGCCGGGGCGGCCACTGGCTGATGGGCGATGGCTCGTGGGGGGACTGTCTGGTGGGGGTGAGCGTGGCGGTCGATGCGAAGCTGGAGGCGCTCCGAGAGCAACTGCCGGCGGTCCTGGGAACGGGCTACTTCAACGCGGGCTCGAACGGTCCGCTGCCGATGGTGGCGCACGAGGCGCTCATACGGGCGGCGGCGGCGGAGGTGGAGACGGGGAGGATCGTGCCCGGGTTGTACGAGGGGAACCGCGATCGGAACCGGCGGGTGGCCGGGGTGGTGGCGGAGGTCTGCAACGCGGACCCGGACGAGATCGCGTTGACGCACAGCACGACCGAGGGATTGAGCGCCGCCTTGATGGGACTCAACTGGCGGCGTGGCGACGAGGTGGTAACGACGGAGCTGGAGCACCCAGGGTTGCTCGCGCCCCTCTGCCTGCTGGCGTACCGTTTCGGGGTCGTGTTGCGGTACGCGAAGATCGGGATGGGCGAGGGGGACGTGGCCGGGGCGATTGAGGCCGCGGTGACGACGCGGACGCGGGCGATCGCGCTCTCCCACCTGATGTGGTCGTCGGGGGCGATCGTGCCGCTGGCGGAGATCGCCGAGGTGGCGCGGCGCCGGGGGATCCTCCTGATCGTCGATGGGGCGCAGGCGGCGGGACAGATTCCCCTTGATTTGCACGGGTTGGGGATCGACGCCTACGCGATGGCGGGACAGAAGTGGCTGTGTGGCCCGGAGGCGACGGGAGCGCTCTATATCAGACGGGACCGGTTCGCCGAGATCGCGCCGACGTTTTTGCGCTACGCGGAGCGGCTCGACCCGAGCGGGTATCTGGTGCCGGCGGCGAGCGCGATGCGCTACGAGATCGGTGAGTTTTACGGTCCGGCGGTGCTGGCGCAGGAGACGGCGCTGGTCTGGCTGCGGGACGAGGTCGGGCTCGATTGGGCATATGAGCGAACGGCGGCGATGGGGCGGCGGTGCTGGGAGGGGTTGAGCCGGATCGATAGGGTGACGGTGACGACGCCGCGCGAGCGGAAGGCGGGTCTGGTCTGCTTCAAGACCGAGGGAATGACGCCGCAGGAGATGACGGCCAAGCTCTACGAACGGAACTTGACGATCCGGTACGTCGATTACCGGCCGGGGCCGACGATCGCGCGGGTGGCGGCGGCCTGGTGGAACACCGAGGAGGAGGTTGATCGGTTGGTGGCGGCGGTGGGGGAGGTCGCGGAGTAGGACG
>JAABUS010004259.1_pt1 | contig 21028 bp, 18 predicted proteins | sample 5560161 | NCBI WGS metagenome assembly JAABUS01 (sample SAMN10711885, study PRJNA513376) | rock metagenome | isolation source: Antarctica rocks | place: Antarctica: Victoria Land, Trio Nunatak nord | collected 2016-01-04
CCCGTGAGGAACTGGCGGACGCCATCGAGGTAGACTCGCGCTTCGTTGACGACCTGATCTCGGTCGGTGTGATCGGCCGCCACAGTGAGCTGCGTCAGCGTGACGTGGAGATCGCGCGCATGGCCCTCGAGATGGCGAAGTACTCCATTCAACCCCGCCACCTGCGCGGCATGATGGCCGCAGTGGACCGCGAGGCCGCGATGTTCAAGCAGGTTCTCAACCCCGAACTTCGCAGTGGCGACGACGCCAGGGTTGCCGAGGCCGTCAACAAGGCGCGCCACCTTGCCTCCGTGGATTCCCGCTTGAAGGAACTGATGATGGCAAACATCTTAGACACCTTCGCCCCGTGAGCCATAGCCAGAAGCCGTCCACGGACATAGTCAGGGATCTCATCCGTAATGTCCCTGACTTTCCGAAACCAGGTATCTCATACAAGGACATAACCCCCCTGATAGAAGACGGCCAGGCCCTTCACGCCGCCGTCGACGCCCTCGCTGGCGCCACTGACCATCTCGACTACGATATGATCCTCTCCGCCGAAGCCAGGGGCTTCGTGTTCGGCACAGCCCTCGCCTACCGCGCCCGCAAGGGCCTCGTGCTCGCCCGCAAACCCAACAAGCTGCCGCGAGAGACCATCACGGCCACCTACGAACTTGAATACGGCACAGATTCCCTCGAAGCCCACGCCGACTCCATCGAGCCAGGCTCCCGCGTGCTAGTCGCCGACGACCTACTCGCCACCGGGGGCACCTCCCGCGCCATGTGCCAGCTCGTCGAGAACGCGGGAGGCATCGTGGCAGGCGTGGCCGTCCTGATAGAGCTCGACTACCTGGAAGGCCGAAACCGTCTCGCCCCATACGAAGTTGTCTCGCTCATCAATTACCATGACCCAGACAACTAGCAACCTCCCAGAACCAGTAAACCATGCAACCCCGGCGCCCGCTTCTTCCACCTCCGTGGAACTCGAACGCCTGATCTCCACCTACCTTCGCACCCTCTCAAGTCCCCAGACCAAAAGAACGTATAATACGGAACTCAGGATGTTCGTAGGATACGTAGAGGGGGAGCTCGAGAAGAGCATACAGGAAGTAACCGCCGAGGATATTTCGCTTTACCGGGAGCATTTGATAGACACATATGCGCCTGCAACGGCTGCCAAGAAGCTGGCTGTGCTTCGGCGCTTCCTGGTGTTCACGTACATGAGCGGCATCACGTCGGTCAACCCGGAGGCTTTGAGGTTCTTCGCAAAGAGCCCGAAGGTCGGCCAGGATCCCGCTTATAACGTGCTAACCGATGATGAACTGTCGCGGATGCTGAGTTCGGCGCGAACATCCAGCTTCCGTGATTACGCGTTGCTTGCGGTGATGGCTGGATGTGGATTGCGGGAGGCCGAGGTAGTTGGGATCAAGGTGGGGGACTTCCAGGAGGTGGGCCGGGATCAGGTATTTCTCCGCGTACTTGGCAAGGGTTCAAAGATCCGAAACGTCCCAGTCTCCCCGGACCTCTGGAGCCTGGTGCAGCGTTACGTTCTCCTCTCGAACCGCACCTTTACCTCCCAGACCGATACCCGCAAACCGCTCTTCCCGTCTCGTGAAGGCAAAGACAAGCACCTCACCACCCGCGCCATCCGCTATTTAGTAAAGAAGCACGTCAGGGCTGCTGGCATCACCAAGCCCATCTCCCCGCACTCCATCCGCCACACCGTCGGCACCAACATGGCAGTCAACGAAGCGCCCCTCCTCGTCATCCAGCAGTTCCTCGGACACTCAGATCCCAAGACCACTATGCGATACATCCGCCGCGCCGAAGAACTCGCAGCCAAAGCATATCAATATAATACTCTACCCATATGAGATGAGGATGAGGAAAGCGAATTGGATAAGGACAAACTCATACAGAGACAGAAAGAAATCACCAAGAAGCTGGGAGCGAAGCCAGAGGCCGGGAGAGGGAGGATGAGTTGGAAACATCGTAAGAAATTAAACGAAGAGTTGCGGGAGATAAACCAAAAGCTGAGAGCTTTTCCTGATTACAAGAGCCTTCTTAGGCCAAGGAAAAGACGCAAAAAGAAAAAGGCGGACGACCGCCACGTCGAGCGGCTGTCTGCGGCACTGGATAAACGGGATGTGGGACAGTCGACGGATCCAGATAAGAGGACGCCACGTAAGCCAAAGTCTCCTGCACTAGACAGGGAGGGATATGCAAAGGTAAAGGAACTGATCGAAAAACATCACGAATTGCAAGCAAGACTCGAAGCCCCTGGAGACAAAGACATGAGGAGATACTTGAGAGAGGAACTAGCTGCGACAGAAAACCTAATACAGGAATACGAGCCATACTTAAAAGGATACAAAGTGATACGCAAGAAGAGTAGATCAAAGAAAGGTTCTGGGCAGTGGATTCATTTCTGGCAGGGTGGCACCCCTCAATAATCCGGCTGGAATCCGCTGTAATGCTTCGCATTACAAGTTTCCGAGAATTTCACTTATCGGAAACTGGGGCACTTAACGCGTACCTCAAGAACAGCTCATCTTCTGCAAGGTGAATCGAGAGTATCGAGGTCAGTACGTTTTCTTGGGGTAGGTGGCTTCCCTGTAGGATGGTAGAGATCTCTTCTGGATAACCGCCTATTAGCTTCGGCGAAAGCGTGAGGAAGAGCTCGTCGGCCAGGCCATTGGATATGAGGGAGTGATTTAGGCTGGGGCCGCCTTCCACCAGCAGCCTGCGCACCTCGAAGTGCTGCTTCAATAGCCTGATGGCTCCCGCAAGGTACTTGTGTCCTGGCTTGCTCGACTTGCTGGCGAGGATGCGGGCGTATCGTGAGAGGTAGTCTCGCTTCTCTGCGGATGTGGACTCGGGGAGAAGGACCACCGTGCGATCCTTCTCCGCACCTATCAGATTTTCCTCCAACGGAAGTTTACCTGAACCCGAAAGTATGACCGCAAGTGGCTCAGGGGATCTGCGCCCTTCCGACGTAAGTGATACTTTCTCTGCCCTCAGCGAGCCAGCTCCCACCATTACGGCGTCGGCTTTGGAGCGGAGTATGCGCATGGTCTCCCTGTCTACACTGCTGCCGATACCTCCTGATTTTCCGTCAATGCTCGCCTTGCCATCCAGGGAACTCACCATGTTGATGTAGACGAAAGGCTTTGATGGATCTCCGTTCTTACTTTCTGTTGGGAGTTCCAACTCCCCGTAGATTTCCTTTACAGTCTCTGCAGGAGGCGGATAGAGCCTTAGGATATCAGACAATTCTGTACGGTTCGTACTTGAAGACCGCCGAGGGCGGCAGCGTAACTTCCATCTCTACACCGGACGTGGTCTCGTTGCGAGAGTGTATCTCTGCGAGGCCGTACAGACTGCTTGCTGCCACGTAGTCTGTGTGAGGAATGAGGAGCCGAATCCTCTGCCTCTTTAGTTCGATGCGACGGAAGATCTCACTTATCAGCCCATCCGTCTCACTCAGTGCGCTAACCATGACGCTTTGTGGCATTTCTCTGGACAGTTCTTCTCTTCTGTTCCCTGTCAGAAGATCCTTCTTATTCAGGCAGAGTATTATGTGGCTTGAATCTGCTTCATCTTTGAGGATGCTGGCGAGGGTGCGTTCTACGATTCGTATCTCTGCTTCTAATTCATCGCTTGAGGCGTCGGCGCAGAGGACTATGATGTCGGCGTCGGCGGCGGCATCGAGGGTGGATGAGAAGGACTCCACAAGCTGGGTTGGGAGCTTCCTGATAAACCCAACGGTGTCGGTGACCACGAAGTCTGGCCTGGAACTCCCTTTCCCGTTGGCGCTCTTGCCTTCGACGAGACGGGTTGTGGTTTCTAGTGTCTCGAAGAGCCAATCCCTCGTGGATCTTCTGGCCCCGCTGAGGGAGTTGAGGATGGTGGTCTTGCCAGCGTTGGTGTAGCCGACTAGGGCTACGGTTGGGGTGTAACCCTCTTTTAGCCTGGCCCCCCGCACCTGGCGGGCCGCCTTCTCTTCATCCAGCTTTCGCCTTATGGTACGCATCTTCTCGCGTATTACGCGGCGGTCGTATTCGATCTGCTGTTCGCCAGGCCCCCTGGTTGCGCCCCTGGAAGCGCTGCCGCCACCGCCTTCCTGGCGTTCCAGGTGGGTCCACATCCCGCGCGCCCTTGGCAGCGTATACTCCAGTTCCGCCAGTTCGACCTGAAGTTTGCTGGCAGAGTCCCTGGCATGGGCCTCGAAGATGCGGATTATCAACTGCGTCCGATCCGCAACCCTGACGCCAGAGTCCCGCTCAAGCACCCTGGCCTGAGATGCCGTCAGCTCATCATCCGCAAGCACAAGCGTGGCATCAACCTCGCGTGCCAGCGATGCCAGCTCCTCGCGCTTGCCCTTTCCCAGGTATCCGGCGTTGTCCCTGCGTTGCTGCTCGAGGCTGCCAACAACCCCAACCCCGAGCGTCCGCGCAAGCCGTCCGAGCTCACCGAGATAACGCTCGTCCCCCGCTCCAACCAGTATCGCCCGCTCTTCCATTTCCCCGTTCATGCACCCATTATATCATGCATTATATGCGTGACTTGTGGGTCATTCGGGGAGTTCGCGACGACGGTGCGGACGTTGCCGTTTAGGTTCCTCGTAAGCTTGTCGAACCATCGGATCTGCCTGCGGGCCAGGCGTCTGGTGCGGATGGCGATGCGCTCTTCCGCAACCCGGATAGGGAGGTTGCCGTGCATGTGATCCCGAAGTTCCCTGACGCCGATGGAGATCTCGACGGAAGGGTTGGGAGGATTGCCCTCACGCTCCATCTCGTCGAGAATGCTCGCTTCGTCGAGACCATCGCGCGCTATGGAAGAGGATCTCGCATCTATCGCGCCCCGAAGCACTTCCCATTCAGGGCGTAGATAGAGGATCGTGGCGTCGAACATTACGGGACCATCCCAGATCGAACCTCGCTGTGGAGCCCCGGATATCCGCAGCTCTTCCTCGCGAATTGCGCGGCGAGGATTGGGTGGTGGCGTCGAGTAGTTGCGCACGATTTCCTCAGCCCTGGCGCGTACCTCAGGGGAGACTCTGGGTGCAAGCGGAATATCGAGAAGCACGGCGTTCAGGTACATGCCGGTGCCAGCGTCAAGTACCACCGGGCTATCTGAGTGCCTGATCACACTCCACGCCGCCGCCCGGTGCAGGGCTACCGTCCATTCATCGGCTACCGAGACCATGCCGACGAGCTCCGCTGGCCGCTCCCTCGCCTGGTTGGTGATGGTTGGTATCTCACGGTACACCTGCATGGAGTCCACGGCGACGGTATTGGCCCAAGCGCCTCCGGCTTCCGTCAGGCGGCTAGAAATCTCATCAGCGAGTCCGCTCTTACCACTTGCGGTCGGGCCGCAGACCACGAAGACCTTCTTTCCTTTAAAGCTCGACGAGCCTTCGCTTGATTCAGGCGATGGGCTCTCCCGCATACAGGACGTGCGGCCCGGCTGACTCTATCCTGGCCCGCACGTAGTCACCTGGGGATACGCTGGTAGCCTTACTTGTGGCGACGTGTACTGCGTGGCCGCTCCAGGTTTCGCCTATCGCTTTACCGCCTTCGGCGCGGCCGTGGCGGATGTAGATCTCCTCTTCGTTCCCCACTTTCCGCTGGTTTCTCTCGAAAGCCCCTTGCTCGATGGCGCGGAGTACCTGCATGAAGCGGCGTTGGGCCAGGTCAGGCGGAACGTCCTCACCCATCTGCGCGGCCTCGGTGCCCCGTCTCGGTGAGAACTTGAACACGTATGCTGAATCGAACCCGCAGTCTTCGACCAGCTTCAACGTCTCTTCGTGATCCCGCTCCGTCTCGCCTGGATGGCCCACTATGATGTCCGTGCTAAGGGTTCCACCGGGTACGTTCTCCCTGAACACTTCGATCTTGCGGCGATACCGCTCCGCCTTGTATCCGCGGTGCATGATCTTCAACATCCGATCCGACCCCGATTGAACAGGCAGATGCAGCCTCGTGACTATCGTCGGCTTCTCCCCGATGGCCCTGAGCGTCCTGTCCTCCATGTTGGATGGATGGCTGGTCGTGAACCACACTCGGGGCGCCACGTCGGCCACGCGCTCCAGAAGGTCACAGAACCTCTTCCCATCGCCAGAAGGGTCACGCCACGCGTCCACGGTCTGGCCAAGCAAAGTCACGTAGCTGGTGCCGCTTGCTACCAGCCTCTCGACTTCATCGACCACGTTCTCAAGAGGACGGCAGATCATACGCCCCCTCACGGAAGGCACTATGCAGTAGCTGCACTGGTAGTTGCACCCCGTCATTATGGTGATAAACGCGCTAGTCTCCCCCTCTGTCCCAGGCAACTCCGGGGTGAAGGTCTCCGCCATAGTCGGAAGCCCGACGAACTCCGCAAGTTCGTATGTATTATGGGTACCCAGAACGAGGTCTATACCGTACTGGTCCTGTAGTTCCCGCGATTCTTCCGCAGCGCCGATACATCCCGTGAGGGCGACCTTCTTGACCCGGCCCTCGCGCTTCAGGCGCACAAGTTCGCCGAGATGGCCGCGCACGCGGTCCACGGCGTTCTCCCGCACGTAGCATGTGTTGAGGATGACCATGTCGGCGTCTTCATAGGCGTCTACCTCGGCGTATCCCGCGTCACGGATCATACGCCGCATCCTGTCTGAGTCGTGGACGTTCATCTGGCAGCCGAAGGTGCGGATACACGCTGTCCCCGCGCCGCCTACTTCCCGAGTTCGCTGCGGGGCCCCGTAAGCAGCTTTGCGCGTCAGGGGGATCGGGGACGCTTCGGACTTGCGCGATACGCTCTGGTAAATCATTCGTACTCATCCTCCGGCTCGAAGACGCTGGCTTTCAAGACGATCTCACCGGCCCTGGACTGAACCTTCAACTCCCCGATATCGAGGTAGCCAGCCCTCGCCGTCCGGCTCAGTATAGCCGAGATCTCCCGTACCTCCCCAGGCCCGAGCACAAGCGAAGGCCCGTCCCGCACACCCGACACCCCGGTCCTCTCTCGTTTCTTTGAGCCCTCATCCTCGTGGCGCGAAAGCGGGAGCGCCGTGGGGACTTCACCACCCATCACCCGTCGAATAGTTCTCGAAGAAACCTCCAATCCCACATCATCCGCAAACTCCGCTATCCTGGCCACATCGCTTCCTCGGACATCCCGCAGCCAGCCTGAATGTATTATGCGGTTATTTAGAATGGTTGCCAGGATGCGTGATGGGGACGCCAGGTACAGGTCAGGGGGGTTGACGCCTGGCGAGTTGGATTGCAGGAAGGCGCGTAGCGTGGCCTCCTGGTTGGAGCGTGATGGCCTGGAGCCAGACTGGAGTGCGCGTTCTGGGAGGGAGTGGGTATCGAGGATGACGCGTATGCCTGTAGGGGATGAGGTTGAGGTGAACTCTGCGTCTATGGCGGCGCGGCGGATGTGGAACAGGGAGAGTCCGGCGCCGTGCGGGGTGGCGTTGGGGATGAGGTCTGGCTCCTGAATCGGCGCGAGGTGGCGGGTGGTCACACCTGGCTCGAACGCGAGATCCCGGTGTGATTCGGGGATGCCGTGACCATCGTCCAGAATAGTCAGGATTCTGTAGCGACGTCCCTTCAGAACGGAGGCGACGTATACGTTGCGGGCTCCAGCGTCACGGGAGTTGCGAACCAACTCACGCAGAACGTCTTCGACCGTGTTGATGCGCGAGGGTCCGCGGCGGGAGCCTTCTGCGCCCATCAGGCGGGCGAAGCCTGAGCCAAGGTCGCGATACGGTCCTTCCATCTACTGGATCCGGTAGGTAGAGGCGCTGTTCATTCGTCTTTTCAGGCTGAGAAGTACCAGCTAACGAGGCTGATGAAGCCGACGAAAAAGCTGATCGCGAATACTATGGCGTAGAACAGTTGCTTGTTGGTCCATTCTCCGTACTCGCTCTGATCCGCGGGATCGTTGCGCCATTCACACCATAGTATCAGTCCGGAGCAGGTAGCGATGGTCACTGTCAGGAGGGTGAAGACGGTCTGCGAGTTGCCGATGCTGGATGCGTCCCCGAGCCTTGTGCTGGAGAGCGAAAGCCAGGTGAGCGTGGCCGCGACGCTCAGCCAGAAGGTTATCGTTAGACAGCGGAAGATCAGATCCATGTGGTTTGTTCACCAATCGCCACCCCGTATTTATCCAGGTGCATTGCCTACCGCGCGACCTCGCTCACGCGGCTCTCTCGGATGACCGTGACTTTGATCTGACCGGGATATTCGAGGTCGTGTTCGATCTGCTTGGAGATGTCCAGCGCCAGCTTGGCGGCGATACGGTCGTCAACCTCGGAGGGCTGAACCATCACCCTCACCTCACGGCCAGCCTGAATCGCGTATGCCTTGTCCACACCGCGGTGGCCAAGGGCTATGTCTTCGAGGTTCCTGAGGCGCTCGATGTACGTCTCGGTGGTCTCGCGGCGGGCGCCGGGACGGGCCGCGGATACCGCGTCGGCGGTGGCGACGAGTACGTCCTCCACGGTCTCCATCTCGATCTCGTGGTGGTGGGCGCTTATCGCCCTGACCACGTCGTCTGATTCACCGCTCTTCTTGGCAAAGCGTCCACCGATGAGCGCGTGGGTTCCCTCGACTTCGTGGTCTATGGCCTTGCCGACGTCGTGCAGCAGTGCGCCCCTGCGGGCGAGCTTCACGTTCGCGCCGAGCTCCTGCGCCATCATGCCGCACAGGTTTGCGACCTCGACGGAGTGGGATAGTACGTTCTGGCCATATGAAGTGCGGTACTTCAGGGCGCCGAGAAGGCGGATCAGATCCCCGTGCATTCCGCCCGAGATGTTTGCATCGTACAGTGCCTGCCGCCCGGCGGCCTTCATCTCCTTCTCCGTGTCTTTGCGGGCCTTGGCGACTATCTGCTCGATACGCCCGGGATGGATGCGCCCGTCCTGCACCAGCCGGCCCATCGAGACGCGGGCCACCTCGCGCCGCACCGGATCGAAGCTGGAAAGCACTAAGGTCTCGGGGGTGTCGTCGATGATCACATCCACCCCTGTGGCCGCCTCGAACGCCCTGATGTTCCTGCCCTCGCGGCCTATGACGCGGCCCTTCATATCGTCTGAAGGCAAAGCTACAGCCTTGACGGTGGACTCCGCAGTCAGGTCGGAGGCGAGCCGCTCCATGGTCGTGGAGATGATCCTGCGCGCTTCCACGTCGGCCAGCTCCTCGGCCTCCATCGTCCTATCGCGCACGAGCCTGCCCAGCCTGCCCTCGAGCTCCGACTCCAGGTTGGAGAACAGCCTGCTCTCCGCCTCTGCGCGGGTGAGACCTGCGATCTCCTCTAGCGCCCGCACGTGGTCAGCCGCGCGGGATTTGAGATCCTCTTCCGCTGACCGGAGTTTCTCTTCGGCCTCAGAGAGACGGCGGTGGCGTTCATCAAGTTCACCGCCGCGCCGGTCGAGGGCCGTATCCCGGTTGTCCAGGCGCTCTTCGATGCGTGAGATCTCAGCCCGCCTGGAGCGTACCTCCGCCTCGGCCTCGTCTTTTATCCGCAGGGCCGCTTCTTTTGCCGCCAGTTCGGATTCGCGCCTGGCTGAATCCGCGGAGCGTTTGGCATCCTCGATTATGGAATCGGCGTCAGCCCGCGCTCCCGCTTGACGGGAGGCCACAAACCGCTTGTAAAAGAAGAACCCCAGGACGGCGCCGAGGATGAGCCCGGCGGCCAGTCCCAGGACCAGAAAAAGGTAAGTCACGAGTTGTCCTCCAACAAGGCCGCCCTAGCGGCGGCCGGATCATAGTTCCCGACTATTCACCGGCTTCCGGCGACCCGGCCTCCCGATACCTGCGGGCGACCTCTGCGCAAACGTCCGCCGAGTAACCCCGGCGCGTCAGAAAGCCGTAGACCCGGCGCGCCTCGGCGTCGGACCCTCCCGTATTATAGCGCCGCGATGCCGCGGATAAAGCGTCGTCGAGCTCGGAATGTTCCGCAAACTCGTCGTCAACCGCCTTCTGGGCGGTTTCGGAATCCACACCGCTCTTGCGGAGGTCCGCCGTTACCCTGCGGGGTCCGTACTTGCGCGCCCGCTGCCTGGCGACGTTGCGGGCAAACTCCTCGTCGTCCACGTAGCCGAGTTCCTGGAGACGCTCCACCACGGCCTGGATAGTCTCCTCCCCAAACTCCCGGCGGCGGAGACGGGTCCGGATTTCACCCTCCGAACGGGCGCGATACCCGAGCAAATTCAATGCCCGGCCCATGGCGAGCGCCCGCTCCCCAGCGACACGGGCTCCTTCGAGTTCCGAGTCAGAGAGCGCGGCCCCTTCATAAAGACCGCGCTCAGCCGCCACTGTGGCGTCTATCTCAGCCCATAGTTCACCATCGACGTAGACCTTAGCCCTGCCCCGCCGCTCGCGTATGCTGGTTACTCGGGGCACGCTATACCTGGGCCAGCCGCGCTGGCCGCGTCCGAAATTAAGCGCCTAGAGAGCGCGACGCCCGGCTGGCTCGCGGTCGGGGCTACCGGAGATTCCCTCAGGGGAGTCAGGTACTTCATCGGCTGGCAAATCTTCCTCGGGAGGAGCTTCGATCGGCGCACCGGAACTATCGAGGCCGAGCTTCTCGTAGATGTCGTCGAGGACCCGGCCGCGGACATCCTCGTTGTTCTTGAGAAATTGCTTGGCGTTCTCCCTGCCCTGCCCGAGACGCTCGTCTCCATATGCGAACCACGCCCCGGATTTCTGAACCACGCCCTGGGCGATGCCGATATCGAGCAGGCTCCCCTCCCTGGAGATGCCCTCTCCGTACATGATGTCGAAGAAGACCTCCTTGAAAGGCGGCGCCACCTTGTTCTTGCGAACCGTCACCTTGGTCTGGTTGCCAACGGTGTCTGTCCCGACCTTTAGCGCCCCGATGCGGCGGATATCCAGTCTAACGCTGGAGTAGAACTTCAAGGCGCGGCCACCCGGGGTAGTTTCGGGGGAGCCGAACATCACCCCAATCTTCTCGCGGAGCTGGTTGATGAAGATGCAAGTCGTTCCAGACCTCGACAACGAACCCGACAACTTCCTCAGGGCCTGGCTCATCAGGCGGGCCTGGAGCCCCACGTGGGAGTCGCCCATCTCGCCTTCGATCTCGGCCCTCGGGACGAGCGCGGCGACGGAGTCTATGACCACCACGTCGACCGCGCCGGAGCGTATGAGGGTGTCGGCGATTTCGAGCCCCTGCTCGCCGGAGTCCGGCTGGCTGAAGTACAGGTTGTCTAGGTCAACGCCTATGGCCTTGGCGTAGGCTGGGTCGAGGGCGTGCTCGGCGTCTATGAACGCGGCAAGCCCGCCAGCCTTCTGGGCCTCGGCGATGATGTGCAGGGCCACAGTAGTTTTGCCGCTGGATTCGGGGCCGTAGATCTCCACTATTCGCCCGCGGGGAACCCCGCCGACGCCGAGTGCCAGGTCCAGGGCCAGAGCGCCCGTGGGGATCGAGGGAATCCTCCGCAGTTCCCTGTCTCCCATGCGCATGATTGAACCCTTGCCGAACTGCTTCTCGATCTGGGATACGGCCGCGCCCAACGCTTTGCTCTTGTCCAATGCATCCTCCAAACAGCGGCTGTTCGATGCCAGACCGCCTGCGTCTCTGGGCTTCTCTCTACTGTTTCATTATACCGGTGCGACAGGGGCTCCCAACACCCCAAAGATGCGCGCACGGGAGAGAATGCGGGTGGATCAACCGCCGGTCTTGAGCGTCCAGTCGCGGGTGAGAACCTGTCCGCTCTCACCGAGCACGCCAACTTCCTGCCCGTTCACACTCACCTTCACTGCCCCTGCGTCGCCAGTAGTGAGGCTAAGTTCGTGCTTCGCCTCGAACGTCATCGAGAAGCCGGGCCTCGCAACCTCGGCGAACGATGTAGACCCATCGGCCCGAACTTCAAGCCAGGATGGTCTCTTGTCGACGCTGACCTCAGCCTGCAACGTCTCGACGGATGGTGCTTCAATCGTGGTCTCCTCAGTCCGTCCAAAGGAATTTTTGGTGGGATCGGTGTTCTTGCCGGTGGCCCTGTCCGACGGGGAGCCTTTGCCCGAAGCCTGATCTTTCCCATTACTTTTAGAATCCTGAGCGGCGGCCGAGGAGTTCGTTTCGGAGTAGGCTTGTGAGCCCCTTCCAATATAGTAGAGGCCCCCTATCACAAGCGCGAGAACAAGGACTGCCACCACGATGGTGAGGATGGTTCCACCCGAGATCCTGCGCCCTCGCGCCCCTGAGACGCCGCCGACGTTGAGCAAGGGTTGCTCCAACTCGCTTCTTTGAGGCTCGGAATCGTTTGACAGGCGTTCGCGGCGCGACCTCCTGCGGCTCCTGAATTCCAGGGAGATCGCATCCCCATCTAGGCCGAGGTAGTTGGCGTAGGTTTTGAGGAAACCCTGAACGTAGACAGCGTCGGGCAGGATGCTGTAGTCCTCGCGCTCCAACGCCTCCAGGTAGCGCTTGCGGATCTTGGTCGCCTGCTCGACTTCTTCGAAGGAAAGCCCCTTCTGCGTGCGGGCATCCTCCAGCTCGGGGCCGATACTGCGGCTGTCCGGCGAAGAAGGGCTATGTTCCTCATCACTCATGAACTGCGAAATCCTATCATAGACCCCCTACCAGCTTCCCTCCGGCCCGAAGTCTAATGAATCTGGGACCGCGTCGCTTTTCCCATCGTCCTGCTCGAAGATTCGCGGAAGGTCGAGTTCCGAGGCAACTACCGACCGGCTCTTTGATCCCTCGTATGGCCCGACAACGCCCCTGCGTTCAAGCGCGTCGATGATCCGTCCAGCCCGTGAATATCCAACCCTGAAACGCCGCTGCACAGCGCTCACGGACGCCTGCTGCGTGGAGACTACGAAGCTGGCCGCGTCTGGCAGCAGATCATCATCAGGCTCGTCAGTCTTCTTCGGATCTTCTTTGGGCTGCGTCACCTCTTCGACGAAGTTCGGGGAAGCGTCGCCTGAGGCAGATGCCGCGCTGGCAACGACGATCTCGCCCACCTCGCTCTCGGAGATGAATGCGCCCTGAACACGGGATGGCCGCATGGCGGAGACGGGTTTATAGAGCATGTCGCCCATGCCGAGAAGGGCTTCCGCGCCTGGGGTGTCCATTATGACGCGCGAATCCACCTGGCTGGAGACGGCGAAAGCGATACGGCTCGGGATGTTGGCTTTGATCATGCCGGTTATCACATCCACCGATGGCCGCTGCGTCGCCACCACTATATGAATTCCCACGGCCCTGGCCTTCTGCGCAAGCCGGATTATGGAATCCTCGACCTTGGACGCAGCCTGCATCATGAGGTCGGCCAGCTCGTCTATCACGATGACCACGTACGGCATCGGGGTCTCGGCCCTGTCGTTGTAGCCTTCGAGGGAGCGGGTCCCCATCCTCTCGAGCACCTCGTAGCGGCGTTCCATCTCCGCGACTGCCCAGAGCAGGGCGTTTGCAGCTTTCTTCACGTCCGTTACCACTGGGGTTATGAGGTGCGGCACCTTCCCGAACTGAGACAACTCGACCCGCTTGGGGTCGATGAGGACCATCTTGACCCGCCTGGGATCCGTGGTGAGCAGGAGCGATGTGAGGAGGCCGTTCAGCATCACGCTCTTGCCAGCGCCCGTGGTGCCCGCGACTAGCAGGTGGGGCATCTCCGCGAGATCCAGGAACACAGCGCGACCGGAGATGTCCTTGCCAAGCCCGACGGGAAGGGTCCAGTCGTTGCCGTGCGGATACTCCCTGAATACGTCGCCAAGCGTGACGATTGCTGCCTTCGTGTTCGGCACCTCGACACCGACGGCGCTTTTGCCTGGTATCGGGGCCAGAATTCGTACCTCGGTGGCCGCCAGCGCATAAGCGATGTCCTGCTGGAGGTTCCTGACCTTACCAACCTTCACCCCTGCCCCGAGCCTGAGTTCGTAGCGGGTCACCCTCGGTCCCACTACTGCCCGAATTACCTGCGCCTCGACCCCGAAATCCGCCAGCGCGCGCGTTAGCCTGCGGCTGGTCCCCTCCGCGTCGTGCTCCGGATCCCCACTCCCCGCCTTCAGCATGGTCAGCGGCGGCGGCACGTACTCGCCTGATGGTACTTCCCTGTTCTCCACGAAATCCACGGCCCGGCTCTCCGGCAGCACTACCTCGAACTCACCCGCTGGCTGCACATCCTGATCGTAGACTTCGACCGGGGGAGGCTCTTCCTGAATATTTTCAACGGGGAAACCCGTCTCGTCGAACGGCTTCCGGTCCCGCGTCCGCCGCGAAGTTTTCTCGGATTTATCGCTCTTGGTGGCTTTTTCCACGGCTGGCTTCTCGCGCGAACGCCACGCCTGCCAGCCATCGCGGGTGCGGCTGGCCGCAGAGCCGGAGGCTGATCCCGTTGCGTCGAACACAGCCTTCAGCGAGATTCCTGTGAGCAGGGAAAGCCCAAGCGAATACAACACCACGAGCGCCAGCGCGGCGCCCACGGTTCCGCCAGCCAGATACACGGCGTGGTACACACCGCTACCGACGATACCGCCAGCATCCGCGTACGACGAAGGCTCGAATCGTGCCCGCTCGGACAACCCGGCGGCGGAAGTAGTTGCCCCCGCCACGAGAAGAAATGCGGCGCCCGCCGCCCGACGCCACACCAGCCAGTTTACGAGGAGGCATAAGCCCACCACGATGGCCAGTGGCGCGAGCAAGACTCCGAGCGTCCCCACCAGACTCTTCGCGGCGAAGAAGCCGGCGTCGCCGAGATATGCGCCTCGGCCCGTAACGAAAGCGGCAGTGAAGAAAAGCCCGACCGCGATCAATACGAACCCGAAGAACTCGCGGGAGATCGCCTGAGAGAGAAAATCCCTGAGCCGCGTGAAGGGACCGGGGCCCTTTTTCTTGCGGGTGGCCGGTTTGCGATCCTTGCTCGTGGTCTTTCTCGAAGCAGGCTTCTTTGGGGCCCGTTTACTGGTCGCCATGCCCAGTAGTCTAGCGCATGAACCTGCGGCTGAGGGTCAAACGCAAGGTGTGGTGGTGGCTTCTAGTTAAACCTCAACTATTAGCGGCAGTATGATCGGGCGTTTCCTCGTGCGGTTCGATAGGAAGCTGGAAAGGTCGCGCCTTATCTCGTTTTTCAGGGCGCCCCAGTCCGTGATGTTGCGGCTGCCAGTTCTTTGGAGGGTCGTTGTGACGACGCCTATGGAGTCCTCGACTAGCCCGTTTGCGCCCTGGGGGGCGACGAAGCCGCGGGAGATCACATCGGGAGTCCCGAGAAGCTGGCCGCTCTGGGCGTCGATGCGGGCAACCACTATGAACATACCGTCTTCCGAGAGCTGCTGGCGCTCGCGCATGACGGCTGTCGAGGTGTCGGCGAGGCCGCCGCCGTCCACCAAGAACATCCCGGCCGCGACGTTCTTCACGCGCCGGGCCTCACCACCGTGGAACTCCAGGCACCCGCCGTTCTCCAGGATGAAGATGTTCTCCTCCGGGATGCCTAAAGCGACACCGGTGTTCGCGTGGTGGCGCATGTGCCGGAACTCACCGTGCACGGGCACAAGGTAGCGCGGCTTGAGGAGGGAGAGAACGAGTTTCTGCTCCTCCTGCGCGGCGTGGCCCGAGACGTGGACGTTCGACACAGGGCTGTAGTGGACGTCGGCGCCCTTCTTCATCAGGCCGTTGATGGTGCGCGAGACGCCCCGCTCGTTGCCTGGGATGGGGTGCGCCGAGATCACGACGGTGTCCTCGGAACCGACCTCGATGGTGCGGTGCGTGCCTGCGGCTATTCTACTGAGTCCCGCCATGGGCTCGCCCTGCGATCCCGTGGTAAGTACAGCTATGTCGTCGTCGGGGACCTTGTTCACGTCGCGCTGGTCCACCATCATATTATCCGGCAGGTCCAGGTATCCCAGATCGCGCGCGATCTGAACGTTCCGGATCATGGACCGTCCCGTTACGCCGACGAGACGGTCGTGTTCCTTGGCCGCCTCGATTACCTGCTGAATGCGGTGGATGTGCGAGGCGAACGAGGCGACGATGATCCTGCCTCCCGCGTCCTCGAACACCTGGTTCAGGGTATCCCCAACCACCTTCTCGGAAGGCACGTAGCCTGGCCGCTCGGAGTTCGTCGAATCCCCGAAGTAGGCGAGCACGCCCTCTTTGCCCAGCGCGGCGAAGCGCGCGAGGTCCATCGGCTCGCCCTCGATTGGCGTAAGATCGATCTTGTAGTCGCCGGAGAAAACAATGAGGCCAGCCTCCGTGCGGATGGCGACTGCTACCGCGTCGGGGATGGAGTGGTTCACGCCTACGAACTCGACGCCGAACGATGCGAGGCTGATCCTCTGTCCAGCCTGGACTTCCCTGAGATCCGCGTTCTTGATCCCGAACTCCTGGAGCTTGCTCCTCACGAGCCCGAGGGTGAGCCTGGTTGCGTACACGGGCACCTGAAATTCCCTCAGCACGTAAGGCAAAGATCCGACGTGGTCCTCGTGACCGTGCGTCAGCACTATGCCTTTGAGTTCGTCTGCGTGTTCCCGCAGATACGTAAAATCGGGCAGGACGAGATCAATGCCAGGCATCTCCTCGTCAGGGAACGCCATACCGGCGTCCACCAGCATCATTCCGCTTCGCTGGCGCACGGCTGTCATATTCTTGCCGATCTCGCCCAATCCTCCGAGGGGCACGACCTGCAAGGTTCCGTTGTCTAACAAAAGTTCTGATTACCTCCTTGTGAAGCCATCAGCTTTCAGCATCTTGTTCTTGCTGATAGCTGACCGCTGACGGCTGATTGCTAATTCAGGTACCTCCCGAGGTCGAGCTCCTTCGGCCCGACGGCTGAGAGGTACATTGAGTCCAGGTTGAGGTGTTTCCGCGCCAGCCGCCTGATGTCGTCGGCGGTGACGGCTTCTATGCGTTCTGCTATTTCCTCCGGCTTCAAGAGTTCCGAGTCGGTTATGACGCTGCGCCCGACGCGGTTCATCCTGGCGGCTGTGCTCTCCAGTGCGAGTAGCGTGGAGCTTTTGAGTTGCTGTTTGGTGCGCTCGAGTTCCTCCGCCTCGACCGTCTCCTCCTGCACCTTTTCGAGCTGCTCGGAGATGATCTTCACCGCCTCTTCGACGTTGCCGGTCGTGGAGCCGACGTAGGTCTTTATTGCCCCTGCGTCGGAATATCCCTGATGATAGGAGTACACGGCGTAGGCCAGGCCGCGCTTCTCGCGCACCTCCTGGAAAAGACGGCTAGACATACCGCCGCCGAGAACATTGTTCAGGGCGGCCATACCGAAGCGGTCCTCGCTGCTAGCCGGAATACCGAGTGAGCCCATCGAGACGTGGTACTGCTCGGTCTCCTTGAACTTGTAGAAGAACCGGCTCTCCGGCTGCGTCGGCTTTGCCTCGCGCACGAACGGCTCGCCCTCTGGCAGCCCGGAGAACTTATCTTCGACCGCGCTCTCAAGGTAGTCTGGGTCGAGCTTCCCTGCCCCTACCACGAACACGTTGGCAGTGTTGTATACGTCGCCGTGGAAGCCGCGAAGGGTATCGTGGTCCACGCCGCGCACCGTTTCTGCTGAGCCGATGATCGGGCGTCCCAGGGTGTCGTCGTGGAAGATCAGGGAAGAGAGGTATTCGTCTGCCATCTGGTCTGGACGATCCTCGTACATCTTGATCTCCTCGACGATCACCTCCCGCTCGCGCTCCAGATCAACCAGCGTCGGGTTTTTGATCATGTCGCTGACGATATCCAGCGCGCGGTCGAGGTGCTCGGGGAGGAAACGTGCGTACAGCACCGTGTATTCCTCGCCCGTCGCAGCGTTCTCCTGGGCGCCGATGCCCTCGAACGCCTGGGCAATGCCGAGGGCGTCCATCGAGGGCGTGCCCTTGAAGAGCATGTGCTCCATGAGGTGGCTGATGCCAGCGACCTTGTCTTCTTCGTCCCGGGAACCGGCCCGGATCCAGATCCCCAGGGCGACGCTCGTCGCCTCGTTCAGGGGCTCGGAGAAGACCCGTAGTCCTCCCGGAAGAACCTTGTGCCTGACGTTTGGATCGCTCAAGTCTTACGCCTCCAGTTTCTCCAGAGAAATGCGGTTCTGCTTGTCTATCTCCAGGACGCGCACCTTGATGGTATCGCCCTCGGTCACCACGTCCTCGACCCGCTCGACGCGCTGCTTACCAGGGGCAAGCCGGGAGATGTGGACGAGCCCGTCGCGGCCCGGCGTAAGCTCGACGAAAGCGCCGAAGTTGGTGGTCTTCACGACCTTGCCTGTGTAGATCTCACCGGCCTCAACGTCTTTCATCATGGCGTTGATGGCGCCTGCGGCGTCCTTGGATACCATGCCCTCGCCGGCGACGAACACCGTACCGTCGTCCTCGACGGAAATGTTCACGCCGAACTGCTCCTGGAGGGCGTTGATGGTCTTGCCGCCTGGGCCTATGAGCATCCCGATCTTGTCCTTCGGGATCTTCAGCACCTCGACCCTCGGGGCGTAATCCGACACCTCCGGGCGCGGCTCCGCTATCGCCTCGCGCATGATGTCCAGTATCTCGAGGCGACCATTCTTCGCCTGCCCGAGCGCCTCTTTCAGAAGCTCGGCTGAGACGCCCGTGATCTTCATGTCCATCTGCAGCGCCGTGATGCCGTCACGCGTTCCCGCGACCTTGAAGTCCATGTCGCCCATGTGGTCTTCGAGGCCCTGGATGTCTGTGAGGACTACGTAGTCGTCGCCCTCCTTGACCAGGCCCATCGCCACACCAGCGACCGGGGCTTTGATCGGCACACCGCCATCCATCAGAGACAGCGTCGAGCCGCAGACGCTCGCCATCGAGGAAGAGCCGTTGGATTCCAGAACCTCGGAGATGATCCTTAGCGCGTACGGGAAAGTATCCTCGTCAGGTATGACAGGCACCAGCGCGCGCTCGGCGAGTGCGCCGTGCCCGATCTCACGCCGCCTGGGGGTCCCGAGACGGCCAGTCTCACCCGTGGAGTACGGCGGGAAGTTGTAGTGGTGCATGTAGCGCTTGCCGGTCTGCGGCTCGAGGGTGTCGAGCCTCTGGGCGAGCCCGAGATCGGCCAGCGCCAGCGAGCTGAGAACCTGCGTCTCACCGCGCGTAAACAGCCCGGTTCCATGAACGCGGGGCAATACGCCAGCCTCGGCGGAAGTCGGACGGATCTCATCCATCGCCCGCAGGTCGGTGCGCTTGCGGTCCTCGATGTACAGCTTGCGGAAGGCTTCCTTCTCGAGCGTGTACAGGGCGGCGGATATCTGGGCAGCGTCCTCTTCTTCGCGGCCCTCGATCAACTCGTCGCGCAGCCCACCAAGGGCGTCGCGGCGGGCACGCCGATCCGTCTGAACGATATCTTCCTTGATGCGGTCGAGATACTGGCCCCGCAAATCCGCCAGGAAAGGATTCTCTTCGGGTGTCTCGAACTCTTGTTTGGGTTGGCCGTGTTCCGCAGCCCATCCCTCGATGGCCTCAGCCTGCGCCCGAATGTTCTCCTGGGCCAGTTGCAGCGCCTCGACCATGACATCCTCGGGGACCTCGTTCGCCCCGGCCTCGACCATTGTGATTGCCTCTTTGGTGCCGGCGACGACCAGATCCAGGTCGCTCTCCGCGATCTGGTCGTAGGTCGGGTTGAGGATGAACCCGCCATCAAGGTTCCTGCCGACGCGAACGGCCCCGATGGGCGCCGCGACCGGGATATCCGAAAGCGCGAGAGCCGCCGAAGCGCCGACCATGCTCACGGTGTCATAAGGGGTGTCCTGATCCGCAGCCAGGACGGTTCCGACTACCTGTATCTCGTAGTGATAGTTCTTCGGGAACAGGGGCCGTAGTGGCCGGTCGGTCAGGCGGGAGGTCAGGATCGCCTTCTCAGAAGGCCGTCCCTCGCGCTTGATGAAGCCGCCGGGGATCTTGCCCGCCGCGGACATTCTCTCTTCGATGTCCACGCTCAGGGGCAGGAAAGTGGCGCCCGGCCTCGGGGCGCTGCTGCGGGTGGATGTGGACAGCATCACGGTGTCGCCGAGTTGGGCTGTCACCGAACCGCCGGCCTGACGGGCCAGCTTCCCGGTTTCGAGCACGATGGATCGCTCGCCGACGGGGATCTCTAAACGCATATTATCTTTCTCCTCTTGCTGTGAATTAGCCCGGTAAGAATCTGTCCGTTACCGGCGCAGACCGAGCTTCCCAATGAGCGCACGATAGCGCTCGATGTCCTTCTTCTGCAGGTATTTCAGGAGACGGCGGCGCTTGCCCACCATCTGCAACAACCCTCGACGCGAATGAAAATCGTGCTTGTGGGTCCGCACGTGATCCGTGAGGTGGTTGATGCGTCGCGTCAATATAGCGACCTGCACCTCGGGAGAGCCTGTATCGCCCTCGTGCGTCCTGTGCTCTTGAATGATCTCTTCTTTATTCTCCACTACCGCCAACTTCTTCTTCTCTCCTCTTGATCCGTGATCAATCTCATCTCGTCAAGGTCATATGCTACCACATGCATCAAATAGTATGATCTGTGATCTTGCGCGCCTCTTCCACGTCCCTGGCTATCTGCTCTCGTAGTTCCTCTACTCCCGAGAACCGCTTCTCTTCACGTATCCGCCTCACGAAGCTCACGTCCGCAGTCTTTCCGTAGAGATCCCCCTCGAAATCCAACAGGTGCGCTTCGACCCGGCTCTCGGCCCTGTCGAATGTCGGCGCGACCCCAATGTTGGTGCAGGCCGCATATTCCTTTCCGTCGATCCTGACGAAACCGGCGTAGACGCCACGCGCAGGAACGATCACGGTCGGATCGGGGAGCACGTTTGCCGTCGGGAAGCCTATCGTCCGCCCCCGCCGGTCTCCTTCGATGACCTCGCCCCGCAGCACGTACGGCCTCCCGAGCAAACGCGATGCCTCGCCAACATCGCCAGCGGCGATCAAAGCCCGGATCCGGGTCGAGGTGATCTCAGCCCCGCTAGTGTTCTGGAGCGAGACCGCGAACGCATCCCCCCAAGCCTCCCGCATGAGACGCTTGAGATCCCCGAAATCTCCCGACGCCCGATGTCCGAACCGGAAATTTTCGCCAACGACGACGATTCTCGCTCCGATCTCCCCAACCAACACGTCTCGCACGA
>JAABUS010004260.1_pt1 | contig 21027 bp, 21 predicted proteins | sample 5560161 | NCBI WGS metagenome assembly JAABUS01 (sample SAMN10711885, study PRJNA513376) | rock metagenome | isolation source: Antarctica rocks | place: Antarctica: Victoria Land, Trio Nunatak nord | collected 2016-01-04
GGGTTTGGGAATGGAGCGGGGGTTCAGGTTTGTGGTGGTGGAGGTTAGAGCTTGTCGGTTGTTCGGGATGGAGCATGTGAGCCGAATTGGAGTATGATCAACTCAGAGAAAAGATTTGAATTTCTCAGTAGAACTCCTTGGCCAGCTGGGACCGTGTTCTGACAGGCAAAACACATCTGCGAGCCTCCGTCTTCGGGGCCCCACCAGATGGAGACTTTGCCCCACCACAACTATCCCAACTCAACGGAGTTCGCTACAACTGAAATTTTTCAGAAGCATTGAATTCGCTTACTTCTTACGACCTCCAGATCGAGATAGCTTAGAAAGACAGACACCATGTCACTCTCCAACAAACTTGCAATCACCGATGTCGACCTCAAGGGCAAGCGGGTCCTTATCCGCGTATGTCTCCGGCTCCCACGATCTTTATAGCTGCTTACGTTGCTCCCTTGGCTGAACATATAATCTTTAGGTCGACTTCAATGTTCCCTTGGACTCGGACAAGAAGATCACAAACAATCAGCGTATCGTTGGTGCCCTGCCTACCGTCAAGTACGCCGGCGAGCATGGCGCTAAAGCGGTTATCCTCATGTCACACCTTGGCCGTCCGGACGGCAAGCGGAACGAGAAATACTCCCTTAAGCCTGTCGTTCCGGAGCTAGAGAAACTACTGGGGAAGAAAGTTATCTTCATAAACGATTGTGTGGGTAAGGAGGTTGAAGACACCGTGAACAAGGCCAGCGATGGGCAGGTTATTCTTCTTGAGAATCTAAGATTCCACGCCGAGGAGGAAGGAAGCAGCAAGGATGCTGAGGGGAAGAAGGTCAAAGCCGATAAGGAGAAGGTGGCTGAGTTTAGGAAAGGGCTGACTGCTCTGGGCGATATCTATATCAGTACGGCTCCCTGGCCATGACTCGAAACTAAAACCGGTACTTACTTGATCATCAGATGATGCTTTTGGAACCGCCCATCGCGCACATAGCTCAATGGTTGGCTGTGAGCTACCGCAGAAAGCATCGGGCTTTCTTATGAAAAAGGAATTGGACTACTTCGCGCAAGCGCTTGAGAAGCCTCAACGACCGTTCCTTGCCATCCTGGGAGGCGCGAAAGTCTCTGACAAGATTCAATTGATCGACAACCTACTCACGAAAGTGGACAGTTTGATCATCTGTGGTGGGATGGCGTTCACCTTCAAGAAGACTTTGGAGAACGTCAAGATCGGGAACAGTTTGTTCGATGAAGCAGGGAGCAAGACTGTTGGGAATCTAGTCGAAAAGGCAAAGAAAAACAATGTAAAGATTGTGCTACCCTGTGACTATATCACAGCGGATAAATTCGACAAGGATGCAAAGACGGGCTACGCAACAGATCAAGACGGCATCCCAGACGGCTGGATGGGTCTCGACTGTGGTGAGAAGAGCCTTGAGATGTTCAAGAAGACAATTTCGGAAGCCAAAACCATTCTCTGGAATGGGCCACCAGGAGTTTTCGAGTTTGAAGCCTTCGCGAACGGAACCAAAGCCACAATGAACGCCGCTGTTGATGCTGCGCAGAACGGGAGGATCGTTATCATCGGTGGCGGTGATACTGCAACAGTGGCCGCGAAATACGGTGTCGAAGACAAGCTCAGTCACGTTTCCACGGGAGGCGGTGCTTCGCTGGAGCTGTTAGAAGGAAAAGACCTGCCGGGGGTTTCTGCTCTATCGAGTAAGTAGACGGGAAAGCATCTTTTGGGCACGCTTGATCGGTGGCGAAGAGCACGTTGAAGCTTTGACGAGCCTGTAGATAACTGGTGGACTTCGCTGTTGCACGTACATGTGCTTTCTGATCGATAGCTGGCTCATCATCCGACCAGACCACAAGCTTCAAACCCACGAAATTTTACGCTTTATGGTTTGTCTATTGTTTCCCATTACAGCATGCCCTTATTGGTAATGCGCGTTCTTGACTCCGAACTCCTGCTCCCACGCAATATCACAGTCATTTCTGGCCTTTCACCTTCTGCAGCTCCTCCCTATTCCACAGTCAGCACCAAAGCCGCTGCGCATTCCAGATCCCCAGAGCTACTCACTTCAACTGCTTCGAAAAGTCCTCGCTCGTATCATCGTCATCCCAGCTCTCCTCCCATAAATGCGTGTTCTGCTCCCCGGGCACCTCAGCGTCTTCTTGCGGCCAATCTAACCAACCCGAGTTCTGTCAGCGCATGGCATACGCGTCGAAGAGTCACAACTCTCGATGCTTGCCTTCGACGGGGAAGTCCTCGAACTCATCGTCCTCCTCTAACGCGGCGGCGGGCTTTTGCTGGTCTTTGAGGGTGGTGGATGAGGCTTCGTCTGAGGTGACGGCTTTGGTGGTGGAGGTTGGGGCTTCCGCTGCGGCGGACATGGTGACTTAGGGAGGAGCGTTGGGACTGGAGATTGATTAGGGGTTCAGAGAAGGTCGTAGATGGGACTATTTGTTGTAGATATCCTGGGTACGGGGTGAACAGATGCTCTATGGTTCTTGGCGGGAAGCTTGCCTATTTCGGACGCGTTGCGAACCGGGGCGTCATTATCTTGCCTGCAGTCTAGGTAGCCTCACCCTCATCCCAATTACTCTGCTGGTCACTCCGTTCTCCTATGTGTCTCTGTTACTGTGCATTCAACATGCGATGATAAATAGCTTCTAATAAAACCTTTCTTCCCCTTCTTTTCTCACAACCCGCCGTTGCTGCGCTCAGTTGCCCACCATGCTCCGGGGATGGATTCATTCGAAGAAGGCTGAGCTGAATGCTTCATCACACTCACTAGACTCCCAGCTGGAGCCTCAGAATGGTGACCTACTCTATGTCCCATTCCATGGTTACACCGCTGACCACAGAGCGCAGTGGAGTCCGCTATGCGGGGTACAACAACAGCCTTCCCCATCGTCTCCTAATGGCAGGCTAACAGAATTGCTATGCAGCTGCAGAGCATATCATGAACGATGATCTCGAGGCTGCCGGAAAGGGGCTGGAAAATGGGAATTCTTCATTTCACAAGGTAGCTGGCCCAAGCCTCCAGCGCCCGCCTTGCTCCAAGGCTGATTGATTGGGACAAGGTGAACAAAAGCTGATGTAGTTTTGAGAGGAATAGATGGGGAAGGGAATGGTGGCGTTTCTACGAGCAGCCCTGGGGTTCGAGCCTGAGATCATGCGTCTTGGTGGGGATGGAAGACAAAAGCCGTTTTGGGCAGATCACAGCTGACACTTTTCCCAAGCCTCCGACCGACTCATAGACGCCGAGGTGACAGCTTCCACAGATCAACGACGAGCTCAGAAAGATGCGAATGCGTTTCGGTCATCGATATATCCGGCCGGAGCTGAGTTCGCTCTATGCCATGCACAATGCCAGTTGATGAGTGCGGTGGTAGCCGTGCTAAATGAAAGTCTGACGGAAAGTATCAAGGGTTTTTACAAGCTTCGAAAGGCCTTTGCAACGCTGAACACGATACTGGAGGCGGAAACTAAGTACATGAAGAGACAGACTGGGACGGGTCTCGGCGTCCTAACGAACACCTCAATGGATTCGTTCGGATCAGAGAAATTCGCGCGATCACTCAATGGACTTCCAGGTGGTTTTGAAGAAGACGAAGACGGCGCTCAAAATAGCCGACCGCCCTCAGTTCGTTCGACAAAAGGATCCAGGGCAAAAGTTGTAGCCGAAGCTAAAGCAGTTTACCAGATAGACCAGAATGGCGACGACGAAGATAACGAGGACGACGAATTTTACGATGCTGACGAAGCTCATGACGAATCCGAAAAAGCCCAAACATATGCTGGTCACCTCGATAGGAATGATGTGGCTGGTGGAGTAGGGGATCTATCTCTGAATGAGGCAACTCAATCGAAGAATATGGCATCCCCAAAGCAATTGCCACCAACGGATGGGATGCTGGATCATGACCCTGATTCTGATGTATTCTCAAATCCAATTGATGTCTTCATCCATTCCGGTGCCAATCTGTGTTTTGGCCTCCTGCTGGTCATGATATCCCTGATACCACCAGCTTTCGGGAAACTCCTCTTCATCATCGGCTTTCGCGGCGATCGTGATCGCGGCCTGCGCATGTTGTGGCAGGCCAGCAAATTCCATAATATCAACGGAGCCATGGCTGGCCTTTGTCTTTTAGGCTACTACCACGCTATCGTTGGATTTGCGGACATCATCCCCGACTCCACGATGAACCCGGGCGGGGGGGAGCCTGTCGAAGGCTATCCCAAAGAACGGTGCGCGGCCCTTCTCGCCGATATGCGCCTCCGCCATCCCAAATCACATCTTTGGCTGCTGGAGGAGGCTCGTATGCAAGCCACCAACCGTCATCTGTCCACGGCGATCTTGCTTCTGAGCAGTTCGAAACGGTCCCCTCTGAAGCAGGTCGAAGCTCTTGACATGTTTGAGAAGTCTCTCAATGCCATGTACATACATAACTACGATCTCTGTGCCACTTCGTTCGTAGCATGTGTTTCCTTGAACAATTGGTCCCATGCTCTCTATTACTACATTGCCGGCGCCGCCCAGCTAGAACTCTACCGCCGTCATAAGACGACCAATCCCTCTATAGCAGCTATACACGCCAAGAAAGCCACAGAGAATTTCAGAACCACGCCACAGCATGCAGGAAAGAAGAAGTTCATGGCGCGCCAGCTGCCATTCGACGTCTTCGTCACGCGAAAGATCAAGAAGTGGGAAGCTCGTGCCCAGGAATATAAGGTTCCCTTCATCGATGCCATCGGCGTAAGTCCACTGGAGGAGATGATCTTCTTCTGGAGTGGCTACAAGCGCATGGATACCTCCCAGCTCGAAGACTCCCTCGCCGCCCTGGCTTGGAGTGAAGATAGCGCCTCCAATCCAATATGGTCACGAGAGGGGCCGGACGAGCGTGCAATCCTTGCCGTTCTGCGAGCTGCTGTGCTTCGCAACCTGCACCGCTGGGACGAAGCCAGAAACGCGCTGAAAGCGGGAGTGCTGAGTGTAGACAAGGTGGAGCTCAAAGGCGGTCTGAAGGATGACTGGACGGCACCTGCCGCGCACTACGAGATGGGCGCTATCAATTGGATGCAGAGGGTTCAGATCGCCCAGGGTGGAAAAGACTCGCTGGAGGAGCAGGAGAAGTATGTGAGGGAGTGTGAAGCCTGGATCGATAAGGCGGCGAGGTGGGAGTCTTATGAGCTGGACGCACGTGTCGGGCTCAAGGTTGCTACTGCGCAGGATACGCTCGCGAAGTGGAGGAAGTGGAGGAATGCGGGATGATGGGGATTTTGAGAGGTTAGAAGTACTGTAGAGACGCTAGAGTTCACGTGAGTGTGCAGACATGTCTAGAGTATCGTAGAGGCATAGCAGCACATGTCAGGTATTTCAATTGGAGCATGGTAAGTGAGGTATTCTGTTCTCAAGCCCCTTTCTCAAGATCGCCTTGACAGCTATTGCCTACCTTCTTGAGAAGATGTCCAGCCAAAACCGTGTCTCTACTAGCTCTTAGAGCTATACCTGCTGAGGCGTGATTCTCGAACTATTATACACGGTGAAGGGCAATGCTATTGCTATTTACATGTACTATCTGTGCTTTATTCCTATTTCACAGCATGGAAGATTGGTATCCCTTGGACTTCTTTGCGGATTGCACCGACTTACTACCATGTATCCTGCTATGCCATGCCTGTCACTCAAGTCACGTGTGTGACACCGAGGGCTCGTCCACAGATTCACAAGTGACATTAGCGTAGGGTTATCGCGTTCAGTGAGAACCCCCCTTAACACTCACATATCGCGTCGCCTTCCATCTTTCACCTCACGCAGTACAAACTTTGGAACATGGCTTCGTGTAGCTTGTCGTCTGCAAACCATTCGAGATATGGCTTCGTGTAGCTTGGTGTCTTCAAATTCTCGAGATATGGCTGCAGATAGCTTGGGGTCTTCAAACCCTCCGAACATGGCTGCAGATAGCTTGGGGTCTTCAGAACCTCAAGACATGGCTGCAGATAGCTCCTCGTCTTCAAACTCTCAGAACATGGCTTCCGATATCGTCTCACGTTCTAACGAGCTCAAACCTCAAGAATCCAAAGCTCCAAATGTCGCGCCTAGGACTGTTCCTCCCAGGCCAACTGTCTTTGGCCGATCCAAGTTGAAAGAAGTGTCTGCAGAGGTGCATAATCTCCTGATCACAGCTCGCGACAAAGGGGTTTCCTCTCTGAAGTCGATTGGGCCAAGCAAGCACGCCCCAGTACATATACCCATATGGAAAGGAAAGAACCAGCATAGCAATAGACTCATCTTGCGCAAAATCGCAAAGAAACTCCACATGGAAGATTTTCTCCCCCCTGAGCCTATCCCTCACCCGGCAGAAACTCCAGTTCTTACCAAGCCATCCATGCTAGAGGCTCTACCCACCGAGCTCCAATTCAAGATTCTACACTTCATTCCAAACCTCGCAGCTTTGTCCCGCTTGGTGCACGCGTCGCCGAAATTTCACCAGGCTTACGTTGCTATCCGCAAGCCAATCCTCCAAAGAATCACCTGGATCGAAATGGTCAACCGCAACGTTAATCCCTTTAGTCTGCGAGACTTTTACGAAATCTGTGTTCCGCGGTGCAGCAAGAAACAGTGGAACACCACGATGCAGCCAAGGATGAAGTTGCTGATTGCAAACTGCCGTGCTTTTGCCCGGCGTACTGATCAGACAGAGCTGGAAGACCAGATCTTGTATCCCGGGTTCACCATCGACCAGTGCATTCTTCTTCTTCGAATCCTAGATTACGTTGGGTGGACTATCGGAGGGCGCGCAGGACATCGTATTGGGAAGCCTGATCAGATGGACATCAGTGAGAGACAGCATTATCACGTACTTAACTTCTCCAACGAGACAATGGAGAGCGTTGCGTTGATCAGAGGCACGGCCACGCTCGTAGAATTCTGGGACAAACGTGAGTAAGTTGGTGCCCGCTGGAGCGAAGAAGACCAGACTGATGAGTGTGCAGTCTAACAGGAATTGGCGGCTTCGTTGCGCAGTGCGTATGGGACCGGTTGTCTGAGATACGGACGATACTGGCCTTGGGGGTCAGGCATCCTGTAACGGTCTTCCGGTGTGCAAGACGTCGACAATGGTATTGGGTGATAGTCTGGTTGTAAAGCAACCAAACCGGTCTAGGAGTAGCTCTGATCCAGATGGATTGATAGCGTATGGTCTGATTTTTTCGGAGTTGATGGATGGGAATCGCGAGGTGTTTATAGCAGCATACAAGCAATGCTAAACTCTTCTTACGGCAATAGTCTCCCATACCCTAGCGGCAACTAAAGTCATCTCAAATACCCAACAAGCCAACGCAATTAGTAAATGTGGATCAACCGACAATAAAAATCCAATATATTTCTCCTGCACAATAATTTCTTTCGATAAAGAGTCCTCGCATCTACGTTTACAGCCAATTATAGCCTGCCTTGATTGCAAGATCGCCTACACGTCAATGCGTGATTGCGTCGGCCCGCTGGGTATCTGAAACGGTTTTAACTACCACTTGGGTATGGGAGACTATTGCTGCTCTTCTTACTACTTTGAATGGCAAGTGAGCAAGGTCCTGAAGCACGGGGTCGGAATCGTACTCACACTGCAAGTAGAGATGGCTGTGCTCCATTGTCCTTGCCAGTGAGAATTTTGATGCTATGACGTAACGAAATGAAGCAGTGGTTGTTACACACCTGGGAATAACTCCCAAACCTTCACTCCAGTCCTGCATTTTTGGAAGATGTTTCATCAACCCACAAATCCTCAAAGCGATGTTACTCGTACAATAAACCACCCTCCTCTAAGCAAGCATGGCCACCGCCAATGCTTTAGAGGCCCTCCCTCAGGAACTCGAACTCGGCCTCCTCCATCAGATCCCGGATGTTGCGACCCTCTCTGCTTTGATCCACGCCTCACCAACCTATCATGAGCTCTACGCAGCTCTCCGTGAGGAGATCCTTACCTCCATCACGCTGAAAGAGCTCTCGGCTAGAGACATCGAACTGCTCCCACCCAGTCCGTTTGTAGAGATACGAGTATACGGAGTTTCGAGACCAAGGGAGGATCTATGGCACGCTATCCAATCGCTGTATCATCAAGCGGGTCCGACTCATATCACAGCGGATCAAGTCGCAACTCATTGCACGTTTGGTCAGCAGAATCCCTCCGACAGCGGTCGTCCGCTTCAACGCATTCCAAAACTCACCATCGAACACTGTCTCGCCCTTCGCACGATAGAGGATATGGTGAGGTGGCGTCCGGTCGTCGAAAACGGGCAGGAATTCTATCGCAAGGACCGAGAAAAGAAGAAGGGTCGACCAAGGATCTATCACGCCTTCGTTTTCCATGCTCTTGCCGAGCACCCGAAGTTTGAGTTCTGGTCGTATAGTCGTGGTTCATTAGTGCTGTGGCGTGCGAAGCATAACCTAAGTTGCAGACTGGGGAGGATCAAGTGCATGATCTGCAGAAGTCAAGAGCTGGAAGCTAGCGGGCAGGCTACGACATAGCTTCGGCAAAGTGAGATAGAGATTCAGATGCATGTAAAGCGATGGACATGAAGCTACTACGGTTCGGGTTCCTGTGATGCAGACCAGACGCTGCGAATTAGATGGCCCTCTCTGCGAAACTCTGGATCATCCCCTCCAGCGTTGGCTCATACTCTTTCAGGGTCACCTTGCCGTCCTCCTCGAATGTATTCGCCTGCACAAACACCTTCCTCGGTGTTTTCTTCTTCAATACGGCGTCCCTTACTTTTTTTCCCCAGAAGTCGTCTACATCCGTCATGTGCTCATACAGCTTTTTCCCTTCTTCCAAATTCGCCGTGCTCTTGTAGACGTGCAGCTTCTGCAAATATCTCTCCACCGCAGGACGACCGTGGGTCAGGATCTTGTCTCGATCAACCCGAATAGTAAGATCGGAGAGATCATCCTTAGTATAATCCAGCGTCGTGAAATCATCGCCCGCACCGAGGAATGTCCGTAGAATGCTGAATCGTGCCCCTTGAAGACCACGGAGTTAGCGTCAATTCTTTTGAAAAGGAAAAAGGGTAAGCAAGACATGTCTAAAGAGCAAGGGCTCCTCAAAGACGTCGCAGTGCACTTTGCATGATACAGAATAGACAAAAGGAGCTCGGGGAATACTAACGCATATGCGCTTGACCCCACTTCCTGCTTTTCGGATCCCAGAACTCGAGAGCCACAATGCCCGCTCTGGCCATAGAAATGTAGCTTGCGTGGAGCACTTCTCCTGCCTTGTTTCTCATGTCTACGCTCCCATTACCGAAGCCGAAGATCTGAAGGATATCGAAATCACAGCTCAAAGCCATGGCGACACATTCAGCGCGGCATTCTTCGTAGGAAGAAGACATCTGTCCAAAGACGCTGCTCCACGTTTGTGATGGCTTGTAGTACGTAGTACAGGGTTTTCCTGTTGTTGGATCGATCGGTGGGCTATTGAAATTGAAATTGTACTCTCCGGGCTTGGTTTCTTGCAGAAGCTTGCCCGTGCCATGACCAAGCAGCTCGTGGATCCCGACCTGCACCTCAAAAGCCTCATCACGGTTGCTTTGGTACAGTAACAGGTCGGAGGAATTGATGAATGGGATAGGTTCGTTAGGTGCTTTGGCGCTTAGAACATTACCAAGCGAGACATTCTTGAAGCCGATTTCTTGACGAATGTCATCATAGTTTGGTATATTTATCCCAGCTGGGATCCCGGAAGATGCGAAAGAGAGGACTTCGAGGGATGTAAAGTCAGGTGGTGCAAATTCGTCTTTTTCGAACGTGGAGGGCCAGGGGAGTTTGGGAATCATCGCTGGAGCGGAGTCGACAAGTTTTTTGCTGCATTCGGATGTTAGCGGAGGCTCCAATGTCGTATCTTAGCCAATGCTCCATCTCTCCATGAGATGATACTAAGGATGAAAATTGATTCAAGGCTGCCTTGTCGGTAGGTGTTGGTGGTCCAAAGGTTCAGTGAATAATGAAATCCTCACAACGGGCAAAACCATAGGTCGTGGAAGACTGCACAGAATGACATCGGCGTCTCCAGGGGAGTACTCACAAGGCTCTCGTACGTTCTTGGTTAACCATAGCCACTAGAGAAGTGTCAACTATGACAATACTAGTGGAAGGAGCTCGCTTACCCATGCCTTCCCATTCCGAACGAACTCCGGCAGGATCACGGTATGATTCCACGAAGCCCAGATTTGATTCTACCATGGGGCCGATATCCTTGACCCACAGCTTTTGGGCCTCTTTGTAAGCGTTGAGTGAGCCAGTGCCAAAAGACTTAGCATATTCGTCCATCATACTCTTCTGCGTATCATTTGCAGCATTCAGGCCTGCCTTCTTGATATGAAGGGCGATCTTAGCCAGCTCCTCGATGTAATCACCAAATACTAGTGTTAGCTTCTTGCCTTGCAGGGCTCCGTCCATGATCCATTCAGTCTCTTTGCCAGCATCACTCCCTTCAGGGGGCGGATGTTGAAGCGCAGAAGCGATGAGTACCTCATGATTGCCATCGATCGTTTTCCGGATTCTGGTGTTTTCGTGCAAAAGTTTCTTAGCCCCGAGAAAATCGTCAACGGCTTTGATCTCCTCCTGAGAAATATCGGGTGACTCAGGGTAGTAAGCTGATAGATGACCAAGATTTGGAAAACCTAGGTGCATCAGAGCTGGCTTGTCCTTGTCGGCGAAGATCGAATTCAGTATTTCCGAGCTTTCTAGCAATTGCTTTGCCTTTGTGGATGAAGACGCCAAAGCGGTGATGTCCTTGGCAGAGCATCTTGGAACAAACTTCGAATCCCCAAATCCCTTGTAGTTGCCGGCATTGCCCAAGAACTGTGTTGCATACTCAAGGAAGTATCTTAGTCCCTGATCGTTAACCTCTGTGTCTTGCCGGAGCTTCTTCCAATCCCCACTATATTTCTCATACAAAGCTATGATGAAGTCAAAGATAGCTTCCGACTCGGGAGACACCTGACGTAGTATGATACGATAACCTAGAAACGATGCTCTGCTTCCCGTAAGCGCCTATTCAGTGAATGTACAAACGAATCTCTCGTGTTATGGTTCTACGCGAAAGAGCTTGATGCTGGAGCTGAAGAACAAGAAACAACGGAATTGCGACTCATCGGTGGGCATAGTGTTCAGCGACATTCCGCAGTAATTGACCGAAACATGTAGCATACCACCAGTTCTCCGAGGTAGATTGCCGCATCTAGCAGACCGCGAATAGGCGACAGCACCGTCTTCAAAAAGCGACTTCTTGGATACAGAAGAAATTAGAGAAAGACCCAAGGGACCGCTCTGCGGGCTGCATTGACTCAGTACTTTGAAAGACTTCACGTGACTGCGGCATGCAAGTAGAGAAACGTCACGTCACTGACCTGGAGATATGATGCGCGTAGAGCTTCTGCTTGTCTGTCAGGGCGTCGAAGTGTAGCTTGATAGCTAGATTCACGGTGGTGGGAGGCGAGTCCGCATAATATTGTGTCCCATTCATTATTGCTACGCAGATGCAAGGAAGGCTGTCCAGATAGTGTTCTCTATCCTCATCGGCTTGATCGTTTGCATCGATAGCAAAGAAAGGTAACTCTTGAACTAACACAATATGCAGTGCTGATTCGACCTCAAGGCACCACTATCACACCTGACAGGAACAGCCCATCGTGTACGGGAGTGCTAAGCGTACTTTAGTTCTTTCTCGGAGGGGTTCGACAGCATTAGCCTGAGGTCCAGAAGCACATGTCTCGCGCATGATACAGCTTGCTTCACTCCCCAGCTTCTCTTGCGTCGCCAACCATGGGTCATGCGACCAATCCGGGGCCAAGGATCTAACTCTATCCCTGTTCTCTTCTCATTTGGCATGTGGAAGACCCCTCACAGAAGCATGAAGAGCAGAGCTAGAGCGCCAACTTATAGAGCGAAATGTCTACTGCTTCCTGCGGCCACAATCAAACCCTCTCCTAAAGCTCATCGCCAATTTGCGACCTCCTGGTTTTCCCTGGGAGTCACTTGACTGCCCCAGTTTTGTGTTGCGCTAAACGAAGGCAGGCGCCATAGCAATCACAGACGCTAACCCAATCAAGCCAAGAATTGCTGTCTGTTTGAATTCAAACAAATTTCCTTTCCAATCTATTCATCCCTTTCAGCACACTTTCTTCTGCTTGACTGAGCTTCATCTATTTGCTCTTTCACTGAATCTACGATTCTAGCACATCCTGCAGCTCTGTTCATTCACAGAAGCTAGACTGTTGAGCTACTGCTTTGTTTATTTCCAAATAACTCGTACCCTTTCACCTTGTGGCAATCTTAAGAGACTTGGAGCTGCCCCCAAATTGGAGACAAAATGTCCTCAATGCAAGAGGTTCACACGCCTACAAAAGACACCATTGCCGATCCTGCAGTCGTAGCACCTGCCATTACAGCATCCGAGGCCAACATAGACCCGATCCGAGCCACCCGTACCGATGCATTAGTGCCTGAGAGCCGCCCAGAAGTGACGAACAGCGCCGAGGGTGCTACAACAGTCTCTACGGCCGGCGCTTCTGCCACCGAGCCAACAGGTGGGCCTGCACCAAAAGGCGCTTCTGTTGTCGAGTCTCAGCCCATCAACGAGGGCATCTTAAACTACAAAGGCCCTGGACTGGTCAAGTAAGACCCTATGTTAGGATTCCGTTTAAGCTCGACAGTACTGACCAGAAACTCTCATCAGGAGCCTAATTTTTCAAAAGAAATTCTTCTGGTTCAGCGATGAGCCTCTAGGGCACAAGCACCTGACAAGCTATCTCAGCAATGAGAAGCCTGATGTCTCTCATCGCAACGCAGCTCATGCGACTCAGACAGGCAAAGGGCTTTTGTTCTATGCCAAGCGTGCCGAGGACAAGAATCACCCTGCTGGCATCCTGAACCTGGTAGACGCCGTCTCCCTCGGACTTACTTCCCCTGCTTACCCGTGATCATAGGGGGAGATGTCCGACTTCGTCAAAGGCGACTTTATGGATTTCTCCTTTAAGCTCCACGGTCACAAGCACACATTTCAGGCACCTTCACGGGCTGAGCGTGACGGCTGGTTGGTAGCCGTCGAGACTCGGAGCAACGAGGCTAAGGAAGCCCATGAGGGGCTTGTTGGCAGTGAAGGCTACAAGAATCAGCTTGAAACGTTTGGTAAGTATCAAGGCTCTGGTTCGTCGCGATAGCAATTGCTAAATTTTTGTAGCCAACCCTACAGGCGCACTGGCTACTGCCGGAAATGCTCGGTCTGCTTCAAGACCTAAGAAAACCACCGAAACTAAAGCAGTGGATTCCAAACTCACGGAGTCCAAGGCAAACGAGCCACGGACAATGGAGAATGTCAGTGGCACCGCTGGCACTTCGGCAGCTGTTGAAGGCGCTATCGGGAATGGATCATCCTCCGATGAGGCCAAGCCGAAGTCAAAGACCAAGAGCCGCTCCCAGTCGCGCAAACGTAGCAGCATCTTTGGGAACCTTCTCGGAAAGAAGGAAGAACACGATGACAAGAAAGAAATAAAGAAGGAGGAAAAAGAGGGAATGAAAGAGATCAAGAAAGAGCAAAAAGAGGATAAGGTGGAACGCAAAGTCGAAGACAAGGCGATCATGCATGATATGAAGAAGGAAGACAAGGTCGAGAAGACGGCGGAGAAAGAGGAGCTGAAGCTCGAGCAAAATGAAGCGAAGCCCGATGCAGGCACATCTGGACATATGGATGCGGCTGCTATTGGTAGGTCTTCTCGAAACGTCCTTCGCATCTAGGCTCACCCTTCTAGCTGCACGTGTTGTCGGTGCTCCCCTAGCGACTGAGGGAGAAACAGTCCCGGCGACAGGCCCAGCGACAGTTGGCACGACTGAAGTCCCTACTGGCATCACTGGCGAGACGCCACAGTCGTCCGCTGTCGAGCCAAATGCCGGACTTACGAGTCGAGATACTGCACCGAAGGCCAACAAGAGAGGCTCGATCTTTGGCAACTTTTTCAACAAGAAGGACCTCTCAAGCCCGACCACGGAAGCTGCTCCAGCCATTCCAGTCAAAGATGTTCCAGTCAAAGATGTTCCAGTCAAAGATGAGACAGCTTTGACCTCTTCCACAGCGCCGAAGCTGGAAGATTCAATCAGCTCCCCAACTGCAGGCGCTACGATGACCAGTACCGGACCATCTGCCACAGCAAACGACGCGGTCACCTCGCCAGTCGCTTCGCCTATGACCCCTGACACCACTAAGCCCCAGCGTCGCTCGTCGTTCTTTAACAACCTAGGGACTAAGAAAGAACGGAGATCCGAAGCTATTTCAGACGCCGAGGGCACCGATGGTGAGGGCAAGAAGTCCACGGCCTCGAAATTCGGCGGGCTCTTCCGCAAGCCCAGTCGTGCAACGCCGACCACGAACACCAAAACCGAATCTACGACACCTGGGAAGACTATTGTGAACGACACTACTGATGCTCCCGCACTCATCAGCAAGGAAGAGCCCGCGTTGACCAACGGCCATGATATGATGCCAGAGACCGCGAGCAAGACCGAAGCCCAGCAAAACCTGGTCCAGGCCTCCGCATAAGCGAAGTCACTTCGGTTGGTAGCTGCTTGCAATGAGCGCAACAGCTATTCGGATGTTAACACCACGGAACCCTCAGATTCCCGTCCGTTTTCCGTATGCTGTCTGCACATTGTTTCCCCATTCCCCTTGTCTTTCTCAGCGAACACTTGTCTAGACTGATACCACCCGCTGCTCTGCGTTTTGTTTTTGTGCGCTTGTTCAATACCTCAGACCACCACTACTGTTTCTCAAATACCCCGCGGCCGGCTCTTATGGGAGACTGCGCGCTCGGCCACTAGGGCAACCTTCGTTTTAGACTGGTAATCATAATACAAGGCATTAATTGAACAAATTCTCAGATTTGCATCATTGACAGTAAGTAGTAGCGGCCTTGATTTCTCTACTTTACTTGATCGCCACAGGCGTCATCAAATTTCGAGGGAGCCTGCATATTTCGGCACTGTCGAAGAGCGTTTTGATGGATTAATGGACTGGCTGAACCAGTAGCTAGAGACGGTGACTGTTAGAGCACTGCCGAGTGCGAGACAGACCGCAACCCATTCCCGTAGGCGCATGCCCGTGGATACAGCACAGCCGCCCATAAGAGAATAATTAAAGGGCTTCCTTTTACAGTACTGAGGCATGGCTCTCGAGAAGTCGTCCTCGATGTTACTGAAGTACATTCGAACGGCTTTCGACTCCCTTTCCAGCTGGATTTGAAGGATCGAGTCCCCCACGCCTCATCTCGAATTAGGCTAAGGCTGCATCTGGGGTGAGTCACGTTCGAAACTCAATGGAGTCGCAGAACAGCAAGGCGCATCAGATGGAGGCTTGTCCGTCAGCGCTAACGCTGCAATGTGAGCATTTTGAAGTAGACCCCAGCCATCTGCCAATGGAACATGGAAGCCATACTAACGTCAACACGTTATCACGTTGGGCAATTCGCCCAGTGCAAACCCATAAACAAAGCTTCATTTACGGAGGTAGCCTGATCGACTTTGACGAGCGAGCGGAAGACTTTGGTGATGTGCTTGTTTGCATTCAACAATAAGTATCAGAAAAGTCCATGGTAGAAGACTTCCTGGAAGTGAACTGATGCCTGACAAGGTTTGGCGCTTCTCGGTGTTTCTTGGCAGTCTAGCAGGGACTGACGAACATCTGATTGGATTTGCAATAAACGGCCCCACTTCTGCCGGAACAAGGGCGCTATTACTCCGACACCTGCTGCCTTGGCTTTTTTTTCCGGGATTCCATAAATCAGCGATCCCCAGGCCACCACTTTCTTCCTCTTCCCTCACTTTACACCCACTGAAACACAATCAAATCAACCACAAGACAACCATTTAGATGGCTGCCTTGTAAGATTCCTCTTCAAATTCAACCCTCATCTTGCCAGCCAAGATACATCTTCACCTTACCACTCAAGCAAACAACTCCACTCCCAGCTTCACTTACTCGGATCTTCCTTACCAGGAATATCTCCAGAGCTCTGCTTCAAGCAAAAGCACGCTTTCACGCTTTCACGCAATCAAAATTCCAGCCTACGAACAGTCGTTCGTTACGGATTATCAACAGACATGGCTTACCCAACCCCAATCACCGCGGCTCCCCACGCCTGCTTCGACCACTGCAACCTCCACAATCCCGGACTTGACAAGCGACTTCGTCCTCTTCCCCTCGCCCTTGCCAGCTTCGCCTCACTCAGAGCGCGTGCCGGCGACTGCTCGTACCGACCTTAACTGCTCCCCTGGGTCGACCTTCACTGGTCAACGTCAAACAGTTATACTATCTCAAAGGCGAAACTCCGATCATCAAATTCAATCGTCAAGACTCATCCCACAGGTAGTGAGTAATTGTATCGGAGGTTCACCTGTTATATCGTCAAACGGTCTTCACGCTTGTCCGCATTCACGTACTCGGCCCCCGGTCCCCCTCTTCGCAAACAATCTCTCTGGGAATATAAATCAGCTTCCCCATACCCCAGGTATGTCTGCATACCACACACAACATAGCTTGCAGCTAGAAAGTAAAACTCCTCCAGAACTAACGATGTATACAGACATGGACTACTTCCACTTCGATGAGTTCGAGGACTCAGCCGGCGGTGCTCTGGAGGACAATACCATGGACTCACACTACTCTACTATGAACAATCTATCGAGTCACACCTCAAGCACCAGCTTGCAGACAGCGTCCCCTCATGATATTCTCTATACCCCTTCCGCACCACCTTCGGCAGCCTTCTCAAACCTAACAACACCTGAGAACCGTTTCCTCGACTCGCCTAACGTCTACCTTTACGACGACTCGGAAACTCATAATATAGAGGACCTCGATCCCAGCTTTACGCTTTTCGGGGACGTACCAGACTCTTTCAACAGAGAGGCCATGAAGCAACAGTCAACCATGCAGAACCTCTCGCAAGCTTACACTATCGAAAGCCCATCGGCAAATGATGCTCTTGAAGATGCCACAGAGATGTCTCGCACCACCTCATCCACTGGCAAGCCATCTTCGCGGAATTCTCAGCAAGGTCGCCAATCCTCAACTTCTGGCGTCTCGAAGCGAAGAGCCAAGAGTGATCTTCCGCCCATAACGGTTCAGAATCCAAATGATGTTATCGCCATCAAGCGTGCCAGAAATACCATGGCGGCACGAAAATCGCGGGACAGGCGTGCAACTCATATCGATGAGCTAGAGATCGACAACGCACGTTTGCTCGAGGAGAACGCCGAATTAAGGGCCCAAGTTGATCAATTAAACGCTATCGCTGAGGCTCATCGTCAAAGATGACATCCAAGGTGGAAAAGAGGTTGCGTGTGTTCGTGCTATTATCATTCGTGTGTATTGGGGTTGGGTCACCACTGTCCTTCGGTCAGCAACTAAGCCTATGTTGTGGGAAACGTAGGCGCTTGAGGTTGACGACTGGGGAGCGGTAAACAAAAAGAGTTTTTCATTCCCTACCTCATCGGTTTCCGTTTGCTCGTCTTTCTTTTCTCGGAAGATCTGGGTTTTCGCTGGGCCTCGCTCTACTATTCTTTGGCGCTTCCTCTTGTCATTCTTTGAAACTTTATGGATGCCGGTTCTGATGTCTCCCTTGAGTGGGATTGACTCGTGGCTCTGATGATGTCAACGGTCGAATGCGCTGGTTGCTGTAGCTATTTTGTCTAGAAACATAAGACGTGCCATTCTTTAATTGCCATTCCTGGAGTGACTGGTGCCATACTTGACTGTTGAGGCATACTCAGACATGACATCCATTCGTAAGGCCTCTGGTTATAAGTATGTGATCGCATCATTCGAGAATAACATTTCGCCCCAATGCAAGCGGTCAAATTGGAGTTCCAACATATGCACGTGACACGTAAATGCGCGTCGCTCCACAACTTCCTGAAAACCTAACAACTTCAACGCCTGCTGCACCACTCGACGGAGCCCACAATGGCTCAAGAATCGCCAGTCTCATCGCTCCACCTTTTCAAGGAGGTCCGCGTCGACATCCAGCCCAAGAGCCCCGGCTCAGTGATACAATTTCGGATCCCATCGTCAACAGCTCTAACCTTTACTCGCGCCTCGCTGCCACAACGCTCGATACCTAAGAATCTTCCTTCGCCGAAGACAGAAGAAGACTTCGTACGCAGCAATCTTGCTACCGAGAGCAGCATCTTCTTTGGGCGGGCCGGGAGATATCCGCGAAGCTTTCTATGGCGCATACTGAACGATGGATTGGGGCTACGGATACAATCGGTGGATCTGAGCAAGAGGATTGAACGAAGGGAGGAGGCATCGTACATACTCGAATTCACGTTTCCCGGTGCCATTAGGCCTCGTGGGGTTGCCTTTGCAGAAACAGAGGATCGTGATACCATCAGCGTCTTTGTGTTGACGGCCTCAAATGAGCTATACACCCTGACGCTGAAGGGATCATTCTTCTGTTCTGCGAGAACTTCACAAGTCGAGCTCAAGAAGTGGTGCCAGGTTTTCAAGCCTGGTTCTCTAAACTTTACCACGCCGAACTGCCTTCTCGCAAAGAGCTCACTAGAGCTGATACTCGGCCTGGATGACGGTAGATTGATGCGACTTACGAGGAAGGATGGTGGTGATGGATCAGTATGGCACGATGTCGTCTACAACGATGGGAAATGGGGCTCGTCTTTACGGAGCCTTGTGCGTTGGCAAGGGGCCAACTCCATAACATTCAACGGCACAAATCTGGAAAAGAACACACCGCAGGCTTTGGCACTATCTCCAAAGGACAATCACCTTTGGGTTGTCTGCCTGGACCATACCCTGAAAGTCTGGAATATGGAGCAAGGGAGGACCGTTTACAGGAACGATTTACTAGGCGTAGAACGAGAGCCGAACGAAACAGCCAAGTTGTTGCTCGATCCTGGGAGTCCAAACCTAGTACAAACGTTCACCGCTGAAGGGAGCTTGGATGGGGATCGGTACTATGTGATGACCTACTCTCCGCATGAGCTTGGGCAATTCAAAATATGGGCTGTTCGTGATGCGGATGCGGGCAACAAGGGCATAAGAGATCTATATCCTGAGAACCGTTTCCGAGCACCAGACCCGGACCCGGACCCCGACAGCAAAGCAATCTGGAAGATGGTCGACTTTAAGGCCAATCTCACAAAAGAGGACACTTTTGACATATGGATCCTTATGAGGTCGAGCAGACAATATAAGGTCTACAATCTCACTGTTACTATAACCGACTTTGCACGTTCTTTAGATTTGCACTGGAGAGATAATTGGACCACAATGACTTCAGAGACGCTGGAATCAGTTCCACCGCCACACGTCTCAGACGCTGAACCTGAAGGCGTTATGGAATCCTGGACCGATTTCCTTCTCAGCCGTACAAGTTGTCCCGAATACCTCATTGAATTCGCCATGCTGAATTATGCTGCCGCACAGAAGCTCAGCGTCACCATGGATCCCAAAACCTCGCTTCGAGAACGCATGCAATTTACGGTATCATCGAAGGTCCAGTTGCAACGGCTTGGGCCGGAAGACATGGATTTTCCGGGCTACCGCACTGCACTCGAGCAGGAATGGAATTTGCTTTGGCAAGAAATCCGGAGTCTTGATAGATCACGATGGGAAGTTCTGTCACTCGCTTATGATGACGAAGCGGAAGCACCATGGCTAGCCTTCAAGAGCGGCTGTTCCCCTGTACGCAAGTGCAGCAGGACAGAAGTTGCCACCCATAATGCTCCGAAGGTGCTCCGGAAACCCGCCAGCCTCCTCGAAGTGCCTTCAATCGAAACGGGCAAAGAAATGGCTGTACTCCCTTACGAGCTCTCGCTACTTCTTGCAACGGCTACAGCTTTCAGGGAGGGTTTTAGCCATCAACTTCGGAGAGAATGCGACGCCGTACTCGCTGCTGAGCTCTGGCAAGAGCCTGAACTCTCTGCACCGTTACGCATTCAGTCCTTCTATGATCGCTGTCATTGTGACCGGGAAATTAGTGACGATGATGTCGCTCGCTTGAGGGCCGACCTGACAAGATTTGAAAAACGTGGCGGGATTCGAGACGCCCTCTTCAGAGCATTCATCAAGGCATTGCCGAGAACCAGGTCTGAAGTACGAGGCTCGCTGTCCACAAGGTTTGGGCTTGGAGTGATAATGCGGGGTGCTCAGGAGATTATCAGTCTTCACGAGCAGATGTTGTCCAATTTGCTTATCTTGGTTGTCATAGTTGATATAGAGATGGAAGACGATGATCTAAAAGCGCAAGATTTTGAGGCGGCGCCTCTCTATATCGAGCTTCTAGATCTTCTAAAGCATTACCAAGTCTTGCATTGGCTTGCCAAAAACGTTCGACCTGAACCACGGCCAGGCTCAAGCGACGAAGATGTCGAGACCTCCTCGGAAATTACTGCTTCAAGCAAGAAGTCGACCGTTCTCCAAAATCTCTTCGCACAGGCACTCGCGCCTCGGCCAGATACGGAGCAGGCTCAACCCGGCAGATTGACTGAAGATATTGAAGACGTCCTCGTATGGACAACTGGCATCAGCGAAAAGGGCGTCAGCTTTAACGACGTGCTTGCACACACTCAATGCAACCTCCTTTTGAATGATAACATCGACCTCGCCTCATCCTTCCTCCGCTACCAGCCCTCGACCCCCTGGGCAACCTACCTCAAAGGTCGGCTCCACCTCCTCAAAGGCGACTTCACCAAAGCAGCCATCTACTTCACAAAAGCCGCGTTCAAACTCTGTAAGCCCGTTCATCCCCATAACATCCAGTGGACCACCTTAACCCACACTAACCCCTCTTTCCTGTCAGCTCGCCCCACAGACCTCGACTATAACCTAACATCCAACTCCCTCCTCTCCCCCACCGAAGCCTCCCACCTCGGGCAAGGCCTCCCAGCCTACTACACACACATCCAAACCCTCTTCGCATCCGCCCCCTCCCCTAGCCACATCGCCACCTTCGCCCGCCTA